>Ga0247836_1006428_pt1 | contig 13071 bp, 6 predicted proteins | sample LaCruzMarch2015__4_FD_187116 | JGI IMG/M metagenome (GOLD analysis project Ga0247836, IMG submission 187116) | Freshwater microbial communities from meromictic Lake La Cruz, Castile-La Mancha, Spain - LaCruzMarch2015_14m | ecosystem: Environmental > Aquatic > Freshwater > Lake | place: Spain...
CCCTGTTCGTTGGGGTCAGACCCTGTTCGTTGGGGTCAGACCCTGTTCGTTGGGGTCAGACCCTGTTCGTTGGGGTCAGACCCTGTTCGTTGGGGTCAGACCCTGTTCGTTGGGGTCAGACCCTGTTCGTTGGGGTCAGACCCTGTTTTCTGTTTACAGCCAGTTCGTCGCATGTTAAAGTACCCGCATGGCGAGACCTTTACGAATCGAATTTCCGAACGCGATTTATCATGTGATGGCACGTGGAAACGGTCGTCAAAGGATCTTTCATGCCGATGCAGACTACCAACGAATGACCGATGGATTGGCTAAGACAATCGCTCGTACCGGTTGGCAGGTTTTCGCCTTTGTTTGGATGCCTAATCATATCCATCTCTTTGTTAGGACCCCCAAACCCAACTTGTCCGTTGGAATGCAGTACTTACTGAGCGGATACGCGAATTGGTATGCCAAAAGACATCAGCGGACGGGGCACTTGTTCCAGGGACGATTCAAGGCGGAGTTGGTTGAGGATGAGAGCTACTTTTGGACACTAAGCCGCTATGTCCATTTGAACCCGGTGCGAGGCAAGAAACCATTGGTTGACCATCCCAGTTCGTGGGCATGGTCCAGCTATCCAGGTTACTGTAGGAAATCGGCTCGAGTCGACTGGATTGAATACGAAAGTGTACTAGCGGCTTGGCAAGGCGAAATGGGCGGAAAAGACTCCGGGTTAGCTTATCGCCGTTTTGTTGAATCGGGTCTGGAGACGCCGCCTAGCAATCCCAGGGTCAATTCGTTGGGGTCAATTCGTTGGGGTCAGACCCTGTTTTCTGTTTACAGCCAGTGGTTCGTTGGGGTCAGACCCGGGTCTAACAGGGGTCTAACAGAGCTTCAAGATAATGCGGCCAGTGTCGTCTTCGAAGCCGATGACGTTTGCGTTTCCTTGCCATCCATTGGTCCAAAGCATTCCATCCCAAACCAAACTTTGCGGAACAAACGCGACCAATCGAACGTTTCGAACGGAATCCATCGCCGAAACCCACATGCCATCCTCGTCCATGTCGGATTCCAATGGCTCCTCGACCTCGCCCTGGATGTCCACCGAAATGGCAAAGACTTGCGTCTGGACCGCCTCAATCACATTCTTGAGTCGGTCAGGGTTTTCGGCGGATTGAACCACTTGCTGATACACTTCGGTCAGCCATGGATCGTCTTTGGGTGTTGCATCGGTCGTGGCTGCCGGCAGGGCACCGCTCTCATGCTTAGCAAGATCGGCCTTGGACGCAGGTTTTACAACGAATGGAATCTCCTTGATCCAGTCAGGCCATTTGGGAATATCGATCCGAAATTCACTGCTCCAACTGATTTCATTATCGGTAAATTTCAGAGACGGAGGAACCGTGGTTGGAATGACGTGTGAGAATTCAAACTTCTCCAACTTGCCGGCTTCCAATACACGTGCTTCGGCCAATCGTTGGACTTTCGTCAACACTTCCTGTGTGTGCGTCGAGCGTTTCGAACCCGAACCCGACACGGGGGTGTCATGGGGCCATCCATCTATATCGCGTGGGGGACACACCAGTTCGGCATTTTCCGAAATGTACGACCTTGCAATTGAGGTGGCTCGCTCGGTAAAAGCCTTTAACGGATGTGCAACGCAATGAATAACGCAATGGAGGTCACCTCTCCCGACGCAGTTGGGGGAGGTCGAATGGAGCCATCAGCGACATTCGGGAGGGGGCATAAGCACAGCAGCAGTCTCCTCGGTCCGAAACCCAGGTCGCACCCCCTCCCGGAGCTTGCTACGCTCGCTCCGACCTCCCCCAGCTTCGCTGGGAGAGGTGACGTTAGCGGCCTTTTTTGGAATTTGGTGAGCGGCGAGAGCGCATTCCGGAACGCACTTCGATGTGCGGTCCATAGGTTGGTTTCAATCCCATCGATTTTGCGATCGCAATCGCAACAGCTTCCACATCTTCGATCACTTCTTCATTGGAGAATCGAAGAACTCGCCATCCATGTTCTTCAAGATACTGCTGTCAGTTCATTCGGGTCAGACCCTGTTTTCTGTTTACAGCCAGTGGTTCGTTGGGGTCAGACCCGGGTCCAACAGCGGTCTAACAGAGCTTCAAGATAATGCGGCCTGTGTCGTCTTCGAAGCCGATGACGTTTGCGTTTCCTTGCCATCCATTGGTCCAAAGCATTCCATCCCAAACCAAACTTTGCGGAACAAACGCGACCAATCGAACGTTTCGAACGGAATCCATCGCCGAAACCCACATGCCATCCTCGTCCATGTCGGATTCCAATGGCTCCTCGACCTCGCCCTGGATGTCCACCGAAATTGCAAAGACTTGCGTCTGGACCGCCTCAATCACATTCTTGAGTCGGTCAGGGTTTTCGGCGGATTGAACCACTTGCTGATACACTTCGGTCAGCCATGGATCGTCTTCGGGTGTTGCATCGGTCGCGGCTGACGTTAGGGCACCGCTCGCATGCATAGCGAGATCGGCCTTGGACGCAGGTTTTACAACGAATGGAATCTCCTTGATCCAGTCAGGCCACTTGGGAATATCGATCCGAAATTCACTGCTCCAGCTGATTTCATTGTCGGTAAATTTCAGAGAGGGTGGAACCGTGGTTGGAATGACGTATGAGAATTCAAACTTGTACAACTTGCCTGCTTCCAATACGCCTGCCTCGGCCAATGATTGGACTTTCGTCAACACTTCATGCGTGTGCGTCGAGCGTTTGGAACCCGAACCCGACACGCATTTCTCAATGCATTTAACCGTCCAAGTAATGCCGTTGATGGTGCTGGCTCGTTTGGGTGTGAATTCGCAAGAACCTGTCAGTGTTTGACCTTGGCTCAGGGCAGCCGGCTCCGTTTTGAACTCGACCTTGCCCGTGATCTGACTGGGAATGAGAACGCGGATAATCCAATAAGAGGCTGCGATGATGCCGAAGATGGGAAGCAGGAAAAGCACAAGCGGGATGAAAAGCAATAGTGCGAGCAAGAGAATCTGTGCGATAATCCAGCCGATCCAACTGCGCTTTACCAAAACATTGCTGGTAGGCGTAAGATCTGGCGGGCTATCGGTCGCGGTCAACGAGAATTCTTGCAATGTCTTCGTATCTATGGCCCAGGGCATTTGGGCCTGGGCTTGTACGTAGTGGCTGACATTGATCATGTTGCCATAATAGGTTGGCGGCCAAGTAGCTGTGGCGAGCTTAAACGGATATCGATACTCCTTGCCCGGTTGCCACTCACCGTCGAAAAGCGTTGCTGTTTCGACATCCCCTCGCGCGGTATTGCCTCGTCCATGTGTGGACCAGTAGCATGTCACGACTAAACCTTTGCACCGCGCGTCCTTGTCCGACTTGACGACGACGAACCCAGTGATCGGTTCTCCGGCAATTCTTGGTCGGGACGGTTCATCAATTTCTACTGTGAGTCGGCAGGTGGCCAAGGTCGTAGCTCCCGTGCATGTTGTTGAAACTGTTCGTACAAAGAATGTTCAATGGCTCGAACGTCCGATCCAAATGCGTTTCGCAATCGTACAGCGTTTTCGGCTGATATGCGAGGTACCGTTCCATTTCCGAGACGACTCGCCTCGATTCGCCGATTGAGTATTTCCTGAAGTTGTTCGCTGGACGAATCCGCTGCAACGTTGAACGTAACCACATTGAGGCCGGCTTGCCGTATGGCTTTTGAGAGATCGACATGCGTTCCAACGATGAGTGGCCCACCCGCTTTCAAAACGCGTCTAAGCTTCCAAAACGAGAGTCGCTGGGCTTCATCAAGGATCACCGGTCGGCGATTGGAGATTGTGGGGAGCGGTCCATCTTCCGGGAGATAGATGTACTCGGCGTTTGGTAAAACGCGTCGGATGGCCAACAAGTGGGTCGTCTTTCCGTGGCCGCAATGACCTAGGAACTGCAAGACGCTTTGGTCATCTTGAAAATGCGGTTGCCATTGCGAGAGTTCGACCACCGCCAGTTCGGCCCGTTGCTCGCGGGACAATTCGCCAAATGGGTTGCGGAAGAGATTGTAACGATGGAATGGCGATTTTAGCATCGAAATTGCTTATTGCTTGGGCGTCCAAGTTGTTACCATATCTGGAAAACTTTTTTGCGAATGCGAGATGAGATTTCTATGAACGAGTCGATCGGTGACAATCAAGTTCCATTGGAGCGTGGGCTGGGCGTTTGGCAAGCGACCGCCCTCAACATATCCAACATGGTCGGCATCGGACCATTTATCACGATTCCTGCTTTTATTGCAACCATGCATGGTCCGCATGCGGTGTTGGGTTGGATCATTGCTGCATTGCTGGTGTTTTGTGATGGCCTCGTGTGGGCCGAGTTGGGAGCCGCGTTGCCTGGCAGCGGAGGGAGTTATCACTTTTTAAAGGAGATCTTTGGTCGGCATCCATGGGGACGCATTCTGCCATTTTTGTTTGTCTGGCAGTTTATTGTGAGTGTCGCATTGGAGCTAGCCTCGGGTTACATCGGAACGTTGGGTTATCTCGAATTTGCTTGGCCAAGTATGCCGCGTACCATGACGGCATGGGGAATACCTGGCGGTTCGCGGTGGATCGCGGTGTTAGCCGTCATTGGGATCACCCTAGCTCTTTGCCGACGAGTCGGACAACTCGGTGCGATGGGGTTGTTTCTGTGCGGCGGTACGTTGCTCACTGTCATGACGGTGATCGTTTGTGGGTTGACCCACTTCAACGCCGACTTGCTTGCAACGCCCGAAAACGCATTCAAGCTGGACGGTAGGTTTGCTATTGGGCTAGGTGGCGCAATGTCGATCGCCATTTATGACTATCTAGGCTACTTCAATGTGTGCCATCTGGGTGACGAAGTTCGAGAGCCATCCAAGACGATTCCGCGATCGATTTTGCTGTCGATCGCGATCATCGCTTGTCTTTATTTAACCATGAACATTTCGATCATGGCGGTCGTGCCTTGGCAAATCGCCATGGAATCCAAGAACATTGCGGCTGACTTTATGGAGCGGCTGTTCGATCATTGGGTAGCGGTCGCGTTTTCTTGGCTGATCGTTTGGACAGGCATGGCCGGAATGTTTGCGGGGACTCTCGCGTATTCGCGGATCCCTTATGCAGCAGCGAGAGCGGGCGATTTCTTTGCCATCTTTGCCTACGTGCATCCGCGCGGTCGATACCCTGTTGTATCGTTACTGGCGTTGGGAGCGTTTACGGCTTGTTTTTGCTTTTTGAGTTTACAAAGCGTCATTGATGCGGCGGTATGCGTGCGCATCATGGTTCAATTTGTTGGACAGATTGCGGCTTTGCATGTGCTGCGAACCACTCGGCCCGAAGTCCATATGCCGTTTCGCATGTGGTTCTATCCGATACCTAGCCTCATCGCTTTGGCCGGATGGTTATTCGTGCTCGGAACGTCGGCATGGCTGAGCATTCAGTTAAGCCTACTCGTGATGGCAAGCGGTGTTGTCGTTTATTTCGTCCGGCAGCGATTTCAGGGTTCGCGGTGATCTAAGCCGCTCGCTTGCTGATAATCTCGCCTTGATCGCCGACTTCTTCGAAGCGAACCGATACCTGCCTCGAGACACCGCTCTCTTGCATGGTGATGCCGTATATCATGTTGGCGGCTGTCATCGTCTTCTTGCTATGCGTCACCACGATGAATTTGGTGGTGTCCAAAAATTCTCGGAGCACGGTGACAAATCGACCGATATTCGCTTCGTCAAAGGGTGCGTCTACCTCATCCAGAATACAAAACGGACTTGGCCGATACTGAAAAAACGCCATGATCAACGCTACTGCAGTCAACGCCTTTTCGCCACCGCTCAGCAAGGTGTTGCTTAACGTCGTTTTACCTGGTGGCGTGGCAACGATCTCGATGCCACTATTTGGATCGCGTTCATCTTCTAGAACGATGTCAGCGAAGCCGCCTCCGAAGGAACGACGGTAGAGGTCTTGGAAATTCTTTCGAATCGTGTTGAGCGTCGTAATGAATAATTCTTGAGAATCTTCATCGATCTTCGCCATGGTTCTCGTCAACGTGGCTTTGGCCTCGCTGAGGTCTTGATAGTGGTTTGACATCCGATCAAAACGTAACTGCAAGACGTCGAGTTCCGCGAGCGCTTCCATGTTGATTCCACCCGAGGCAGCGATCTCCTGCCTCAAGTGGATAATCTCGGACTCGATAGCAACTCGGTCGAATTCGCTTGAGTTCTTTTCATCGACGGCAAGAGTCAGCAACTCTCGCAACCAACTGATTTCTGGGTCGCTATCTTCGAGCTCGAGCGCTTCAGTATTGGATGGTTTGATCAAGTTGGCCGCGTTGCGATGTTCAAAGTACCTGTCTGCCCTCTCTGCAATCGCATGCAAGTCCACTTGATATTCCTGAGCGTAATGGTCGTGAAGTCCATCCCATTGAATCGCGAATTGAGTTTGTTGCTCTTGGAGTGCTTGGATTCGATCTTGGCCTTTTTCAACGCTTCGATTGGCTGAGTCATAGTTGCGGATGGCATTTTGCAGGACTACGTTTTGAGTCTGAATTTGCAAGGCGGATTCGGATCGTTTCGAGTCGATATTTTGAATGACCGATTGAGCTTCGGTCGAACGATCCTGAAACTCCGTTACTGCGGTCCTATTGGAAGCGATACGAGCTGCAATGGTTTCAAGGGATGCTTCCGCTTGCATCACATTCTTCATTCGTTCGGCGGAGTCTTGTTGCATTTGCTCCATCGTCGTTCGCAAACCGACAAGGCGTTGCTCGATGCGAGCCAGTTGAATGCGACGCTCGGTGGTAACGGATTGTTCCGTCTGCATGGATCGTTCGCAATCAGAACAAGTTCCCGTAATGGCAACCAGCTCTTCGTCCGCTTCTTCCGACAGTTTAGTTAATTGAGCGACCGCAATTTCTGCGTGCTCGGTTAGTTGTTGAACTTCACCAAGTCGACCCTCAGCGGTCAATACATTTTGCTCGTGCGTCGTCAGGGAACTGATCAGTTTCCTTTGTCGATCTTGGATGGCCTCCAGTCGAATTTCGTTCGTTGTTAGTTCTCGGGTGGCCTCATGCGCTTCGACATCTTTTCGTTGAAGCCACGCTTCGGATTCAATAATGGCCGTTTGTGCATTCCCAACCGCAAGCACACCCTGCGACACGTTGGTATCGACGTGTTTTATCTCTTCTCGAGCGGACTGCATCTCGCTCCGGCGTGAAACCAATCCGAGACCAGTCTGAAGTGAACCCAAGGTAATGCTTCCATCGCTTTCAACCAACTGGCATTCCGCCGTGACGAAACGGAGGCCCGCGCCGCGGAAATGATTAAGCTCCAGGGCAGTTGAAAGTGTGTCGACGAACCAAGTTGTGCCTAATAGGAACCGAATGAGTGGTTCATAGGCTGGATCAAATTGTGTCATTCGGTCCGCTCTGCCGAGCACGCCGCGAAGTCCATCGAGTTGGATTTTTTCGCCCGATCGACGGCTTGTAAGTCGATCCATGCGAAGAAGCGTGACACGCCCATCGATGGCAAAATTCCCCTCGTTGATCCAATCGATGATTTGACCATTGCTCAGCACGATGGCGTCTGCGTGTGTACCTAACGCAACATCGATGAGCGGAGCGAGATGCATTTCGGTAGTGAGCTGATCGGCGACTAAGCCTAAGACAGTGCCCCAAATATTGGCAACAATCGAATCCGTAGGATGGCTAACGTCAAAGGCTTTATTCTGATTCTCCCGAGCAAGACGGAGTAGTTGTTGTCCACCTCGACCTGCACCCGTGAATTGATCCTCGAGTTGTTCCAGTATAAGCAATCGCTCACGTACACCTTGCGATTTTCCTTGCAACGCGATGAGATGTTCTTGAGCGCTCATAAGAGCGAGACGATGGCGCTGCACTCGATCCTCCGCTTCCCGTTTCGCAGCAGTTGCCAGCTCAGCGGCCTGCTGAGCGGATTGTCGTTTCATGGTTGCAGTCTGCAATTCGACATCGATTTGCGACATTTCCGCATTGGCTTGTGCAAGAATACGTTGCTGTTCAACGATCGATTGTTCGATCTGCTGAGTGTGTAATTGATAGGCAGTCCATTTCGATCGATTTTCGGACACGTTCTCACGGAGGGCCTGCTGTTTCTTTTTGGCTTGCTCCACGTTGAATTTGATCGCAGCTAATTGGACTTGGTATTGTGCCGATATCGCTTCGCTGTCGCTCAGTTGTTGGAACGCGCTGAGTCGCTCTGACTCGATGGCGGTTAGTTCCGATTCCTTTTGAATGACTTCATCGGACGACAGCGTGGCACGTTGCTGCAACATCGCAATACGTTCTTGCAGCAGTCTTTGCTCAGCAGTGAGTTCTGCGCTGCGTTCGATCGCAGTGGCGTGTCCATTTTCGGCAGAAATAAGTGCTCGTTGAGCGTTGAGATATTCTGCTTGAAGTGCTTCCTGAGCCGACTGCAGCTCTTGCCATTTTGTTTGTTCCGTCGCCACAGTCACTTGAAGCGACGCGAGGTTTTCGTTGAGTTCTCTCTCAACCAACAAGGCTTCCGCAAGTTGCTTTTCCAGGCGTTGCCGATCTTTTTGAAGCGAGGTTCGATCGATCCAGCCTAGTTGTTGACGTTTGGATTTCAGCTTTATGGTCAACTCGCGATAGCGGTTGGCTTTGACAGCTTGGCTTTTGAGCGTTGCAAGTCGTTTGCCAATTTCATCGACGATGTCGTTGAGGCGAAGCATGTTTTGGTCAACGCGGACCAATCGCCGTTCGGCCTCGACCTTTTTGGCTTTGAATCGAGAAATCCCGGCGGCTTCTTCGAAGATCCCGCGTCGATCTTTGGCCGAAGCTTGCAGAAGTCGATCCACTTTGCCTTGTTCGATCAGACTGTACGCATCGACCCCGACTCCCGTTCCACGAAACAGATCCTTCACATCTTTCAGACGACAGGGTTGGCCGTTGATGGCATACTCCCCTTCGCCGCTCCGAAAGACACGCCGACTAACTTGCACTTCATCTGCGTCGTGGCTGAAGATCCGTGTCGAATTGTCAAGGATTAGGACGACTTCGGCGCTATTGGCGGGTTTACGACCCCCCTCTGCCGAACCCTTGAAGATCACATCGGCCATATCTACGCCGCGCAAGGCTTTGGCGCTTTGGGCCCCTAGAACCCATTTCACGGCGTCGACGACGTTTGACTTTCCAGATCCATTTGGTCCCACAACGACCGTGATCCCATCCGGGAAATCGAAACGCGTTCGATCAGCGAAACTCTTGAAGCCAACCAATTCGAGGGCTTTGAGCATGTGTGGTACCGAAGTCTAGTGGTCTGAGAATAGGCTAAGCATAGCGGGATCAATTGTTGAGCAGAGCACGTTCTTCATCCGACAACTCAAAGCTCGATTCAGAGGGCGATTCTTTGGGGAGACGCTTCTTAACGGTACTTGGTTCGGGTTTCTTCCACCACGATGTGGGCGTCATCCAGCCAATGGACGTACTGACTAACTTTTTGACGCTCGAATTATCGATAGAGACAATATTCAGCTTAGATTCGACATCAGAACTAGCGTTTAGCGGAGACTTGCGAACGTATTCACGTCCAGCCGACGGACGTGGATTCAACGCGAGAGGCGTCGCAAGGGCCTTGGCATTGGATAGGCTATTGAGTGTATGAACGACGTCGTTGTAACTGGCTTGGATATTCGCCATGCCGCGTAAAATCGAAACGACATCGCTTGCAACGATCGTGTTAAACACTTCGCCAGACGTCTTTCGTTTCGTCATCTTGAGTTGATCTCCCATCACGGGAGTTATTTTTAATGCAGGAGTTGGGGACAACGGTGACCGTAGTTCGACCCCTATGCTATTGCCGAACAAGACAATTTCCTTTTTTGTTTGCAGCGACACTGCCATCAATGGTATTGCACTCGGGATTTGCACGAATTGAAAATCTTGGCCAATCATTTCACCCGAGACTGCCAAATCGGTCGGGTTACGATGTCGAATCGCCCAGAACGCGCCGAATCGGAGCTCAGGTTCTCGCTCTTGCAAGAGTTCCTCCAGTGCTTCGCGAGCCATGGAGTCTTCGTTCATCGACAAGCCAATCAAACAGAGTGGTCGCATAGCGGGTTCATATCGCGCCAGTTCCATCAACGTTGGAATGGCTTCTTTCCTGTTTAGGTAAGCTAACGAATATGCTGAGTGAAAACGGATTTCGATGTCCGATGATTCGAGACCCGAAATAAGTACTTCCTGGGCTGCGCTATCTCCAATCGATTCTAGCTCGACGGCAGCACGTCTGGCCGTATCTCGGTTGGCAAGCAGCTTCTTGCATCCGTTCACTCGTTCTTGCCTTTCTTCGTCGGACTCTCCAAAACCGGTCGCCAAGATAACCGACATAAAGTGAGATGGGTCGTACTTGTACTTTGGAACGGTTTCAATCACGATGTACGAGTCGTTCTTACCCTCCGCGACAAGCCGTTGCTTGTTCGAATCTTGGAAGAAGAATCGCAGGTTGATCGCTTTTTCAATGGCTTTTGTAACAATAACGTGCCGGAATTCTGGATCGATTTGCAAACCTAGCCGTTGTTCTTCGATGAGCCTCCCACCCCCAATAAGGATACCCTTGAGAGGTGTACTTTCCTGGTTTCTCGTGGCGTTCGATGGAAGGATGACAATGTCACCCGATGCGTAGGCTTTGTCGTCGCTTGTTCGCATAGTCCCATTGATATTGACCATCTCGCGAAGTCTTGAATCCAAAACAAATCCGCCCGTCAGGTCGGTCGCTAAGCATTCGGTTGAGACTTCGACGGCCACGTCCATGATGTCACCCTTTTGGTCGCAAGGGTTCGCATAAACTTTAAGCTTAACGAGAGCGGACCAAAGGGCGTCGAGCACAGCTTCAGGGGATTCGACATTGCGCAGCCGCATATCGGCCAAGATTAAGTCACGTTGCGTACCTGGTTTGACAATTCCTCCAGTACCCGGTAGGTCGGTCGCTAATCCGAAAGCGTCGTAGCTCTTCGACGAAAGACCAAGCGCTGCCGCAACTTCCCCAACGAGACGGGGGCGTTCCGGGTCCTTCAGCATTTCTTTGAATCGCTTCGAATCCTGGAGAAATTGATTATCTTTTTCCTTGCTCTTTGACATCCAAGACTGGCATCCAGTCAAACTTACCAGGACTACCCAACAGACCACGGACGAGACTCGGATCGCCGAGGCGTTCAAGCATTGAGGGCGATTGGGATGGCGACAGATTCGACTAGCTCGGACCATCGAGTTTCAGTTTCCTGGTTGGTTTGTTACTGATGAAGTCAAAAAAGCTTGCGAACGAACAACGCAAATCTAGGGAATAACGGCAAACCAACTTCGCGGTCAATATCGCTACGAGCGGAATGGTGTGAAATTGCCCTTGGTTTGGTTGTGTCGTAGTGGTAAGAACGCAAACCGTTACGGCTTCCAAAGAAGGGCTCGGCATGCTAAGTTTTGTGGGATTTTGGTCAGCTTTGCCAGCAAATGGGAGGTGGCCACGGGCAGTCACTTTCCGCAAACTTCTAGGTTTTTACTGTGCCTCGACGCACTGACATTAAAAAAATTCTGCTGATTGGTTCGGGTCCGATTGTTATCGGACAAGCTTGCGAATTCGATTATTCCGGTACTCAGGCATGCAAAGCACTGCGCGAGGAGGGCTACGAAGTGGTACTGGTGAACAGCAACCCAGCCACGATCATGACCGATCCAGCAATGGCCGAGCGCACCTACATCGAACCTCTGACTTGGGAGATTGTTGCAAAAGTCATTGAGCGAGAACGCCCGGATGCCCTACTGCCTACGCTGGGTGGGCAGACGGCTCTCAATATTGCCATGGAATTAGACAAGCACGGCATTCTTAAGCAGTATCAATGCGAAATGATCGGCGCCAAACCCGACGTCATTCATAAAGCCGAAGCCCGCGACGCCTTCAAGATAGCCATGGAAAAAATTGGCATGGAGGTTTGCAAGGGCGCGGTGGTTCACAATCTAGACGACGCACGAAAGACACTCGCTCAGGTCGGCCTGCCCTGTGTTGTACGACCAAGCTTTACCATGGGCGGAAGCGGTTCCGCAATCGCTTACAATCGCGATGACTTCGACGACCTCGTCCAAAACGGCTTGACCCTCTCGCCTATTACCGAAGTGCTTGTCGAAGAATCGATCATCGGTTGGAAAGAGTTCGAGATGGAAGTCATGCGCGATGTGGATGACAACGTTGTCATTATTTGCTCGATCGAAAACTTCGATCCGATGGGCGTGCACACGGGCGACTCGATCACCGTTGCCCCGGCTCAAACGCTGACGGACAAAGAATACCAAAGAATGCGAGATTCAAGTCTCGCCATCATTCGCGAAATCGGTGTCGAAACCGGTGGCTCCAATATTCAATTCGCCGTCCATCCGGACAACGGTCGTATGATCGTCATCGAGATGAACCCGCGCGTTAGCCGCTCAAGCGCACTGGCGAGCAAAGCCACGGGATTCCCGATCGCCAAGATCGCAGCCAAACTTGCAGTCGGATTCCGACTATCGGAATTGCAAAACGATATTACCAAAAAAACACAAGCCTGCTTCGAACCAACCATCGACTACGTGGTCACCAAGATACCGCGCTTCGCATTCGAAAAGTTCCCAGAAGCCGATTCAACTCTGACCACTCAAATGAAGAGCGTCGGTGAAACGATGGCGATAGGGCGGACATTCAAAGAGTCCTTCCAAAAAGCCTTGCGAGGCCTCGAAGTCGGTGCGTTTGGCTTTGGCTCGGACAGCAAAGATCTCTGGTACACCGATCGCCGGCCAGACGAGGAAGAGATTCGCAACAAGCTCTCGCGACCTAATGCAGAGCGTGTGTGGTACATCCGATATGCCATGCTTAGCGGAATGAGCATCGACGAGATCTTTTCCATCACGCGCATCGACGAATGGTTTCTCGATCAATTGCACGAGTTGGTCGAGATGGAGAACTACCTGCGCGGTATTGGCTCCTTGGCTGCGATCGACGCGGCCACGATTCGGCAAGCAAAACAAGCTGGATTTTCGGATCGGCAACTCGCCACTCTGCTCAATAGCGAC
>Ga0247836_1006433_pt1 | contig 13066 bp, 8 predicted proteins | sample LaCruzMarch2015__4_FD_187116 | JGI IMG/M metagenome (GOLD analysis project Ga0247836, IMG submission 187116) | Freshwater microbial communities from meromictic Lake La Cruz, Castile-La Mancha, Spain - LaCruzMarch2015_14m | ecosystem: Environmental > Aquatic > Freshwater > Lake | place: Spain...
CGATGAACAAGGCAACTGGGTGGGTACCGACGATGCCACCCGCGAAGCAGCATGGGGTGAATTATTCCAAGCCGAAGCACCTGCTGGCGGCGAAGCCGCCACGCAGACACCAGATGCAGCCGCAGATGAGAGCACAGCACAGCCGAGCAGCTGATTCGGGCCTGTACGAGGTGAAGTAATGATCCTCGTCGGGCTGACCGGTGGTATTGGTAGCGGCAAGTCGGTGGTGTCGTCGCAGTTGGCGACCCATGGTGCAATCATCGTGGATGCCGATGTCATCGTGCGCGACTTGCAGCGCCCAGGACAACCAGTGTTTTTGGCAATCGTCGAGCGGTTTGGTGCCGAGGTGTTGGCCGAAAGTGGGCACCTTGACCGAGCCGCCTTGGCGAGCAAAGTGTTTGCTGATGCCGAAGCTCTCGCGGCACTCAACCAGATCGTGCATCCAGCCGTCGGGGTGGAGATGATGCGGCGTATCGACGCCCAGCGCAACTCGCGACGCGTAGTAGTACTCGATGTGCCTCTTCTTGCAGAAAATCCGCGCCTCGGCTTGGGTGGGGTGCTGGTGGTGGATTTGGATCCGCAGATTGCTGTGCAACGATTAGTTGATCAACGCGGGTTGAGTGCCCACGATGCGCAGGCTCGCATCGCCAAACAGGCGAGTCGGCAACAACGACGCGCCATTGCGGATTGGATTATCGACAATTCGGGTTCGCGCTTGGACTTGGCGCGCCAAGTTGGCGCAGCCTGGCAATGGATGTGTTCCCTGCCACCAGCAGCACCCGATGCTGGTCGGGTGGCGCGCTCGGCCAACTCGTAGGCTCGCCGCGTGGTGGAAACGCGCGCAAAACACGAATTCAAGGTGGTCTCTGACTATCAACCTGCCGGTGACCAACCACAGGCCATTGCTCAGCTCACCCTTGGCGTGGAGCGCGGTGATCGATTTCAAACCCTGCTCGGCATTACGGGTTCGGGCAAGTCGGCGACTATAGCTTGGACGATTGAGAAGCTGCAACGCCCAACTTTGATCTTGGCCCCGAACAAAAGTTTGGCTGCCCAATTGGCACAAGAGATGAAGGAGTTCTTCCCGCACAATCGGGTGGAGTATTTCGTCAGCTACTACGACTATTACCAACCCGAGGCGTACATCCCATCGAGTGACACGTTCATCGAGAAGGACTCCTCGATCAATGACGAAATTGACCGGCTGCGCCACTCGGCCACCGAAGCATTGCTCACTCGTCGCGATGTCATTGTGGTGGCATCGGTGAGCTGTATTTATGGCATGGGCAACCCCGAGGAGTACAAGGGCAACTTGCTCGAGTTGCACCAAGGTGTGGAATACGACCAGCAAAGTATTTTGCGTCGACTGGTGGACTTGCAGTACGAACGCAACGATGTTGCACTCGGCCGCGGCAATTTTCGGGTGCGCGGCGACACCATCGAATTGCAGCCGGCCTACGAATCCACCATCACGCGCATCGAGATGTTCGACGACACCATCGATCGCATCAGCGTGGTCGACCCAGTTACGGGCGAGACCCTCGGCAGCCCGACCGAGATTTTGGTTTTCCCTGCCACGCACTATGTAGCTGGCGAAGAACGAATGCGTGCAGCCATGTTGCGCATCGAAGCCGAGTTGGCTGCGCGCTTGGAGTGGTTCAACGCCAACGGCAAACTGCTCGAGGCCCAGCGTCTTGGTATGCGCACGCGCTATGACCTGGAGATGATTCAGGAGATGGGCTATTGCAATGGCATTGAGAACTACTCAATGCACATCGATGGCCGTGAGCCAGGATCGCCACCATTTACCCTGCTCGACTATTTCCCTGATGACTATTTACTTGTGGTTGATGAAAGCCACGTGGCCGTGCCACAGCTATATGGGCAGTTCGCCGGTGATCGCGCCCGTAAATCGACGTTGATTGAGCACGGGTTTCGCCTGCCGAGTGCTGCTGAGAATCGTCCATTGCGCTTTGAAGAAACCTTGGAGCGAGTCAATCAATGCATTTTTATGTCGGCAACACCGGCCAAGTTTGAAAAGCAGAATTCACAACAGGTAGTCGAGCAGATCGTGCGTCCGACTGGCCTGATTGACCCCGAAGTGATTGTGAAACCCACCAAGGGTCAGATTGATGACATCATCGCCAACGTCAAAGAGCGTCTCACGATGGGGGATCGGGTGTTAATCACCACGCTTACCAAGAAGATGGCTGAAGACTTGACTGAATACCTGCTCGAGCAAGGTCTGCGGGTGCGATATCTGCACTCCAATATCGACACCATCGAACGTATCGAAATTCTGCGGGCTTTGCGCTTGGGTGAATTTGACGTTCTGGTTGGCATCAACCTGTTGCGTGAAGGTCTCGACTTGCCCGAGGTATCGCTCGTTGCCATTCTTGATGCCGACAAAGAAGGGTTCTTGCGTAGCGAAACATCGCTCATCCAGACCATCGGTCGCGCCGCGCGCAACGTAGATGGCCAGGTGATTATGTATGCCGACAAACGCACAGCAGCAATGGAGTCGGCGATAAGTCTGACCAATGCCCGGCGCGAAAAGCAGAAGGCCTACAACGCTGAGCGTGGCATTGAACCTAAGACTATTCGCAAGGCTGTGGGCGACATCTTGTCGCTATTGCGGCCCGATGAAGGTGCACCGTATCCGGGCAAGGGTCGGCGCACTTCACGTGAGCGCGACAAGGTGATTCGTGATTTGCAAGCCCTCGGGTCGAGTGAACTCGAGCGGCTGATTCAGACCCTTGAAGAAGAGATGCACCAAGCCGCGACTGATCTGCACTTCGAGCAGGCTGCTCGGCTGCGTGATGAAGTGCGGGAATTGCGGCGAGAGCTCCGCGAAGGTCGCCCTGCGAATTAGCGTGTCGTCGTGACCAACTCAATAATTATTCGTGGTGCGCGTGAGCACAACCTGAAGAACATCAGCTTGGATCTGCCCCGTGACCGTTTGATTGTGCTCACGGGCTTGTCGGGCAGTGGCAAGAGCAGTTTGGCTTTCGACACGATTTATGCCGAGGGTCAACGGCGCTATGTAGAAAGCCTCAGCGCCTATGCGCGGCAATTCCTTGGGCAAATGGACAAACCCGACGTCGATGTCATCGAAGGCCTTTCGCCGGCTATTTCCATAGATCAAAAATCTGCTTCGCGTAATCCGCGTTCTACGGTGGGCACGATTACCGAGGTATACGACTACCTACGTCTGCTGTTTGCCCGCATTGGTATCCAACATTGCGTAAATGATGGCGAGCGACTCACCAAACAAACCCCCGAGCAAATCGTTGACCAAGTAATGGAGCTCAAAGACGGAACTCGGTTTCAGGTGTTGGCACCCGTGGTCCGCGGTCGCAAAGGTGAGTACGACTCGTTGCTGGTGGATCTGCTTGGTCAAGGGTTCACTCGGGCTCGTGTTGACGGGGTCGTGGTGGAAATCTCTGAGTTTCAAAAAGCGGGTAAGAAGCTGGCGCGCTATGAACAGCACTCCATTGATGTGATTGTGGACCGCCTGGTGCGTAAGGACGGCATTAGCCGGCGTCTTACCGACAGCATGGAAACGGCGCTGCGCCTGGCCAATGGCATCGCCACCGTCGAAGTCATGGGCAAAGCCGATGCCGTTAGCGAAGTATTGAATTTCAGCCAGCAGTTGGTGTGCCCGAAGTGCACCACGTCGTACGAAGAGTTGGCCCCGCGTAACTTCTCCTTCAACACGCCGTACGGTGCGTGCGAAAAATGTCTCGGTCTCGGCACTACCTACGAAGTTGACCCCGACTTGGTGGTGCCTGACCCAGATCTGAGTGTGGCTGAAGGTGCGCTCGCCCCGTGGCGCAGCGCACACACCATGTACTTCGTGCGAATGCTCGAAGCCGTGGCCAAAGACGAAGGAATTGACACCAAAAAGCCGTGGGCCAAACTCACCGCCAAGCATCAAAAAATCATCATGCATGGCTTGGGTGAAAACGTCATCGTCAAATATCGCAACCGCTACGGACGAGTGCGTGAGTACAGCACAGAATTTGAAGGTGTGATCCCGTGGTTGAAGCGCCGTCATGAGAGCGCCGAGAGCGATTCGCAGCGCGAGCAATACGAAAGTTACATGCGCGAAAAGCCATGCTCAGCCTGCAAGGGCGCACGACTCAAGCCAGAATCGCTGTCGGTAAAGATCAACGACAAAACCATCTCCGAGGTGTGTGACTTATCGATTGCCGAGTCGGCAAAGTTTCTGGCAGGCCTTAAATTGAGCAAGCGCGAAAAGATGATTGCCGAGCGCATCACCAAAGAGGTAAACGCACGCCTTGGATTTCTGCTCGATGTCGGTCTCAACTATCTGACCCTGTCACGTTCGGCTGGCACTCTGGCCGGTGGTGAGGCCCAGCGCATTCGTCTGGCCAGCCAGATTGGCTCTGGGCTGGTGGGCACCCTGTACGTGTTGGACGAGCCTTCCATCGGTTTGCACCAACGCGATAATCATCGTCTGATTGACACGTTGCACCGACTGCGCGACTTGGGTAACACCGTGCTCGTCGTCGAGCACGACGAAGACACCATTCGGGCCAGCGATTGGATCGTGGATATCGGGCCGGGTGCTGGTGAACATGGCGGTGACGTGGTGTACAGCGGAGTCGTGAAAGGCATCGAAAAGGTGTCAGCGTCGGTGACCGGGGCTTATTTATCGGGCAAGCGGTCGATCGAAGTACCCAAGAAGCGCCGCACGATTGGCACCGACGCGTTGGTCGTGAAGGGCGCGCGCGAGCACAATCTGAAACAGATCGATGTGCGAATCCCACTTGGGTGTTTCGTTGCCGTCACGGGTGTTTCGGGCAGCGGCAAGAGCACGCTGGTGCGCGACATTTTGTTGCCAGCCCTGATGCAAAAGATTTACAAAACCAAAGATTCACCGGGCCGCCACAAGAGCGTGACCGGCATCGAAAAATTGGACAAGGTTATCGATATGGATCAGTCGCCAATCGGGCGCACCCCAAGATCCAACCCCGCCACCTACACGGGCGTGTTCGATGACATTCGCAAACTGTTTGCCAATTCACCCGACGCCAAGGTGCGCGGTTACCAACCAGGAAGGTTTTCGTTCAACGTGCCCGGCGGACGCTGTGAAGCGTGCTCGGGCGATGGCACGATTCGCATCGAGATGCAGTTTCTACCCGATGTGTATGTGCCGTGCGAAGTGTGTAAAGGTGCGCGCTACAACCGCGACACATTGGAGATTCGCTTCAAAGGCAAGAACGTGGCCGAAGTGTTGCACATGCCCATTAGCGAAGCTGTCGAGTTTTTTGCCAACCAACCGCGCATCGCGCGTCATCTGCAAACACTCATGGATGTGGGGTTGGGCTATGTGCGACTTGGGCAATCGGCGCCTACCTTGTCGGGTGGCGAAGCCCAGCGCGTAAAACTGGCTAGCGAGTTAGCGCGACGCAGCACGGGCCACACCATTTACCTCTTGGATGAGCCAACTACCGGGTTGCACTTTGAAGACGTTCGTCGTTTGCTTATCGTGTTGGCTCGTTTGGTGGATCAGGGCAATACGGTGCTGGTGATTGAACACAACTTGGACGTGATCAAGACTGCGGACTGGTTGATTGATCTTGGGCCCGAGGGCGGAGACGGCGGCGGCCAAATCGTTGCCGAGGGAACGCCAGAACAAGTGGCCCGCGTGAAGGGAAGTCACACCGCGCGTTTCTTAGCCGACGTTCTGCGCGGATAAACCATGTTGCGCCCCGAGATGTCGGAGCTACCGACTGGTCCTGGCTCGTATCAATTTAAGGACGAGCTTGGACGCATCATCTATGTCGGCAAGGCTGCGAATTTGCGTTCTCGAGTGGCGAGCTATTTCGTTGATCCCGCCTTGCTGCACACACGTACTGCAGCGATGGTCAATGCTGCGACTGAAGTGGTGTGGATCGAGGTAGACAGCGAAGTGGCAGCCTTGATGTTGGAGTACAACCTCATCAAGCAACACCGCCCAAGGTTCAACGTGCGCTTGCGAGATGACAAGAGTTATCCGTTTCTGGCCGTCACTTTGGATGAAGAGTGGCCGCGGGCAGTAGTGATGCGTGGGCGCAAGCGAAAAGGCACCAAGTATTTCGGGCCGTATGCCCACGCTTGGGCAATTCGCGACACGCTCGATGCGCTGTTGCGAACGTTTCCTGTGCGCACCTGTTCGCCGGTGAAGTTCCATCAGCACGAACGCCTCGGTCGACCGTGTTTGTTGTTTCATATCGAGAAATGTTCAGGCCCATGCGTTAATGAGGCGCAACGCGAGACCTATGACGGTCATGTGCAGGGCTTGGTGCGGTTTTTGGGTGGAGACACCGAGGCCGTGCGAGCCGAACTTGGCTCGGCGATGGAGACTGCCGCCAAGAATCAAGCCTTTGAAGACGCAGCCCGTCTGCGCGATCGTCTCGGTGCCATAGATCGCGCTCTCGAGCGGCAACTCATGGTGGGTGAGCGGGGCGAAGATTTTGATGTAATCGCCCTCAGTGACGCCGAACTCGAAGCCAGCGTGCACGTGTTCTATGTGCGCAAAGGTCGGGTGCTTGGCAACAACGGCTATGTCGTGGATAAGTCTGAAGATTTGACAGCCGCACAGTTGATGCGTCGAGTGATCGTGGATCTCTACGCCGACGAACCGGCCTTGGGTTGGCCAAAAGAAGTTATGGTGTCGTGCGAGCCAGAAGATGTTGTTGCTTGCCAAACCATGTTGGAGGCCAGTCGTGGATCACAAGTGGAGATTCGGGTACCCCAGCGTGGTGATCGCCGCGAATTGATGGCAACGGTGTTGAAAAATGCGACTGATGCTCTCGTGCGCCACAAAATGCGCCGCGCCAGCGACCACAACGCCCGGAGTCGGGCGATTTCTGAATTGCAAGATCATCTGTCTTTGTCGCAGGCGCCGTTGCGAATCGAATGTTTCGACATGGCTCACCTCCATGGCACCGACTATGTCGGCTCGATGGTCGTGCTCGAAGACGGCATCCCGCAAAAGCGCGAGTACCGCAAGTTCAACGTGAAACAGGTTGAGGGCAACGACGACTACGCAGCCATGCGCGAAGTGCTCACCAGGCGGCTCTCGGCATACGTGGCCGAGCGCGATGCACCAGCAAGCGAGCGCGGTGAGCGGCCTGGGCGGTTTGCGTATCCACCGCAGCTATTGCTTGTTGATGGTGGCAAGGGGCAGCTCAACGTGGCAATCGAAGTGGTGCGAGAACTCGACCTAGAGGACGAAATCAATGTTGCTGCACTTGCCAAGCGGTTCGAAGAGGTGTTCTTGCCCGACCAGAGCGACCCCGTGCGCATCCCGCGAGGCAGCCAGGCGCTCTACATGTTGCAGGTGGTGCGCGACGAGGCCCACCGATTTGCCAACACATTTCATCGCCAGCAACGTTCCAAGCGGATGCGAGCCAGCGAGCTAGATGGGGTACGCGGCTTGGGTGCCGCGCGCAAAGAACGCTTGGTGAAACATTTCGGGGGAACCGCCGGAGTCAAGCAGGCCTCGCGCGAAGCACTGCATGAACTCACCTGGCTGCCCAGTGCAGTGGCAGATGCTGTGTATGAACGCTTCAACGGCGCTCAGTAGTCTCGGCACGTGGCAGAGATACTGCTTATCACCGGGCTGTCCGGTGCTGGACGCTCGCAGGCTGCTGACGCCTTAGAAGATCTCGGCTGGTTCGTGGTCGACAATATGCCCGTGGAGCTGGTGGATAAGTTCGTCGAACTTGCCGGGGTGTCAGTAGATCAACCATCGCGTCTAGCTCTGGTCATTGGTGTTGCATCGCAACAAACGGATGCTGTCAAATCGGTGCCTCATTTGCGCGCTGCCGGGCATGACGTGCGGGTGTTGTTTTTGGAGGCATCAACCCAGTCGCTCGTCAAGCGCTATACCGAGTCGCGACGGAAACACCCGCTGCGCACCGAAACTGGCACGGTGTCAGAAGCAATCGAGCACGAGCGAGACCTGCTCGAACCAGTGCGTGAGGTGGCCGACAAGGTGATTGATACAACGGCGTTGCAATTGGGTCAGTTCAAGACGCAGCTGACCGAGTTGTTCTCTTTCGACGACCTGCCTGACACCCTGCAAGTATCAGTGGTTTCGTTTGGCTTCAAGCACGGCATCCCGCTAGATGTCGACACGATGTTCGACGTGCGGTTCATTCCGAATCCGTATTACGACGAAGCCCTGCGTCCGCTCACCGGCCGCGATGAGGCGGTGCGCCGATTTGTGCTTGACCAAGCTGCAACCCAGGATTTTCTGAATCGAGTAGAAGGTTTGTTCGAGTCGCTCATTCCGGCTTACCGCAACGAGGGCAAGAGCTATTTGACTATCGCGGTGGGTTGCACGGGTGGGCAGCATCGCTCGGTGGCGATTGCCGAGGCATTGAGCCTGCGTCTGGCGAATCGCGGTGTCGAAGCCCGCGTGGCGCATCGCGACATCGAAAAAAACTAGGCTCTCAGCCATGACAGTACGTGTAGGCATCAATGGTTTTGGTCGCATTGGGCGCAGCTTTTGGCGGGCGGTGCAAAAGAACGGGGCCGATATCGACATCGTCGCTGTTAACGACTTGGGCGACAAAAAGACGATGGCGCACCTGTTGAAGTACGACTCGGTGATGGGTGTGCTCGCCGACACCGTGACATCGACCGATGACGGCATTGTGATCAACGGCAAGAAGCTGCAGGTGCTGTCTGAACGAGACCCAGCCAAGTTGCCGTGGAAGCAACTGGGTGTTGACGTAGTGGTCGAGTCGACTGGCTTTTTCACCGAGCGCGACAAGGCTGCAGCACACCTCGCGGCTGGCGCGCGAGTAGTCATCATCTCTGCGCCCGCCACCGGCGCTGATGCCACGTTTGTTTATGGCGTCAACCACACCGACTTTGATGCAGCGAAGCATCAAGTGGTGTCCAACGCCAGTTGCACCACCAACTGCTTCGTGCCGCTGGTCAAAGTGTTGGATGACGCGTTTGGAGTCATCAACGGAATGATGACGACCGTGCACGCGTATACCGGCGACCAAATGTTGGTCGATGGGCCACACAAAGATCTGCGACGCGCTCGTGGAGCAGCGATCAACATCACACCCACCTCAACAGGTGCCGCTCGGGCAACCAGCCTGGTGATGGAGTCGATGAAAGGCAAACTCGACGGAACTTCGTTGCGGGTGCCGTTGCCAACAGGATCGATTACCGATTTTGTTGCCAACCTCAAGACACAGGCTTCGGTCGAAGCAATTAAAGCCGCGTTCGCAGAGGCGGCCAACGGCCCGCTGCGCGGTGTGCTGGAATATTGCACAGACCCGATTGTGTCGAGCGACGTGGTGGGCAACCCACACAGTTGCGTTTTTGATGCCGACCTCACCATGAGCATGGCCTCGGGCGACGGTGGGTCCATGGTGAAAGTGTTCGGTTGGTACGACAACGAGTGGGGATACAGCAGTCGCCTCGCTGATTTGTCCGTGCATATCGGCCGCTCGCTGTCCTGAAATCCGGCGTGAAACTTCCCGTCTTAGAAGACCTCGGTGAGGTGCGCGGTAAGACCGTTCTGGTGCGCACCGACTTCAACGTGCCGATGGTGGGGCCCGACGATGCGCGAACCATCACCGATGACTTTCGTATTCATGCCGCCTTGCCAACAATTCATTGGCTCACTGAACGTGGCGCACGCGTCGTGTGTGCAAGTCATCTCGGTCGCCCCAAAGGAACAGCGAACCCCAAATATTCCATGGCGCCAGTGCGAGCCCGGCTCGCTGAATTGGCTCCCGGGGTTGAGCTCCTAGAAAATTTACGGTTTTCGCCAGGCGAAGAGGGCAACGGTGCTGAATTTGTCGAGCACCTCGTGCAGGGCGTGGATTTGTACGTCAATGACGCGTTCGGTGCTGCCCATCGCGCCCACGGTTCAATTGTTGGCCCACCGCGCACGCTTCGTTCAGCAGCAGGTCGATTGATCGAACACGAGGTCTCGGTGCTCAGCGGTTTGCGCAATAGCCCCAAGCGACCGTTCGTTGCGGTGCTCGGTGGTGCCAAAGTGAGCGACAAGTTGGGTGTGATCGAAACTTTGGTTGGCATGGTGGACCAGTTACTGATTGGTGGTGGGATGTGCTTCACGTTCCTCGCTGCACAGGGCCATCCGATCGGCGATTCATTGTGCGAACGCGACCAAGTGGATCACTGTGCAGCATTGCTCGCTAAGTATCCGACGATTTTGCTGCCCGAAGACATCATCGGGCTTGATGCCGACGGGGTGTACGCCACTTTTGGACGACGGCTTCCCGCAGGTGCCAAGGGCATGGATATTGGGCCTGGCACCGCGGCAGCATTTACCGACGTCATCATGGATGCCCGCACCGTGTTATGGAATGGTCCGATGGGTGTATTTGAAGACGCACGTTTCGCCAAAGGAACCCGTACTGTTGCTCAGGCAATGGCCGACAGCAAAGCATTCACCGTGGTGGGCGGCGGCGACTCGGCGGCAGCGATGGCCGAGTTCGGGCTTGCAGACGAAGTGAACCACGTATCCACAGGTGGGGGAGCCTCACTCGAGTTTTTGGAGTTTGGCGATCTTCCCGGCTTGCAAGCGTTGCGCGAGGCACCACGTTGAGTAACACATCACCCACCACCTCACACAAGACGTCAGGAACGAACCGCGTTCCGCTAATCAGCGGTAACTGGAAGATGAACCACAGTCACTTCGAAGCAATTCAGTTCATTCAGAAATTGGCTTATCTGTTGCAAAAACAAGACTTCGACGAAGTCGAAGTGAGCGTGCATCCACCGTTCACCGACCTACGTAGTTTGCAGACGTTGATCGATGCCGACCAACTTCGCTTCAAGTTGGGTGCCCAAAATTGTCATTCCGACGACAAGGGCGCTTTCACCGGAGAAGTCTCGCCAGTGTTCTTGGCCAAACTTGGTGTGCAGTACGTCATTGTTGGCCATAGTGAGCGGCGCGAGATGTTCGGAGAGACCGATGATTTTGTCGCTCAAAAAGTAGCGGGTGTTCTCAAGCACGGAATGTTTCCGATTATGTGTGTTGGCGAGACGTTAGCCGAACACGAATCCGGTCTGACTCTGGACAAAGTAAAGCGTCAGGTGCGTGCGGGGCTCGATAAACGCTCCAGCGATCAAGTGAAGTCGATGGTGATTGCCTATGAGCCCATTTGGGCTATTGGCACCGGCAAAAATGCTTCGCCCGACCAGGCCCAAGAAGTGGCCGCGGCCATTCGCGAGGAAGTAGCAACCCTGATCTCGCGACCAGCTGCCGAGGCAATTCGTATTCAATATGGTGGCAGCGTCAAAGCGGGCACGATTGCCGACATCATGCGTTTGCCCGATGTTGATGGCGTCCTGGTGGGCGGGGCCAGTCTCGATCCCACGGAGTTCGCTCGCATCGTGCAATACCGCCACCACAGCGGCTGAGACGACTCACCAGATGGGGAAAGCCCTATGGTGCGAACAATGTCACAAGCAGCGAGTAGAGTAGGCGCGTCATCAACTGGGTGTGACACCCCACCTATTCGACGGGGAGGTCGAATTCATGAAGAAACGAAACAAGGCGACTCGTGTCGCTGCGTCGCTGTTTGCGGTCTCACTGATCGTGGCAGCATGTGGCGGAGACGATGCCGACGATGCCGACGACTCAGCAGCAGAGGAGCCCGCAGCAGAAGCTGTGGCGTATCCAACACTTGCTGAGTGCGCCGACGTCACCTACGACTACACCTATACGGCACCAGCCTCTGCTGGCATGACGGTCACTTACGACATTGCTCCAGAAGCAGTGTGGGAAGACGGCTCGGCCATTACTGCTGCCGACTTTGCTGCCACATGGCAAGCTGCACTCAACACACCGGGGTCGATTTCCACCTCGGGTTGGGATCAGATTGACTCGGTGGAAGCCGGTTCGAGCGACAAACAAGTCGTCGTCGAATTCAAGTCCGTCTACGGCCCGTATAAGGGTCTGTTCGGTGGCTTGATCAAGGCTGCATCGGTGGAGAACACATCAGACATCTCGGCAGACTTTGCTGATTTCATCGGTTTCTCGGGTCGTCCGTGGAAGATGAAGTCGTGGAGCCCAAGCCAAGTGGTGTACGTTCCCAACGACAAGTACTGGGGCGACGACAAGGCTGTCACCAAAGAATTGGTGATGGTGCCGTTGGCTGACCAAGACACGGAAGTAGCTGCAATCAAGGCCGGCGAAATTGACTTCGCATACCCGCAGTTCTACGGCGGTATCGAAGAGGCATATGCCGATCCAAACATTGCGCTGAAGAAGGAATTTGGTGGCGACTTCGAAGCCTTGTATTTCCAGGCCAAGTGTGGTCCGTTTGCCAACCCAATCTTCCGCGAAGCGTTCTCTAAGTCAATTGACCGAGAAGCATTGTTCCAGCAGATTTACGTTCCGCTGGGTGGCGAATCGCCACTCGAGTGCGGACCAATGATCCCTGGACCATTCTGTGATGGTGACGAGTTTGCCGGGTCATACGACCCAGCTGCCGCTGAAACCTTGCTGACCGAGAACGGTTGGACCAAGGGCGCCGACGGATTCTGGATCGACCCCGCAACGGGCGAAGCACCAGATGTGCGTTGGATCATCAACTCGGGCAACACCCGTCGTGAGAATACGCAGGCCTATTTGATTCCGTTGCTCACCGCAGCGGGCTTCAAGGTTCGTGCCGACAACTGTGATGCCGCTTGCTATTTCCAGCAGCGCCTCCCAGCCCTCGACTACGACATGGCTATGTACATCTCGACAGCACCACCAGACCCCGGCTATCTGAAGCCTGGTTTCACTTGTGATGCAATTCCGACCGCAGCCAACAACAACCAGGGCCAAAACAGCTCGGGTTGGTGCAACGTTGAGGCCTCGGACTTGCTGCACAATGCAGACTTTGAGCCAGATGCAGCCGCGCGCGCTGACCTGATTAAGGGCGCGTTGCGTTTGATGGCAGCCGACAGCATCATGTTGCCGCTGTTCCAGTTCCCCAAGTCGGGTTTCTGGCGCACGGACAAAGTTGGTGGCCCGGTTGACGCTGAACTACGCAACTACACCTCATTC
>Ga0247836_1006435_pt1 | contig 13060 bp, 8 predicted proteins | sample LaCruzMarch2015__4_FD_187116 | JGI IMG/M metagenome (GOLD analysis project Ga0247836, IMG submission 187116) | Freshwater microbial communities from meromictic Lake La Cruz, Castile-La Mancha, Spain - LaCruzMarch2015_14m | ecosystem: Environmental > Aquatic > Freshwater > Lake | place: Spain...
GTTATGCAGACCCCGGAGGCCACCACCTTCAGCAGGACCTCGCCTGCTTTCGGACCCTCGACATCGATCTCTTCGATGGACAGGGGCTGCGCGGGCGCCCAGGCAACGGCGGCTTTGGATTTCATGGTTCTCTCCGGTGGCTGGTGATGGGGTGGATGGTGTCGGCGGCGGACCTTAGGCGTCGTTCCGGCCGCCGGAAGACCGGAGGCCGAGGCTTTTAGCCGGTCGACATCGCGTCTGCGTGGCCCTCGTCCGGCTAACGGCCATGGAAGGAACCTCAAGCTACCCCGGACGATGAAAGTCTCCCGTGGGAGCGGCGTCCCGCCGCGATGCGGTGCCGCGGTGACCGCGAACGCTGCGGCTGCACGCTCGGCCCCATCGCGGCGGGACGCCGCTCCCACGGGGTCGCTGCGCGATTTTCACGGTAAACCTCGACATCCAGTGTACGACGCCCGAGCACTGGCTGGAGTCGTGATCAAGGCGGTATTGTAGCCTACCGAGATACTGGAGAGCCGACTTGGTGCCATTCGCCGCCGACTGCATCATTCGGTCAGCAGTCTTCGCCTCGTTTGCTTCAGCCATTCGCTGCACAGCTTACGGAACGATCGATGCGCTCAAGCGCCGCATCGATCGCGACGCCTCGTCCAATCCAGAAAATTGCTCTTGCCTGAGCCGTTGGCACCCACTAGGTAGGTGAGCGGTTGCAGCCTGCAATCGCAGTTGCCGATGCTCTTGTAATTGCGCAGGACGACTCGGGTGAGAAAGACTGGGGCGCTCATAGGGTAGATCCTGCGCTTGGCGGGCTCGGCCAGCCACATAGAGCGGCCGGCACCGGCAGACATTGTACCGGATGCACAGATACCGAACCCTGCCGCCAACGCGGCCTTGATCATCGTTCCGGCCACCAGACAACCGGAGGTCGAGGCTTTAGCCGGTCGACCTCGCGTTCGCGTGGCCCTGGTCCGGCTAAAGCCTCGACCTCCAGTGCGCGAGGCTCAGTCTCTGGCCGGAACCCTGGCAACTCGTCGATAAAACTCTGTTTTTTATCAAATAGCAGTCTCAGAGGCCAATTTATACGGCATTTTCAACGTACGATTTTTTGGACGTACGATATGCGAGTTCCATCTACTCACCAGCTACCGACCTCTCTCGCCCGTGCGGCACGATGGCCCAGCCTCGCGCTCATGAAGCTCTTGAATGGTCGCTAAAGCGTCCGGCCCGAGCACGCGTTGGGCCATCGCGAAGAGCGTGTTTTCCTCGAACCGGATATGCTCGGTCAGCAATTGGGCGAAGGCGTCGAGGTCCTCGGGGCCGCCGCCGTCGATCAGGTCGCGCAGGGCACGATGCTCGGCCAGGGTGCGCTCGACCAGCGCCTGCTCACCCGCCGCTTGCAGCGCCGGGAAGAGGCCGCGCTCCTCAAGTTGAAAATGGGGCTCCAGTTCGTCGGCGAAGCGTTGCCTCAGCTCGGCCCAGGCGGCCTCCGGTGACGTGGCTACGATCCGTGCTCGGCGGGCGATGACCAAGCCGCTGTGATGTTCGCTCGACAGCCGTTTGAGTGCCGCGCACCGCTGCATCAGCATGCCCTCCGCTGACCGGGGTCAGGCGGACGCCACGGGTACGCATGTGTTCGAACCAATGGCTTCACGTCATGGTTTCCGCTCATCGACAGGTGCCGGTGGATGACGCTTGGACTCGGTATCCGCGGCGAGCACTTGCATCAGATCAAGATCCCGCAACGCTTGCACCGCGATTTCCCAGCGGCCCTCGCCGCACAGACCGCTCTCTCCTGCCCACTCATAGCCATCCAACGCGGCCTGCACGCAAGCCAATCGGACCCGTTCCGCGAGATCAAGCCGGTCAATCACGATCGATACCTTGTAGGATGGAGATCACGGCTTCAGTGTAGCCGTGAATCCTCGGTTTGGCGTGATCCTGCGCTCGGCCGCCCGGCGCGACACCCATACCGCGGATGCTGCTCCAGCGCCGGGCGATCGGTCGGGTTGATCGCCTCGTTGAACGGGCACTGTTTGCCGACTCGCGCGATTTCTCGCCCGCCGTCCGTGTCACGCCGACAGTCCCGGACAGCACCGCGGATCAGCGGACCGACGCGATCAGCAGCAGACCACGCGAACCGGGGGGCCGCCGTAACTAGCCCTTGACTTCGGCGATCACGATTTCCTGATGAGGTACGAGAGCATGTCGAGAACCTCAGGACCAACCAATCCGGCGCTGAACCCGTGGCATGGCGCCGACTATGCGCATCACTCCAGCCTGCAGGCCGCGATGGCTGACGAGGTGCTGTCGCAACTGGTGCTGCGCGGCGACGAGCACGTCCTTGACCTGGGCTGTGGGGACGGCAAGATCAGTGCGCGCATCGCCGCGCAGCTACCCCGAGGGTCGGTGCTCGGCGTCGACGCGTCGGCCGATATGGTGGCCTATGCGCACAGGCAGTTCGGCACCGACCAATGGCCGAACCTGCGATTCGAGGTGGCCGACGCGCGAAACCTCGGGTTTCACGCGCGCTTCGACCTCTTGGTATCCTTCAACGCCCTGCACTGGGTGCCGCAGCAGGCCGATGCGTTACGCGGCATCCGCCGGGCACTGAAGCCGTCGGCGCCGGCGCACTTGCGCCTGGTCACGCGCGCTGCGCTCACCAGCCTGGAAGAGGTGGCCGAAGCGGTGCGCCGGGAGCCGCACTGGGCCGGCGCTTTCGCTGGTTTCACCGACCCCTATCTGCGCCTGAGTGCCGAACAGTACCTGGCGCTGGCTGAAAGCCTGGGGCTGAAACGGATCTCCAGCCGGAGCGAGTCCAAGCGCTGGGACTTCCAAACCGAAGAAGCCTTCTTCGGCTTCTGCAATGCCGGCTTTGGGGCCTGGACGCAGGTGTTGCCTGAAGCGAGTCGCCGCACGTTCGTCCAAGAGGTGATGCAGCGTTATCTTGCGGTGATCGATGCCGCATTCGGCGAACGCTACACCTTCCACTTCATGCAGACCGATGTGGTTCTGGCGGTGGCAGGATCGTGACTCCGGATCGGGCGCCAGGGCTTTTGTCGTCCGCCCCAGATGAGGACCAGCACCGATGACCACAGCAGCCATCACCCCCTTCCCGCCCGGTTTCCTCTGGGGCGGCGCCACGGCCGCCAACCAACTGGAGGGCGCCTATGACGCGGACGGCAAGGGTCTGTCGATCCAGGACGTGGCCCCCCAGGGCATCGAAGGCCCGCGTACGCCGGCACCGACACCGGACAACCTCAAACTGGTTGGCATCGACTTCTACCACCGCTACGAACAAGACATCGCCCTGTTCGCCGAGATGGGCTTCAAGGTCCTGCGCCTGTCGATCGCGTGGAGCCGGATCTTCCCGCACGGGGACGACGCGATCCCCAATGCCAAAGGGCTGGCCTTCTACGACCGGGTGTTCGACGCCTGTGCCAGGCACGGCATCGCGCCGCTGGTGACCCTCTCGCATTACGAGACCCCGCTGCACCTGGCCGAGCAGTACAACGGCTGGGTGAGCCGCGACCTGATCGGTTTCTACGAACGCTATGTCCGGGTCCTGTTCGACCGCTATGGGTCCAAGGTGAAGTTTTGGCTGACGTTCAACGAGATCAACTCGGTGTTGCACGCGCCCTTCCTGAGCGGGGCGATCAGCACGCCGAAGGACCAACTGTCGCTATCCGACCTGTATCAGGCCGTCCACCACGAACTGGTGGCGAGCGCCTTGGCCACCCGAATCGCGCACGAGATGATTCCCGACGCCAAGGTCGGCTGCATGATCCTGGCGATGCCGATCTACCCCCTCACACCGCATCCGGCGGATGTGCTGGCCGCGATGCAGGCGGACCACCTGAACCTGATGTTCGGCGATGTACATGCGCGCGGCTGCTACCCCGGCTACGCCTTGCGCTATTTTCGCGAGCACGGCATCACACTCGACATCACGGACGAGGACCGCGAATGCCTGACCAACACCGTCGATTTCGTGTCGTTCAGCTATTACATGAGCGTTTGCGAGACCGCCGACCCCGGGTCGCAGCGCACGGCCGAGACCAATATCCTCGGCGGAAAAAACAACCCCACCCTGAAGGCCAGTGAGTGGGGCTGGCAGATCGACCCGGCCGGCCTGCGGATCGTCTGCAACCAGTTCTGGGACCGCTGGGGTAAACCCCTGTTCGTCGTGGAGAACGGCCTGGGCGCCAAAGACCGGTTGGTCGAGGTCGACGGCGTCAGGACCGTGCTCGACGACGCGCGGATCGCGTACCTGAACGACCACCTGGTCGCGCTCGGCGAAGCGATCACCGACGGCGTCCAGGTGCTCGGCTACACGGCCTGGGGCTGCATCGACCTGGTCAGCTTCACCACCGCGCAGATGAGCAAACGTTACGGCTTCATCTATGTCGACCGCAATGACGATGGCACCGGGACCCTCGAACGCTATAAGAAGAAGTCATTCGACTGGTACGCCGAGGTGATTGCCACCAACGGGGCCAGCTTGCGGCGCGAGGGGTTGCGCACCACGGCGTCTTGTCTTTCATCGTGACAATATATTTAGGGGATCGCCTCCGTGATCCGATCCGGCGGGATTCGAGAGACCGTCGGCCGGCCTTGATCATTCCGGCCGCGTGAGCGCAAGGCACTGAGCGCCCTGCCTGTGGGTGACATACGGAACGACCGGACCGGTGTCGGTACCAGCCCGCTGGAGTCCAAGGCGTCAGCCTTGGACAGTGGGCACCAAGGCGAAAGCCTTGGACTCCAGGCCTTCTTTATTGCAAGCGATCTGGGTCCTCAGCAATTCCACATTTGGGCGGCATCGCGCAGCCTCTGGTGGATGCGGCGCGCGCGATTGCCGTGCCGGGTCCCTGACACCGAGCGGCGCGCCTTATCCACCCTACAACGGTGCCGGTGTTGTAGGGTGGATAAGCGCAGCGCATCCACCATCAGCCTCGCTGCCGCCACGCCGTTGGCGGCAGCCATCCAAAATTGGCACTGCTGCGATTAACGCCGGTCGAGCGGCACCCACCGGCGGTTCTCCGGCCCGACATAGTTGGCGCTCGGACGGATGATCTTGTTGTCCTGACGCTGCTCAATGATGTGGGCGGTCCAGCCGGCGATGCGCGCCATCACGAAGATGGGTGTGAACATCGCGGTGGGGATGCCCATCTGGGAGTAGGCGACGGCGGAGAACCAGTCCAGGTTGGGGAACATTTTCTTGAGATCCCACATGACGGTTTCCAGTCGCTCCGCGACCTCGAACATGCGAGTGTCCTGGTTGGCCTCGGACAGCCGCCGGGCAACACCCTTGATGACCTCGTTGCGCGGGTCGCCGACCGTATAGACCGGGTGGCCGAAGCCGATGACGATTTCCTTGCGCTCCATGCGTACTTTGATGTCGACTTCCGCATCGTCCGGGTCGGTATAGCGCTGCTGGATTTCGCAGGCGACCTCGTTGGCGCCGCCGTGCTTGGGTCCGCGCAGGGCGCCGATGGCGCCGGTGATGGCGGAGTAGATGTCGGAGTTGGTGCCGGCGATGACCCGCGAGGTGAAGGTCGAGGCGTTGAACTCGTGCTCGGCGTAGAGATTGAGCGAGGTGTGCATGGCGCGCACCCAGGCCGTCGATGGGGTGTGCTGGTGCAGCAGGTGCAGGAAGTGTCCGCCGATGGAGTCGTCTTCGGTCTGCACCTCGATGCGCCGGCCGTGATGGGCATAGTGGTGCCAATACAGCAGCATGGAGCCGGCGCAGGCGATCAGCCGGTCACCGATGGCGCGGGCGCCGGCGAAGGGCATCGACTCCTTCTCGGGCTCCAGGGTGCCGAGCAGCGAGGTTCCGGTGCGCAGCACGTCCATTGGATGGGACGAGGGCGGGAGTTGCTCCAGGGCGGTCTTCATTGCGGCGGGCAGGCCGCGCATGGTGCGCAGACGGTGTTTGTAGGAGACGAGTTCCGCCCGGCTCGGCAGGTGCCCGTGAATCAGGAGATGGGCGATCTCCTCGAAGTCGGCGTGATCGGCAAAGTCGAGGATGTCGTAGCCCCGATAGTGCAGGTCGTTGCCGGTGCGCCCGACGGTGCAGACGGCAGTGTTGCCGGCAGCGGTGCCGGAGAGTGCGACGGACTTTTTCGCCTTCGGCAATAGGCTCTCTTGCTCGGCCATGCGGATCTCTCTCTTGGTTCAGTGATGTAGGAGGGGCTGGTCGACCGGTGAACAGCAGCGCGTTCACCGGCGCACCGGAGTTGTCTAATCCTTGTCCGTCGCGAACAGCGCGTCGAGCTTCTGCTCAAAGCTGTGATAGTTGAGATAGTCATAGAGTTCCATGCGGGTCTGCATGGTCTCCACCACCTTGGCCTGGGTGCCGTCCCGGCGGATCGCCTGGTAGACGTTGAGCGCGGCCTTGTTCATGGCGCGGAAGGCGGAGAGCGGATAGAGGACCAGCGCGCATCCGGCCTCGCCCAACTCCTGGGTGGTGAACAACGGGGTGGCGCCGAACTCGGTGATGTTGGCGAGTACCGGCACGCCGACAGCGGCGACGAAGCGGCGGTACTGCTCCAGTTCCACGATGGCCTCGGGGAAGATCATGTCGGCGCCGGCCTCGACGCAGGCGATGCCGCGCTCGATGGCGGATTCCATGCCCTCGACGGCCAGGGCGTCGGTGCGCGCCATGATGACCAGGTCATCGGTGCGGGCATCGACGGCGGCCTTGATGCGGTCGACCATTTCCTCTTTGGAGACGATGGCCTTGTTCGGGCGGTGTCCGCAACGCTTGGCGGCAACCTGATCCTCGATATGGATGCCGGCCGCTCCGGCGCGCGACATCTCACGCACGGTGCGGGCGATGTTGAAGGCGCCGCCCCAGCCGGTGTCCGCGTCCACCAGGAGCGGGAGTTGGGTGGCGAAGGTGATGCGGCGCACGTCTTCCAGCACGTCGTTGAGGCTGGTGATCCCCAAATCCGGCACCCCGAAGGAACCCGCCGCAACGCCGCCGCCGGAGAGATAGACGGCGCGATAGCCGGTGCGTTCCACCATCATGGCGTGGTAGGCGTTGATGGCGCCGACGACTTGGAGTGGATGCTCGTCTTTGATGGCCTGGCGCAGACGGGCGCCGGGAGTGTTCGCTTGGGTCATGGGTCGGTCCGTTGTTGGGTGGTGGTCTCGATGGCAAGACGGCGCTCGACATTGCGCCGCGAGGCGCGGATGTGTCGGCGCATCATGAGTTCGGCCAGTTCGCCGTCCCGCTCGGCGATGGCATCGACGATCAGTTCATGCTCCTTCAAGGCATCGCGCGCCCGGTTGCTGACCATCCCGAACTTGCAGCGGTACATGCGCGCCAGGTGGTAGAGGTCGTCGCACAGGATGCCGATCAGGCGCTGGTTGCCGCTGCCCTGAACGATGCGGTAGTGGAAATCCATGTCCCCTTCCTTCTGGAAATAGGCCTGCCAGTATTCGCGGGCGATCTCTGCGCGGTGCTGTTCCAGCAGCGCTTTGAGGTCGGCGATGGCAGCCGCCGACATTCGTTCCGCGGCGAGGCGGGCGGCCAGACCTTCCAGGGCCTCGCGGATCACATAGATTTCCAGCAACTGTTCACTGGACAGCGTGATGACCCGCGCGCCGAGGTTCGGGCGGCGCTCCACCAGATTGGCGGACTCCAGGCGCCGCATCGCTTCGCGTAGTGGTCCGCGGCTGATCCCGTAGCGCGCGGCCATTTCCGGTTCACTGATTTTGCTGCCGGGGGGGATATTCCCCTCGACGATCGCCTGACGGAGTTTCCCGAAGACGCGGTCGGCGATGGTGGACGCTTCGTCAGGTTGAACGTCCGCGTGAGCTTCCATTTAAAGTGTCGACACTTTTATGTAATTCGATGCAAAGATAGCTGAAATATCCGGGCTGTCAAGCCTGTTTGTCGACAATAGAGAGCATTGATGACGATGAGTCATCATCCAAGCGCAAAGTCTCCCGTGGGAGCGGCCTCCGGCCGCGATGGGGCCGCGCGGGAACTCGACCATTGGTGTTCGGCACGGCCCCGCATCGCGGCCGGAGGCCGCTCCCACGGGTGTGATTGTCGTGTGACGTTCGCGGTCACTTGCCGAGCGGATGCGAGTGGCGACCGGAGGCCCGTCGCGATGTGCAGCGCGATGGGTTGGTGCGCGAGGCGGGGCCGTTGAGGCGGCTCACCGGCGGGCGAATCCCGCCGGTGAGTGGTTCCAGGCGGGACGGATCAGCCGTGCTTGGCGTAGCCGATGGCCGCCAGTGCGGCCTCGATCTCGTCCAGAATGGCCGGATCGTCGATGGTGGCCGGCGCCTTGTACTCCTTGCCGTCGGCGATGCTCTTCATGGTGCCGCGCAGGGTCTTGCCGGAGCGGGTCTTGGGCAGACGCGGCACGATGACCACGGTCTTGAAGGCGGCCACCGGGCCGATTTCGTCACGGACCTTGGTCACCAGTTCCTTCTGGATGATCGCGTGATCCCGCGTCACCCCGGACTTGAGCACGACCAGACCGAGCGGCAATTCGCCCTTGAGCTGGTCCGCGGCACCGATCACCGCGCACTCGGCGACATCCTGATGCCCGGCCAGCACGGCCTCCATGCCGCCGGTGGACAGGCGATGGCCGGCGACATTGATGATGTCGTCGATGCGGCTCATCACGAAGATGTAGCCGTCCTCGTCGATATAGCCCGCGTCACCGGACAGGTAGTAGCCCGGCTGGACGGCGAGGTAGGACTGGAAGTAGCGCTCCTCGTTGCCCCACAGGGTGGGCAGGCAGGCCGGCGGCAGCGGCAGTTTGATCATGATCCGGCCGATGTCGCCGGGCTTGACCGGTTCGCCGTTCTCATCCAGCACCTCGACGGCATAGCCGGGAACGGCCCGGGTGGGCGAGCCCGGCTTCACCGGCAGTTGCTCGATCCCCATGCAGTTGGCGGCGATGGCCCAACCGGTCTCGGTCTGCCACCAGTGGTCGATGACCGGAACCTTCAGGATCCGTTCGGCCCAGCCCAGCGTATCGGGATCGCAGCGCTCGCCGGCCAGGAACAGCGTCCGCAGGCTGCTGATGTCGTATTTCTTGACGTATTCCGCGTTGGGGTCGTCGCGCTTGATGGCGCGAAACGCGGTCGGGGCCGTGAAGAGCACCGAAACCTTGTGCTCCTCAACGACGCGCCAGAAGGCGCCGGCATCCGGGGTGCCGACCGGCTTGCCCTCATAGACGATGGTGGTGCAGCCCATCAACAAGGGCGCGTAGACGATGTAGGAATGGCCCACGACCCAGCCGACGTCCGAGGCCGCCCAATAGACTTCGCCGGGCTTGACGCCGTAGACATTGCCCATGCTCCAGGCCAGTGCCACCGCGTGTCCGCCGTTGTCGCGCACCACGCCCTTGGGCACCCCGGTGGTCCCGGAGGTATAGAGAATGTAGAGCGGATCGGTCGCCGCCACCGGGACGCAGTCGGCGGGTTGCGCCGCCGCCACCGCCTCGGCCCAGCCGATGTCACGGCCTTCGACCAGGGCCCCGGGTCCTTGCGGGCGCTGGTAGATGATGCAGTGGTCGGGCTTGTGAGCCGCCAGGTTGATCGCTTCGTCGAGTAGCGGCTTGTACTGGATAACGCGGGTGGTTTCGATGCCGCAGGAGCCGGCCACCATGACCTTCGGCTTAGCGTCGTTGATGCGGGTGGCCAGCTCCAGGGAGGAGAAACCGCCGAACACCACGGAGTGGATGGCGCCGATGCGGGCGCAGCCGAGCATGGCGATCACCGCCTCGGGAACCATCGGCATGTAGATGATGACCCGGTCGCCCTTGGTGACCCCGAGGTCGCGCAGCGCCCCCGCGAAGTGGGACACCCGGTCCTGGAGCTGACGATAGGTGATGATCTCCTTGGAGTTGGTCACCGGGCTGTCGTGGATGATCGCCGGCTGGTCGCCGCGGGTCGCCACGTGGCGGTCGACGGCGTTGTAGCAGGTGTTGAGTTCCGCCCCGCTGAACCAGCGGTAGAAGGGCGGGCGGGAGTCGTCGAGCACGCGGTCCCAGGGCCGGATCCAGTCGATCAGGCCGGCGGCTTCCGCCCAGAAGCCATTGGGGTCTTTGATGGAGCGGTCATAGAGAGCTTGGTAACCCATCGATTTTTCCTCCGGTGGTCAGAACATGGCCTCGGCGCGGTGCGAGGCGTCTTCGTTTTGGGCGTCGCAACCCTAGCTGCTTCCGGGGGCGCTTGCAATGGTTCCGTCATCCATGGCCTCACCTGAATCCACTACTCGCGCGAGCCATTCCCGGCTATCCTGAACACCTTCGTCGGTGCCGCATGGAGGCGTCGGGGAATCTGGGCTGCCCGCGGGTTGTCTCGCGGCCACTCACCCGAGTCCGTGGGCGGCACTCTGCCGGTCCGCGGCGGCAGCCGACACCCGCGGTCCGCGGCGGGTGGCTTGCCGCGTTCGACGACTTCGACAATGGTCGGACCCTTGGGTCCGCCGGGACATCGCTCAACACGTCATGTCTAGACCCGACCACGAACGCCATCCGAGCTTCGATTCGCTGCGTAACCGCGCGTCGTCCCCGTCCAGTTCGGGGAAGGCTTGGCGTCGCCAGTCGCCACCCGCTGCCAACTGACCGCAATCGTGGGCAGCCCGCGGTGGGACAGAGTGAGGTCGGGGTTTCTGAGCCTGCGCTGGCAGGCGTTGATCGCACTGTCGCTGATCCTCTTGCTGGTCAATGGCGCGCTCGCGCTCATGGCCTACCACCAATCGCTCGCACAGTTCGAACTCCAGCAATCGGGGGTGCGGGCGAATCAGGTTCGCCAATTGCGCGGGTTGTTGGAGAACAACTACGAGGAGATGACCCGGCTGGTGAGCGTGGTGCGGACCCTGGGTCAGAATGCGCCGGCCGATACGTCGGACGGCCGGGACTTCGGTGCCCGCCTGGCGCGCGGACTCGAGAGCGAAGGGGCCTTGCTGGGCCTGGAATGGGATATTCGTTTGGTGCTCTGGATCAACCCGGTCGGCGTGCCCGTGCTGGTCTGGCCGGCGGATGTCCAGACACCGGACGCCGCGCTGTTTGCCGGACTGCGCGGTGCGGACGAGGGCGTCGCCCGTCTGTTCACGTGTCGGCCCGAGTGCCTCCAGTTCCTGGCCGCGCCGATTCTCTGGGAGGGCGAGACCGGGGGGACACTGGTCCTTGGACGCTCACTGGCCGACGCCTTGCTTGCCTTCAATGCCCTGACCGGGGCCGAGGTGGCCATTTTCACCGGCGCGGCAACGGACTCCGCGGACATGAGCACCGCGGTCCGCTATCCGGCGATGACCCACCCCAGCCGCACCGAACCGATCATTCACGCCATCGCCGCCGACCTCGTCAGCGCACAGGGCGGTGGCGCGGGTGGGGGCCAGCCCGTGCTCGGTGCGCTGGGCGGCCAATGGTTCGAGGTGTTCCGTGTCGATGCCTTGGCCCCCGGCATCAGTGCCCTCCTGGTGAACGATGTGACGGCCGAACGTCAGGCGATCCAGGCGGCGACCCGCATCAGTATCCTGCTCGGTTTGGGTGGGCTGATCTTGTCCGGCTCGCTGCTCTTCTGGGTCGCCCAGTCCTCGGTGGGGCGGCTGCAGCGGATCGCGGTCGCCTTGCCGCTCTTGGCCGATAATCGCTATCGGGAGTTGCGGGCACGTTTACCCCCGGTCGGCGGCAGGCTGGCCCCGAAGGACGAACTGGATCAACTCAGCGAGACCGCCCAGGCGTTGACGGATCGGATGGAACTGCTGCAACGCGATCGGGAAGAGGCGGAAGCGCGGTTGGTGTGGTTGGCCGACCACGATCCCTTGACGCGTTTGTTCAACCGGCGGCGTTTCAACGATGACTTTAGCCGTGTATTGGATGCGGCATTGCGCTTCGGTCACCGCGGTGCCCTGCTGTTTCTCGATCTGGACCAGTTCAAAGATGTGAATGATCTGAGCGGGCACCAGGTCGGCGATCTGATGTTGCAGCGCGTCGGCGACCAGTTGGGTAAATTGGCGCATCCAAGCGACATCCTGGCGCGCCTGGGCGGGGACGAGTTTGCCTTGGTGCTTCCGGAATGCACCGAGGACGCCGCCCTGGAGTGTGCCGAACGCATCCAGGCCGCGGTGCGCTCCATCATTGTGCGTGAGCATGTCCGCGCCCACCGGGTCACCGCCAGTATCGGGATTGCCCTGTTCCCGGATCAGGGCCACGAGGCGCATGAACTCCTGGCGAATGCGGATCTCGCGATGTTTCAGGCGAAGGAGAAGGGTCGCGGACGCTGGCATCTGTTCTCCGCCGACGACCGCGCGCGCGAGCAGGCGGATGCCCGTGTGACCTGGCGGGACAAGATCGCCGAGGGCCTGCGCGAGGACCGCTTCGAGTTGCATTTCCAGCCGATCGTGGATATCGCGAGCGGGGTCGTGCAACACTGGGAAGCCCTGCTGCGGCTGCGCGACCCGCGCGGCGAGTTGGTTTACCCGGATCGCTTCATCCCGGTCGCGGAGAAAACCGGTCAGATTCGGGCCATCGATCATTGGGTGCTGGCACACGCCGTCACGCTGCTCGGCCTGGACCCGCGCCTGCGGCTGGCGATCAATCTGTCCGGGAGCGCCATGGACGACGATTCGCTGTTGCCTGATGTCGAGCGCTTGCTTGCGGGGCACCGGGTGATGCCGACGCGTCTGGCCTTCGAGGTGACTGAAACCGCCGCGGTGGGGAGTCTCGCCAGGGCGACCGAGCTGATGCAGGGCATCCGGCAACTCGGTTGCCGCTTCGCCCTGGATGATTTTGGTACCGGTTACGCCTCCTACGCCTATTTGCGCAAGCTCCCGGTCGACGACGTCAAGATCGACGGCGCCTTTGTCCGTGATCTTGCAACCAACCGGGAGGACCGGATCTTCGTCAAGGCGATCACCGACATGGCTCACGGCATGGGCAAGCGGGTGATTGCGGAATATGTGGAGAACGCCGAGATCTACGCCGTCCTGAGCGAGCTTGGGGTCGACTGTGCGCAGGGCTATTATCTCGGCCGTCCGGCGCCCCATGCCGAATCCGTGGAACTGCCGCGTCCACTGGCGGCGGCTTAGGCGATT
>Ga0247836_1006444_pt1 | contig 13046 bp, 14 predicted proteins | sample LaCruzMarch2015__4_FD_187116 | JGI IMG/M metagenome (GOLD analysis project Ga0247836, IMG submission 187116) | Freshwater microbial communities from meromictic Lake La Cruz, Castile-La Mancha, Spain - LaCruzMarch2015_14m | ecosystem: Environmental > Aquatic > Freshwater > Lake | place: Spain...
CTGGTAATCGCTGGGTGAAGTTGGCAAGTCAAATTCCGTGGGATCAGATTGTGGGTGTGTACCTCAAACAACTCCGCAACCACAGCACGGGAGCCTCTTCGATCAATCCTAGAGTAGTTCTTGGGGCAGTAATGATCAAGCACATCAAAAACCTGAGCGATGAAGAAACCATCTTTGAGATGCAAGAAAACGTCTACCTCCAATACTTCATTACAGCTTATCGACCTTTTGTTCCAACCAGTCCTGGAAGGAAAAAAACCTCGGACTTATCGGCAGCAGGCTCGCAAAAATTATCTTGGTGCTAAACCTGGTCAACTTGGCCAGGGTAGCACCACTTTGCATATAGCCAACTTATTCAGCGTGGAGTGAAAGCTTCTGGACTCTCATTAACCATGTGATTCTGTATTTTAAACTACGTGAAAATGGGAAATTACTTTTTCAGTAGACCCTAAGTAAATACGTGTCGAGTTGAACAATGCTCAAACCCTCAGCCAGAAAGAATCCTCCCAAAAGCAACCAGATTACCGAACTTGTCCAGGTACCCAGATAAATTTCGATCGGCCTGCCGTATCCGGGCAAAATAAAATCGGTTCCGAAAGCCACCAGCAAACTGGTAATGATGAAAATGCCAACTGCAAATGGAGGGAGTGACTCTGTGACCCAAAGACCAACCGACAAAACGGAAAGGAAAAACACAAAGTTTACATCCATTCCATAGTCCAAACCCTTAAAAAAATAAGCAGCAATAAGTGCAAGTATGAAATTGCCCGTGAAAGTAGATGTATTGAAAATCTAGTTTAAACGCAATTTTCTAAAAAGCAGAATGGCAGCATTTCTGGAGTCGTTGTACGTCATACTGAATGGGTTTATTCAAAAAATTTAACTCCAAAGTTACTCTGTATCTCCTAACATGCAGGCAGTATATTTGCTCGAAGCCGGAGTGTAAATGAATTTTACCTCGAACTTGTGTTAAAATCCCCTTGTTTTGCTGTTGAACTATTTCAACACTTGATGATGCAGTACAGATTGTTTGGCAATTCCGGCCTCAGGGTATCGGAACTTTGCCTTGGCACTATGGTATTCGGAGAAGAATGGGGCAATGGCGCCAATTTTGAAACCTCAAAAAAGATATTTGAAACCTATACATCAGCCGGCGGAAATTTTATAGATACTGCCAATCGATACACTGAAGGCACAAGCGAAAAATTTATAGGTGATTTCATTGCTGCCGACCGTGACAGGTTTGTGCTGGCAACAAAATATAGCCTTTTCGACAAACGAAACGATGTGAATGCAACCGGCAATCACCGCAAAAATCTCATGCGTTCTGTGCACGAGTCGCTCGAAAGATTACAAACCGATTATATCGACTTGCTTTGGCTTCACATGTGGGATTTTACCACGCCGGTAGAAGAAGTGATGCGGGGCCTCGACGATTTGATTCGCATGGGTGTGGTGCATTATGTGGGCATTTCCGATACGCCAGCCTGGATTGTGGCCAAAGCCAACACCATGGCCGATTTTCGTAGTTGGACACCTTTTGCAGGCATTCAAGTAGAATACAGTTTGATACAACGCACAGCAGAACGTGACTTAATTCCCATGGCCAAGCATTTTGGACTTGCCATAACCCCCTGGGCACCTCTTGGAGCAGGCATGCTGACCGGCAAACACAACGAAAAACCTGCAGAAGGCGCCCGGCTCAAAGCAACCAGTGTGAAAATGAACGAGCGAAACCTTGGCATTGCCCGAAAAGTCACAGACTTAGCCATGCAAATGGGTTGCACGCCTTCTCAGTTGGCATTAGCCTGGATTCGCAGCAAAGGCCCGGAATTTCTGCCCATCATCGGTTCCAGATCAGAATCGCAAATTGCTGATACGCTGGCATGCCTGGCCATAAATCCTGAAGCAGAAGTATTGGCAGCCTTGGATGAAATTTCGGCCATAGACTATGGATTTCCTCACGATTTTTATAAATCACCCGGCGTGCAGGACGTTTTGTATGCCGATAATAAAGAAAGCTTTACTCAGCGAAGATATTGATGAGATTGTTGGTTTGTCTTACGGCCTTATTGTGGTGGCAAACTTTGCCGGCCCAATCCTACGAAGTGATTCGTGGCGACACCTGTAACCGACAAGATTTTCATGGCCGCAGGCAAGGACTTTGGCGTTGCCTGGACAACAACTTGAATCTGGCAATGGAGTGTAAATACCTGAATGACAAACCAGTTGGCAACATTACTTACTTCAAAAAGAATAAAAAGCAGTTGGTGATCGAAACCCGAAAAAATGAAACCCGCTTACTTTGGTACCATTACACAGGTTTGAAAACCAAAACAGGCACTTTAGAAAAACGTGGCAAAAAATGGGTCTTTACCAATGAGCGAAACCGAAAACTAAAAAAGAAAGACGCAGAGTTTCTGGCCGAAATCATTCAAATAGATGCTGCATTTCCTGGTGGATACTTAGAACTATTTCATTACGTAAAAAAGAACTTGAAATACCCACCAACAGCCATACAATCCAAAAAGATTGGCACTGTTTTATTGTCGTTCGATATTGTTGAAAATGGAGATGTGGTGGATGCCAGGGTAATTTCCGCTTTTGACAAAGAATGTGCTGAAGCGGCCCGAAAAGCTGTGGCAGAAGTTCCTCGTTGGAGGGCCGCCACTGTGCTGGGCTTTCCGGTTCGTTCAAAGCAAGTAGTGCCTATTCGCTTCAATTTTTAGCATTTCGGTACTTCATTTTTCTTAATTGACCAAAGATTGACAAACTTGCCCCAAAAAACTGAAGGGTTTTACCAATGAATATATCATTCAACAAAACGAAAATCGTGGCCACAGTAGGGCCAGCCAGTAATACTAAAGAAATGCTTATCAAACTGGCTGTAGCCGGGGTCGATGTTTTCAGGCTGAATTTTTCGCATGGCACCCATGAAGTCCATCAAACCGTGATCAACAATCTCAAAGAAATTCGGGAAGAATTCGGATACAACTTTGCCATTCTCCAGGATTTGCAAGGCCCCAAAATCAGGGTTGAAGAGGTTGAAAACAATGGAGTACCCTTGGTTGCAGGCGATGATTTTATCATCACCATCGACCGGGTGATTGGCAATAGCCAAAAAGCCAGTACCAGTTATCAAGGTTTGCCTACAGATGTTCAGCCAGGCGATGCTATTTTGATAGATGATGGAAATATTGAACTGAAAGTGGTTTCTAAAAACGAAAGGGAGGTCTTCACCAAAGTAGTTTATGGAGGAACGCTCAAGTCTCGAAAAGGAATTAACCTTCCAAATACCAACGTTTCCGCTCCGTCGTTAACAGAAAAAGACCATGCCGATTTGCTTTTTGGTCTCAAAAACGACGTGGATTGGGTGGCGCTCTCGTTTGTTAGAAATCCGGAAGATGTTACTTCATTAAAGCAAATTATTCTTGAAAACAACAGCCAGGCTCAAATTGTAGCCAAAATTGAAAAACCTCAGGCGGTTGAAAATATAGATGCCATTATTGAAGCTACTGACGCATTAATGGTAGCACGTGGCGACCTCGGTGTTGAAATTGAAATGGCTGATGTGCCGGTGGTACAAAAAATGTTGGTGCGCAAATGCAACGAAGCTGGCAAACCTGTGATTGTAGCCACACAAATGATGGAAAGCATGATCGAGAATCCTCGCCCAACCCGAGCAGAAGCCAATGATGTGGCCAACGCTGTGATGGACGGTGCAGATGCTGTGATGTTGAGTGCTGAAACTGCATCTGGTAAATTTCCTGAATTGGTGGTTCGAAGCATGAGTAAAATTATTTCGGCCATTGAATACGGTGTGTCTGCGATCTATCACCGAAAGTACGAGCCGAACGAAAAGCAGGTAACCTTCAGATCCGACATGGTGATTCATTCTGCCTGCGTATTGGCTAAAAATGTAAAAGCTGATGCCATTTGCTCACTTACAGGGACAGGTTATTCGGCTTATGCAATTGCCAGAGAAAGGCCGGTAGCCAATATTTTCATTTTTTCCAGAAGCCGAAAACTCATTAATAAATTATCATTGCTTTGGGGTGTGCGCATGTTTTATTATGAGCGCCATAAGTCAACTGACGAAACCATTTCCGAAATCGAAAAAATACTGAGAGAAAAGAATCTACTGCAAATCGGCGATATCTATGTAACGCTGGCAAGCATTCCGATAGAAGATCGCCAAAGGGTGAACATGATGAAACTGAGTAGTGTGAAGGAATAATTTCAAAGTATGCAATCGAAAAATAAACATGAGCGACCTGAAATTCGGGTCGCTTTTTTTATGGGCTTTGGGCCAGAGGTTCAATTCCATGATTTTTCAAACATCTTAAGCTTTTGCCTGTTTTGATTCCTAATTTGCCAGCCTAAATCAGGTATATGAATTCAAAAAACATGTTTAGCATCGGAGCATTGCTGCTGGTGTTCGCGGCAATAGTATACGGGGGCTTGCAAGCTTTTACTTCCAAAAAGCCACCTAAAATTTTACCCGTTTTGGGCGAATTTCAAGAAATAGATTCTTTGGGATTAGACGGCAAGCACTACATGGTAAACAAGCCTCATACCATACCTCCCTTTAGCTTCATTAATCAATACGGGCAAACAGTCACTCACCAGGATCTCAACAGTAAAATCTATGTCACCGATTTCTTTTTCACCACTTGCCAAAGCATTTGCCCTGTGATGAGTGTAAGCATGCAGCGCATGCAGGAAGTATTTAAAAATCAGCCGGATGTGAGTTTTTTAAGCCACACTGTGGACCCTGAAACTGACTCTGTGCCACAATTGCTTGCCTATGCTAACAGGCATAATGCCATTGCAGGTAAATGGCATTTTCTAACAGGTAACAAAAAAGATTTGTACCACGCAGCCCGAAGTGGATATTTGGTAACAGCGACCGAAGGAGATGGCGGAGAAGAGGATTTCATTCACACCCAAAATTTTGTGCTGATAGACAAAATGAAACGCATCAGAGGGTATTACGATGGAACAGACAGCCTGGAGGTGAACAAAATGATTAACGACGTAAATTTACTTTTGGCTGAGTACGCTTACCAAAACCCGTAAAACAAAAAGCCCGAAATCAGAGACTCCGGGATTTTTGGTAACCTTAACTACTCAACCACTTAAAACTTTGTTAAAAGTAACAATTGGAGTTTTCCAAGAATTAATATTACGACAGATAAACAAAATACCATGATGAATAGCCTGATTTCATCTGTGAACAATTTTAGTGCACTTGATTAGAGCAAATTTTATTTGCTCTTTTTCAGATAACAAAGGTTTTCATTTTGAATTTGAGACAAAACACCCAACAAAAGTTTGAAAATTCAGTTAAATCTTAAATTTTTCGATATGGCATTTGCAAATCAAACACTCATCTCGGCTTTGCGACAAACAGCCGAACGCTTAAAATCCGGAAATCGATACGCTTGGGGAAACCATGGTAGTTGCAATTGTGGCAATTTGCTCCAAACAGTGACCAATATGTCAGCTGCAGAAATCCTGGCGTATGCCCACACAGGCATAGGCGAATGGACTGAACTTGCTGAGGAATATTGCTCGGTTGCCAACATTCCGGCTTATTCGCTCATTGCCCATTTGGAAAAAATCGGGCTCACACCGTCTGATATTCACAACCTCGAATATCTCGAAGATCGAAAGGTTCTCAACGTACTTCCTGGCGGTTTTCGCTGGCTGAAACGCAACCAACGAGAAGATGTAATCGTGTATTTCGAAACATTTGCACAATTGCTGGAAGACGAACTTTCAAGAAGGCTGGCACTTTCTACAGCAACAGTGGAATCGATTCTAGCAGCAGAACTTGAGCTGGTAACTATTTGATAATTATAGCTTTCCGGCGATTCTGCTCAGCTTTTCCATCAACTGCTCTATCACAAGGGGTTTGGGGAAATAGTCGTCAAACCCTTTGTTTTTGAAAAGGCTTGTATCCTCTTCTGATCCATATCCAGTGACGGCGAAAACTTGTATGGATTGCAGCGAAGGGTTAGATCTGATAAAACCCAATATTTCTTCGCCACCATTTGAAACACCATCAATATTCATATCGAGCAATGCCACGTCAATGCGTTGCTTATACAATAAATCGTAGGCCTCGTTCCGGCTTCCTGCATGGAAAAATTCATGGTGATTTTCAATCTGGAATTTAAGTGAAAGTGCATTGATAAAATCATCTTCTACCAGCAATATTCTAAGTTTCGATTCCATAGTTCTCAGTAAAAAAAGTTTTATTATTGAACAATTACTTGATATGTATGACGTGTTCTTTGTTCTAAAAGTACCTTTCCGTCACCAATGGCACTTTCTATTGTTTTCAGGTTGTAGTTCTTTACAGTGATTAATGTGAGTTTTTCATTGTAATGAATGTTGAATTGGGACTTTAAAATAGCCTCCACTTGCTGAATGAGATGCTCCTTAGTATCCACACAAACAGAAAAAGTAACCGCTGACGTTTGCATGATATTGATTTTAAAGTTACAGCTATTAAATGCCTTTAGAATAGACCCAATATGTAACTCATCTACAAATGATAAATCCTTCACACCAAACGAAATGAGCGTTTGGTCTTTTTTTACAATGAGTGTCGGAACTACAGGTTGCGGTTCTCCACTTTTAATGACAGTGCCTGGTTCGTTTGGGTCTAGAAACGATTTTACTTTGAGAGGTATATCTTTGTCTGCAAGTGGTTTAATGGTTTTGGGATGAATTACTGTGGCACCGTAAAAGGTCATTTCAGCAGCGTCATAATAATTGAGTGTTGGGAACAGGACTGTGTCATTGAAAAGCTTGGGGTCCGCATTCAACACACCCGGCACATCTTTCCAAATTGTAACAGCTTCTGCATCCAACCCATTTGCCAGAATAGATGCCGTAAAGTCTGAACCTTCCCGGCCCAGGGTTGTGGTGAAGCCTTCCTCACTGCAGCCTACAAAACCTTGGGTAATAGCAACTGATTCTTTCAATAAGGGCACGAGTTGTTCATTTATGGCGGTTTGCGTGGCTTCCCATTGTATTTTTCCCTCCCGATACGTGTTATCTGTTTTAATCAGGTGGCGGGCATCTATAAGTTTAGCCTCCAAACCAGTTTGCAGCGCATAACTAAAAACAATGAAAGTGGACAACATTTCCCCAAAGTGAATTACACTGTCATAAGCTTTGTCAGCGGAATGCTCATTGGCTTGAACCAATGCATTTTCCAAACGAACAAAATACCTGTCGAGGCCGTCCAAAATCAGTTTAGGATTGGCAAATAAAGCCTGAATAATTTGCGCATGAAAATACTTGATCCCCGCCAGTTTCACATACCAATCACCAGATTTCAAGCGGGTTGTGAGCAATTCTTCTAAGGCATTGGTGGTTTTTCCCATGGCAGAAACCACAACAACCAATTGCATCCCTTTCGGCTTTTGTTGCATGATTGAGGTAGCGTTTTTCACCCCTTCTGCATCTTTCACCGAAGCCCCTCCAAACTTATACACCTCAATGCCCAATGCGCTGCTCTTAACTATATTTTTGTGCAAATATGATACTAAGTAAGTCTACTGCAAATGAATGAATCAAGTTTGAAGTCCAAACACCCCAAAACGCACAAATATTTGTTCCTTTGCAGACTTAGCTCATAAAAAGAGCTCTCCGATTATGCTCCTTTCCTTCACTGAAGTACTATCTCCAGAAATCGCCTTTTCTGAACAGGAACTTCTGCAATTTTTAGTCAAAAAAGCCAGCATTTCATTGAATGAGCCTTGCACACTTAGGCTTCAATACAGATCGATAGACGCCCGAGGCAGGCAAATAAAAGTAAATGTAAAAGGGGAATTGTTTGTAGGCGAAGTTGCTCCTGCACTACTCTCTTTTAATAAAAATGAGTTGCCCTTTGTAGAATCCAGCCAACAAGTGCTTGTTATTGGTGCCGGACCTTGCGGACTTTTTGCAGCATTGAAACTTATTGAGTTGGGCATCAAGCCTGTTTTGCTGGAAAGAGGTGCCGATGTTCGCATGCGTAGAAGAGACCTGGCAGCCATCAACAAAGACCAATTGGTGAATCCGGAAAGCAACTACTGTTTCGGAGAAGGCGGCGCAGGCACTTATTCTGACGGAAAGCTTTACACCCGATCTAAAAAAAGAGGTGACATTAAAAGGGTGCTGGAAATTTTTGTAGACCACGGTGCGCATCCCAACATTTTGTTTGAAGCGCATCCACACATAGGTACCAACAAACTTCCAGGCATCATTGCAGCCATGCGTGAAACCATTCTTGCTCATGGTGGTGAGGTGCATTTCAATACAAAAGTGGTTGACCTGAATATTGAAAACAATGCAATAACAGGCGTTAAGGTTGCCGATGGAAACACGTTTTCGGGCAAAGCAACTTTGTTGGCAACCGGCCATTCTGCCAGAGATATATTCGAATTGCTGCATGCACATAAAATTGCCATAGAAGCAAAACCTTTTGCACTGGGTGTGAGGGCCGAACACCCGCAACTACTTATAGATCAGGTACAATATCATGGTCAGCGAGGCACTTTACTTCCAGCAGCTGCTTACAGTTTAGTGGAACAAGTGGCTTACCAGAATCAACCGAAAGGTGTATTTTCATTCTGCATGTGCCCTGGTGGATTCATTGTTCCATCAGCTACTTCCCCTGGCGAAGTGGTGGTTAATGGCATGTCACCATCGAGGCGGGATGGAAAATATGCTAATTCTGGCATTGTAGTCAGCGTGGACGAAGGGGACTGGAGGCATTTACAACATCTAGGCCCTTTGGCTGGCATGGCATTTCAACAACAAGTAGAACAGTTGGCTTGCCAGATGGCCGGCGATACACAGCGAGCCCCAGCTCAACGCTTAGTCGATTTTGCAGAAGGACGAGCCAGTTCAAATCTACCTGCTTGTTCTTACCAGCCTGGGCTTGTATCGTCAGCTTTAGAAGAAGTGCTACCCAATCCGGTTTCCGATAGGCTGAAGCATGGATTTAAGCTCTTTGGAAAAAAAATGCGTGGTTATTATACCAATGAAGCCGTACTTGTGGGCGTTGAAAGCAGAACTTCTTCTCCGGTGCGAATTCCAAGAGACCCTGTCACTTTTTGTCATCCCCAAATCAATGGGTTATTTCCAGCAGGTGAAGGCCCCGGCTATGCAGGTGGTATCATGTCGGCAGCCATGGATGGAGAAAAAGTGGCAGAAGCTATAGCACAACATATTCTAAATTGAAAAACAGTACATGGACAGATCTGAAATAAAAGCTGGTGATTATCAATCGCTAGAAGTACTTAGGGTAATTGAAATCGGCGCCTTTCTCGACGATGGCGAAGACGGAATCTTACTTCCGAAACGATACATGCCAGCAGGAACAGAGCCGGGCGATTTTTTAGAAGTATTCATTTATTTTGATTCAGAAGACAGAATCATTGCCACCACCGAGCACCCTAAAGCAAGGGTGGGTGAATTGGCTGTACTCACAGTAAAAGATGCAACCATGCATGGCGTTTTTCTGGAATGGGGTTTACCCAAAGATCTTTTTCTGCCACGGGATTTGATGGTAAGCCGACCCATGGTAGGCGACACTTGCCTGGTGCATGTGGAAGTTGATAAAAAATCGGGGCGACTTGTGGCCAATGAGAAGGTAGAAGAGTTTTTAACCATCGAAAACCATGGTTTGGCCGATCTGGAACAAGTGGAAGCCAGAATTTTACGAAAAACAGAGCTCGGCTATGTAGTGGTGGTAAACAACAAGTTTAAAGGCTTGATGTATGACAATGAAATATTTGCCCCGGTAGCTCCAGGCCAGGTTTTAGAAGCTTTTGTGAAACAAGTGCGGGAAGATGGAAAACTAGACATTTTACCCGGCAAACCCGGCTACCAAAAGGTGGAAGGGCCTGTTGAACATATTGCCACGCTTTTAAAGAACAACGGAGGCTTTTTACCCTATCACGACAAAAGCAACCCAGACGAAATTTATGCTTATTTCGGGTTTAGTAAAAAGGTATTCAAAATGGCCATTGGGAATTTATACAAAGAAAAACTGATCACCATTGAGCACGACGGCATCAGGCTTTTGGCGATGATAGGCGACTAATGTAAACAAGACGCTCTAAAGATAATCCTTGATTAATTCCTGAATTTGTTTGTCAGTCAAGCTGTCGAGTTCGCCTTTTGAAAAAATTGAGAAAAGTAGCACCACAGTTTGGGTGATTTTCACAAAAGACATTACCCTTGCGCCACCTGATTTTCCTTTGTTTTTGGAAGAAATTCCTAACCTAATTTTATAAATATCGTGACCTAGAGGAATGCCAATTGTTGGGTTTTGAGCAAGCTCGGCAAAGAGTTCCGCCAATTCATTTTTTAATGACGGATATTTTTTACAAAGTCTTTTTGCTTCTTTTTTAAAATTTGCTGTAAGTTCAACACTATAGATCATTCAAAAAATCATTTGCCGGAGTAGTTTTTAACTTACCTTTTTTAAAAAGTTTAACCTCATTCAAACCCGCTTTTAAATTAGCTATAACCTCTTCGTTATCAGGTTCTCCATCAGTTTCTATTTTTTTGACATAGCGAAGATTTCTAGCCAGTTCAATAAACTGGCTATATTCTTTATCCGTGGTATAAATCGTAACTTGTCTCATTTTGCTTCGCTCTACATTTAATAAAAAGGACATTTAAAAAGGGAAATGTGTTGGGATTACCCCAACACTTCCGTAATTTTTTGTGCCGCTTCTTTCAATTGAATGGCTGGATACACCTTTAATCCAGATTCAGAAATGATTTTGGCACCCTCTTCAGCATTCGTTCCTTGTAGCCTTACAATGATGGGAACAGGAATTTCGCCAATGTTTTTATAAGCTTCTACCACTCCGTTGGCCACCCGATCGCAACGTACAATGCCGCCGAAGATATTGATCAAAATCGCCTTCACGTTCGGGTCTTTTAATATAATTCGGAAACCAGCTTCTACTGTTTTGGCATTGGCTCCACCTCCTACATCCAGGAAGTTGGCAGGCTCTCCACCAGATAGTTTAATGATGTCCATCGTGGCCATGGCCAAACCAGCACCATTCACCATGCAACCCACGTTGCCGTCGAGTTTCACATAGTTCAGACCCGATTCAGATGCCTCATATTCCAAAGGATCTTCTTCAGCCACGTCTCGCAAGGCAGCCAGATTCGACTGGCGATACAAGGCATTGTCGTCCAAGTTTACTTTGGCATCTACAGCCAATATTTTATCGTCGGATGTTTTCAATACTGGATTTATCTCAAACATAGCACTGTCAGTATCCATGTAGGCTTTGTATAAACTGTTGATAAAAGCCACCATTTCTTTAAATGCTGTGCCTTCTAAGCCCAGGCTAAAAGCAATTTTCCTGGCCTGAAATCCTTGCAAACCTACCCGTGGATCAACCCATTCTTTGGTGATTTTTTCAGGATGCTTTTCAGCCACTTCTTCGATGTCCATGCCACCTTCCGTACTGGCCATGATAACCGGCCAGCCTTTGCCACGGTCGAGCAAAATGCTCATGTAAAATTCTTTGGTAGGAGATGCTCCAGGGTAGTAAACATCCTGAGCAATAAGCACTTTGTGTACTTTTTTACCTTCCGGGCCGGTTTGATGCGTAATCAACTGCATGCCCAATATGTTGTTGCTCAATTCACGAACCTGGTCAAAGCTTTTAGCCAGTTTCACCCCACCGCCTTTGCCTCGACCGCCGGCGTGGATTTGGGCTTTCACTACATAGAAAGTGGAACCAGTTTCTTCGTTCAGCTTTTTGGCTGCCAATACTGCCGCTTCCGGGGTTTCGGCTACATATCCCTCCTGGATGCGTACCCCGTATTTTTTCAAAATCTCCTTGGCCTGATACTCGTGAATATTCATAACTTGATTAAAATCTGGGGCGAAGGTAAGGCTTGAGGGTTGGCGAAGCAAACTGAGTGGGAAAATGAAAAATATTTTAGTTGTAAAACTACATCGCATACACGTTTTCCTACCTTATTGGAAAGCCAAGATTTCCCCGCCCTGGCTCGCATTCTCAAGGAGTATGTTTAAATAAGGTTGTTACATTCTTTGCATTTCGACATTTTGCCTTTGTTTGGGTGCTCAGCAATGAAGATATTGAAATATATTGGCACATAGTCGGTTTTTTTAAGAATATACGTGCTTTGTGAGTCCTGGCATTTTCTGTATTTTCTTCTTTGGCTTGTTTTGGAAACGAACTACTACAAACGCAGCTTTGTGGGTAGCCATTCTCACGCTTTCTGTTGCTATTTCGTTTAAGTTTTTTGATGCCAGGTCTGCCGTTCATTGATTGCATGGGGCTTAATTTCCTTATTCTTTCACTTGTGCTCATCATCATTTCATTGGTTGAAACCAAAGGCGGCAAGGATCCAAAAGCCATTGAAACCTGCAAAACATTGTTCAAAACTAATCCTGTGTTCAACATTGCGGCTGTAGGCATTTACCTCATTTTGGCAGTACTTAATGCTGCATTCTGGCAATAAACTGTTCAACTCAACTCAAGAGCACATCCGAAAGGGTGTGCTTTTTTTATTCTGGTGTTTCGTGTTTACCAGAATTGTGGGCGTTTTCGCCACCCACACCGATTTTTAGATGTGTAGGTTAAGGCAAAAAAACGGATTGTTTAGTAGTTGGTTCATATATCCATAGATAGTTATTCAGCATTACATAGGGCGGACAGCAGGAGGCAGGAAAAACTTTAGGTCTGGAAGGTTCAAAAAATATAGCCAATACTTTGTAATAGAAAAAAATAGTAAGATTTTTGCATGTGGATTATCGCCACAACTAAGATGAAAAAACCACTTACGTTTATTTTTTCAAGTACTTATTTTTCAGACTTTTATAAAAATAAGCCCAACTGGAGAAGAATAGTTTAGTTGCGTATATTTACAATTTATGTTCCATTTTGAAACGACATAAAACACAACAAAAACAAGATAATGAAAAAAATATATGCAAGATGAAATAACAAAACATTCAAAAAAGGTAATCAAAGTGATGAAAA
>Ga0247836_1006450_pt1 | contig 13037 bp, 11 predicted proteins | sample LaCruzMarch2015__4_FD_187116 | JGI IMG/M metagenome (GOLD analysis project Ga0247836, IMG submission 187116) | Freshwater microbial communities from meromictic Lake La Cruz, Castile-La Mancha, Spain - LaCruzMarch2015_14m | ecosystem: Environmental > Aquatic > Freshwater > Lake | place: Spain...
TCGGTGCCGACATTTCCAAAGAGCACGGGTCCGCTGTGGATCCCGATTCCGATTTTCCAGAGCGGCAGATCGCGGGTCTTGCGCAACGCATTGAGCGTTTCGAGCGCAAGGAGCATGCGTTCCGCGCACGACACCGCAGCCGCGGCCTCTTCCTCCGGTGATCGACGCGCGAGAGTGCCCCACACAGCAAGGATTCCATCCCCCATGAACTTGTCGATGCCTCCGCCGGATTCGAGGACTTCATCAACCATATAGGCAAAGTATTCGTTGAGTTGGTCGAAAATCTCGGTTGGCTCCCCGGTCTCTGAGGTCGAGGTGAAACCGCGCAGGTCGGAAAACATTACCGTCACCTCGCGCCGTGTGCCTCCCAGCGATTGCAGGAATGCTGCGCGATTGTCGAGGATCTCGCGGGCAACCCCCGGCGAGACGTAGCGTTCCAGGATTTTGCGGGCTTGACGCCTTGCATGGCCCTCGTGAAGAAGGTCCGACCCCAGCGCGGCCACCGCAGAAAACGCCCCTCCGCCGCAGAGCGCGAAAAGCGGTGGCATCCAACCCGCCCAGAGAATCGATCCGATGGAAGCCCCCACGGCAAGCGCGGCGGCCGCGAAAAGGACGGCAGCCCGGACCCAAAGAACCGGGACCATTGCCCAGATCAGCCAGGCCGCCAACCCACCGGCGACGGCGGCCACCGAACCGGCACCATGGCTTGGGAAGCGGAACAGTGCCCCCTCCCACGCCGCGCCAAGCATCGAAAGATGCAGGGCCGCTCCGATGAACTTGCCCACGGGAGTCTGAAAGGCATCGTGGAATTCCGTGGCCGCGTAGCCAACAGCAACCACCCTGTCTCGAAACACCCCGCCGGACTGGAGGTTTGTTTCCCAGACCTTCGGAACGAAAAGCTGCCAGATGGGCACACGCACCTCCGGCGATAGCCCCTCCATGCAGGGAAGGAAGGGAGAACTTCCCGGAAGCCCGTCCAGCCTGGTTTGGCCCGCCAGAGACCCCAGCGCCACTGCCGGGGAGGACATCGCCTCGCCGGCACCATACCGCAACCGGAACGGGGCCGAACGCACAACTCCGTCGCTGTCGGCCCAGAAGTTGGCAAACCCCACGAGACCACCTTTATCCGGGATCACCGATTCGGAGGGAGGCTCGTATCTGATAATCGTGTGGCCATCAGCCGAGACGTCCTCCGCCAGCTTCGAGACCAGCACGACCCTGCCAGGATACTTTGCAATCACTTCCCGTAGCGTCTCGTCATCTGGCCGCGACTTGGGCAGAAGCACATCGAGAATGATCAACTTTGCACCCGCCTCCAGCATCTTGCCGATGGCCTCCGCATAAACCTGCCGCGACCACGGCCATCCTGCGGCCATGTTTGTGAGCGCTTGCGATCCGGCGATCTCTTCGGGAGAGAGTTGGTCGAGCGTGAGCGACGACGAGTCGATCAAGACCAGTCCGAATGAAAGCGGTGGCTTGGGCTTTGGTGTGATTTGGATCAGCCAGTCGTTAACCGCCAGGCGGGCGGTTTCCTGAGGCCCGGCAGGGATGTAAGCGAGGATTGCCATCACAAGTGCCGCAACGCCGCAGGGAACTCCCAGCCTGCGCGCCCGGTGGCCGGCACCCTCCGGCGAACTTGACTTGTCGGAAGTCGTCATTTCAGATTTCCTAGCACCGATGAATGCCCGCACGCACGGAATTATGGCGGCGGCAGGGATGGCCCTTCTGCTTTTTCTCCCGGACCTCTGCGCCCAGAACGCTCAGAATGCCGCGCGGACAACCCGCGACACCCTCGCGACTCTCAATCGCATCGACACGTTCACGCCGAACGACACTTTCGCGCCGGCGAGCCCCGCCGACGCGGATCTCGGCGAACAACTCCTCCTCACCAAAAGCCGGGCCTACCTGCCATTTAACATCGGCGCGGGGTACTCGACCACCTGGACGAGCAACGCCTTTTATACCCCATCGTCCCCGTCGAGCGATGTGATCATGAGCGCCTATGCCGAAGCCGTTGCTCTGCCCCACCTGGGGAACAACTTCTTTTTTGAGGGAGCCGGCTCGATCCGCGGGTTCCGGTACTTCCGCAATCCCGTCCTCGACTTCAACGCGGTGGATGCCTCGGCAGGAATCCTGAAAGTCTTTCGGGAGTTGTGGGATGTGGGCGTCTATGGCCGGTATGAATACAACCTGCTCTTTGCTCCCGGCGGCGGAGAGATCCTGCATGAACACTCCCTGGTTACCGGTGTACGAAAGACCTTCCAATTCTCCCGTGCCAACGCGCTCTTCGTGTCGGCGGAGGCCGACTTCAGCCTGGGCGGCAACCCCGGCTACGCCCTGGCCCATGAGTTCAGCCTCTTCGCTGCGCACCAGATCGATTGGTCCCGGGCGTTCAACACGTCGCTGTTTTATCAGATGGCAGTTTACGATTTCCGCGAGGGCGGGCGGGCCGATCTTCGCAACACCCTCGGCCTCTCGGCGTCGGTGCGCCCCCTGAAGTGGCTGACCCTCTCAGGCTCCGCATGGCTGGGGTGGAATGCCTCCAATGAAGAGGAATACGATTTCTTTGTAGGAAACGCCGGCGGGGCAATCACCGCACTCATCAGTTTTTGATTCCATGAAAAAATTCTTCACTTTGCTTGCAGTGGTTGGGGCGCTGGCCGGATTTGGACCGGCGAACAGCCCCGCTGCCGTGCTGGAATCGGCGGAAGTGACTGCCGCCATCAATTCGGTATCGCTGCTTGAGCCTTCCGGCACCCCGCGGACTGCGGCCGTGGGAGACATCCTGCGCGGGTCGTCCTCGCTGGAAACAGGGGCAAAGTCCCGGGCCGAGCTCACCTTTAACGACCGCACCATCGCGCGTGTCGGAGCAAACTCGGTCTTCTCGTTCTCGCGCGGAACCCGCGACATCGAGCTCAACCGCGGCGTGATTCTGATGCAGGTGCCAAAGGCCGCCGGTGGTGCCACGATTCAGACGGCGGCGGTCACCGCGGCCATCACAGGCACCACCATCGCAGTCGAATATTCGCCGCGGATCGGGAAGTTTCTTGGCGCGATTAAAATCTTTGTGTTGGAGGGCACCCTGCGCGCCTTCCTCAAAGCGGTTGCCGGCGAGTCGCTCCTGCTTGGGCCCGGACAAATGATCGCCCTTCTCCCCGATGCCAAGCGGCTGCCTGATCCCCAGGTCTTCGATATCCAACGCCTCATGGCGACCGCCGGTTTGCTTTCCGACCAGTTCGGCGAGCTGCCCAGCAATGACATCATCCTTGAAAATATCGTGCTTCAGAACGCTGAAAAAGCCAAGGGCCGCCTGCTCATCAGCAACTATACGCTCAACGCCAGGGTTCCAGCCGTCACTCCGTTTCTCCAACAAACCTCCGACGTGAATATGCGCATCTTCGCCAAAGCGCCCGCTCCCACCCCGCGAGTGATCCGTGCGGCTGCACCGCGGCCACTCCCTCCACCGAGGCCGGTCCCGGTCCTCCTCAAACCACACTGCCCGCCGGTTCCGCCCTCGGAGGATTTCCCCTTTTGAACCCACTGAACGAGATTCAGCGCGCATCGCGCGACCAGTTCGAGAAGCGCAGTGCGAGCTATGGGAAGAGTCAAATTCTGGCCGATGTTTCAGACGTTGAGGATGCATTGGCCGGCGTGGAATGGCATGATCAAGCAAGGGCGCTGGATGTGGCGACCGGTGGCGGGCATACCGCGGCCTGCCTTGCAGCGCGGGGTTTGATTGTTACGGCCTGCGATGTTTCTCCCGCCATGGTCGAAAGTGCGAAGCGCCTGGCCATCGAGCGGGGGCTGGAGATCGAAGGTGCGGTGCACTCTGCGGAGGAACTCCCTTACCCGGACTCGTCCTTTGCGGTGGTTGCGTGCCGGGTTGCCGCGCATCATTTCAGCGATCCATCCGCGTTTGTGCGTGAGGCCGGACGCGTGCTTGAGCCGGGGGGCTGGTTCATCCTGATCGATGGCAGCGTTCCCGACGATTCTCCCGGGGTGGAGGATTGGCTGCACAAAGTCGAGAAGCTCCGCGACCCGAGCCATGGAAGGTTCCTGAGCCCGGCGGGTTGGCGCGGCCTTGTCGTCAAGGCAGGCCTGATTGTGGAGGATGTGGTCACCCGCCCGCTCAAACAACCCGACCTGGAATGGTATTTCGAGACGGCCGCAACCCCTTCTGAGAACAGGAAAGAGGTGATCGAGTTGGTGCGCACGGCTCCTGCCGGGGTGATACGCTCCCTTGGACTTGCCAGGGAGGAAGGGAAAATTGTCTGGTGGTGGCCCAGAATCACGCTCCGTGCCAGGAAGCCTGTGACCGATTGCATTGGACATCGCTCCTGAAGCAGGGACAGTTGACTGATTCCCATGATGAAAACTTTTCTTACCGCATTCCTCGCAGCCGTCGGCCTCGCCGAAGCGGCAACCGAAATCGCCCCCTACGAAGTCCTGCGCCAGGACGGTGCCTTCGAGGTCCGGCAATATCCGCAACTGGTCCTCGTCGAAACGGATGGCAGCCAGAATGAGATGAACAATAATTTTCGTCGCCTCTTCCGCTATATCTCCGGATCCAACCAGGCAGAACAAAAAATCCCCATGACGGCACCCGTCTTCACCGAAGGCCGCGAAGAGGGTGGAAAAATGGCGTTCGTGATGCCAGTCGGGATGCCGGAGGAAAAGACGCCCCGGCCCGCCGATTCTTCGCTGGCGGTGCGCGAGCAGGCGGCCGGACGCTTCGCGGTTTACCGGTTCAGTGGCTGGACCAGTGTGAAGGGGGAGAAGGAAGCCGCTGCAAAGCTTGACGAGTGGGTGAGGGCAAACGGTTTGGAAAAGAAGGGGGAAGTGATCTTTGCCTACTACGATCCGCCATGGACCCTGCCAATGTTCCGCCGCAACGAGGCAATGGTGCTTCTGGCAGATCAATAGATTCCTTGAGTTCCAAAAGATGAAGCAATTGAGTCAGGGTTTGCGTTTCCTCTGTTCACCCACTTTCTCCCTCAAGGAATCTATAGGACTTTTCGCAGCGAAAAGTCTTTCAGCGAGGCACTGGGAATTGGGGCTGAAAACAACGAACGGCGGAAAATTTCAAACATGCCTTGCCTGGTCTGAGTCAGTGTCTCGCTAGATGATTGCGCCCGGGACGAGGATATTGCTTGGCATGAGCGGTGGAGTGGACTCCAGCGTGGCCGGGCATTTTTTGAAAATGGCCGGGTATGATGTCGTGGGGGTCACGATGAAAGTCTGGCCGCAGGATTGCATGTCGCGGGCTGAGGACAAGTGTTGTGGGCCGTCGGCCATTGCCGATGCCCGCGGCGTGGCTCACCGGCTCGGAATTCCCCATTACGTGGTGGATGAGGGTGATCGTTTTGAGGAGATCGTCATCGGCTACTTTGCCGACGAATACCGGGCGGGCCGCACACCGAATCCCTGTGTGATGTGCAATGAAAAACTCAAATTCGGAAGCCTGTGGGACAAAGCCCGCGCTCTCGGGGCAGAGGCCATCGCAACCGGCCATTACGCGATCATTGAACACGGAGAAGAGGGAGCCCGGCTGCGAAAGGGACGGGATCCGAAAAAGGACCAGTCGTATTTTCTATTCAGCCTCAACAACGCGCAACTGGGCCGTGCCCTCACCCCCCTCGGCGGGATGACCAAGGCCGAAATCCGGGAAGTAGCCCGCGAACTGGGGCTTCGTGTCGCTGACAAAGCGGACAGTCAGGAAATATGTTTCGTGCCCGGCAACGATTACAAAGCGTTCCTCCGGGGACACCTCGGAGAGGGGGCCTTCCACCGCGGTGGGATATTTGACACTTCCGGCCGCCATCTCGGCGACCATGAGGGGATTGAGATGTTTACCATTGGCCAGCGCAAGGGGCTTCCCGGCGGCTCGCCGAAACCTCTCTACGTTGTTGACATCGATCCCGACACTTCCCGGGTCATCGTGGGTGGCGAAGAGGAACTCTTGCGGGAGGAGTTTGAGGTGGATCGTGTGAACTGGATCGGCGGGGAACCTGCCGGCGCGGTGGATGCCACAGTCAAAATCCGCTATGCGCATCCGGGAACAGCCGCATCGGTTGAGCCGCTGCCCGGAGGGCGTGCGCGAATTGTGCTCCGCGAGCCGCAGCGCTCGGTCACGGCAGGCCAGGCCGCCGTGTTTTACGATGGAGATCTTGTGCTGGGCGGAGGATGGATCGTGCGTCCTGCCAGCGTGCTGCCAGCGATGGCGGCTGTGGCATGAGGCTTGTTCTTTCAACCTTCGCTTCTGAGGCCGATGCCGAGGCCGCGACCCGAACGCTCATTGGGGAACGCCTCGCTGCCTGTGGCACCTTGCTGCGCGGTGCCCGCTCGATCTTCTGGTGGGAGGGGCGTATCCAGGAGGAAAATGAGGTGATGGTTCTCTTCAAAGTCCCCGATCCGGGGTATGCCGCTTTTGTCGCACGGCTGCGCGAAATCCATCCCTACCAAACCCCCGAGATCGTGGCTCTGGCAAGTGCGGACGTTGACCCCGCCTACGAGGCCTGGCTGGAATCAACCTGCCACGCCGGCGAAAACTTTTCGCAGGAAAACGACCTTTAGAGCGGTTTAAATAATGACGTAGCCGTCGTCGTGAGACGGTGGCCTCTGCCATTCCTTCGAGTCCCTCCCTCCACGCCCTCACGGGCGCGGCTACCTTTCTTCTTAAAACGCTCTATTCCCACAGCTGCGAGAAGTCAGAGCACAGCGTCCAACGCGTTTCCTTCCATTTTGCGCAGCAAAATTTTCTAATCCGCGGCGATGGCAGATGTTTCTCACCGGGTCCCCTTGCCGACAAATCCACCCACGGCGGCGGTTCCCGGCGGATTAGGCTTGCGCCCGATGAATCATTCCTTTTTCTGTTGAGCGCGTCCCGATCATGCCTGACATCCCCCGCCAAGACCTGACCCCGGAATCTGCCTCACCAACGGACATTGCGCCGCTGGGTCGCGGCCCCGAGAAGCCCTCCCACGAGAGAACTGCCGAGGAGGAAGCAGGAGCCGTTCCTTGGATGGCGATTGCGGAAGATTCGGAATTCAAAGCTTTGCTCGTTGCGAAGGCGAAGTTCGTGGTGCCGGCGACAATCTTTTTTGTGGTCTACTATTTTGCGCTGCCTGTGCTGGTCGGCTGGTTTCCCGAGTTGATGTCGCGTGAGGTTTGGGGAGCAGTGAACTGGGCTTACCTCTTTGCGCTTTCGCAATTTTTTATGGCGTGGATCATTGCCTTCCTCTACGTCGCTGCGGCGGCCGGTTGGGACCGCCGGGTGACATCGATTCTGGGGAGGTTCGGCCGGTGAGTCCCGTGCTTGCTCTTGCGCTGCCCGGCGGGGTGGCTCTCTGGATGTTCCTGGCTTTTGTGGCCGCGACGCTTGTCATCACCTACTTCAGCGCAAGGAAATCCTCGGGATCGAGCGCCTACTTCGCCGCCGGTCGGCGGATTACAGGATGGCAGAACGGCCTCGCCGTCGCCGGCGACTACATGAGTGCCGCCAGCTTTCTCGGCATTGCCGGCATGATCGCTACCAACGGGTACGACGGCTTCATGTATTCGGTAGGCTTCCTCGTGGCTTACCTGACCGTTCTCCTCGTGGTCGCCGAGCCGCTGCGCAACGCCGGCAAATACACGATGGCAGACATCCTGGCCTATCGCCTGAGCCCGCGACCCGTGCGGGCGATGGCATCGCTCAGCACGCTCACGGTTTCGATTTTCTACATGATCGCGCAGATGGTCGGCGCCGGCACTCTGGTGCGCCAACTTATTCCCGGCGTCTCGTATGAAGTTGCGGTCGTTGGCGTGGGAATCCTGATGGTCGTCTATGTGGTCTTCGGCGGCATGCTTGCGACGACCTGGGTGCAGATCATCAAGGCCGTGCTGCTCATGAGTGGCAGCTTTCTCCTCAGCGCCCTCGTCATGGCAAAGTTCGACTTCGATCCCGCTAAGTTTTTTGCCTCGCTCACCGCGATTCAGTCCTCCGCTGCCGATGGAACAACCGTCACCCGCAATTTTCTCACACCGGGGCTCCTCTTCAAAGAACCGTGGGATCAGGTTTCCCTTGGCATGGCGCTCGTTTTTGGTACTGCCGGACTGCCCCATATTCTGATCCGTTTTTATACCGTCCCCGACGCCAAAACCGCACGGGCGAGTGTCGTCTGGGCGATGATTCTCATCGGCTTGTTTTACATCATGACGACGTTTTTTGGTTTCGGTGCCGCGAGCCTTTTGGGACCTGACCACATTGCGGCTCATGGCGGGACCAACATGGCGGCGCCGGAACTCTCGAGGATTCTTGGCGGAGAAGTCTTCTTTGCGTTTATCAGCGCCGTTGCATTCGCCACGATCCTGGCGGTTGTTGCGGGCCTCACCATCAGCGCAAGCACGAGCTTCGCCCACGATTTTTTCTCGAACGTTCTGCTCCACGGCAAGGAACACCGCCCCGGCGAGGAAGTGCGGGTTGCCCGCATCACCGCCTTTGTCGTCGGCGCCCTCGCAATCGTCATCGCGATCCTGCTGGGCCCCAAGGTCAACGTCGCTTTCCTGGTCGGACTCGCCTTTGCAGTCGCCGCCAGCGCGAACCTGCCCGTCATCGTCCTCTCGATTTTTTGGAAACGCTTCAACACGGCCGGAGCCGTCGCCGGCCTGGCCGCCGGGCTCGTTTCCAGCATCGTCCTCATCGCTGTGAGCCCCGACTTCATGGCTTCCCCGCTCTTCCCCCTGAAAAATCCAGCGATCGCCAGCATTCCCATCGGCTTCGCAGCAGCAGTCATCGCGACCCTTCTCGGCCCCCGCGAACCCATGGCCGAGTCAACTTTCGCCGAACTCCAGGTCCGCGGAAACACCGGCCTCGGCGCAGAGAAAGCCTCCGCACACTGATCGAACGACAGGTTTTTTTTGTTCGGTAATGCGTGCCACCCTGGCAGCGCATCCCCCCTTCCACCGGTAGGGCGGGGTCGGCTCGTTGCGCCCGGAGCCTTGGCGAAGGAGGACGCAACCCGCCCACTATTTATTGCCTTTCCCGCGCAGAAGCTCATCACGCTGATCAAAACATACAAAGGAACACCCTCCCTTAACTTTGAGGGAGGGCCGAACAGTTTGAAAGTCCAGAATTTCACCATGTCTATTCTTTCTTGGAATCCAAATCCCAAGCCCCCTGCAAATTTTAAAATTTTCTTCTCCCAAACGATTCCTTCCGGGAGTTCCCGGTTCAATTGATTCGCCCGCAACCCTGCCCAGGCAAGGAAACCTTGCGTGACCGCACAATGATTTCTTCACCGGCCCGGTCTGGAATGTGCTAGGATTCGCCGATGTTCACGCCCGAAGTCCTGGAAGCCTCGCTGCGCGACCCGTCGCCAACCCTGCGGGGATTGATGGCTCTCCTTGAGCCGACGGAGGATGATGGCTTGCGCCGCTTGGCTGCGCGATCCTCTGCGATGACCCGCCGCCATTTCGGGAAAACGATGCGGATTTTTGCTCCGCTTTACCTGTCGAACGAATGCATCAATTCCTGCGCCTACTGCGGGTTTTCCCGCGAGAATTCGATTCTCCGTGTGACCCTGGAAATCGAAGAGGTCGCCCGGGAGGCCGAACACCTTGCCGGCCAAGGATTCCGCAACATCCTGCTCGTTGCAGGCGAGCATCCGAAATTTGTGTCCGGCGGCTACCTCGAGCGCTGCGTGCGCCGTCTTTCACCGATCATTCCTTCGATCTCAATCGAAGTCGCGCCGATGGAGACAAGCGAGTATCTCCCGGTGGTCAATGCGGGTGCCGAGGGATTGGTTGTTTATCAGGAAACCTACGATCCCGGCACCTATGCCCGGCTTCATTCCGCCGGCCCGAAGAAGGATTTTGCCTGGCGTCTGGCTTGTCCGGAACGCGGAGCAGCCGCCGGTTTCCGCCGGATCGGGGTGGGTGCACTCCTCGGCCTTGCGCCATGGCGCGAAGAGGCTCTCTCCCTCGGCGCCCACTTGGAACACCTGCTCGCGAAATGCTGGAAATCCCACTTCACGCTGAGCCTCCCCCGCCTCCGCCCCGCCGCCGGGGAATTTCAGCCCGAGCACCCGGTCACCGACCGAGAGTTCATTCACCTCATCCTTGCGCTGCGGATCACCTTTCCACATACCGGCATCGTTCTCAGCACACGCGAACCCTCCGCTCTCCGCGATCTTCTCGCCCCGCTTGGCGTCACCCTCATGAGCGCCGGCAGTCACACCGAGCCCGGAGGCTACACCGGCCAGGGAAGTGAAAACGTTCACCTCACGGTTCGAGGGCGTCCGGTTGCCGCCACCGGGTCCGCTGATCCGCAATTTTCAATCTCGGACGACCGGACTCCGTCGGCCGTCGCGGACCGGTTGCGTCAACTCGGCATGGAACCGGTTTGGAAAGACTGGGATGCCGCGATTCTTCAGGCCGCTTGAAAACGGTCCTGGTCAATGGGGAAGGCCGCACCACGCAGGCCGAAACAGTAGCTGCGCTCGCAGAGGAGTTGGATCCCGCCCCCCAGACGCTTCTCATCGAACACAACGGAGAGGCCCTACTGCGGAACGAATGGGACGCCAGACCCCTCGCCGACGGGGACCGCATCGAGGTCCTGAAGGTGGCAGCCGGGGGGTAGTGTATTCTTTTCTTAAAGCCGCAGAAGTTTTCACCATGAAGGTCAATGCATCAGAGTGGTTTCAGAAGTAATGTAGCCGCGCCCGTGAGGGCGTGGAGGGAGAGACTCGACCGAATGGCGGAGGCCACCGTCTCACGACGGCGGCTACGACATTATTGCTCCAAGCAAAGGCAGAGCGGAGCGTCCAACGCGTTCCCTCCATTTTACGCAGCAAAATTTTCTAATCCGGCGGCGCTGGCAGCGATTTCTCCCAACAACCCATTGCCCTCACCTCAGCCCTTAGCACCGGCCCCGCCGGATTAGGCTTTCATGTCGCCGGGCAGGTGGCTGGTTTCAAAGAACTGCTCCATGCGGCGGCGCAAGTCGCTTTGGAAATTCGCGGCCATTTCTTCCAGGATGGCGAGGCGTTGTTGCATCAGGGGAGTGTTTCCTTCGCGGGCGAGGGCTTCGCGCTCCTCGCGCATGCGGGTTTGGAATGCCTGCTCCAGCTCGATCAGGGACTCGATGAAGGCCTTGGCGGCGCGGGAGCGCTCGATGCCCGTGATCAGGGCCTCTTCCAAGGGCTGATTGCGCGTGAGTGAGGCGAGGCCATCCGAGGTGGCCTTGTCCACGTAGCGGCTGTAGTTGGAGAGAAAGGCGAGGTGGTCTTTTTCGAAACGGACCTCGTCGCGGTCGACAAGTGTGTCGTATGGGCCGGGTTTGCTGAAAAATTTGACCACGAGCGGGATCGTGTCGACGAGCAGGAAGAGGCCGATGAGGAGCAGGTACGCGGTAAACGCAAACTTGCCGCCTTCTTCGCCTTTTTCGAACAATGTGTGCAGTGCGAGGGTCTGGGTGAGGAGATCACGGCGGGGTTCGTTTCGCAGGTCGGTGATGCGTTGTTGATGTCCTGCAGCCATCACGGCGAGGTCTTCCTGCAGACGGCGGAGTTCATCCGTGCGCAGCTCGATCTGCTGGTTGATGCCAGCGCGGACGACATCCTGCTGCGCCACGAATTTTTGAGCTTGTTCCTCTTCGACCTGTCGCTTCAAGGCCCGCTGGGCCACGAGATCTTCGCGGGTGAGGGCTTGTTCGGTTTCCTGCAATGCTTCGAACTCCGCGATCAGCCCGGTTTCGGCGGCCGCGACTTCCCGCTGCAAGCGCTGGCTTTGGGAAGTGAGGTGATCGATCTCACCGCTCAGCCGCAACATTTCCGTCCGCCGCCATGCGAGTTGATCGCTCTCAACACTTTTTGCCCGGGGCCCGACTCCGACCAGACCGCTGCGCTGGCCGTTGATTTCCCGCTCGTATTCTTTCTGCCAATAATCGAGTTCACCTTGGAGAGCGGTCAATTGCGGGGAGAGTTCTTCAAGCTGCTTGTTGACCGTTGCCAGCTTGGCCTCGATCGGTTTGCGGGCAATTGTTACGCGGTTTTGGAGTTCGTCTCCCGCCTCTTTCCCGGCTGCGAACTTGGCGGCCGCACGGGCGGCTGCGTTGTCCTCGGGTGGAATCAAAAACGTGGCTTCGTAGGTCTTTGCCAGTTTTTCACGCTGTTCGGTGATCCCCTTTTCCACGGCTGCGATCCGGACCTCCAGCTGTTTCTGTTGGGTGGCTCCCTCGGCCTGAACGCGTTCGATTTCGGCCTGCCGGTCCCGCTCCACCTCCGCATGAATGGTGTCTTTGAACAGCATCAGCGTGAGCGGGTGGGCGATCGTCACGCCAAGAAACATCGCAATCAAAAAGCGGAGACCGAATTGACCGAATTTTCTGTGCCAGGCGATGTAGGGCCGGTACGAAGCCAGCAGCGCCCGGTCAATCGCAAGGATAATGAAGGCCCAAAGTGTGGCGATCGAATAGATCAGCCAGGGCTCCGAGGTCAGCGTCGAAACCGCATACGAGGCAGCCAGAAAAGCAAAGAGGCAGGGAACAAGCACCGTGGCACCAAAAGCCACGTATTTTCGCTGCTCCCAGTTCGGGCATTGGTCCAGGGTGTGGGCGCCGGCTCCGGACAGCCAAAAGAACATGTGTTTGAACAGGGAGACCATCCGGGAACAATTCTGCCCCCGGAGGCAGATCGCAAGTGAAAACTCCTAATCCGGCTGGAGCCTGTGGAAAGGGAGGGGTTTTTGGCAACGGGGTTCCCTCGCGAAACGGGTGCCTCCGCCGCCGGATTAGAAGATTTTGCTTCGCAAAATCAGGAGAACAAAATTCCGCTTCAAGGATTCAATGGGGGGGTGACCTCCTCCGGCAGACGCTCAAGAATCTCACGAACTTCATCGGGCGAAAGTAACCTGGCACCCTTGATCAAGCGGCAAAATTCCTTCTTGGAAACTCGAAGGTGGCGGGTCTCACCACCGGGCAGTCCGGTCATCGATTTATACTGCACCTCCAGCCGCTCCCGTTGCACAATGCGAAAGAGTCTGCCGTCTTTTTCCCAGAC
>Ga0247836_1006459_pt1 | contig 13016 bp, 6 predicted proteins | sample LaCruzMarch2015__4_FD_187116 | JGI IMG/M metagenome (GOLD analysis project Ga0247836, IMG submission 187116) | Freshwater microbial communities from meromictic Lake La Cruz, Castile-La Mancha, Spain - LaCruzMarch2015_14m | ecosystem: Environmental > Aquatic > Freshwater > Lake | place: Spain...
AAAGGGTGGAGTGCTTGGAAGAATTGCGGAGTGTGTGGGAATAGTATGGGGTGTGTTGGAATAGTGCGTACTGTCTATTATATGATATACTACGCTATTTTTTTGTACCTTAAGCTATTTCTTTGTGTGTTACTGTCTTGCGTGATATCTTGGGCTTATACTGGCTTCTTATGGGGGTTTTTGTTTTCTTCCGTACGTGGGGGTAGGGTACTCGTCTTCTGCCTCTCTAGTGCGCTTAGAAAGCTTATAATCTATATGTTTTGCGCTTAAGAACGGGTAGTGTGTGGTTTTGTGCTAGTCCTGATATTTTGTAGAGTTCGCTCGCTTTTCGTTTCTTATGACCTTTTAGATTCTTAGTCCCTTTATAGCTTTGTTCTAGGCTCTTGTGGGTTATTACGCGCTTCTGGCCTATCGTAAAGAGTTTGATAGAGCTAGAATAGGGCTTGCTATGGTTCTTCTTCTCTGCGCTCTCCCTTGACCTATCGTAAGCCTTAGTAGAACTTATAGGGGCTTTGTAGGGCTTAGCCCCTCTTTGCTAGACTCCTCCTAATCAAAAACTCCCGTACTCTTGTAACTTGGGAATTGATCTATTTTTTTCTTATTTCTTGAATAAATAGTCTTTATCCTTAGATAAATAAAATAATTCCTATGACGTAAATGAAAATTCTATCTGTCCGAAGTAAGACCAAGTGGTCTTAGTGCGGAATTATCTACTTCATACAAGTTAAGTATTGTAGTCGTTTAAATAACTCATGACGGTGATTAATAGTAAAAATATTTTTAATTTAGCTATTATAACTATATGTAAGAAATAATATTCGTCTAAGGAACTGTAATAATTCAACAACGTAAAAGATTATTGATAAAGGATTTATGAAAATAAAATTAGATAAAGAGGAAGTTACCAATTTGTACAATTCAGGAATGAGTCACAGAAAGATAGCGAAAGCTCTTGGAGTAAGCGGATCTGTAATCGCTAGGTTTACAGCTAAGCACAACATAAAAGCTCGGCCATTTCATAGGCCTAAAACTCATCTAAACAGAGAGCAAGTGGCTAGTATGTACGAATCTGGGATGTCTATGCAAAAAATAGGCGAAGCTCTTGGTGTAAGCGATACTTTGGTCTACAAATTTATGAAGGAAAACAATGTACCCTCTAGAAAAGCTAGTCAAGATATAAACAGAGAACAAGTGGCTAGTATGTACGAATCTGGGATGTCTATGCAAAAAATAGGCGAAGCTCTTGGTGTAAGTGATACTTTAATCTACAGATTTATGAAAAAACATAATATTAAGTCTCGCAAATCATTTCGTCAAAATAAGGAATGAATAAATAGCAGGTATTGTTTTTACAGTACTTAAGCATCTAGTTTTAAATTGACTCAAAGGTAAATCCAGATTTTTATAGGTGCATTCGATTTTTAAACTTCTTTTCTATCTTTTCTTTTTGTTACAATAATCTTATGTTCTTATTTTTACACATAGTATTGTTGGATGAATGACCTTAACATTGGGAAATGACCTAACTGGTCTAGTATCAAGAGAAGTAGACTCTGGAGGAAGTAAAGCCAGTCAGCTCGGCGCAAGCTTAACAAGCGGTAATGATGCGTTTGTAGAAGTTGTTGATGCGTTTCTCGGTAATTCGCTAAGAGACAACGAAATTCTTCTCGGTACAATAGCTAAGAACACTGCGTACGGTGTAAATCTATTAACGGTTACGGATGAATATTTAAAAACAATTGCCTCTCTTTTACAAGATAGTTTAAAGATTATTAGTAGTGCAGGCTCATTGTCCTCAGACAAACTTGCCGTGCTTCAAAAAAGCTTGAGCGACAAAAGAGCTCAGATTAATTTGTTGATAAAAACTGCTGGTTTTGACGGCAAGAGTCTACTTAAAGGCGTAGGTATGGATGTTCAAGTTGGATTGAATGTAACTAATACGTTAAAAATAAAAGTAAATGATATTAATGATGGAAAATTGTTTAGGTCTTCTATAACTACCACGATAAATCGTTGGATTGCTGAAGACTACACTAGGTGCAGATATTACAATAGTGAATCCGAAATGAAACGGGATTTAGAGCTAAATCGAAATTTAGTACTTGTAGCTATAAGAAAAAACGGATCTGGTACAGGTGATAAACTCCGCGTAGTGGATTTGGCGACGGCAATAGTATCCTTACGAGATAAAAACCCCTCGTTGCCATCATTATTAAATGAGACTTTACCCGAAACTATTAACTCTCTTAAATCTATCGTTCCGCATGATAATAATCGTAATTTTGCTAACACAAACATAAACCAACTAACTGACGCCTTAAAATCCATAATACCAGGTCAACCTGGTGCAAAAAAAGAAGTACTAGATTTATTTGGCGGTATGTCAATAAGTCTATACACTACCAAGCTTGCCTTGCTTAATAATATCTACGTCACAGCTCTAGCAACAATCAGAGGTGAACAGTCAGGAGTAGCTAATCAAAAACAAAACTTATTGTTTGTAGCTGACGCTCTAAGAGCCACTACAAACATAACTCAAAAAGCCGCAGATTCTTATCTTAAAACGGATTATGTTTTAACTGCCCAGCTATATTCCGAGACTATCAGAACTATGGTTGCAGCAATCACTTCACTGCAAGCTGCTAATAAGATTCCGGAAGCTGCTCAAAGATTAATTGACGCCTTGGCTAAGTAAGTGAATAAAACAATTATATACGTTTTACATCGCTAGGCAAAATTCTTCTGCCAGCTTTTTTAAAATAAAAACTAACCTTGTCACCGCTTTTTAAATCTTGGATTTTATTTTTGATAAGTTTGAAGGATGGGAGACTAACCTCAGTGTTGTCACCGTCAATAACGATAATGCAGTGATTTTTATTTTGTTCACACAATTTTATAACGCCAGTTTTTAATGTAATCTCTTTTTTCATAGCAGCCTAATATCAGAAGCGCAAAATTTATTACCCTTCTTTTCTAGTTTAAAAATAACTTTATTATCTTTGTTCAACTCGTTCAAATTACTTTCTTTTAGTTGGTTCGAATGTACAAAAATATCACTACCAGTCTCGTCGTCTAGTATAAAACCGTAACCCGAGGCTATTGAATAGAATTTTACAATACCGGTTTTTAACAAGATATCTTCAGTCATAAATCAAATCCATTGATTGAAAAAACATTTATATCACATGTTGATACACTTATAAACTATCACAAATAGAAACTTTATTATTTTTATTGAGTCGAATTAGAATTTTTGATTAATTGAATAAAGACAACAAATTTAGTATTTATAGTTTATATGAAACAAAGTGCAGATAATTTATTTAAAAAGTTTGATGAAAGTGCAGCTTATTTACAGAATACTATCGATCAGCGTAATAATATTTGGCATAATCGCGGATCTTATAATTATATAGAACAAGTCCCGTATACGCATAAATTTAAAGTTGGCGGTGGAGGATTTTGGACAAAATGGGTTCATAAAACCGAAACACGTTATCGCCCAGAAACTAGGTTTAACCAACAAAGCTACGATAATGATTGGGATAGCGCAACTGCTATAGTAAATCAAGCAGAGAAGGTTTTTAATGAACATCGACAGTCTATCGTAAGCCAAATTGACTCAATGCGACAGGAGATTAAGTCGAAAGATACAGAAGTAACTCAGATTAAATCCCTAACCACGCAGCAAAATATTCTTAAGCAAAAATTGTCTCATGTAAGTATTAACTATTACAATCTCAAGGAAACTATCTCGTTTGAGCTTATTAAGCTAAATAACCTACAAAATCAATCTCTTACTACAACTAAAAAAATGAGCGAATTGTCTAGTCAACTCAACTCTATAGATCAAAGTATTAGTCATAAGGAAAAGCAAATTCAGTCAAGCTCTCTTATTCTCAAAGAGAAGGAAGCAGAAGCCGATAATAAGAAGTCTGAACTTGAGAATGCTCTATCTAAGATGAGTAATCTTGATAGGGCAAAAATAGCTTACGAGATGTTAATTACCGACAATGAAGAAGTTTTTCAATTAATTACAAAACTAGGTTTTTCGGTGGAGTGTTTAGCCTATATTGCGGTTACTACGAATAATATGCAGGTTTTTGAATTCTGCCTGGAGATGGGAGCTAATTTTGACAATTATCTAATATCGGAAAAAGGTCATTCTCTTGCTAATATGATTTTGCTCATAGGAAATCAAGAGATGATTGACGAAATGCTTGATTATCAAGGTGGAGCATTGACTAACTCAATAATGCAAGCTTGTACCAAGGGGTATATGGTCGCTATTGAAAAAATGTATCTACATGACAAAGCGTTGTTCCAAAAAACTTATATCGGTACTTCCATTCTAGAAGTAGCAATATGGCAGAATAATAATGAATTAGTTTCTTATATTGCGGAAAACGATCCTAAAGTTATAGAGGGTAGAACTTGTAAAGGAGAAAGTTATTTTCATCTGGCATTAAGGTATGAGTACCATGAGATTATACAAATTATTAGCAAAAATATAGATTTAAAAGAAGAGTGCATTTCTTTGCTTTCAAGCGATAATCATGACTTATTTAAAGTTGCTATTAATCACGGTTTGCTTAGTCAAAGTCAGTTAACGGAGTTTTTTATTATCAGCGTTAAGAATGAGCAAAATAATTTCGCAGATTCTTGTCTAGGTATGATCAATGATATTCCTGGCTTATTTTCTGAGTTAATAAACAAACATGATTTATTGACTGTAAAATATTTACTAAACCCAGAGCTGAAAATTTGTAATAGCACCATGCTAAGTGATCTGATTAATTCATACGATAAGTCTTCAGGTGAATATCAATTCATTATAGAGTTTGAAAACTTGTGCATCTCCGATCAAATTAATAATGGAGTGCAAACTATGGGAGATGATATCCAAGATATTATTGATTAAAACTATCGGCAGCCAATTAACATAAAATTACGGTAATTTGAAATGAAACAAAGAAATCTAAAAGAAGAATATGAGCAAGCCCAGCGTGAATTGGCTAGCAATAGAGATAGTCTACAAATATTGCAAGGGAAGCGTTCAACCTTGCAAGGACAGAATAGCTCTTTGGAGCAATTGCAGAATATAGAGGATCAAATTAAATCAGTCACTAATCAATATTCCCAAATTTTGCCGAGGTTTAATGAACTTCAACAACGGTTAAACCAAGAAATCGAAGAGGAGAAAGGTTTAATAAATATTCAAAAAGATTTAGATAATAAAATACTTACTGTTTCTAAAACAATAAATCAGACTAAAGAACTCTTTCTAAACCTTGATATTATGCTGGCTAAATATAGTGAACTTAACTTAGTAAGTATCAATACTGAAACTATGTTAATTAAAGTTACTCCTCCTAAAGAGCTAATGCAAAATCCAGAGTTAGCAAAGAAAATATGCGAAGAACAAAGTATAAAGTCTTTTAATGAGGTTGTAGAAAAAATAGGCGATATTAACGTCGTTGATTCTAGTGGGATGACCTTGCTTATGTATGCGTTAAAGCATGGTTTTTGGTATGGTGTTGAAAAGCTTTTATCTATGGATGCGGATGTAAGTATTGTTGATAGTAACGGCTGTAATGCTTTGATGTATGCTTGCAGTATGTCTCATTTTAAATACGTAAAAATTATAGCCGAGAAAACTGATAATGTAACTGTTAAATCTAAATTAGGTAATACGGCTTTGCATCATTTATTACAAGGTGCAAAAATATTATATGCAAGTGATTTCGGTAGTGAAGGTAGTGAAATCAATTATGTCGGTGATGGGCGTACTATAGTAGGTGAGGGCAACGACGTCACACTAAACATTGGTAAGGTTACTAGTATAGAAACAGACGGCGACAAGAACGCGATAAATAGTATAGTAATGGGTTCTAGGCCGAAGGATGGATTTAACATACATGAACAGAAAATTTTAAATATTATAAAAATTCTAACCGATGCCGGAGCTGATATTAATTATATTAACGATGCGGGACTTTCTACGCTTTTCTTATCCGTGAAAGCTCAATATAGATACCTAAGTAATAAGTTGTTTGAAACATATCCCGTTTCGCTGGAAGTTTATAAAAATATGACCGATCAATCAGGTATGAAAATGATTGTGTATTCTCTAGGAGATCCTAAGTTACTAAAACTAATGTTAGATCTAGGGTTGGACGTAAATACGACAAATGCAAATCAAAGTGCGCCTTCCTTATTACAGCAAGCCCTCTCAAACAGTTTGTTCGATGTAAGTAAAATATTGCTCGAATCAGGAGCGAATGTAAAATATTTAGATAATAACGGCAATAGCTGTTGGCATCATTTAGTTCAACATCACTCCCCAAATCATAGTGATGTAGCAAAGCTTGCTAAACTGTTATTACAGTATAATAGTGAGATTAATTGCCAAGATAGTGCCGGAGCGACGCCGTTTTATGTCGCCTGTACAAAGGGCGATATTCAAATGATGATAGAACTAAAGAATCTTGGAGCGGATATCAATATACCAAACAAAGGCGGTTTTCATCCGATATATGCAGCTATTCATAACGGTCATACGGTCGTAGTATCAGAGCTGCTAAAGTGGGGAATTAATATTGATTGTAAGGTCGGCGGTTATACGCCTTTGCAATATTATTGTGAACTACCAAATAATAAAGTTGAAGTAGTAAAATTCTTATTAGACTCCGGGGCAAAAACAGATCATTTCGGTACAAACGGTATGACGCCTTTTCATATTGCGGCTTTTAAAGGCGATTTGGCAATAGTTAAATTATTGTTTGAAAAAGGTGAGTTAAACGTTGATTTAAAATCCTTGGGAAATAACGACTGCACTGCTTTATGGCTTGCTGCCCAGGAAGGAAAAATAGAAACGGTAAAATGGCTAACCCAGCAAGGAGCAAACCTAGATTCTGCAAGAATGATTGACGGTAGGAGCATTATACATGCTGCGGTTTATAAAGGGAATTTCGAAGTAATTAAGCATTTAATAGAAAAAGGAGCTAATGTAAATCAACCTAATAAAGCCGGGTTCACGCCAATTTATGCCGCCTGTGAAAAAGCTAACTTTGATATTATCAAACTACTAATTGATAATGGGGCTAATGTAAATATTTGCGGCGAGAGTGGCGACTCGCCGATAGGAGTGGCAAGTAATTTTGCCGGAGTGGAAGTTATAGATCTTTTGGTAAAATCAGGAGCTAAACTTGACGTTTTATATGGAACTGGCTGCACTGTGGTGCATGAGGCATTTTACGGTGGTAATTTAGCGGTTATAAAATATATAATGGCTCAAGGATTGCCTGTTAATGTTAAGTGTAAGGAGGGTAAGTTGCCTTTGCAATATTTACTTGAAACTAAGCTTGTATCTAAAGAAATTAAAGCGAATATAGTCAAAGAGTTAAAGTTAGCTTTAAGCGAGCACGGTATTGATGCTATTTATATTACTAAAGAACTATCTAATGAGGTATTTGAGCTTTTAGGTGAGGCAAAAGAACTGTTACCAGGTCTACCATTTACTGAGAATGATACTACAGAAGTTGAGATTTCAGGAAATTACGAAAATCACGATAGTACTCAAAATGATTATGCTTGATGAAAGAAATAAGTAGTGTAGGTGAAGACAAATATTCATTTGCTCATTCTCTAGAGGATTCAATACCTTTAGTAATAGAAAAAGTCAATAAACGAGATTGTTTAGATCGTGAAGATATCAAGTTAATTTGCGAGAATGTTAAATCTTCTGCTCAAAGTAAAAACATTGATGCAAAACGACAGATTATTGATTTAATATTCGCGGTTCTTGCTGATGATTATCCTAAAGTTGATAGTAAACAATATCACCACACGCATAGGGATCTATCATTAATCACCTCTCTTACAACTCCCAATTTGTTGGACAACATTAAACTCAACGAAGAAGCCGTAAGTTTAATTGCTTCGAAACTAAACGAATCTATTTTGGCTGATCCCATTTCGCAATTATCAAAAATAATCGCTAAAAATCAGGGGTTATCTAATGCAGTTCAACTAAAACTAGTTAATTTTGCTAATATTAAGGGTAGAGACGGTTATTTACCTCAAGCAACAATTCTTATTAATTCGTTAAAGCATTGTTTAAATGAAGAAAAAATAAGCCCTGAAGTAGTTTCTACTCTTAATGAGCTTGGAAAAAACTATATGAAAGGCAAGTTTTTTGACGATCAACGTGCATTAATATCTCTTCATTCTTATAAGCATCTTATGCGTACCGGTCACGGTAGCGTAGACTGTGGTTCAGATTCAAATAGGATATTACGAACAACTAAAGATCTTTCTTTGCAGAAAAAAGCAGATAAATTAAATAAAGAATATCATTTTCAACACGACCTACCTAATTTTGTTAAAAAGAATCATGAAGACTTACTGCTCGATTGGGACAAAAAACCCACTTTAGAAAAAGAAAAGATTATCAAAAATACGATTCAATATCTTAAAGTATTTAGCCCTAATGAAATCATAGGAAGTAAGCAATTCGGCCTAAATGATTTAAGAACAAAAACTTTACTGAATATAGTCAAAGATACTAGCCTAGACTTTTCAAAAATAAATGGGGTAATTAAAAATTTAAGCGAAGCGATAGATGTCGGCGTTAATGATGAGTTGAGATATCGTAAAATAAAAATCGGCTTTAAATCAATTAAAGGTGATATCGATCCTGGTTTTACAAACATTGTTATTGCAAAACTACCCCTTAGTCATTGCAAACTAACTATCGATATTTTAAAAGATTTTGAAAAAAACTCTCATAGAATCAGCGGAGTAAATAAAACTTCGCTTGAAAAGTTTCAAATTTTAGCTAGCAACGATAATCTCGAAATCCAAACTATCTCGGCAAATCTACTAGATATATTCTCCAAAAAAACTTCAGGTTTAAAAAAGCTAGATAGTAATTTTATAGACCATTTAATTCTAGATTTTCCCAAAGACATTAAGTCTCGTGAGCAACTGACGGAAGAATTAATTAAATTTAATCCTGATAATCAACAATTAAAGTCACTAATACCCACTCTTAATGAGAAATTACAACTAGTTGATGAATATTGGCATAAAAACTCACAATTAGTGCCGATTGGTAAAAATATATGCGATTATTTACCGGAAGATATTAGGCTATGGTCGCAAAAAGTTCGCTCATCCGATCTTTCGTTAAAGTCAGATCAACAATTAGCGGAAAGTCTGGCGGTAATTAGTCGCGCGGTGCAGATAACCAACGGTTACGTGCCTCGAGATATACAAAAGCAATCCGTATTGATTTTACTCGATTCGTTAACCGAGGGTAAAGGAAGACTGGCTCAAATTAAAACAGGTGAGGGTAAGTCCACTATTACGGCAATGCTAGCGGTAGCACAAACTATATTTACCGGTAAAAAAATAGATATTATTACCAGCTCTGCTCCTCTTGCCCGTCGTGACAGCGAAGAACAAGGACTTTTTTATGAATTGTTCGGTTTAAATTGTGATCACAATATTACCAAACCGTCCGATCCTTTTATAGGTGCTAAACCCTGTTATACGAGCGATATAGTATATGGTGACTCATTAAGTTTTCAATCTGATTTACTACGTAGTGAATTTAAGGGGCTAGGTACTAGAGGAGATCGTAAGTTCGAAGCCGTTATTGTAGATGAAGTTGATAGTATGCTTATTGACGAGGGGTCGAAAATCGCTAAACTCGCAAGTCCTATTTGCGGCATGGAGCATTTGGAAACCGTCTTTATTTTTGTAGCAAAATATCTAGAGCGAAGCGGTGTTGATCGTGAATTTCTATCATCTGTCGAGAATTTCGAACAAACCAAAGATCATCTGACCGATTTAATAAATGATATAGTTACTACAAAGGTACGATATCCTCGGTATTTAGAGAATTTTGTTAATCAAAGCTCGCTAGTTTGGGCAAGTACCGCTCTTAGAGCGATAGTAATGCGAGAAAACGTCGACTATGTTATAGCACAGGATAAGTTAGGTGAGAAGATTATTGCGCCGGTAGATTACAATGCGACCGGTGTTGTCCAAAGTAGCACTGCCTGGAGCGGAGGGTTGCATCAATTTTTACAAATAAAGCATTATTTGCGTATAACTCCAGAGAGTTTAACAACAAGTTTTATCTCTAACATGAATTTCTTCAAGCGTTATGAATCGAGTATCACTGGATTAACTGGTACGCTCGGTAGTAAATCTTCCCAAAAGTTACTTGAAGATATTTATAATATCGATATTGCCTCTATTCCGACGTTCAAGCCTCAAATAATAGAAGAATATCCGGGCGCAGTAGTTGAAGATTCTCTAGCTCATATTCAAGCTATTAGCGATTCTGCGATCAAGGAGGCTAAGAGTGGGCGGGGCGTATTAATAATTTCTCAAACGATAGCTGATGCATTAGAGATAACCAAGAAAATTAAAGAAATAGGTTATCCTGATAACAAGGTAAAACAATATTTGCGTAGTGATACAAAAAACAGCACCTTTGACGGCAAAGCCGATAGCGGTGACATTATCGTTGCCACAAATTTAGCCGGTCGAGGTACGGATATATTAACTAGTAAGACAGTAGAAGAAGCTGGCGGATTGCATGTAATTGTTGGATTCTTACCCTCTAATTTACGTATTCAAGATCAAGCCTTCGGTAGAACTAGCCGTCAGGGAAATAAGGGTTCGGCCGAACTCATAGTACATAATACTACGGGAGCTAATTTAAACGACTTAAAGAAATTACGGGACATAAATGAAGAGCAAAATGTTAGCACTACTAAAACGGACTTATTAGAAAAAATAAATTTTGAGGATGAATTATTTCAGCGTTTTAATTACGAAGTTTATCAACAGCTAAAGATTATTGATCCGAATAAGCAAAAATTAATGCAAGCTGAGGATTTGTGGGGTTTTTGGCTCAGCAGAATTAAGAAGACTTATGATATTAACAAGGTGGAAGGTAGAAACTCTATAGAGCAAGCGTTCCAAGAATTTAAAATCGATATATTCGAGAAATACGGTGATAAGAATTGCTATAATATTATGGTTAATCCTGCATATTTAACTAATATTGCAATTAACAAATTAGGTGTAAACGGCAATTATACTCTTCCGTGCGATTTATTAAAGCAAGCTGCGCAATTAGACGATAATTTCTCTTATCAATCACATTATTTAGGTGCTTATAGTACCCTGCGTAGCGGTGATATAAACGGCACGTCAAATAAAGCCGCTAAAGAAAGAGTCGAAAAAGCAGGTCAGGCATTATTTCATTTTGAGAATGCGTTGCATCAAATTGAAAACATAGTAATGCCGCAATTACAAAGCGCAATTCTTTCCCTCGGTCCTGAGAGCGAAGGAACGCCGCTGGCCAAACAAATCGATAATAAGTTACGTTTGCTGACTACTACGCAAAGTAATATCACAAAAAATATCGCCTATTTACGAGATCATAACGATCCAGGCAAAAGTAAAATCAAAGTAGCGGACGATAGTTTACAATTTTATAATGAATTATTCAGAGGAATAGTCTCGCAAAAAGATATAGAGGAATATGCTAATTTCGGTATGCAGCATATATTTGACGTTACCTCGCAAAAATTAGATAAAGATCATTTCTCCGGCACTTTAGTCGCAATTATCGGTATAGCACAAGTTATCGTCGGGGTTGTCGTAGCGGTAGGAAGCGCAGGATTTGCCGCAGAGTTCGGTATCGGTCTAGCAGTCGGTGGCGCAGGTGATATAATCACTGGTATGCAGCACGCTCTTAAAGGCCAAGGCGTTGATATGAACCAATGGGCAACGTCCAAAGGTATTGACCTTGCCGTGAACCTAATTACGGCAGGAATAAGTAGTAAAATAAATGCCGCTAAAACGGCTAAAGCACTAAAAACTACGGAAATTGCAGTTGTAGCCAAAGAGCTGACTTTACGCCAAGTTGCTTATGAGATCGGTAAGCGTCTTGTAACCACCGAGCTTGTTAAGTTTGCCGTTATGGGCGTTGAAAGAATGGCGGCAAAGCCTATCAAAGGGGCGCAAAAAGACCTTGAATTTAAAATAAGGCAATTGTTCCAGGAGCAAGGAAATAAGCAAAATTTGCGTGAGATGATTGTTATTGATACGTTAAACCCGAAATTCCACGGCTACATTCCTCAATTACAGAGACAAATCGATAATTTACTCAACCAAAAAGAGGATCGATTTACCAGCATTGCCCAGAATATATTAACTCATACCTTAACTTCCTCGGTGAAGAGCTCTTCTTTAGCCAATAGCTCTAATATATCTACGGCGATTCAAATCGGTAGCGTCGGTCTTACCGTCGGTAGTGGTTTTGCGGCGATTGAAGAATTAGAATCTATACTAGTCTCTGAAATCCCGACACAAATTCACCAAGTTCATAATACGTTGCCCGAGACAACGGTTTATCTTGAGACTAAAACTACATTAATCAATAAAAAGGAATTTAAGTTGATAACGGAGCAGTTACTCAACCAAGGGATTTATAATAATCATTTTAAGATCGATTCGGACAAATTGGAGTTATTACTTGCAACAATAGAAAATAAGCCTGAATTTAAAGGTGGATTGAAAGAAATTACTGGTACTAACCTAGAGAAAGACCTAAAGACAAAACCGGAAGAATTTAAGTTACAAGAAATTGTTCAAAACAACGATAATACGGTCGATTATGGATCAGATTTTGGCGCACTTAGGGAAATGATAAATACTGATAGGTTTAACCTTAAATGCCTCCTAAATATTTTGTCGTCCTTAAACGATAATCTACAACTAGCTGCCAAAGGAGAATATGACGGCAAGATAGAACAACTAGCAGGTAATGTAGCAAGTAATGTAGGCAATCGTATGCGCGGTATGGTTGCTAGCGGTATTATATCGCCTATCATGAGTCCGATTGTTAGTAATGCACTAGAGTTTGTACTAGAGCGCACAGGTCTTGAGAAAGCATTGTTAAAAAGATTAGCAACTAAGAATGAAACAAC
>Ga0247836_1006471_pt1 | contig 12996 bp, 10 predicted proteins | sample LaCruzMarch2015__4_FD_187116 | JGI IMG/M metagenome (GOLD analysis project Ga0247836, IMG submission 187116) | Freshwater microbial communities from meromictic Lake La Cruz, Castile-La Mancha, Spain - LaCruzMarch2015_14m | ecosystem: Environmental > Aquatic > Freshwater > Lake | place: Spain...
AGCTCTTAGAAAAGAACTTGCTCTTGGCGAAGGTTCATTTGCTTGGGTTGCCGGTCACACCGGACCGGAATCTTTGGCGTATGAGAATTCGGGAATTCGTGTGATTTACAACTTCGGTCAAGCACCGATTGATCTTGGAAATGCAGAGGTTCTGATTTCGAGTGCACCAATTGTTGGAGGCCAGCTCGAAACCAACAGTTGCGCTTGGATTTGAGACAGCTAAGAGCTACGCTCCTGCTTCCTCAGATTGCCCGGTGGAAGCGTGGGCTGCAGCAATGGCGCGCTTACCGGCTGGCAACAAGATTGCCACCACTGCAATCACTACGGTTGCTAGGCCAGTTGCGATAATCAGGCTCTCTACCGAAACAATGTCGGCGAGTGGTCCTAGGACAGCCATGCCGACAGGCATGGCAACAGCCATCACGATGCCAACGAAACCAAACACTCTTCCTTGACGCTCTGGTTCAACGGTTTCTTGTAGCAAGGTCATGGATGAGGTTGAGAATGCTGGGACAGCAAGACCGATGAGGAAAAACAGCGTGTGGAAAAGAATCAGGTTGGTTGTAAAGCCCATCACAACAGCCAGAACACCAAACAGGATTGATGTTCCAACCATCATTCCCAGGCGGTCGACTTTTGAGGCAAAGATTGCCATCAGGGCACCGCCAGTCACCATTCCAACTCCAAAGGCAAGTTCAAGAATTGTCAGCAGCCAAACATCGCCGCCAAAGGTTCTAACCAGCATCAAAGGAGAGAGATTGGATGGGGCAACAATGAGCAAGAACACAATTGAGTAAATAACCATTACCCAGCGAACCAAATCATTGCTGTAAATGTATTTCAAACCTTCTCTAAGGTCAGCGAAGTAAGAAGGCTTTTCATCACTTGCCACTCGAGAAAGCGTTGGAACAGCAATGGTTGCCAAAAGTGAAAGTCCAATAACAGCCGTCACAAAATCGATGAGCAAGATTGCAGCCAGTGACATCGTTGAGTAGATGCCTGCCGCAGCAACTGGACCGAGGATCAGAAGCGAGGACTGGACGCTGCTATTGATTCCGTTTACCCGAATGAGTTTGTCGGTGGGAACAATCTGGGGGATGAGTGCTGAAATTGCCGGCATCTGAATTCCGGCGCCAACAGAGCGAACCACCATCACTAGGAAAATTAGCCAAAGGTCATCAACACCAGAAAGCATCAGAAAAGCTAGGCCGAGGGTTGCAAGCGCAATAGTTGAGTCAGAGACGATGATCATCACCTTGCGATTCACCCGGTCCGCCCAAACGCCAGCAAAGATCGAGACAACCGCCTGAGGCAAGAACCCAAAGACCGCCGCCAGAGCAAGCACCACTCCAGATTTGGTAGTCAGAGTCAGATGCCACAACAGCGCGTACTGAACCAAAAGTGAGCCAAAGGTAGTAACGGTCTGACCGACCAGAAAAACAGTTACCTTTTTCTTCCAACCTGGCATTAATTCGCTCTGGGGCGTTGGTGTCTCTTGACTCGATTGCTCCATTAGCGACTCCTTTACTGTTTAGGCGTTAGCCTCTCCAGGATCTTTACGTGCCCAGGCTCTAGCTCCTCCAAAGAACGAACCCCGAGTAGCTTCATGGTGCGAACCATGTCGGAGTGCAAGATGCTGATCATCTTGTCAACACCCTCTCGACCACCGGACATCAAACCGTAGAGGTAGGCTCGTCCTACCAATGTGAACTTAGCACCCTTGGCAATCGAAGCGATTATGTCCGCGCCGTGCATGATGCCCGTATCAATGTGAACCTCGGCATCTTTACCGATCTGCTTGACTGCCTCTGGCACAAGATGGAAAGGAATCGGGGCGCGATCAAGCTGACGGCCACCGTGGTTGGACAGGATTACTGCGTCGGCTCCAGCCTGCACGGCAAGCTTGGCGTCTTCGATGTTTTGGATTCCCTTGACTACTAGCTTGCCCTTCCACTGCTGCCTGATCCACTTGAGATCTTCGAAAGTTACTGTTGGGTCAAACATTTTGTCTAGTAGTTCAGCAACCGTGCCATTCCAACTGTCCAAAGAAGCAAACTTCAGTGGATCGGTTGTCAAAAAGTTGATCCACCAGGCTGGTCTTGGCAGTGCATTGATTACGGTACCTAGTGTCAGAGCTGGCGGAATTGTCATACCGTTTCGCTTGTCACGAAGACGTGCTCCGGCAACTGGCACGTCAACGGTGAGCATAAGAGTGTCAAAACCGGCTGCGGCAGCTCGCTCAACAAGAGCCATGCTCTTCTCGCGGTCCTTCCACATATACAACTGGAACCAATTGCGACCCGTCGGGGCTGCCTCTGCTACCTCTTCTATGGATCTGGTTCCCATCGTGGATAGTGAGAATGGAATGCCAGCGGCCTCAGCTGCCTGACAACCCGCGATTTCACCTTCGTTGTTCATCATTCTGGTGAATCCAGTAGGCGCAATTCCAAATGGCATCGACACCTTTTTGCCCAAAACCATAGAAGAAAGATCTACGTCTGAGACATCTTTGAGAACTCTTGGCTGAAACTCCACGTCCTCGAAGGCCTGCCTGGCTCTAGCAAGAGATATCTCTTGATCGGCTGAACCGTCTGTGTAGTCAAAAGGAGCGGTTGGGGTTCTGCGCTTGGCGATGTCTCGGAGGTCATAGATGGTGTGCGCCTCTTTGAGTCTTCGTTCAGTTGGGTTCCAGGTTGGCGATTTGAACTTCATTAGCTGAGCTAGGTCAACTGGATTTGGAAATCGGCGCTTTATTTTTCCCATTATTTTTCTCCTTTGGAAGTAGGTTGAAAACTCTTTATCTTGAAGTTCCTGGCAATTAGCGAACGAAGGCCTTCCAACGTACCGCTTATCACCCCGGAAGTTCTTGCCTGCACCACTAGATTGCCAATGGCTGTTGCCTCAACCGGTCCCGCAAGGACCTCCAGGCCAGTTGCATTTGCAGTTAGCTGATTCAGCAGATCGTTTTGGCTTCCGCCCCCCACGATGTGTATTCTCTCGATCTTGGTTTTTGTTAGGGTTTCTAGCTCTTCAATGACCGACACGTACTTCTCGACCAGAGAGTCAATAACTGTTCTAACAATCTCTGCCTCAGACTCAGGAACCCACTGGCCTGTTTCACGGCAGAGCCCTTGAATCTTTTTTGGCATGTTGCCAGGAGCAACAAACCGCTCGTGGTTCACGTCGATTACTGACCTTCTTGGAAGATTAACCGCCTGGGTAATCAACTCGGCGAGTTGGTGCTTTTTGCCGTTGGCGCGCCATTCGCGAACCGACTCTTGAAGTAGCCAAAGGCCTGTCACGTTCTTTAGGAATCTGATGCGTCCATCCACGCCACCCTCGTTGGTGAAGTTTGCTTTTTGAGCGGCTTCATTTAACAACGGCTCATCGAGTTCTACCCCGAGCAGGCTCCAGGTGCCACTTGAGATAAACAGTGAACCTCGCTTGGTGCTTGGCACAGCAACAAAAGCCGAAGCGGTGTCGTGAGAGCCAACCGCGACAACCCTGGTTGAGGTCTTTAATCCAGAAACCGCGTTAGTCTCTTGATTCACGCCGCCGAGAATGGAGCCTTCGGAAACTACTTCTCCCAAGAGCCTGCCCTGCAAGCCCAGGGTCTTGATTAGACCCGAGTGCCACTGTTTGGTAATCGGATCTAGCAGACCAGTGGTTGATGCGTTGGTGCGCTCGGTTACCTTGGCCCCGCAAAGCCAAAAGTTAAACAGGTCGGGAATCAACAATGCTTTTTCACTCTTATCCAAAAGAGCGCTCTGCTCTGACTGATCTACCGCCAATTGATACAGGGAGTTGAACGGTAGGAATTGAAGTCCAACTTGGCTGTAGAGTTCCTCGGGGCTAATCTTGGCTTCAACTACCGCAACTCCCCGAAGATTTCTATCGTCGCGATAGTGGCGGGGATCTCTAATCAACTTGCCCGCCGAGTCAATTAGGCCGTAGTCGACTGCCCAAGAATCAACTCCGATGCTAACTACTTCCGATTGGGTGAGTTTGGATAAACCCTGCATAACGTTGCTCTTGAGCAAGTCGATGTCCCAGTAAAGACCGTCGCCTCGAGTTACCGGTCCGTTGCCAAATCTATGAACCTCGTCATACTTGATGCTGTCTTTAGAGACAGTTCCGAGGATGACCCGGCCGCTTGAGGCACCAAGATCAACCGCGGCAAATGAGCTTGGGCTAGACATACTCTTACCTCAAGAAAGCCGCGGCTACACCAGCATCTACAGGGATATGAAGACCTGTAGTGTGGCTCAGCTCGCCAGCGGTTAGGGCAATGACTGCGTTTGCCACATTCTCCGGAACAACTTCACGCTTCAACAGAGTTCGCTGAGCATAGAACTTGCCCAGATCCTCTTCCTTGACTCCATAGACCTTGGCTCTAGAGGCACCCCAGCCCTTAGCAAAGATTCCGGAGCCGCGCACAACGCCGTCGGGGTTGATTCCATTGACTCGAATGCCGTGCTCTCCGAGTTCGGCAGCCAGCAGGCGAACTTGGTGAGCCTGGTCGGCCTTGGTTGCTGAGTAAGCGATGTTGTTTGGTCCTGCAAAAACTGAGTTCTTGGACGATATGTAGATTATGTCCCCGCCTAGTTTCTGGTCCATCAAGATTTTGGTTGCTTCTCGCGAAACCAAGAACGAACCTCTAGCCATCACATCGTGCTGAAGGTCCCAGTCCTTTTGCGTGGTCTCAAGTAGCGGTTTGGAAATGGAGAGCCCCGCATTGTTTACGATCAGGTCAACTCCACCAAAAGCCAAAATGGCTTCATTGAGGGCCTTTTTAATCTGCTCTTCGCTAGTGACATCTATTGACACCGCTACTGCGCTGTCGGCACCAAGGGAGGTGGCAACCTCTTGAGCTGCCTTGAGATTCAAATCAGCAACCACAACACAGCCACCCTCGGACACAATGCGCTCGGCGATAGCCTTACCGATTCCGCTACCTGCGCCAGTCACAAATGCAACTCTGGTCGCTAGTGGCTTCGGCTTTGGCATCCGCTGGAGTTTTGCTTCCTCCAGCAACCAGTACTCGATGTTGAACTTCTCTGCGTCGCTGATTGGCGAGTAGGTGGAGATGGCTTCGGCTCCGCGCATGACATTGATGGCGTTTAGGTAAAACTCACCGGCAACGCGTGCAGTTTGCTTATTTGCACCAAAAGAAAACATTCCAATACCAGGAATCAAAACGATTGCTGGATCAGCACCACGCATTGCCGGTGAGTTCTTTTTCGCATGCTTCTTGTAGTAGCTTGCGTAATCTTTTCGATACTGCTCGTGCAAAGCAACCAGTCGCGCCTTGACCTTATCCAGGTCAGCATCTCCTGGAAGATCTAGGATCATGGGCCTTACTTTAGTGCGCAAGAAGTGATCCGGGCAGCTGGTACCAAGTGCCCCCAGCTTCTTTAGCTTCGCGCTTCCCATGAACTCCAATACCGCTTCAGAGTCGTTGAAGTGGCCAACCTGTGGCTTGTCAGTTGAAGCAAGACCTCGAATGAAAGCTGCGATTTCGGCAGCGCGTGCTCTGCGAGCAGCTGGCTTTAGTAGTTGAAACTTCGCAACCTTTTCGCCGAAAGGTTTCTTGCTACCGTTTTTGGCTATGTAAGACTCAGCGATCCTAATGATCTCTTTTGAGTTCGCTTCCGACTCTTTGCTGGTTTTACCCCAAGCGGTTATTCCATGGCCGCCAAGTATGCAACCAATCGACTGAGGATTTTCACTCTGCAGCTTGGCGATGTCGAGCCCGAGTTGGAATCCTGGCCTGCGCCAATCAACCCATAGCACTCGATCGCCGAAGATCTTCTTCGTTAGAGCTTTGCCGTCTTTTGAGGTGGCGATGGCAATCCCGCTGTCCGGGTGGAGGTGATCTACGTGGTTGGCATCAATAAGTGCGTGCATAGCTGTGTCGATGGAGGGCGCAGCCCCGCCGCGACCGTGTAGGCAGAAGTCAAAGGCCGCAACCATTTCGTCTTCTCTTGCAACACCTGGGTAAATCTTCTTCAGGGCTCTAACACGCTCAAGCTGCAAGACAGCAAGACCCTCCTCTCGAAGAGTCCTAAGGTCTCCTCCAGAACCCTTGATCCAAATAAGCTCAATTGCTTTTCCGGTGGCTGGATCGATTCCCTCGCCCTTAGCCGAGGTGTTACCTCCGGCATAGTTTGTGTAAGCCGGGTTGGACCCAAGGCGGTTACTGCGAGCAATTAAATCTTGAACGGTTTTATTTGGCATTTAGTTTCAATCTTTTTTTGGGATTGGATCTTGGTCGATTAGACGTATCTGAAATCGATACCCAATAGGCTAGCTGCGGCCTTGTAGGTATCAGCGCGGTTGCCAATTGAAAGTGACCAGTGATGGCCGACTCCCGTCGCAGACCACTCATCCACCCACTCACCTGGATCTCTTCCAAAGTCGACTCGGCTTGTGGTGTTGCCAATTGCGAGAAGTGGTCCTGGAATGACATTGCCTTCCGAGCATGTAAATGCAAGTTTTCCATCGCGATCCTGACCAAGCCCAAGCAAGGTGACGGGGCCCTGGGTCACATCAAACTCAACACTGACTCCCCAGCCACGCTTTCCGTGGTAAACACCGAGGCCTCTGAGTAGAGGATCTCTTGACGAAACCGCGAGGTGGGCAGGTCCATCGTGTCCCATTTCAACCACTCCGTCTTCGAAGTTCAGAGCCTGAATTTCTGTGAAGGACCCTCCCGCTCCAACAACCTGAGTAGCTAGCTGTGCAACAGTGGTGCGCAGTTCGTATTCTCCAGTTGATGGAATGCCGCGCGCAGTAAGAAGTGACGCTCCAAGAATCATTCCCGCGCCGAGTCTTTCGTGAAACTCACCATTCAATCCGCGGTGGTAGTAAGCCAGGGTGTCTAGGTCGAATTGCTCGACCAATCTGTCCAAGCCGACTGATACTTGGGCTCCCCAACTAAAGTCTTCATTGTTTACCGAGTCGTCGATAGTAAAGATTTCGCTAGCGAGCTTCTTTCTGTCTTGAATTTCTTTATCTGTAACCTGCAGAACAAGTTCACGCAAATCGTCAAACTCAAGAACTTCTATGTGCGAACCGAAAGTGACCGGCATCAAAGTCATGTCTGTTGAGACGTCAAGCATGCCTGGATACACGTGGCCCATCAGGCCGTGCCGTGCTTCCTTCAGCGCGGCTCGAATGTGAGCTGCGCTGATCCAGTTCTCAATTTTGCGCCAAGCAGACTCTTGCTTCAGCCAACCCGAGACAGACCTGAATGGAATCCCGGCACGCATAAACACGTTGCCCACCTCGGGAACAGAACACTGACCACAGTAGGCAAGCCAATCACCGGTATCAAAGTTCTCGTGATCCATCTTTTCGCTGGGCTGAAGATCAATTACAAGTACCGGGGTGTTGCCCTTCTGGGCAATTGGAAGCACCATTGACGAGGTCAAATAGGTTGTTATGAAAAGAACAATCAAGTCGCAATCGGCAGTGCGCAGCTTCTCAGCTGCCTGAGCACCTTCTACAGCGTCAGAGATAAATCCAACGTCAATTACTTCAGCGTCCATTGCTTGGAATCGCTCAGACACGTACTTCGATGAAGCCTGAAGCTGAGGAAGCAGCCTTGGGAATTGTGGCCAGTAGGCACCCAATCCTCCAGCAACCAGACCGACTCGTGGCTTGCGCCGTTGCTTGGTTGGTAACAGTTTGGCGAGGTCAGATTTTGGCATTTTCTTTCTCCTTCTGCCTGTCTAGGCGCCCCACGACATCGCGGTGCCGCCTACTCGATCGCTGGCAATTTTCTCCATGTAGCCATTGTCTAGGAATGCTCGGTAAGGGTCTGCAGGCAAGCCCTTAGTTTCCCGCCACGCGGCCAGTGCCGGTCTTACATCCATGTAAAAGGCGTTCATCAGAATCTGATTTGCCTCAAGAACGTCATTTTCTTTTTCAGCTTTGGCCAAGGCGCCCTGGTCAACCAATAGCGCGCGGGCTGTCATTTCCTGAACATTCAAAACAGATCTAATCTGTGCCGGAATCTTTGGTTCGATGTTGTGCGCCTGATCAAGCATGAACACAACTCCAGTTTTTCTGTCCATACCGCCGTTTCTCAAAACTTCAAACATAATTCTGAACAGCTGGAACGGGTCGGCTGCACCAACAATTAGATCGTCGTCGGCGTAAAACCTTGAGTTGAAATCAAACGAGCCGAGCTTGCCTAGTCTTAGGAGCTGAGCAACGATGAACTCAATGTTTGTTCCTGGCGCGTGGTGACCGGTATCCAAGCACACTGTCGCTTTGGGGCCTAGTTCAGCTACTTGCACGTACGCTGTTCCCCAGTCAGGAACGTCAGTGTGATAGAAAGCTGGCTCAAAGAACTTGTATTCCAATACAAGTCTCTGATTCTTTGACAGCTGTGAGTAAATCGCCTTTAGTGACTCTTGGAGTCGGTCCTGCCTCTGGCAAAGGTTTACTTGACCTGGGTAATTGGAGCCGTCAGCCAGCCAAATTTTCAGGTCATTTGAACCGGTCTGGTTCATGATTTCAAGACACTCGAGGTGGTGATCAATCGCGCGCTGTCTGATTCGAGCATCGTGATGAGTCAGAGAGCCAAACTTGTAGTCCTCTTCCTGGAAAGTGTTGGAGTTGATTGTTCCAATGTCTACACCGTTGTCTTGTGCGAACTTGGCCACATTTTTCATGTTGTCAACTTTGTCCCAAGGAATGTGTAACGCAACTCTTGGAGAGAGGTTGGTGTTTTTGTGAACCTCCGCCGCATCGCTGATCTTCTCAAAAACGTTTCGCGGGGAACCCGGGGTGCTGAAGACCCTAAAGCGAGTTCCGGAATTTCCGTAGGCCCAGGAGGGAACTTCTATCTCCAGTGTGTCTAGAACTGAGAGTGCGTCTTGGTTCAGCATGATTGCTTCCTTCTAAACAACTCGTCCGAGTTGATCTTCTAAGTTAAAAATTTCTCTAAGTTGGATAAATCCTGTATCCGGGGCCGTGCCATCTGGCAGTTCGAAGAACGCAGCCATCTCGCTTTGCCAAAGTGCATTTACTTCCGTGCCTGCCATGCCCTCTAGGGCTTGGGTGAGGCTTGGTGTCTCAAAATAACCAATCAAGGTGCCGTCTGTATCAAGAAACAAAGAGTAGTTTCGCCATCCGGTCGAATGTAGGGCTTTGAGCATCTCGGGCCACACTTCTGCATGGCGCTTGATGTATTCATCCATTCGGTCTTGTCTTACCCGAAGTCTGAAGCAAACTTTTTGCATGATTTCACAAACCTAAGTTGGGGAGTAAGGCGCCCCTGATTTTGGTCAGAGGCGCCTTACTCATTTAGCTACTAGAAGGTGATGTAGTCGTACTGATCAATGTTTTCTGCGTTGAACTCAAGCAGAGGACCAACAATGATTCGTCCGTTTTCACCAATTGTGTAGGAACCGAGTCTGCCTGCAGTGAAGGTTTCGCCTGCGGCACCAGTGATGGTTCCGTCAGCTAGAGCCTTACCCGCGTGTGCAGCCAGGTATCCAACGTCGGATGGGTCCCATAGAGCAAATGCAGTAACGGTTCCGTCCTTGATGAATTCCTTCATCTGAGGTGGAAGACCTAGACCAACAAGAGCAACCTTGCCCTTGTACTCAGAGGTTGATAGGTAGCGAGCTGTTGCAGCAATACCAACTGTGGTTGGGGAAATGATTCCCTTTAGGTTTGGATGTGCCTGCATTAGACCCTGTGCTTCCTGGAAGGACTTTGCGTCGTCATCGTCACCGTAAACTTCGGCAACAACATCCCACTCGTAGTCTGGGTTAGATGCAATTTCCTCGCGCATTGCCTTGATCCAGGAGTTCTGGTTTGGGGCGTTTGCAGTAGCGGAAAGAATTGCAATCTCACCCTTGCCACCAATCTGGTCAAAAAGTTGTCTTAGCTGACCAAGAGCAACTTCTTTTTCGTCAACCTGGTTGATGAATAGGTCGCGGCACTCAGCGTCAGAGTCGAAAGTAATGACCTTCGCTCCGCCTGCTCGGGCTTCTTCAAGCGCAGGGCAAACAGCTGTTGGGTCATTTGCGGCAATAACGATGATCTTGGTGCCGTTCTGGACCTCAGTCTGAATGAATGGAACCTGTGAGTCAGCTGCTGCATCAAGAGCACCAACCTCTAGGTATGTCATACCAAGCTCTGCGGCTCCTTCTTTTCCACCCTTAAGCTGAACAGTTGTGTATGGGTTGTTTAGGTTCTTTGGGATGTAGGTGATGCTAAGAGCATCTGCAGACCCCTCTGGTGCCTCTGGAGTACCGGAGGCACACGCTCCCAGTGTCAACGACACTGCAGCGCTTAAGGCGATTACAGAAAATGCCCTCTTGAAGCTCAGCTTTCGCTGGCGACTTGCTCGAGACATTGTGTTTCCTTTCTAATTTTTCGTCCCCGCGGCGCAGGAGCGACTTACCTCAGCTACTGAACCGAGGAAGCTTTCTTGTTACGAGAAGAACTATCGAGTTTTTCTCTAATCTTTTGGTAAATGTTTGGACCCACCACCGAAGCAATCAACAGCAGTCCTGTAATGATCACGAGGATTACATCTGAGATTCTCTGTAGTCGGAAACCATAAGTCACAACTGCGATCAACATGACCGAAACCACGACTCCAGGAATTGTTCCTCGACCACCAAATATGGAGACACCTCCAAGGAGTACTGCGGCAATAACTGTCAGCTCAAGACCAGCAGCGCTATCGCTTCTGGCAGATCCATACCTCAAGACCCAGTACAAACCAGCTATAGAGGCCATAAGTCCACTGGCAACAAACAGAACGAACTTAGTCCACTCGACGTTGACGCCAACAAATTTTGCCGCCTCTTTGCTGTAGCCGAGAGCATAAAGACCTCGACCGAGTGGGCTGGCATGCAAAACAATTATCGCCCAAACAATCATCACTATTACTACTGGTATCACGAACGGAATGCCGGTGAGCTCAGACCTGCCCTGTACAAAACTTGTCCACTCCTCGGGGAAGTTGCCCACTGAAGCATCGCCAATCACAACTAGTGCTAATCCTCGGTAGAGGGCGAGGGTTCCAATGGTTGCTGCCAGGGAAGGTAATCCAACGTATGCCACAAGAAAACCATTGAAGGCGCCAGCAATAAGTCCAACTAGGAGTGCTGCGCCGGCAGCTATAAGCATGTCGTCGCCTCTTTGGATTATTGATCCGATGGTCGCCGCAGATAGCCCGACGATACTGGCGATAGAAAGGTCAATTTCAGCACTGATAATGATCAAGGCAGTGGTCAGAGCCAGAAGCAAGATTGGAATTACGTCCATCAGTAGGAATCCAACGGTTGTAATACTCGAAAAGTTTGGAATAGAAATCGAGTTAAGGATAATCACGCCAAACAACGCCAACAACAGAAACAGATCTCGTTTATTGACTCTCTCCCACGCTTTCGCAAAGAAAGAACCTTTGTCGAGTTTGTTTTCGTTTACAACTTCTACCTTGGAATTAGACATTCGAGCGTTCCCCCTTCCGCTTTCGAGCTGCCCGGAGGGCTGAGACTCTGTCGATAACAATTGCGGAGATAATCAGAACTCCAACCACTGCCTGCTGCCAGAATTTGTCCACCTGAACTGCCGTGAGCGAACTGGTGATAGTGGTAAGTAGAAGGGCTCCAATGCTCGCCCCAATCACTGTGCCCGAACCTCCGAAAATGGCGACTCCACCAACAACCACTGCAGCAACAACATCGAGCTCAACACCCAAACCAGTTCTGGCTCCCACGGAGCTGAATCTAGAAGCCCACAGCACTCCGGCCAGCCCGGCTAAAGCACCGCTGAGTACAAACGCAAAAAAGACTCTCTTGGCAACCGGTATGCCAAATAGCTCCGCTGCTGCCGGATCTGAACCAATCGCGTAGTAATCGCGACCTGACCTTGCTCTTGAGAGAAAAATTCCCATACTCACAATCACAACTAGCGCCATGATTGTGATGATTGGCAGGCCGTAGATTGTTTCAACGGACAGGTCACCGAACTCTTTAGGTCTCTGACCTGAGAAATATTCGGTTCCTCCTGCCCATGCGTTGTTGATTCCGCGAAAAACATAAAGTGTTCCGAGAGTAATCACAAGAGAAGGGACCTTGATAATTGCTACCAAGAATCCATTCGCTGCACCCAATACAGCTCCAATAACAATTCCACTTACGAATACAAGAGGAATTGGAATCTCGGGAAAAGCAACAAATAGTGTTCCGACTGCAAAGCCTGAGATGCCGAGCATGGATCCAACGGAAAGATCGACGTTCCTGGAAATGATCACAATCGACTGCCCGGCCGCGAGGATTGCAATGATCGTCGCATTTAGCATCAAATCTTTGACGCTCTGAGGGGCCAGAAACCTAGGGTTAACAAAAGCGGTCACTGCCACCAAAACCACAAAGGCTGTTGCTACTGGAATTTCACGAGTTCGAAGAATTCGCATGACTGATTCTTTTACTCTTTCTAAAGAGCTCGCTGGTTTTGAATTCATGCCTTCACGCCCTTCGCGGTGGCAGCAGCCATTACCTTTTCGGCAGAGGCTTCACTTCTAGAAAGCTCCTGGGTGATTCGACCTTCAGACATGACATAAATGCGGTCAGCCATTCCCAAAACTTCAGGCAGCTCAGATGAAATCATTAGAACTCCAACTCCTTCTTGAGCAAGGGAACTTAGAAGGCGATGTACTTCCGCTTTTGTCCCCACGTCAATACCTCTTGTTGGTTCGTCCACAATCAGCAATCGAGGCTTAACTGCCATCCACTTTGCCAAAACTACTTTTTGCTGATTGCCTCCCGACAGTGTTGAAGCCGAGCGTCCCAGGTTTTCTGACTTGACTTGAAGCTTCTTTGTCCAGGTCTCGGCAGCTTCGCGCTCTCTCTTTGGTGGAATCAGACCGAAGGAGGCAAGTTTCTTGATCAGGGTTAGGGTCACATTCCTTCTAATTGGTAGCTCGAGTACCAAACCCTGCTTCCTTCGGTCTTCTGGAACAAA
>Ga0247836_1006477_pt1:0-2500 | contig 12989 bp, 5 predicted proteins | sample LaCruzMarch2015__4_FD_187116 | JGI IMG/M metagenome (GOLD analysis project Ga0247836, IMG submission 187116) | Freshwater microbial communities from meromictic Lake La Cruz, Castile-La Mancha, Spain - LaCruzMarch2015_14m | ecosystem: Environmental > Aquatic > Freshwater > Lake | place...
CCGCCGTGCTGCGCGACAACACCGACAAGCGCTACCTGCAGCGCCTCGAAAGCGACGGCATCCCCACGGTGCCCACGGTCTTTGTCGAGCAGGGCTCCGCCGACATCGCCTTCGATGACGTCGTCAGCCGCCTGCCGACGGCCAGCGGCTGGGTCATCAAGCCCCGGGTGGGGGCCGGCAGCCGCAACACCATCAAGGTCGACAACACCGCCGCCGGTCGCGCCACCGCCACAGCCTTCCTGCAGCAGGTGCTGCCCGGCGAGGGGCTCATGGTGCAGCCGTTCTTGCCCCGCATCAGCGACGGCGAGGCCAGCCTGGTGTTCTTCAACGGCCGCTTCAGCCACGCGGTCTTGAAGCGCCCCGCCGTCGGCGACTTCCGCAGCCAGCCCGACTTCGGCGGCCGCGTCACTCCCCTGACCCCCTCGGTGGAGCAGCGCGCGGTGGCCGACGCCGTCATCGCCGCCTTCGACACCGCCACCTTTGGTGAGCTGCTCTACGCCCGCATCGACCTCGTCGTGGGTCTGGACGGCCGCGCCGCCCTCATCGAGGCCGAGCTCTGCGAGCCGTCCCTCTACCTCGCCTGGGACGACGGCGCCGTCGACCGCTGCGCCGACGCCATCCTTGCTCGCGTCGGCGGTGGGTGAGATCCGCCCCTCGAGGCAGCTCCTCCCGAAATCACCGACGCGCGCTTCGCGCGTGTCGGTGAGTTGTCTACACCTTCATCGGCTCGCGCCGATGAATCACCGCTCACCCACCAGCCTTGCTAGGCTCGACCCGTGTCGAGCGCCTCCGAAACCCCGCGTGAGCCCGGCTCGCGCAAGACCCTCCAGGGCCGAATCGCCGTGGGCAGCGTCGTCGGCGGCTATGTCGTCAGCGGCACCCTCGGCGAAGGTGGCATGGGGCAGGTCTACCTCGCCACCGACGAGCGCCTGGGGCGCCCGGTCGCCCTCAAGGTCCTGCCTCCCGACGTCGCCGACGCCGAGGCCCACGCCCGCTTCCTGCGCGAGGCCCGGGCCCTGGCCAGGGTGGAACACCACAACGTCGTCCGCGTCCACGCCTCCGGCGACACCGATGGCCTGACCTGGATGGCCCTGGAGGTCGTCGACGGCGAACCCCTGTCGGCGCTGACCGACGGCGGCCCCGTCGACGAAGAGACCGCCCTGCTGCTGTGCGCCCAGGTCGCCCGCGGCCTGGCGGCCGTCCACAAGGTGGGGGTCATCCACCGCGACGTCAAACCCTCCAACGTCCTCGTCGACCAGGAGGCCACGGTCAAACTCATCGACTTCGGCGTCGCCCAGCTCGAAGGGCAGCACGGTGGCTTCGTCACCCGCGCCGGCGTCGTCGTGGGCACGCCCCACTTCATGTCGCCGGAACAGGCCCGTGGCGCCGCCGTCGACGCCCGCAGCGACGCCTGGGGCCTCGGCGCCACCCTGTACGCCTTGCTGACGGGCGTGCCGCCCTTCTTCGGCGCCGACGACGAGCCCGACCTCGACATTCTCGCCCGCGTCGTCAGAGACCCCGTCCCCGACGTCCGCACCCAGGCCCCCGAGACCTCTGCCGCCACCGCCGCCCTCGTGGCGTCCCTGCTCCGCAAGGACCTCACCGAGCGCCCCTCAGACCTCGACGACGTCGCCAGGCAGCTGGAGGGCATCGCCAGCGGTGCCCTCGTGGCCGCGCCCGACACCCCACCCTCCTTGGCCGAGGTCGCCCCGCCCATCGCCCCGCCCATCGCCTCGCCCATCGCGTCGCCCATCCTCGTTCCGGTCGATGGGCCTGCAGATCTGCCAGCGACGTCGACGGTGACGCCGGGAGCGGGCTCGGCGCCGATGGTGGCGCTGGCCGTGCTGGTGGTGGTCGTCGTCGCCGTCGCCGTCGGCGCCGTCGGCGGTCGCGCCCTCATCGAGCCCCGCGTCGTCGAGCGCGTGGTGGAGGTCAAGGTCCCCGTCGAGGTCCCCGTCGAGGTCAAGGTCCCCGTCGAAGTCCCCGTCGAGGTGCCCGTGGCGGTGCCGATGGATCGGGACCCCACCGCACCACCAGCGCCGGCCACCCCCGAGGACATCGCCCGCCTTGCCACCGCCATTTCTTCCCTGCCGGATGGGGAGCACGCGCCGGCCATCTCGGCCCTCATCGCCCGCGACGACGCCGTGGCCCTCGACGTCCTCGGCCGCTTGTTGGTGAGTCCCGGTCACGCGGGCGACATCGCCCTCAAGCGCCTCGACACCGTCAGCCCCGGCGGGCAGGACGCCCTGTCCATCCAGGTCCTGGCCTCCGAAACGGCCCCGCGCTCGCGCCTGCTGACGGTGGTGGACCTCCTCGAGCAGCGCCGCAACGACACGGCCCTGGCCCTGTTGAGCCAAACCGCCACCAGCCACAAGGACGCCACCGTCCGCGCCCGGGCCGCCATGGCCCGGGACAGCATCTTCAAGGTTGAGTGACCGGCGGCTTCTTGAAGGCCTTGGTGGCGGCCGTGGTCGACGCGGCCGACCCCGCTGAACCCGGT
>Ga0247836_1006477_pt1:7500-12989 | contig 12989 bp, 5 predicted proteins | sample LaCruzMarch2015__4_FD_187116 | JGI IMG/M metagenome (GOLD analysis project Ga0247836, IMG submission 187116) | Freshwater microbial communities from meromictic Lake La Cruz, Castile-La Mancha, Spain - LaCruzMarch2015_14m | ecosystem: Environmental > Aquatic > Freshwater > Lake | place...
AGACCGAAAGGACTGTTGGAGCGTTGACGAGAGATTATGCCACAATGAGTAGCGATAAACGGAGTGAGAAACTCCGTCGCCGAAAACCCAAGGTTTCCCGGGCCAGGTTAATCCTCCCGGGGTTAGTCGGGACCTAAGCCGAGGCGGCAACGCGTAGGCGATGACGAGCAGGTTAATATTCCTGCACCTGTATGAGCGTTGAAGCGAGCGGTGACAAAGGAAGGCAACTGAGCCAGCGAACGGAAATGCTGGTCGGTGTATATAGCTGGGAGCATACGAAACCAAAGGTGCTCCCTTAAGGCGAAGGTACATCGCAATCCCCCGACTTCGGTCAAAGGAGAGTCAGTGACCCTATACTTTCAAGAAAAGCCGCGCGTGGAGCAAAATGCAGCCCGTACCGTAAACCGACACAGGTGGGTGGGGAGAGAATCCCAAGGCGCTTGAGAGAACCGAGCCTAAGGAACTCTGCAAATTAACGCCGTAACTTCGGGATAAGGCGTGCTCACAGTAGGTGTAGTACCTCGCGTATGAAGCTGAAGTGAGTTGCAAATACCAGGCGGTGGCGACTGTTTACCAAAAACATAGCACTCTGCAAACCCGCAAGGGGAAGTATAGGGTGTGACGCGTGCCCAATGCTGGAAGGTTAACAGAATCCGTTAGAGCAATCGAAGCGGTGAATCGAAGCCCCAGTGAATGGCGGCCGTAACTATAACGGTCCTAAGGTAGCGAAATTCCTTGTCGGGTAAGTTCCGACCTGCACGAATCGCGTAACGATCTCCGCACTGTCTCGGGCTCGGACTCAGCGAAATTGAGAGCGCTGTGAAAACGCAGTGTACGTACGGCAAGACGGAAAGACCCCGTGAACCTTTACTGCAACTTGACAGTGATATTCGAACCAGCTTGCGTAGGATAGGTGGGAGGCTTTGAAGCGGTGATTCTGGTCATCGTGGAGCCGTCCTTGAAATACCACCCTGGTTCGTTTGGATATCTAACCCAGGCCTCTGATCGAGGTCGGGGACACTGTCTGGTGGGCAGTTTGACTGGGGCGGTCGCCTCCCAAAGAGTAACGGAGGCGCGCGAAGGTTCCCTCAGCCTGATTGGAAACCAGGCTTCGAGTGTAATGGCATAAGGGAGCTTGACTGCGAGACAGACATGTCGAGCAGGTGCGAAAGCAGGTCATAGTGATCCGGTGGTTCTGTATGGAAGGGCCATCGCTCAACGGATAAAAGGTACTCCGGGGATAACAGGCTTATCACGCCCAAGAGTTCACATCGACGGCGTGGTTTGGCACCTCGATGTCGGCTCATCGCATCCTGGGGCTGAAGTCGGTCCCAAGGGTTAGGCTGTTCGCCTATTAAAGCGGTACGCGAGCTGGGTTCAAAACGTCGTGAGACAGTTTGGTCCCTATCTGCCGTATGCGGAGGAGATTTGAGGGAAGTTGACTTTAGTACGAGAGGACCGAGTTGAACGAACCTCTGGTGTACCAGTTGTCATGCCAATGGCACAGCTGGGTAGCCATGTTCGGCCGGGATAACCGCTGAAAGCATCTAAGCGGGAAGCCCCTCCCAAGATAAGATCTCCCAGTCGTAAGACGCACAAGGCCCCTTGAAGACCACGAGGTAATCGGCAGGGTGTGGAAGTACCGTGAGGTATGGAGCTTACCTGTACGAATAGGCCGGCCGGCTTGGCATTTTCCTGCTTTTATCGACGCGAGTCTGATGAAAGAGAGAAAATCACAACATGTGCCTCCTGCACACAAGACTAGGGTTGCTGGTGTCGAGAGTGAGACGCAAACAAGAGCGTCCTCTCGCAGGAACGATTTCTATACGGTTTCCGGTGGTTATAGCGGCGAAGTCACACCCGATCCCATCTCGAACTCGGAAGTTAAGCTCGCCAGCGCCAATGGTACTGCAAGGGAGACCTTGTGGGAGAGTAGGACGCCGCCGGATTTTTTTTGGAAACCCCCGACAGCAATGTCGGGGGTTTCGTCTTTTTGTGTATTCAATCACCGGCCTCGCCAGGTGATTGAACAATCATGGTTCTTTGGGCCCCAAGGGCCGAATGCGATCATGAAGTGGTCAAATGGTCCTGATCATTCAGGTCTTTGGCGCTGCACCCAAGCTGTGAATTGAAACCCTCGACAGCCGTCGGGGGTTTTTGCTTTGGGACGATCGGCTGTCCTGGACGCCAGCCAACGACGCCGACAACGACCCCCCGCACCGTCGGCCGTCCCGGATGGGAACCAGCCGGCGTGCCGGCGGTGGTGCCGGTTCACCTCGTCCTGCTGGACTGCTCCCGGTCGGTCGAGCTCGCCCACGCCTGGCGGCAGCAGCCTGGGCTGGAGCCGAGCCGATGAAGAAGGCGCTCATCGGAACCGCATCCGAGGCCACCAGCACGAAGAAGACCTGGCTTGCTGATGGAGCGAAACATCGGCCAGCCCATCTGGGTGAGCCCCGCCCACATCGGGCCTGTCACAAGCCCCGCCGGCACCCGCAACACGAGCTTGTCCACCCGCGCCGTCGCCGTCGCCACCAAGCGCAAGGCACAAACCCACCCCAACTGACGCCCACAAGGTGCGCCTTGTCGAGGCCGAGTCCGTCCACCACGGCCGGCAGCCAGCGTCCATAGCTGTCGTCGTCAACGGGCAAGCGCACGTCGGCGCTCATGGGACTTTGGCCGATGACGTCGACCGCATGGACCCGATACGTCGACAGCCGATGGTTCCCGAGCAGGCGCTCGGACCGACGACGTTCAGGCCCGTCAAGCCTCGTGGACGACGAGGCCGCCACCAAGAAGTTCTGATGCTTCTTCGGCTGGCGCCGAAGAAGTTCTGATGCTTCTTCGGCTGGCGCCGAAGAAGTTCTGATGCTTCTTCGGCTGGCGCCGAAGAAGTTCTGATGCTTCTTCGGCTGGCGCCGAAGAAGTCTCTCGACCGCGGGCCGGTCAACCATCGCGCCCCGAACGACCAACGCCCGTGCCCCGGCTGCGTGACTGGAATCGGGCATGGCCCCCAGCACATGTCGTCGTCACCGCCCTGAAATGCTGCTCGCGGCTTCCTGGCCGGATCACGGTCGAGAACGAGGACCCCGGTATCGCCGGCGATCAGGGTCGCTCGATCCCTGGCGACGACGACGCCACAGCAGGGCAAGCACCGCCCACGGCGCCAGCGCCGGCGTTGACGCACAGCCGCCGTCCGCACCGGCTGCGCCGTCGTCACCATCAACCCCCGGCGCGCCGTCCACGCCGTCCACGCCGTCAATGCCGGGCGCACCGTCGTCGCCGTCAATGCCGGGCGCACCGTCGTCGCCGTCAATGCCGGGCGCACCGTCGCTGCCATCGTCGATGATCGCGGTGGTGCCGTCGGAGCACCGTAGCGTGGCCGTGACGCCGTCGTCGACCACCGTGCAGCCGAGCAGGGCCGGCTGAAACACCGCCGTGCTGCCGTCGATGATCGCGTCAAGCAAGCGCGTGTCGCCGGTGCCGTCGGCGCGGATGCTGTGCAGGCCAAGCCCGTCGTTGTCGAGGAATACGCGCCCCTCGAGGGGATCGATCGAGAGCGCATGGCTGACGTAGGCGGGGTCGGGGAGGTCGACGAAGTCGCTGCCGTCGAGGTCCACAGCGACCAGGTCGGCGTCGAAGCGGGCGACGAGCCGTCGCGCGACGGCGTCGATGGCGAGCTGGGGCCGGCCGGTTCCGTTGCAGGTCTGGCTCAGCGTCGTGCCCAGGGGAAAGCGAATCTCGCAGCGTGTCGCCGGGCCCACCTGCTGCACCACCGCCCAGTAGACCTCGCCAGTGGCGGTGTCGACGGCGACCTGGCCAACGATGGTGTTCGCGTTCGCCGGCTCAAGCAGACGCAGGTTGTCGCCCAGGCTGTCGCCGCAGGTCAGCCCAGCACCGTCGACGAAGCACAGCCGATCATGGACAACGTCGACCGCCAGGAAGTCCCCTCCGCGGCCCGGCACCACCCCGGTGACCGCGCCGCCCTCGAGGGAGACCTGAAAAATGCCCGCCCCCACCGCGGACAGATAGACCTGCCTGGTCGCGGCATCGACGGCGAGCCCGGTCAGCGGTGCTCCAATCGCGCCCGCGATGGAGCGAACGTCGGTGCCATCGGTGTCACCGCGAAACAGCGCCGCCCCACTGCCAAAGAAGACCTTGCCTGACGCCCGGGCATGGGGAGCGGCGACGAGTGCGGCGACGGCGAGCAGCGGGCGGAGCACAGACATGATCGACCTCGTTGGACGGCAGACAATGCCCGCTGAAATTAGCCGCCGGACCAGGCCCGGCCATCTGAACACCCGACCCGGTGCGGCGACCCACGCCATCGGCAGATCGACGGTCTGGACGAGGACCACGCCGGTGAAGGCGGCCGTCGAACACGTGCCACGCCCCCGCGGCGACCATCCGCCTGGCGCCCGCCTGACCCGGTGGACGGGTTCCGTTGCCTTCGTCCATCACGTAGTTTGGACCCATGATCCGTGAGCCCCGCACCAAAGGCGCCGCCATCGCCGACTTTCTGGCCTGGGTGGGCCGGGAGCATGGTGAGTCCGCCGTCCGCGCCGCCTGGTCTCGTCTGCCGGCAAACGCCCGGGCCGAGCTCGGTGCGGACCAACAAAAGCTCATGCCGTTTCGCTGGTACTCCGCGTCAGCGGTCAACGCCTTGTGCGATGCCCTCACGGTGCACCTCACCCCCATCGAACAGGAGGTCATGGCCCACGAAGGCACCCGCGCCATCGTCGAGCACACCCTGCGCGGACTGTACGGGTCGATGTTTCGCCTCCTGGTGGGGCCCCGCCGCTACCTGGACCGGGTCCAGACCGTCTGGGGCTTGTTTCACGACACCGGCGCCATCACCGGCGAGGTCATCGCCGACCGGGAGCATGTGACCCGCCTGCGCGACTGGCGTGGGCGGCACCCGTTTGTCGTGTTGTTGAACAAGGCCTTCGCCCATGCCCTGTACGAAAGCATGGGCTGCCGGGGCATCGTCATCGAGACCACCGAGGAACGCGACGCCCGGGGCATCGTCGATGTCCAGCGCATCCGCTGGATGGATGGCCCGGTCTGAGAACAGACGGCGACGGCAGAGCGCCCTCGACCATGGACGTCGCCCACTGGCGGGCCGTCCGCCGGCGGCCCAGCAACCGACCGACCAGACGAGTGCATCCACGGTCGACCGATCAGTCGGAGATCACTCCAGCGATCACCCCAGAGATCAGTTCCCACGCCAAAGACCGCATTGGGATGCGCCAAAAATTTACAGCAGCGTGACGCTTGACATTCCGGCGGAAATCCTTAGAATCCGCCTCACCCAACGACCCACCTAACGCGGTGAGTCAAAGGGTCAGAGCAGAGACCTATGTCTCTGCTGTTTGGTTCTCTGAAAACCAGATATTGAAGGAAGACGACGGATAAGCTCCGTCGAAGTCATCGGAAGCATTCGTGCTGTCTGAGACTTCGAAAAAGCTTGCGAAAGGTGACTTTAGCCAGTC
>Ga0247836_1006478_pt1 | contig 12984 bp, 9 predicted proteins | sample LaCruzMarch2015__4_FD_187116 | JGI IMG/M metagenome (GOLD analysis project Ga0247836, IMG submission 187116) | Freshwater microbial communities from meromictic Lake La Cruz, Castile-La Mancha, Spain - LaCruzMarch2015_14m | ecosystem: Environmental > Aquatic > Freshwater > Lake | place: Spain...
AGAAGTCCTGGGACGCCTGAGGAACTCGCCCTTTACCGCGCCAGTGTATATCAGACAAAATCTCTTATTGTTATGGCTGCCGCGGTCGTGGCATTTTTCATCTGGAATTTTCAATCAGCTTGGCCTAGAACCAACATTCGTGTCACCAGGGGCCATCTGAGTTGCAGAGGCTCATGAGGTCTGCCTTGCAATGCACTTTGAATAGAGACCACCGGCGCCTGTCGGAGCACAAACATCTCCCAAGACAGGCGCCGGTGCGGTATCGGGCGGCCCCCCTCGCCTCTTGCAGGGGTCTGTGGGCAGTTTAAGCCCCCGACCTTGCTCATCATGAACGGCCCTGAACGTTAAGTGCACGCCTGCCGGGACCGTGATCCCGACAGCTCTGGCGAAAGACGTTCTGGCCAACCGGAAGGAGAGGTTGTTGTTCCGGTTGTCGGTGGTGTTCCTGTTGCGGTTGGCCGAGCGGAGGTTCTGTGGATTGTTGTTCCAGGAACCGCCGCGGACGACACGGCGACAAGGGGCCGTTCAGGCTCCGTTGGCGCTGGCTGATACCAGCCGCCCTCGAAGATCGCATGGCGCAAGCGCCACGTATTTGCATGCGAGGCGTGCGCGATCCATGCCCCGATCCGGGCGTCGACCGCACCCCGCTCGATCGTGCCGGCGCGCCAGCGGTCGCGAAGACCACGCAGACGGTTGCGGAAACGGCGCACGTTGTCCTCGGGCAGCATGCGCCCGCCATCCTCGTGCAGCAAGAAGCCGAGGAACTTTGCCGGCTCGGACGTGGCTACGATCTCGGTCTTGTCGGGATGAACGCGCAGCCGGCGACCTTCCAGAAACGTCTCGATGCGCGAGCGCCATTCCGACAATACTGCCGGGTTGTCGTGGAACAGTGCGAAATCATCGACGTAGCGGACGTAGGGCGCGCGCAGCACCTCGGTTACGAAGTGATCGAAGCCGTCGAGATAGAGATTGGCGAAAAACTGGCTGGTCAGGTTGCCGATCGGCAGCCCGCGCCGGCGCTCGTAGGGCGAGAAGAGGTCATCACCGGGGTAGTGCAGGTTGACCGGCTCTTGCCGGTTCGAGCTGTCGACGATCAGATTCAACAGCGCCAGCGTGCGCTCGCAGGCAATTCGCCGCCGGATTTCCGATTTCAGGATCTCATGGTCGATGGCCGGAAAGTAGCGGAAGATATCGCAGCGCAGGACGTAGGCGTGCCGATTGCGATAGCCTTCGAATGTCTCTATTGCCCGGTGCGAGCCCTTGCCCTTCCGGTTGGCGAAGGTGTTGTCGATGAAGCCGACCTCGAAGATCGGCTGGATCACATGGCACAGCGCGTGGTGCACGACGCGGTCGCGGAACGGCGCCGCCGACACCAGACGTTTTTTCGGATCATGCACCTCGATGGTGACGTAGCGGCCGGGGCGGTAGGTGCCGTCGTTGAGACGGCGTTCTAGGCTCAATAGCTCGCGTTCGAGGTTGGCGAAGAAAGCGCTGGCGCCGGGCTTGCGGCGTTTGCCGATCACGGCGCGTTTGGCGCTCGCGTACAACGCGCCGAAATCGGCGATCCTGTCGAACAGATGATCGTGACGTCTTGCCATTACTCGTCCGCCGACTTGGTACTCGCCACAGCATGCGCCTTGGCCCAACCGCCGATCAGCCGCCCGATTTCGTCGAGCGTCCGCGCCGCATGCGCATAGCGCTTTCGATCGAGGTAATGTAGCTCGACGGCGAGCCGGAAAAAGAACCGCAGCTTCTCTATCCCCAGATTTGCGCGGGCGAGGTGGCCTTTTCTGTCCCGCGTGTAGGTCGCCTCAATCAGGCATTCGAGCACGTCGAGCGATGTGGTCTGGATGCGGTCGCCGAGCAGGAACTTCTGGGTGCGCGGAAACTTCTCGATCGCCGGCACCAGCCACATCAGGAACTGGAAGTGGGCCTCGACAGCCGCTCCGGTCTTGCGCGCATTGTCGGTCATGGCACCCCGAAAAACCCTGTTGGGGCTACGCCCCAAACCCCAAGAAGTAAGGATTTAAAGATCAAGGATTTAACGTTCTGGCCAACCGGAAGGAGAGGAGGTCGTCCCGGTTGTCGGTGGTGACCCTGAGGCGGTAGGCCGAGCGGAGGAACTGAGGAAAGCTGTTCCAGGAACCGCCGCGGACGACACGGCGACAAGAAGGTGTTTCAGCGACGGCAGAGCCATCAGTGGACGCCTTGCTGTAGTCGTCGACGTAGCAGTCCTCCACCCACTCATAGGCATTGCCATGCATGTCATGCAGGCCAAAAGCATTGGCCTTTTTTTTGGCAACAGGCTGCGTCTTGCTGTCGGAATTCTTGATGTACCAGGCGTACTGAGCGAGTTGCTCCTCATCGTCGCCGAACGAGAAGCGTGTAGGGCTGCCGGCCCGGGCCGCGTATTCCCACTCGGCCTCGGTCAGAAGCCTGTAATCCTTGCCGGTCAGGCGTGACAGCCAAGCCGTATACAGCTTGGCATCATCCCAGCTCACGTTGATGACCGGCCGATCGTCCCGTCCCCAGCCGCTATCACCAGCTTTCGCGCAGGCTCCAGCCGTAACGCAGGCATCCCACTCGGCGAACGTCACTTCGGTTCTGGAAACGGCAAACGGCTTGGTGAGCTTCACCTCGTGCTGCGGGCTCTCGTTGTCGGAGCGATCTTTTTCGGTCGCTGGCGAGCCCATCATGAACGTGCCAGCCGGCACTACGATCATGGTCGGGCAGGCGTTGGAGCATTCCCTGAAGTCCGATCCTGGTTTGGCTGCCTTTGCCTTTTCCAGCTCGGCCGTCAGCACAGACGGTACCATCGCCGTGCGCCAGTGGTACTGCTCGCGGAGCAGCTCCTGCTTCCACCAGCCCACACCACCCATGGCCAGCAGCCCGATCAGCGCACCGACGACGACCTTGCCGCGCCGCGCCCGTGCTTGCGCCGATCGTTCAGCAGCACGGCAGGCGGCCAGATAATCGAAATCACGCTTGATGAGCCGCCGCGCATAGCCCGCGTTTTCGCTCAGCTCTCTCGCCTGGGTCAGCCGCTCGTCCCGGTGATTGAGGAAGCCCGTGTTGCAGCCGTTGCGCGCCCAATTGCCGGCATCGACTTGCAGCGCGCGCAGTGCTTCCAGCCGGACCCGCTCCGGCTCCAGCCAGCTCTGCAGCCGCTTCCAGGTGCGAAACAGCGCCTCGTGCGCAACCTCGACCGTGCCGCCGTCGGCCTCACCCTTGCGCACGACCAGCCGCCAGCGGTCGAGCCGCTTGAGCAGGTCCTGCTGCTCCTCAGAAAAACTCGACCATTCGGCGATATGGCGGATGGTGGCGCCCTGATCGTTGATCTCGGCCAGCGCCGGCACGAAGGTGGCGGCGGCGAGATCGGTCTGCCGCTTGGGCGGCGGCGTCGACGGCACCGGCACGTCCTGCTCGGGCTCGAAGCCCCGCATCGCGCGCTCGGCCGCGTCCTCGATCAGCCCCGTCAAACCGCCGACCTTGTCGTAGTTGTCCTTGGTCAACGAGCCCGACGCCGCGTACTGCCGCCACAGGCGCTGCAGGGCGAACGCCAGGAGAGGCAATGCGTCCTCCTTGGGGGCGTCCTCCATCAGCGCATCGACGAGCAGGTTGTCGACGATCACGCTGTAACGCTTGGCCGGCTCCTCGACCACGCTGTCGAAACGGAACACCGGGATGGCCCGCAGGTCATAGCCGCGCGCCTCCAAATCCTGGAAGCGGCGGTGGCTCTGCAGCTCGGGAAAGCTGTCGGTGCGGATCGTGAAGGCAATCTGCCAAGGGCTTCTGGTGGTCGTGAGCGCCGCGCGCAGATAGTCGGCGAGAGCCTCGCCGCTTCGGCCGTCCGAGCGCGCGATCTCCTCGGCCTGGTCGACGCTGATCAGGATTGATGCGCTCGGACGCCCGGCGGCGTCGCGCAGTTTCTTGCCTTCGGCGTCGAGAGCCGTTTCGAGCGAGGCGAGACCAGCGGCGGTGAGGTCGGTCTTATCGCGCTCGGCCTTGCCCCAGGCCTCGAACAGCCGGTCGCGGATCACACCGTGAGCCTCGCGGTGACCGAAATCCGACAGCGTACGAGCCAAGGCTTCCGCGAAATTCAACAGCGGATCGGCACCTGGCCGGAACGCTCGCAGCGGCAGCCATGCCGGCGCCTCGCGTCTGAGGCGCGGGATGATGCCGGCCTTGAGCAGCGACGACTTGCCGGCGCCGGATGCCCCCTGAATGACAAGGGGACGCTGATCGTTGAGCGCCCGCATCGACCGGAGGTCTTCCAACGTGTGCGCAATCTCGCGGCTACGCCCGTAAAACAGGGCGGCGTCGGCATCGTCGTCACCGAACGAGGACAGGCCAGGAAACGGTGTCGCGCGCTGCTTGACATCGATCGCGAACGCCTCCGGATCGAGGCCCACGCGCGAATTGGCGCCGGCGGCGCGCAATCCAGTCTTCAACTGGTTGGCGACAATCTGGTCCGCATCGATATCGATATTGCCGCTCGCGGTAATGCACGCGGTGAGGTCGACGCCTTGATCCTCGCCGCGCAGCCGACCGAGCCGGGACCGGGCCTCCGCATCGAGATCGACAGAAGGCGGCAGCAGGAACAGCGGAATGATGCGCTTGCCCATGTACCAGGCGGCGCCGAACTCGTTGAAGCACTCCATTGAGGCGAGCCAGTTGGCGGTAACGACACAGATGACGACACGGCAGGCTCCGGCCGACGCGCGCAGGGTCTCCGGCCACTTGTCGCCGCCCGCGATGCTCTGGTGATCGACGAAGATGTCGGTGAAGCCGTTGGCTTTGAGCCAAGCTTCGAGCGTGCTCGCGTGGGCATCGTCTTTGCTCGAATGGCTGACGAACAGAACCGACATCGCCCCAACTCCCCCAACTCACGATACGGCAACGGATCTCTCCAAAAATCCTGTTGGGGCTGCGCCCCAAACCCCAAGAAGTAAGGATTTAAAGATCAAGGATTTAACGTTCTGGCCAACCGGAAGGAGAGGCTGTAGTCCCGGCCGCCGGTGGAGAACCTGAAGCGGTAGGCCGAGCGGAGGTACCGAGGATTGTAGAGCCAGGAACCGCCGCGGACGACACGGCGACTGGCGTCAGTGCATGCTGCGATCCAAGCAGAGCCATCCGTCGGGGCGCCCTGATAGGTATCGTGCCAGCAATCCTCGACCCACTCCCAAACATTGCCGTGCACCTGATAGAGGCCCCAAGGGTTGGCCTCGAAGGCATCGACCGGCATTGTTGTCCGGCGGTATTCACCCTTGGCACCGCCGCCCTTGTAGGGCTCGACGGAGCCATCGTAGTTCGCCTGTTTCGGCGTGATCGAGGAGCCCCACCAGAACGGCGTCGTCGTGCCGGCGCGTGTCGCGTACTCGCGCTCGGCTTCGTTCAGCAGGCGATATGGCTGGCCGGATTTCTTCGTGATCCAGGCGACGTAGGCCTTGGCATCGTCCCAATGGACATTGATGACAGGCCGCTTGCCGCGCCCCCAGCCCTCATCGGCCGGCTTGTAGCCACCGCAACCGCCGGCCGCGACGCAGGCATCCCACTCGGCAAACGTGACGGCGTAGCGTGCCACGGCGAACGGCTTGGCAATCGTAACCCTGCGCTGCGGACCTTCGCTATCATATCGTTGCGGCTCGCTCGCCGGCGAGCCCATCATGAAGCTGCCGGCCGGCACCACTACCAGATCGGGGCATTCAGAGCAGTCCTTGAAGGCATCGCCACGGCCGGCGACCAGGCAGCTCGAGCTACCATCGGTTTCCACCGTGCGGACCGTATCGCACGCCTCCCGATTCGGCGCCGGTGCCGGCGTCGTCGCCGCGGCCTGCTGCTGCGGCTTCGGCGCTGGCGCGGCTTTCGGTTGGACGCCAAGCTCCGTTGCCTTATTCGCCTCCGCTTTGGCCAACGCCGCTTGCTGCTGGCGCTTCAAGGTTTCAAGCCTGTCCTGGGCCAGCGCCGCGTAGACCGGGTCATCCTTGTGGCGTTGCAGATACCGGTCGATCACCGCAACGTTGGCTGTATCTTTCACGTCCTGCCATTCGCGCGCGGCGGCGCTGGTCGTCGACGGAGGTTTTGCCGCTTCAACCGATGGCTGCGTCGGCGCGACCTTGTCGCCCGGCACCAGATAGAACGGTCGTCCCGTAATGCTGGCGCTGACGTAGGGCCGCTGATTACCGCCGGTCGCGGCCAGCACATCGTCGCGCACGCTGCCGCCCAGGAACTGGATCGCGAGCCCCGGTTCCGGCAGGCGCTTTGCGAGCGCCGTCGCGAATGGGCTGTTTCCCCCTATGCCGTCGCTGGCAGTGCGTCCGGGCGCGGCCGCGAACAGCACCAGCACGTCGTCGGCCTCGATCTTGGCAAGGCCGGTCCCTGTGTTGCGCACGCCCGTACGCCAGTTGCGGCCGAACGGATTGTCGCGGCAAGCATCGAGCACGAGGACGCGCATTTTCGCGCCCTGCAGGGCCTGCAACACGAGATCGGCCTTGATCGCCTCGTAGTCGAGATCTCGATCCTCGGCCAGCTCCGCGTCGGTAGGGATCAGCCAGTTGTTGCCGTTCGCCTCGATGCCGTGGCCGGCGAAATAGACCAGCGCCACGTCGGCGCCGTTGGCCTGGGCCTGGAACCGGCGCAGCGCCTGCCGGAACTCGGCGATACCGAGGTTGGTCTTGGTCTCGATGATCTCGAATCGCGCCTTGGCGAGCGATCCTCCGATCAGCCTGGCGTCGTTCGGCGGATTGTCCAACGAACGTTGAGCCTTGTAGACGCCGTTGCCGATGATCAGGGCGACGCGCTTTTCTGCAGCAGCTCGCCCGACGGGACAGAGGATCGCGGCAAGGCAGATACAGAGCCAAAGAATCGGCATGCTGCTCGGCCACATGCGGCCAGTTCCCATCGCTTTCCGCATCACAGCCCCACTCGCCACCAATACACCCAACAAAATAGGTTACGCCGCCCGAAGCGGTTTCGCTTCGAGCGCCGTCAGGCACCTATAAATGGTGGTCTCATGCACGCCGAACGTCTCGGCGATCTGCGGCACGGTCTGGCCCTCGTCGGCCAACCGGGCGGCAAGCAGGATCTGCTGCTGCGTTAGCTTGGGCGGCCGGCCGAATTTGACCCCGCGCTTCATCGCGGCCTTACGGCCTGCGCCGGTGCGCTCGCGGATCAGGGAACGCTCGAACTCGGCAATGCCGCCGAATACGGTCAGGATCATCTTGCCCGCCGGCGATGTGGTGTCCGCCCACGGCTCGCTGATCGATCGCAACCCGGCGCCGGCGGCTTCGATCTCCTCGCACAATTCGAGGAGGTCGCGGGTCGAGCGCGCCAACCGGTCGAGCCGCCAGACGACGATGGTGTCGCCCTCGCGCAGCTGATCCATCATTCGGCGCAACTCGGGCCGGTCGGCGCGGGCACCGGACTTCTTCTCCTGGAAGACACGTCTGCACTTGGCATCCTTCAAGGCCGCGAGTTGCAGCCTGAGATCCTGGTCCTCGGTCGAGACGCGGGCGTAGCCGATGTTCATTGCGGGGATAACCTTGCGAAAGCGGTTGCGCAATAGTGGCCTTTCGGGGGTAACTTTCGCAAGTGAAAAAGTGCCCGTGTTCGCGGGGATCGAAAAATCCCTGCAGAACTTACAAGTTTTGCGAGTGGGGTGCCATGCGTGACAGTGCCCTGAAGAGGGATGCCGAGCCCCTGGCGGCAGAGTTGGCCGGCGATCCCTGGACCTTGAGCGTGGCCGACAGAGCCCTCGCCAGGGCGAAGGCAGTGGAGGGCCGCCTAGCCTTCGCGACCCTGCTTGTCTTTTTTCGGGGGTGTGGGCGCTTTCCGCGCGACCCATCCGAAATCAATGTCATCGACATTGCTGCGGTCGCCAAGCAGCTCCGTGTCCTGGTAACGCCGTTCGACGTGACCGACCTGGACGACCGCACGCTCAAACGACATCGGGCCGAAATCCGGAACCTGCTCGGCTTCCGCGAGGCGACGGTCGCCGATGGCGAGGCGCTGACCGAGTGGCTCCGCGACCATGCCGTCGCCGACAATCGCGATATGGCTGAGCTGACCAGTGCGCTCGAACAGCGCTGCCGGGACGTGAAGATCGAGCCGCCGGGTGCCGATCGTATTGAGCGGATCGTTCGCGCCGCGCTCCACGCTCATGACGAGCGCTTCTGCAGCGAAATCCATGGCCGGTTGCAGGCCGCGACGAGAACCCGGCTCGATGCCTTGCTCAGTCCTGCCACGACAGACCCAAAGTCGGCCGCCAGCGAAGAGCCTGACAGTCACGTTCCTGCGGTGCTGATGCAGTTGCGTGCCGATCCAGGCGGCCCGAGCGTCAGCAGCCTGCAGGCCGAATTGGCCAAGCTCGACTTGGTTCGCAAGCTCGGGCTGCCCGCCGAACTTTTTAGTCAGGCACGGCCGCACGAGGTCGAACGCTATCGCCAGCGCGTCACGGTCGAAGCCCCATACGAGCTGCGCCGGCATCCAGAACCATTGCGGATGACAGCCTTGGCGGCATTCGCCCATCTGCGGGGCCGGTCGCTCACCGACGACCTGGTCGATCTGCTGATCGAAACCATCCATCACATCGGTGCGCGCGCCGAGCGCAAGGTCGAGCGCGAGTTGCTCGACGATCTGAAGCGCGTCACCGGCAAGCAGAACATCCTGTTCGAGTTGGCCGACGCCTCGCTGGCGCGGCCGGACGGCGTCGTGCGCGAGGTGGTGTTCCCGGTCGCCGGTGAGCAGACCTTGCGTGACCTGGTCAAGGAATGGAAGGCGACCGGTCCGACCTACCGAACGACGCTGCGCACCGTCATTCGCAACTCCTACAGCGGGCACTACCGCCGCATGGTGCCCAAGGTGCTGCAGGCATTGGAGTTCCGTTCGAACAACGCCGCGCACAAACCGGTGATCCAGGCGCTCGATCTGGTCAAACGCTTCGCCGACAGCAAGTTGCAGTTCTTGCCGACCGACGAGGACGCGCCGCTCGATGGCGTCGTCAGTGGCCTGTGGCGCGATGCCGTGATCGAGGCCGACGCCCAGGGCCGCGAGCGCATCAACCGCATCACGTACGAGATTTGCGTACTCCAGGCGTTGCGTGTGCAATTGCGCTGCAAGGAAATATGGGTCGTCGGCGCCAACCGCTATCGTAACCCTGACGAGGACCTGCCCGCAGATTTCGAGGCCGAGCGTGCGCCCTATTACGCCGCGCTGAAGCTGCCGGTCGAAGCTGATCGCTTCATCGAGGCGATCAAAGCCGAGATGCGCACGGAACTGGCGACCCTCGACGCCGGCATGCCGAAAAATGCCGACGTGCGGCTTGGCGAGAGGCGTGACAAGAGCTGGATCACGCTGACGCCGTTCGATGCCCAGCCGGACCCGGACAACATCATCAGGATCAAGGCTGAGCTTCAATCGAAATGGTCGATGACCGGTCTCCTCGACATGGTCAAGGAAGGCGATCTGCGGCTCGGCATCACCAACGCGTTCAAGAGCCCGACCTCGCACGAGAACCTTGATCGTTCCATCCTCCGGCCACGCCTGCTGCTCTGTCTGCATGGCATCGGCACCAACGCTGGCCTGCAACGGATGGCGAGCCTCGGATCGGGCGTAACCGTCAGAGACCTGGCTTATGTCCGGCACCGCTACATCAGCGTGCCGGCGCTGCGCCAGGCAATCGCCATCGTGGCCAACGGCACGTTGGCCGTGCGCAATCCCGCCATCTGGGGTGACGGCACGAATGCGTGCGCGTCGGACTCCAAGCACTTCGGGGCCTGGGATCAGAACCTGACGACACAATGGCACGTTCGCTACGGCGGTCGCGGCGTCATGATTTATTGGCACGTCGAAAAGAAATCGCTGTGCATCCACTCACAGCTGAAATCGCCGTCGTCATCCGAAGTCGCCTCGATGATCGAAGGCGTGCTGCGCCATTGCACCGAGATGGAGGTCGATCGCCAGTACGTGGACAGCCACGGCCAGAGCACCGTCGGCTTCGCTTTCTGCCGGCTGCTCGGCTTCCAGCTGATGCCGCGCCTCAAGGCAATCGGCAGTCAGCGGTTGTCGCGGCCGGACACCGGCAACCCAGACGCCTATCTGAACCTGCTGGCAGTGCTGACCAAGCCGATTGACTGGGAGCTGATCCGCCAGCAGTACGATCAGATGGTGAAGTACGCGACGGCCCTGCGCCTCGGCACTGCCGAGACCGAGGCGATCCTGCGCCGGTTCACCCGCAACAATGTCCAGCATCCAACGTACAAGGCGTTGTCCGAGTTGGGCCGCGCCGTGAAGACGATCTTCCTCGCCCGCTACCTGCACAGCAAAGCGCTGCGCCAAGAAATCCACGAGGGCCTCAACACCATCGAGCGCTGGAACGGCGCCAACGACTTCGTGTTCTTCGCCCGCCACGGCGAAATGACGAGCAACCGGCGCGAGGACCACGAGATCAGCATGCTGTCGCTGCACCTGCTGCAGAACTGCATGGTCTACGTCAACACGCTGATGCTGCAGCAGGTGCTGGCCCAGCCCCACTGGCAGGGCCGATTGACCGAGACCGACCTGCGGGCGCTGACGCCGCTGATCTGGGAACACGTCAATCCGTATGGCCGTTTCGAGTTGGATATGACGACGCGGTTGCCGCTCCAGTGAAGAGCCCGATCGACCCCAATCACGAAACCTGCAAGAAGCGCATGCAACTCAGATGGCCCCTGGTGACACGAATGTTGGTTCTAGGCCATTATGCCTGGGGTCGCCTGCGACAGACAGAGTCCGATCCCCGCTCCGTTCGCGAGCGGCTGATGGTCTGGTTGGATCAAGTGCCGATGGAGTAGTAGGCCCTTCCGGCCAGCCTCGCCAACGCAAGTGCCGTGCACAGCTCGCGCACAGCTTTTCCACGGAACCACAAAACGTGTTAAACGATTTTTAAGTGCCGCGATTCGCTTGTGGAGCCTCAATGACAAAGCGAACATCATCCGCTCAAACGCATCGCATCTTCACCGGCGTCCGACTGCCACCAATCCTGTTTGAGCAGTTGACGGCCTATATCGATACGCACCGCTTCAAGCCGACCCGCACCGAGATCATCGAGACCGCAATCCGCGAATTCCTCGAGCGCGAGGGCGCCATCGCGCCCGTCTCGAGCCCACCACCAGTTGCGTCGCAGTCCGCGTCGGCGTTGTCCGAACCTGCGTCAGCGTCCCCCTAAACGAAAAAACCCGCCGAGACGGCGGGCATTCCCGTTCTGGTGAACGCTTAGAAGAGTTGTGTTGCAGCTCCTTTTCTAAGTGATTCGCCATCCCGCCGCAAAGCCATTTTGCGCGGCCGGGAGAGTATTGCCCACACCGGATCGGCCCCATCGAGGCCATCCCATGACGACGAGACTCCATCTCGGCGACCGCCTGAGTTCTGCCCCCGCCCAAACCGTTCGCGCCAGCGCAGCCCTGATCGCCTCGCTCTCCCGGCTCGAAACGGCGCCGCCGATCCTTGCCCCCCGCCCTGCCCCTCTGGTCACTGACGACAACGGCGACATCATCGAGCCGCCGCCACTGCCGGCCGACCAACAAGCCGCCGTCGCCCGCTATCCCGTCCGCCACACCGCCGTGCTGGTCAACCGCAACGCCACGCCGTTCCGTGCGGTCTCGGCGCTCGACCGCGCGCGGCTGTGGAGCACCGCCGTCGACATGGAGGCCAAGACCAAATCCAAGGGCGCGCCCGCCGGCTGCTTCGGCGCCTCCGGGCTGCTCGTGCTCAACGCCCTGCTGTTCCGCTTCGCCAACAGCGAAAGCGGGCGCTGCGATCCGAGCTACAGCGCGCTGCAAGAGGCGACCGGATTCTGTCGCCAGACCATCGCCGATGCCATCAACCGGCTAGCCACCAGCGGCATCATCTCCGTCACCCGCCGCTGGCTGCGTTTCCGCGACCCCGCCAGCGGCCAGATGACCGCCCGCCAGATCACCAACGCCTACAGCTTCGCCGAGGCCACCCGCCGCCTGTTCGCCATCCCGAGCCCGTTGCGAACCTGCGGCCCGATCCCGCAGCGCGGCGCCAACGACCCGTTCGGCAACCTGGCGCGCATCCTCAAGATGAGTCTATTCGGCCGACAGGAACTAAAACAGCCAGCGAAAACAACACTTCACTTTGATCCAAGGAACCCGCCGGACGCTCCTGACGACCCACCAACCCCAACCGGCACAGCCAGCGGCAGATAAGTGGCTCGGCGAAGGGTGCTAGTGGCACGCTTTGAGCCCGCCAAACACTGCTGAGCCTGCTGTATCAGCGACCCGATGCTCTCCCGAGCGTCAGGGCTTGCCGGACTGTGCCTGATCCTTTCGCGCGGCCGTCCCGATGAGACCCCCAGCTTCGCATGAGGGGTCGTCATCGGGACGGCCCACAACGCTGAAAGGAAAATCCATGCCCAGAACCAAGTCTCGCCCCAAAACGCTGACCCTCGACGCCAAAACGCTCACCGCGCTCCGCACGCTCGTCGACTACACGTTCGATGATGAACGTCGCGACTACTACACTTGCGAACCCGACGAGCGTTCCAATCACATCTACGGCGCCATCAAAACCTTGGCGCTTGCGACCGCCCAGCTGACACCTGCCGAGCTTGCTGCCGACGAAGCCGAAGACGTGGAGAACCGCGCATGAGCCGGCGCCGTTGCCTCCAGCTGGATCATACCGGATGCAACGGTTTCGGTGGGAAACGGCGTACAATGCACATTTCGCTATTTAGTTGCGCGGTTTCGCTGTATTATCCGTGTAACGATTATAATCGTGAAAGGACATTGATGAGCAACACCCCTGAACCCAACCTTTTGGCCGCCGAGCTAGCAGCCGTCAAAGACGCCTTCGCACCGCTGCTGCGCTGGCTCGCCTCGTTCAAAGCCGCCGGCGACGAGGTTGGCCCGCGTCGCCCGATAACCCCGGAAGAGCTCGCAGCTGCCGATCGCCGCGAGATGGCGCTGCGCAAAGCCGCCATCGAAG
>Ga0247836_1006489_pt1 | contig 12975 bp, 13 predicted proteins | sample LaCruzMarch2015__4_FD_187116 | JGI IMG/M metagenome (GOLD analysis project Ga0247836, IMG submission 187116) | Freshwater microbial communities from meromictic Lake La Cruz, Castile-La Mancha, Spain - LaCruzMarch2015_14m | ecosystem: Environmental > Aquatic > Freshwater > Lake | place: Spain...
CGTCATCCTTCTGGGGTTGGCTGTCGTTTGGGCCGTGCTGCTTTTCGTGTTCCCATGGGGCTCCGTGATCGCGGCGGTTTGTTTCGGGTACACCATCTACTTCTTTCGCGATCCGGATCGACGGCCGCCAGATGACGCGCGGGTGGTGGTCTCGGCGGCGGATGGTCGCGTGGTGGAAGTCGAGGAACTCCCGGAGACGGAATTCTCCAAGCTCCCCCTGCGGCGAGTCTCCGTATTCCTGTCCGTGTTCGATGTTCACGTGAATCGGGCTCCCGTGGCCGGAGTGGTGGTGGAAACGGCAGAGCGAACGGGCAAGTTCCTCGACGCGCGCTCGCCGCGAAGCAGCGCACTGAATGCGGCACGGCTTTGGCTGCTCGATACCAAGTACGGGCGAGTGGCGGTTCGCCAAATCAGCGGCGCCATCGCCCGGCGAATCGTGCCGTGGTCCGAAGTGGGCGACACGTTGGCCCGCGGGGAGAAATTCGGGATGATTCGGTTCGGCTCGCGCACCGACGTTTACCTCCCCATCGATGCGGAGGTGCTGGTTCGCGTCGGCGCCCGCGTGCGGGCGGGCGAAACGGCCATCGCGCGAATGAAGGAGGCGGTATGAATTCAGGCGAACCGAAAATTTATCTCCTGCCCAACCTCATGACTGCGGGAAATTTGTTCTGCGGATTTGCCGCAACGCTGAAGATTCTGGAGGCGGCCCTCGCGGTGAAAACCGGCGGCAGTGCGTTTTCGGATGTGCACCTGGCCGTGGGATTCATTCTTGGCGCTTGTGTGTTCGATCTCCTGGACGGACGGCTCGCGCGTCTGGGCGGACACGAGAGTTCGTTCGGTCGGGAGTTCGATTCGCTTGCGGACATGGTGTCGTTTGGCATCGCTCCCGCGCTGTTGGTGTATGAGATCGTTCTCCGGGATTTCCACCGGACGGGCTGGTTGATCGCGTTTTTTTATCTCCTGTGCGGCGCTCTCCGTCTGGCCCGTTTCAACTGCCGCGCGGCGGAGCCGGAGCACAAAATCGACGACTTCGTCGGTTGTCCCATTCCGGCCGCCGCAGGCGTGATTGCCTCCCTCACGCTGTTCCTGCTCTGGTTGGATCAGGGGAGTTGGGCCATCGGAAACTGGAAATTCGCCCTACCCCCGCTCATGATCTTCCTCTCGTTGATGATGTTCAGCAACGTGCGTTACCCGAGCTTTAAGGGGGTGCACTGGAAGACGCAGCGCTCGATCCCGCGCTTCCTCGCGATCGTCGTTCTTCTGGTCTTCAGCGGCATGCAGTACCAATGGATGCCGGCGGTGATTTTCCTGTCCTATCTGCTGTACGGTTTCGTTCGTCCGTTCGTCTCGCGCCGCATTCGTCGGGAAATTGAGGATGCCGATGATGACGGTCCGGAGGATGGCCCCGGCGAAACCCGGTCGGACGCCCCGCCACAGGCGCAGTAGACCTCAGTGCCGCCACTCAAATTTTACCATGAAGGGCACGAAGAGCATGAAGATGAATGAGTGACATGTTCTAACTTACATAGATCTTGTTCACCGAATGGGTGCATGCGTGAATGCATCGTTTCAGTCCTTTTGCAGCCATTTCCTTCATGCTCTTCCTGTTCTTCATGGTGAAATCCGCTGTTAATAGGCGACGAGGGATTGGATCGGGGTCGACCCCAGCTGCGCCCGGCCTCCGAGAAACGTGAGTTCGATCAGGAATTGAATGTGCGTGACCACGCCGCCGAGCCGCTGGATGCCACGTTTCGCCGCCGCAGCCGTTCCCCCGGTGGCGAGAAGATCATCAACCAACACGATGCGTTCCCCGGGTGAGATGGCATCGGAATGAATTTCGATTTCTGATTCTCCGTACTCCAGGGCGTAAGCTTCGCGAATTGTCGGACCCGGAAGCTTCCCGCGCTTGCGGATGGGAACGAATCCCAATCCAAGTTCGTGCGCGAGGGTCGCTCCGAAGAGGAACCCGCGGGCGTCGATTCCAGCGACCTTCGCGACGTCCATGCCCTCGCAGCCCCGGGAGAATTCGGCGATTGCCAGGCGAAAAAGTTTCCCGTCCAGAAGGATCGGAGTGATGTCTTTGAAAAGGATCCCGGGTTTTGGAAAGTCGGGGATTTCCCGAACAGCAGCCCGGAGTGTTTCAGATGCATTGGGTGTCATATCGATCAGTCTCCAAAGGCAATACTCAGCTCACGGGCGGTGCGAACGAACTCGCTGCCCGGAGAAACGCGTCGCAGCCGATGCACCGCCTGGGCAATAGGCACGGCCACGGTGTGATCGTTCTGGAAACTCACCATTTTCCCAAAATCTCCGGCCTCAATCAGTTCCACCGCCCGAACCCCGAAGTGCTGCCCAAGGTTGCGATCCATTGCCGTGGGAACTCCCCCGCGCTGCAGGTGCCCCAGAACGCACGTGCGACACTCCTGGCCGGTTCTCTCGGAAATCTCGCGCGCAATCCAGTCGCCAATCCCGCCAAGGCGCGTCTCACCGCTGGGAGTCTGCGAGCGCACCTGTCTTCCGTCCCTCGGCGCTGCGCCCTCCGCCGCAACGATCAGCGTGCCGCGACATCCTCGCTGCGTGCGTTCGACCACGACCTCCGCGAGTCTCTCCGCGCGGAAGGGAATCTCGGGAATCAAAATCGCGTCCGCTCCCCCCGCCATGCCTCCATGAAGCGCGATCCAGCCGGCATGCCGACCCATCACCTCCACCACCATGACCCGCCGATGACTGCTCGTCGTTGTTCGTAGCCGATCGAGGGATTCCATCACGCACGAAATCGCGGAGTCGAATCCGAACGTGATCACCGTCGCTTCGAGGTCGTTATCGATGGTCTTGGGAACCCCCACGATCGGAAGGCCATCTTCGGAAAGATGCAGCGCGGTGAGAAGGGATCCATCCCCGCCCACAACGATCAAGCCCGCGAGCCCGAGGGTTTGAAAGGTCTCCCGGGCTTTTTGCAGGAGTTCCGCAGCGAGGGACGGATTGCGGTCGCCCCATCCCGTGCGTGGCGTGAAATGACCCTTGTTCGTCGTTCCAAGAAACGTTCCTCCCGTGGGCATAATTCCACGGATCGACTCTGCGGTCAGGATTTCAAACGAGCCCGGGGGGAGCAGCCCTTCGAACCCCTCGTGGAAGCCCACGACTTCCCAGTTGCGTCGCTGCGCCGCAGAGACAACGCCATGCAGAACGGCGTTCAGTCCGGGGCAGTCCCCGCCGCTCGTCAGAATCCCAATCCGCTGGTCGCCCATGATTCCCCCAGCCGAGGCGTCCAAATCAGAGCGCCGTCCGCTCGGACATCTTCCGCCCGGCGGCCGCCCACGCATCGTAAAGATTCCAACCCGAGCGGATCAACCCCAGCCCTTCCGGAAACCGATTCGACGAGCCGAGCAACACCACGATGATCCGGCGGGGCGTGACGGAAACCTGCGGTCCGTTCCGAGCCACCTCCGGTGAACGGTCAGAGGACAAGATCACGCATTCTCCCGCGCGCTCCGTCTTTCCGGTCTTCACGCCGTCAATTCCCTCCTGGTCGAGCAACTCGTTCGTATTCGCCAGGCTGATCGTATTATCGACCCCACCCCGCATAACGTGGATGTCCCGCGATTTCTGGGAAACGTAGAATGTGAAACTCGGTTTGAGGTAGGCGTACCGGGTGAGTCGGGCCATGTCTGCGGCGGTGGAAAACGGGAGTCCGCCCTCGATGTTGTCGAGCCCGTGGGGATTCAAAAACCGCGTCCGCTTCATCTCGAGCGTTTTCGCGAGGGCGTTCATCTGACTCACGAAGTTTCCCTCGGGCGGGAGACCGCTGCGGTTGGGCAGGTGACCTCCCACGTACTGCGCCAGGACGGAGGCGGCGGTGTTGTCCGATGCCATCAGGGACGCGTAGAGGAGATCACGGATCGAAATCTCGTCGCCTGGTTGGAGGCCTACGCGGTTGATTCCGCCGGCTTCGATGGCCTCGGATGGCACGGTGACCATGGTGCCGGCATCGGTTTTCGTCACACTCAGCCAGTCCAGCACGACTAAAGCCGCGGCGACTTTGGTCAGGCTCCCCACTTGCACCTTGGCATCCTTGTCGCTGGCGGCCAGCACGTGGCCCGTCTGATTGTCCACCACGATGTACTCCGACGCGCTCGCCACGGTTCCGGCGAGAGCCAGCGCGCAGCACAGGCTCACTAAAAAACGATTCCCAAAAGTCACGCCGCGAAATTAACGCGGCGACGTCAGAGGGCAAGCGCTTTTCCGATTCTCCCTGTGTCGATCGGAAGAGAATGGGACAGGGGCCTCCCAACCAGAGTTCGAAAACCGCGAAGGTCATGGTTCACGGAATTCCTCTTGAGGCGGGAGCTGCCGTGAGTGCTCTATCCTGGAGTTCGGTGCTCGAACAGTGGGGGCGCGGCCGATTCCCTACGGCGTCAGGGTTTGTTGTGCCTGCTCCGCCAATGCTTGGTTGGCCTCCAGCGCAGTGTAAGCTGCTGAAACAGCCTGCTCTGAATTGGTGGCGCTGTAGACCTCAAGATACTTGTAAAACTGGGAGAGACCGTTCGCGGAGTAGGCCGATGCATACGCCGTTGCCGGACTGGTGTTGACCGTTGAGTAGTAGCCCGCTTGAGCGGCTGCCGCGTAGTAGTCGCCCGCGTCCCACGTCAGCGAGTAAATCTGGTCTGCGAGGTTTTGGTATGCCGCTCCGACTCCATACCCTTCGTAGTTGCCTTCGCAGAGCGCAGCAAGCAATTGGGTGCCTTGCAACTGGAGGGCAACCACCGTCGAGATCACATCAGCCAGCGAGAATGTGCTATCAACCATAGTACTCGCCGACGTAAGGACGGCGCTCGCCGCGTTGGTATAGGCGAAATACCAGGCGAGGGCTGGTTCATTGATGCTGGAATAATAGTCAAATGCCGCAACCGATGCGGCGTACTGCGCTTGGGCGAGTTCGGACAGTGCGGACGTCGATTGCGGCTGGGTCGAAGCGAATGCGGAAGCCGCATTCTCAGCCCAGCTGCCGGTCGGGGAATCATAGGGATAAATCTCCCATCCCATCGCTCCGCCGACCGTCGGCACGACGGAGTGCACTTCGGAGAAAATCTGTGCCTGGTCCGCGTAGGAAAAAACATTTGTTCCCGCTGCGCCTGCCGCTACCGGCAAACCCAGGATGTTTTTCGAAGCCGGAAGGGTGGGGTTGGCCTCCAGCACAGCGAGATAGGCCTGCACCACGCCGGTGACGGTGTTCCCCCCATCGTACTGCGGATTGTTGTAGTACTGGACGTTGAGAAAATCGATGCTGGCACCCACATTTTCCCAAATCTTCATGTACATCCCCCCCGGCCCGGCGAAACCTGGGAGGAGGTACGGCGTCTGCGGAGCGTGAGTGATTAAGTACTGCCCCGACGGCAGGAGCGCCCGCAGCGCCGTGGTGAGATCGGACAAGAACTGGACGCCATCGTACCCGATTCCTGAAAGTGCCCCGGTATCCTCAAAATCCAGATCGATCCCGTCAAATTGTACGGCGGGACCACCCCCCTGAACTGCAGGATTCTGGACGTAAGATGCCAGGATCGCGGCCAACTGCGGAACGCGCGTGCTCCAGTACGCGTAATCCGCATTTCCCACGGTTCCGCCTCCGAACGAAAGCAGGACCTTCTTTCCGCTAGAGCGAACAGTATTGATCGCCGTCGCGAGCGGGGCGTTCATGATCGTCGCGTTGTAGGTCGAACTCTTGGTGACGGGATCCCATGTCCAAACCCCATCGGAGTCATAGCCCACCAGTTCCGCACCCCCGGACGTATTCGGTGGGTTCGGCATCAAAAAACCCACGATGACCACCGTGTAGTCCGTGCTACTGGTTCCAATGAGTTCCGAAGCGAGCTGTCCGGAATTAAAATAGCCGACGATCGCGGGGCTCTGGGCGCCGGTTCGGCAAACTCCCAGAATGGCCACCACGAAAAAAGCGGCCGCGAGAACGCACTGTTTTTTTATGTTCACCAGAAGGAAAGTATACACGCTTGTTCTAAGGATTCCAGCCCGGGCGTGCGTGGCGCAAAGTTTCTTCTGTAAAAGTTGCGAGTTAGTTTGGAGGCAAATGAGCGGGATGCACGTTGAGGAAAGTTATCCCTGTTAGCCAGTCTTCGCTGATTTCGCAGAGGAATGCGGAGATGAGACGCAGGAGAGAGGCTTCGTTTGGAAAGAGGGATGCGACGCGGGTTCTGCCCTTGAGTTCGTGGTTGAAGCGCTCGATGGCGTTGGTGGTACGCATGCGACGCTGGTGGGCGTCTGGCAGGGAGAAAACCGTGAAGCCTTGGGGGATGTTTTGCCGCATCCAGGCGGAGAGTTTTGGAGCCAATTTGGCGTAAGCTGCGACGAGGGTTTTGAGGGTGAGTTTCGCAGAGGATAGATCCTGGGAGTTGAAAGATGGACCGGATGTCGGCGGCCGCGCTGACGCCGAGGACAGAGCGTTTGCCGTCTGGGCCGATGCCGATGGCAATGAGAACGGCGCCGTCCAAAAGTCGACCACCTTGGCGGACCTTTTTGGATCTGGTGTCCAGGATCATATAAGGGCAGCTTCCCAAGGGGTGATCGCGCCATGCCTGGAGTTCGGCATCGAGTTTGCAGGCGCAGTTGCTCGCCTGGGTGGAACTGACGGAGTGGCCGCAAAGCTCCTCGATGATATTGGTGATCTTGCGGGTGGAGACGCCCTGAACGTACATCTCGGCGAGAGCGAGAAGAATGGCCTTTTCGCTGCGGGCCCTTTTTTCAAGGCGCTGGGATAAAAGTCCACGCCATCGCGGACTTGGAGGATGCTGAACTGTACGGGGCCCAGCCGGGTGGCGAGGGTCTTGGGTTTGAAGCCGTGGGCGCGGCCCAGGCGTTGCTCACAACGCTCGTAGGGTCGGGCCTGGAGGACGGCGGCGCGTTCCTGCACCATGGTTTCGTTGACGGGCAGGCGGAGGCTTTCGGCAAAGCTGGCGGAGCCTTCGGCAGTGAGGAGTTGCTAAACAGTGTTCAGAAGATGAGGCTCGGCTTGGTTGGTCATTTGTGAGTTTGTGTCGGATGTGTCCGGCTACACCCCAACAGCAACCCACACTGGCCAGCCTGCGGCGTACTTCGCGCAGCGCCCCATCCGGGGCCGTCTGCGTTCCGCTCGCTGCGCTAGCCTTCACTCCGACGCCCCCGGATGGGGCGCTCAGAGCGAAAGTCCAATTACAGAAGAAACTTTAACCCCCCCCTAAAACGCTCTGCGGATTTGGCGAAATTGGAACACTAAAGGAATGATGAAATCGATAGACACTGCGATTCCGTTTATTGACGCTCTCCCCGGGCTTATTGCGTTTTGGGACTTTCAGGAACCTGCGGGACAGGCCCGTCGTGCACGCGGACCGCATGGCTACGAATTGCAGGAAATGGCTGGACCGATCCGACGTGTCGAGGGGGGAGTTTTTGGGGCTTTTGCTGCGGAATTGACCGTTGGACAATGGCTGGGCATTGCGCGCCGCGATTGTCCAGCGCTGGATATTCATGGTCCCGATTCGCAAATCTCGCTGTTCGCGTGGCTGAAGCGGCGGCGCAAACCGCACATCGAGTGTGAGGCGGTTGCGGGGATGTGGAACGAGACGCGGCGCAAACGTCAATACGCACTCTTCCTAGACCTCCGAATCCGCGGCAGCGCCGACCAAGCGGGCGGTCACGTCTCCGGCATCGGCGGTCCGACGCCGGGCCATCGGTACTGCATGGATGCCGCCATCGGGCGAACCGGCGTGGAATACTTGGATGCGTGGGAATTTATCGGCTTCACCTATGATGGCGGGGAGGCGCGTCTTTACCGAAACGGCTGTTTCGATAGTCGGCCCACCCACAATCCGTATCCTTATCCCGGGGGGCTCTTCGATGGAGGCGCGGACGGAGCCGATTTCACTGTCGGCGCGGTAGATCGTGGCGGGGCAATGGGGAATTGGTTCACCGGTTTTCTCGGCGGCCTGCTCGTTTGCTCATCCGTCCTGCCGCCCGAGGTGATCCTCGCCCTCGCCGATGCAACCGTTCCCGGACGTAGCGAGGAGATGCTCCGCACGATGCAGGCCTGCGAGAAGAACCTCGACTATACCGCGCCGTAAGGCCGGAGCGCCAAGAGGCGGTCATGGAATATCCAACGGTTGCGGACCTTGGCGGCAGTACTCAGGAATCGGTGCCCGATCAGTTCGCGCATGGCGGATTGTTTTTCGCTTTGAGCAAGGAGCGAGAAGGTTGCGAATTCTGCAGGGATTCCAAGCCGTAGCGAGAGCTCCACGAAGTTGGCGCGGACCATGGACAGAGAGATCGCTTGGAAGGTGGGTCCGTGCTCTCCGATGCACCAATGCGCATTTGTTTCCACTCGTATTGCATCGAGTTCGCCCACACGCTGGTTTTCGACTCATCCTCTGGCCGATTACGTGATTCTTTACTCCCACCTGCTCCACTACAGGGCCGCCAACGAGTCGAGAAACGGCTGCAAACAAGATTGCCGATGCCGTACGCCAGCAAGTGGAGATTTCTTATGAAAACAACACCTCAGAAACTGTGAAAATTATACCGTTGCACAGGGGGATGTCCTTCGGATTTTACGCCCGCAATGGATTCTATGGCTCCCGCGAGGCCCGGGTTGCCGTGGATCGCATGAGGGAATTGAACATCGATTGGGTTTGCCTCATTGTCACGGTGCTGCAAGACACCTTTGCCAGCACTCGGCAGTATCGGGATTTCACCGTGACGCCTGCCGACGACGAGGTCCGCGATATCGTCGATTACATCCATTCCAAGGGGATGAAAGTGCAATTGCGTCCGATGCTTGAATGCTGGGATGGGACCCAGCGCATGAGCGTTCACTTTCCGGAAGAGGGAATCATCATCCCCGGCAAGCCGGTTACCCATTGGTCTCAATGGTTTGATGGCCTGACGGCACGCACGCTGCATTACGCAAGGCTGGCTGAGCGTGGGGGATGTGAGGCCTACGGACTCGACAGCGAACTGGACCGGACGACTCACCAGCAGGCTCACTGGCTGCGGGTTGTGGCTGCTGCGAGGAGTGTTTTTCAGCGGACACCTTACCACGAGCCACACCGGCGGCGTGGATTTCATCAAAGAACTCACCGAGCGTCCCGATCATTGGTTCCGTATGTTGGATTCTGTTGGTACCAGTTTCTACGAACCCCTTGCGAAGGCTCCTGGAGCAAGTCTCGACGAGATGCTGAAAAACATCGAAGCACCTCGCGATTGGTGCCGCCGGGTCGCCGCGTTATTGGGTAAGCCGTTTTATTTCGGGGAGGCCGGGTGCTGCTCGACTGCGGGCGCCACATTGAAGCCATGGGGTTGGGACAATCCGGGAGGTTATGATGGCGACTAGCAGGCCCGCTATCTTGAAGCTCTGCTGACCGTATTCTGGGACGAACCCTGGTTCATGGGACTCTACTGGTGGAAATGGGATGAACAGAATGACCGCCCCAACCTTCGCGACGATCCCCGCGGAGACAAAGGCTTCACCATTTGGGGAAAACCTGCCGCCGACGTCCTGAAACGCTGGTACGGTCGGGTCGATCGTCGCTGAGGCACCAAATGATCGTCGCCGATTTTCTTCCCCTCATCCCTAAGCACTCGTGGATGCTCGCGCTCCAAATGGGCAGCACCAATGCCGTCCAGTGCGCACCAATGTGCGCATGTTTTCTCTTTTAATGTGAGCGGCGTTGAGTGATCCTTGCATTCGAAGGTCTCCCCCTGTGCTTAACAAATCCATGAAAAGTTCCCCCGTAGAAACGGCAGTCGCAGCCTTGTTTCATTGTCCGCGATCGGCCAAATTTGCATTTACCCTCACTCTCCTTTGCCTCGCCTTTACGTCGATTCCCTCCATGGCTCAGGTCACGTGGAATGGCAGCGGGCCGGACAGTAATTGGTCCACAGGACTGAACTGGGCGGGAGGCTCTCCTCCGTCAGGTGGGAACGCGCTGGCGTTTGCCGGCACAACGCGTCTCACGAATGTGAACGACCTGAGCGCCGACACAAGCTTTTCTGGGATCACATTTAACGGTGGGGCCGGGGCCTTCAGTTTATCGGGCAATCGTATCACGTTGGGGGGGAATGTCACGAACAGCAGTGCCAACCGCCAAACAATGAACTTCGATATCCTCTTATCCGGTGTCCGAACGTTCTCGGGGACAAGCGTGACCCTCGGCGGATCAGTCAGCGGGACGGGTGGCATCACGCTGAACGCGCCTACCACCACGCTCATGATCCTCAGCGGGAACAATTCGTACTCTGGGAACACTACCCTCACTGCGGGAAGCATTGCCTTGGAACACTCTAATGCCCTCGGAACTTCCACGGTTTCACAAACCACTCCCTCCGCCACCGACACCAAGCTGCAGTTGAGAAACAACATCACCGTCACGAACTCTGTCATCCTTGGTGGGGGCGGGCTTCTCTCCAACAGTATTCCCGCCGGTTCTCTCGAGAACTTGAGCGGAGACAACACCCTCACGAACTTCACCTTCGCCTCTTCTGGAGGTACAAGGGTCGCTCTGACGGGAGGCTCCCTGACCATCTCAAATAACATCACGGATCTTTCGGGCGTAGCGGTAGCCCATCGCTTTCTGGGAAATGGGACTCTTGTTCTTTCGGGAAACAACACAGGTGCATTTAAAGTTGGGGCTGGGGCGAATACATTCTTCGGACTCAGCGGAGTCGGCGGTGCCACGATTGCCGTCGGCAACGATCTGGCTCTTGGCGCAGCACCGATTGTTCTCGAAGCCAATACCACATTCCGTTCGGCCAGCGCTGCGGACCGAACCCTCGCGAACGGATGGACGGCGAACTCCACAGCCAGCACAGTCACGTTCGGATCTGCGGGCACGGGGAACCTGACTCTGACCGGCACCGTCGCCCTTGGAGGCAACACGCAAATCGTCGTAAACAACGCGCGCACCACCATTTCCAACACCATATCGCAAACCGCTGCCGCTGCATTGACAAAGAACGGCAGCGGCACTTTGGAGCTGACCGGTTCAAATACCTTTGCGGGCGGGGTGAACGTCAACGCCGGAACGCTCCTCATTAACAACACGACAGGAAACGGAACAGGTTCCGGGGCGGTTTCGGTGTCAACCGGTGCCGTTCTCGGTGGAAACGGTTCGTTTTCGGCAGCCGCATCAATCAACGGAACCTTGAGCCCCGGCAACAGCATCGGAACCATTTCAACTGGAAACCTGACTCTGACATCCAGCAGCACTCTGAGTGTTGAACTTGGGAGGAGCGGGATTACTCCAGTCGCGGACCGAGTGGCCGTTACGGGAAGCGTCAACTTGGATAACAACCTTGAGCTGACCCTTTTCAGTGGACTTAATAATCCGTTGATGGGCGATATCTTCTTCCTGATTAGCAATGACGGAGTGGATGCCATTTCAGGCACCTTCAACAAGCTAAACGGTGTGACGACGACCTTGACTGAGGGAAGCGTGTTCGCATGGAACGCGCAGAGTTGGCAGATAACCTACCAGGCTAATTTTGAGGGCACCTCATTCACGGGGGGGAATGATCTTGCCGTTCAGGCGATTCCCGAACCGGGCACATGGGCTATGATTCTTTGTGCCGGAGTCCTCCTAGTTGTTTTCAGTCGGAGAGTAAGCCGACGGCTTCCTGCTTAGGTTTGGAGAGGGGGCGGGCTTCTTGGGGGGGGCTCGCTCCCCTTCTTCCTGGCGCGGATGCAACTTCGAAACCCCAGCGAGCGGACCCTCCATCCCAGGCTGGGGTGCTAAGAAGACATCCAAGTTCCGGGGTGTGTCTTTGATCGTTGGACCACCGCTGACACCCGTGCCACAACCTTGAATAACCGAACCAGAACGACATCATTCCACGCATTATGAAAGTTCCCATCATCACCATCGCATCGGCCTTGGTCTGCCTCGGATTCACGTCTTCTCTCCACGCTGACGAAGCTTCCGCAAAGCCGCTGTATGAGTTTCTTTTCGAGGAAGGCTCGCTGGCGAATTCGGGATCCATTTCTGGCGAAGCGGAAGAGAAAACACCGCCCGGAGGAAAGCCGGCTTTTGAAATTCTGCAAGACCCCGGCTTCGGGGGCTGGGTCCTGAATCAGCCTGCTGAGAAGACTTTGCAACAAGGGCCTTATCTCATCCTTCCGGAAAGTCAGGATCGACTTCGTCTTTCGGACCCGGCGCAAACGGCGAGCATTTCTCTGTGGATTAAGTGGGCTGGTCCGCTTAACCATCAAGACGCGCGCCAGATGCTGGTCAATTGTCTGGGGGCGGGATACAAGAGCGGGTGGTCGCTGTCGATCACCAAGCAAGGGGCCATCCGCTTTGACTGGACCAGCGAGGGCGATGCCAGCGGGCATCGCATCACCTCGGATACGATTCCTCCGGGGGAGTGGCACCACATCGCATTCGTCTGGGAGAACCGTCCCACGGTCTATATCGACGGAATGCCAACGAAGTTCACCATGCCTTTTGTGGATGTTCCATCCCTGGCAGCCAGCGACTCCCCAATTGTTGTGGGTGCAGACGTTTTGAGCTATTTGCCCTTCAGGGGGAGCATCGCAGGCATTCGGATCTATGAAGTTCCGCTTTCTGCGGACGACATATTTGATTTCGCACAGAAAAAGCCCTGAGACCGCTGGAAGCTATCCCGAGCCGGAGGAGTCCGGACAAGGATGACCTTTTCGCATCGTCCGGTTCACGGTTCTTCCGAGAAGTTCATGCCTAGGACCGCAGATTTTCGCCGATGCTCGCAGATTTTATGAAAAAGGCTCCTCGCTGAATTGAGTGGGTAAAAGCAGCAGGTTGCGGAGCATCAGAGTTGAGGCTTTTGCTGGCGCTGAGTGTTGCGGTTCGTGCGGCGAACGGCGTTCTGCGCACCACCGGTGTGCGATTCGTTAGCCCAGCCCAACGGGCTGGGTGGAAAACAAAGGGTGACTCCGGCCTGAAGGGACGGGATGGGTGG
>Ga0247836_1006494_pt1 | contig 12965 bp, 8 predicted proteins | sample LaCruzMarch2015__4_FD_187116 | JGI IMG/M metagenome (GOLD analysis project Ga0247836, IMG submission 187116) | Freshwater microbial communities from meromictic Lake La Cruz, Castile-La Mancha, Spain - LaCruzMarch2015_14m | ecosystem: Environmental > Aquatic > Freshwater > Lake | place: Spain...
AGTCCCTTCCGCCAGCGATTGGCGGTCTCCTCGGCTATTTCCGCGATCGGTTTTCCTTGCCGCGTTTCTTCGGCAGGTTCAATCCATTCTTGAAAATCGTTCGACGCAAGATTGGGAAAGGCAAGCAGCAGGTTTCCAAGATCCCCTTTGGGATCAATGCATATCGCTGGGACGCCATCCAGGGCTGCCTCTTCGAGCAAGCTCAAGCAAAGCCCTGTTTTGCCGCTACCGGTCATTCCAACGCAAAGCGCGTGCGTTACGAGATCTTTCGAATCGTAATTGATCAACTCTGGCAGAAGTTTGCGTTCAGCCAGGTCGTATTTTTTTCCTAGATAAAAACTGCCTAGCTTTTCATATTCAGGGAGCATTTCACATTCGCTTTCAACGAGGGGCCAACCGACCGGTCCATCTATCTTCTCAGTGGTTTGCGACGAGTTATTCGTTTTACTCGTCGGCGACGTTGACATAGACTTTCAGTGCGGTGTTGTCTTCCACCAGCAGCCGCATCATCTCTTTGTAACCCCCCAGGCCGTTGACGGGACTGGTTAGGATTTTCTCAAGCACGCCTGGGAACATCACTTCGCCAAGGGCAAGGTCTCGAATTCCCGATTCAAAATGCTCGCGGTTGGCGTTGACGCTGCCCACCAACAACTTGTTCCCAAGAACCCATTCGATATTGATCTTATCCGACGGGACCGTTGTTAATTCCTTACCGCCGGTGATGCTGGTCCAAACCAGAACGCCATTGTGCCCCAGAGCTTTCATCGCATTGAATGCAATTGACGATGAACCTGTTGCATCAATGATCAGATCGGCTTTGCCAACCTTCACTGCAAGATCTTCTAGGGAAGTTTGCGAAGTTGCTACGTAAGTCGCTTCCATGCCTTCGACAATCGAGCTCTTGAGATGAGGACCCGCGGCTCGAGCAAGCGTAAACACTTCGATTCCCTTGAGTCGCAACACAAGTGTCGAAAGCAATCCAATCTGGCCAGCGCCCAAAACGAAGGCTCGTTTGGGGCTCCAAACTTTCATGCGCCGCTGGGCTTCAAAGGCTTGGTGAATTGCCTTTGCCGCACAGCTCATCGGTTCCATTAGAACGTGTAAATTCTTAAGACCCTTTGGGACGCGAACAATGTATTCTTCATGATCGACGAAGTATTCCGTGAGATAGCCATGAAGCAAGTTGATACCGCGTTCATAGTACGTCTCTTCGCTGGTCATATCGTAGGTTCCGATCTTGTCATAGATCGAACCGCCAGGACGGCGAACTGTCGCGGTTACGTAGTCTCCTGGACGAATGTTGCGAACATTCGGGCCAACGGCCTGGACGATACCAAACGACTCGTGACCTAGGACCAAGTAATCGTCGCCAGGGGGGGGATTGCCGTAAAGGGCGTCGTTGATTTCACGGTCCGTAGCATCGACTCCCACCTTGAGGACTTTTACCAAGATTCCTTTACCATCTGGGATTTTGTCCAGCGACGGCATAGGAATTTCGCGTTCGTGAACACTGTTGGGGGTACCGGGTCGGACGGCAATCGCTTTCATAACGTTCTGCTGCTGTGAATTGGAAGGGGGGAAATAGGCTGGACGGCCAAGAATTGTAACCCTAGATCGCCTCTTTTCACAGGCGTTTCCAAAGCCATCCCGGCCAGTGCCCCAGGGCCCCTGAATTGAAGGCTTAAAGCAGCGAATTACCTGCGAATCCAGTCTTTACGAGCTGCAGGATAGCATCGAACAACCTGCTTTGTTGCGAGCCCAATCGGGGCGCTTTTGGGCGTACTGTTCGCGGCCTGCTTGCTCGGTGTAGGGATCGCGCAGCAGGTCGAGCAAGGTTTGAATCTCGCCAAATTCGTTCTTTTCCGCTTGGTCAATCGCTTGCTGAGCGAGATAGTTTCGGAGCACGTACAGAGGGTTGACTCGATTCATGCTTTCTTTTCGAGCAGAGTCCATTCGGCCATCGATCATCAGTCGACGCAGGTATTGGTGCATCCAGGTTCCCATCTGATTGAGAAATCCAGCGTCGATTTCATCGGGAGCATAAAACGCATCTCGGAAAAACTCTCGCAGCCAACCGTCCGTTACCATGGTTGCAAGCTGGCTTACTTCGAGCCCATCCAATCGAATGTTTGCTAAGGTCCGGTAGAAGATGGTCATGTCGGTCTCGACCGTTTGAAGAATTTCGCTCAACTGTTCTACCATCGCTGGATCGGTTGCAGGATCCCATTGATTGAAACCCAGCTTCGACGCCATCATGGCATTCGATTGTAGTTGATACTGTTCTGCGTAGCGATTGAGTCCATGTTGCAAGGGAGCTTCTCGTTCCAACAGAGGCCACAACGCATTGGCCAATTGCAAAAGGTTCCAATAGGCAATTTGTGGTTGGTTTCCATAAGCATACCGTCGACCATTTGCATCGGTGGTATTGGGGGTCCAATCGAGTTCGTATCCATCGATCCAGCCGTAGGGACCATAGTCTATGGTTTGGCCAAGAATCGACATGTTGTCTGTATTCATGACTCCATGCACGAAACCAACTCGCATCCAATGAACGACCATCTCGCATGTTCGGACGCACACTTCTTCGAACCATTGCTGATACGTTTCTGGTGTTCCAGTCTGGATATGAGGAAAGTCAGACGCGATGGTGTAATCGACCAATCGCTTTAGATTTTCTTTTTCGTCTCGGGATGCGAGTATTTCGAAGTTTCCGAATCGAACGAATGTTGGTGCGACGCGACACACGATGGCTCCTGGTTCGCGTCTTGGTCGCCCATCGTAAAACATATCGCGAGTCACGAGATCGCCGGTCAGTGCCAAGCTCAATGCTCGTGTCGTCGGTACTCCAAGATGGTGCATGGCTTCGCTGCACAAGTACTCGCGCAAAGACGACCTTAAGACGGCTAGCCCGTCTGCCGATCGCGAATAAGGCGTTTGGCCAGCACCTTTTAATTGCAGCGTCCAGTGCTTACCGTCACGGCCGATTTTTTCACCCAAGCAAATGGCACGTCCGTCCCCTAACTGCCCAGCCCAGTTTCCAAACTGATGACCTCCGTAGCACGCGGCATAGGGCTGCATGCCAGGAAGCAGTTCGTTCCCTGTCAGCACCCTCGCTGCTTGTTCTGATGCGAACCAAGCAGAATCGATTCCAAGAAGTTCAGCGACTTCCGGGGCGTAGGAAATCAGCTGTGGACCAGTCGTTGGGGTAGGCTGCACGTAAGAGAAGCAAGCGTTTTGAACTTGTCGGCAGAAGTTTCGTGTCTCGGGGTCTGCAGGCAAGGAGCGAACAAACCGTTTCTCAAATGCAATTTCCAAAGTAACGTTCGGCTATCCGAAGCGACCCGTAATGTAATCTTCTGTCTCACGCAACTTGGGCTTCGTAAAGATACGTGAGGTAAGTCCCAATTCGACCAATCGTCCCAAATACATAAAGGCGGTATAGTCGCTAATACGGGATGCCTGTTGCATGTTATGCGTCACGATCAAGATAGAATAGTCCCCTTTGAGGCGTTCGATCAAATCCTCTATCTTGCCGGTGGCTAGGGGGTCAAGCGCCGAGCATGGTTCGTCTAGGAGCAAGACTTCGGGATCGCTGGCAATCGCACGAGCAATGCACAACCGCTGTTGCTGCCCACCGGAAAGTCCCAACCCAGACTCGTTCAATCGATCTTTGACTTCTTCCCAAAGAGCGGCACCCCGCAATGATTGTTCGCAAACTTGCATGAGCCGTTTCTTGTTGCGTTCCCCATCAATCCGCAACGGGTAGATTACATTCTCAAAGATGCTCATGGGGAATGGGTTTGGCTTTTGGAAGACCATTCCCATGCGCTTTCGCAGTTGAATCACGTCAACGCCTGGTGCAAAAATGGAGTCTTGACCAAGGATCATGTCACCTTCGATCCGAACCGAATCGATCAGATCATTCATACGGTTCACGCTTCGCAGCAAAGTTGACTTGCCACATCCGCTGGGTCCGATCAACGCCGTGACTTTGCCTTTGGCAATCGGCATCGAGATACCATGCAAGGCCTGCTTGCGGCCGTAAAACAAGTTAAAGTTCTCGATGCGCAATACAGGGTCTTCCTGCATAACTTCATCGTGTACCACCGATTCGATGCGTTGACCGTCGGCGATGGCTTTAAGTCTGTCCATAAAAATACAAACGCTGCGTCTTTAGAATTGGCTACTTTGAAATCTCTTTCGCAATCTAGCACGCAGCCAAATCGCGGTAATGTTTAATAGGGATACGATGGTCAAAAGAAGCAGAGTGGCCGTAAACACCATGGGCTTGGCTGCTTCACTATTTTGGCTTTGAAAACCGAGCGAGTAAATTTGGAATCCGAGATGCATGAAAGATCTTGATCCGTGGAAAAAGGGAAATTCCAAATCCAAGGGTAGTTCTGTTGCAAGCGGGATAGCCCCCACCAGCATCATGGGTGCAACTTCGCCAGCTCCACGAGCCATCGCTAGAATAAAGCCAGTGATAATTCCAGGTCTTGCGTACGGCAAAACAATCCTTTGCAGGGTTTGCCATTTGCCAGCCCCGCACGCATAGGAGCCTTCTCGAAGCGAGTTGGGAACGGACGCCAGCGCCTCTTCCGTGGCCACGATGACGACAGGTAAAGTCAGCAGGGCTAATGTACAAGAAGCCCACAGCAAGCAGCCTTTGCCGTATGTGGGGTTGGGAAGTGTTGCCTCGAAGAATCCATTGAAGAAGGGGGACTTCGCCAGCAGTGCGATCAAGCCTAGAAGACTTAGCAACCAAAAAATACCGCTCATGCTTGCGATTCGCTTTCGAAGCTTTGACTGATGTGCGGGCGACCCGCTTCCCAGAAAAGCTAAGAAAAAAGCGACTGTACCGCATAAGGCTGTACTTGCGAAGGCAACAAACCAAGTGCCGCTGGGCCATACTTCGAAACCAGCCTTGGCAGGTCCGCCGTCAATATATCCACCAATCGTGTAGCAAAAGAATGCGAGTCCAAAAACACCGTAAACGATGCTTGGTACGCCCGCCAAGTTGTTGATGCTAATACGAATCAAACTTAGGATCCAACCGGGCCTCGCGTATTCACGCATGTACAAAGAAGCGATCACCCCGAAAGGCATAACCGCGATCGACATGATCAAGGTCATTACAACCGTTCCCCAAATCGCAGGGAAGAAACCACCCTCAATCCCCGCTTCTCTGGGTTCGCCAAACAAGAATTCGATCCAACGTTCCAGATACAAACCTAGTTTGCCCATCAAGGTCAATTGATTGGGCTGGGCGATACGAACGATATCGGAAACCAAAACATCCTTGGTCGCCATTTTGTAAAGCGTCGCATTCTTGCCCGCCGAATCGCTGACCGCATACAGGTAGATTGGCGTATTCGAGCCTAGTGTCACAGGCAATAAGGTATGCAATTCACTCATTTGAATTGGCTTGCAATTGTAGGCAACATCGTTGGGCAGTGAGCTCGGATCGATCCCAAGAGCATCTAACAATTTATCATCGACTGGCCGCGATTCGTTTTGTAACTGGATTGATTCGATTGCGAAATCGCCCAGAGGCTCCGCAATTGGAAGTTGCATTTCGAGGGTGTGCGATTGATGAATCTGTTCCAACCTGGCCATCTTTTGGTTGATTGCATACTGTGTGAGGGTAGCGCTTTGGGTCGTTGCATATGCTGTCTCTAAGGCTTGTTTGGAATAGCTAGGCAAAGCATCCCGTCGGTTACGATAGTCTTGAAGCGGTTCCTCCAGATCTTGGATTGATGTCTGTAGTTGTAGTTCGATGGCTTTGCGAATGGTGTCCAGTTCTTGGCCAGCGGTTGCATCCTTCGAAAGTTCTTTGCGCCATGCTTCGAGCGAGAGCAACAGTTCCCGCGATTGGGCTCGAATGGTCCCTTCGGAGGAGGCTAATTGAACGGTCTCATCCCCGATTGCTTGGAGATCGGTTTTGTCTCGAAGTTCCGCTTTGCGAATTCCGATACGACAGTAAGAGAGTTCGTGGTCGAGCGCCCCAAGTTTGCGTTTCGCAGCTTGGATGTTTGCGAGGGTTTTGGCGGCTTGTTTCATCAGTTTCCGAGTCGCATCTTCAATTTGATTCTTATCTTGAGTGCTAAAATCGGACGTTGGAAGATCTTTAGCAAACTGATCGGCGAGGTTCGTTAAATGGCCTGCCATTTTGGATTCGATCGAGGAGGGCTTGGCATCGTCGTTATCGCTCGATGGCAAAAGGCTGCTTACTTGGTCGGCTAGGACTCGCAGTTGTTGGTAGGTTTCATCGTGTTCGGGTAACGGATTGCTTTTCAAGCGGGTCGGAAATCCATAAAGAACTCCCCATTCCCGCCGCTCCATCATCCAAACGTCACTTGGAAGGTAGGTCTGATCGGATGCAAGCGTGATCTGGGGGACGAATGCAAAGTGGCGATTTCCAACATCGTAATTTCCGGTGCGAATATACAATTGGGAAGAAAGTGTTTGCTCGCGACCGGTTAGCAACGCCTCCGCTTTCGATTTGCTGACCGATCCGAGTTCGCTAAGCGATTGCCTGCTGATCGTGTAAGGTTGCACGTTTTGCAATTCGCCAGCGACAAATCCGCTTTCATTTAAAGGGAACAAAGCGATAGGCCGTTGCCAGTGGGTCGCAAGTCCTTGGAACAAAATGAAGACCAGGAGCGATGCAATCATGCTGCAAGCGATCGCAAACATGCCACCGGTTAGCCAGACCATTGGCTCACCTTGCGACAAAAGTGATTGTCCGGTCGATGCAGATCGAGGATGCGACTTCATAATTGAAAGGCTCGCTTCCGAAACTTCATTCGAACCATTTCCGCAATGGTATTGGCGACCATAGTGAAGCAAAACAGAAGGAACGCAGCCAAGAAAAGCGCATGGAAATGGGTGGAGCCACGTGCGGCTTCGGGAAGTTCGGTGGCTAAGGTGGCTGAAAGGGTTCGATACCCATTCATCGGATTCAAATCCATAACAGGCGTATTGCCAGCAGCCATCAAGACCACCATCGTTTCGCCAATCGCTCGCCCGAAGCCAATCATTAAAGCACTAAACAATCCGCTCATGGCGGTGGGCACAACCACTCGAATGGTAGTCTGCCAAGTAGTCGCTCCGCATCCCAGCGATGCGCTCCTTAAGTGTTGCGGAACAGACTGAAGTGCGTCCTCCGAGATCGTATAAATCAACGGGATAATGGCGAACCCTAGGATTGCCCCCACCAGCAAAGCGTTGCGTTCTTGATATGGCCCGAGCACCGAACCTCGCGGGTCCCATCCAACCACGCTCAATGAAGACGCCATCAAGGCTGCCACCATGAAGACGGCGAGTGTCGCAAGCAAGAACAGTCCCAAGTTAATCATAGAAAACTGGAATGGACTGAACTTCCGTGCGTAAGACTGAATCCACGGGCTAAGTGGGTCGTTCATCAACCAGGCGATGAAAATTGCAGAGGGAAGGATGGCTAAACAAAACCAGCCCGACCAACCCGAACCAGTCGTTGCAGACAACCATTGGATAACATCGCCACCAAAAAGAACAGATTCTACTGGAGCATCCAGCCAACTTGCCAACCAAAGCCCGGTCGGAATCAAAACAAATAGCATTGGCAAACGCATCCGCTGGATTCGAATCGCCAAAGCGTTTGGGATCATTAACCAAAGGTGCGCTGTGAAGACAAACAGAAAAAGTATCCATACCACGGACAGCAGAACCATCACAAGATTGTCGCGAAGAACCGGTGCCAGCACCAAAGCACCCACGAATCCCAAAACCACGCTGGGAACGCTGGCCATCAGTTCAATCACTGGTTTAACTCTTGCTCTCCAATGGCTGCTCATGAACTCGCTTCCGAAGATGGCGGCCATCAGAGCGATCGGTGCAGCGATCAACATCGAATAGAATGTAGCTTTGAGCGTCCCAAAAATGAGCGGCATGAAACCAAACTTGTACTCCCCTTCCACGTTTCCAGTGCTGCTTTGCCAGACATGTTGTGGAGCAGGATAGCCTTCGTACCAGATCGGGCTGAAAAACGATCCCATCGAAGCTTCCGGAAAGGGAACACGAACCTTCCAAAGAGAGACCCTTGCTCCGTCCCAGCAGCCGACAGCATCACCGTCGGCGGAGAAGAATAAACCGCCACGTGTCGCAGTTGTTCCGGTTTCGCCTCTAGCAGTTTCCCATTCTAACAATTTGCGATTGGTGGGAACGTAGTAGATAGACGCTCTCCCCTTTTCGGACCTGGCCGCGATGAGTCGCCCTTGTGGAGCTGACGCCAAAGCTTCAATCGCACCCTCTTCCCCTGCGAATCGATGGATCGAAAGCAGCTCTTTCCCGGTTTCTGTTGCCGTCATCGCAACGCCTTCGATATGGCCTGACGCACAGCCTAGCATCATGGTCGTTCTACCTAGGAGCGGCTGCGCGACCAATGCTTGGCTTGCGGTGCCTGCTAAGGAAGTGTGAGATATGCCCCGATCTAGCTTTTCATCCTCTGCTGGGTTCCAAAGCTGGACTTTGCCCGTTCGATCAAGGGTGGTAACTAGGTCCGAACGAGGGCCAATCATCACGGCCAAAATCGAGGTGTCGACTTTGCCACCCTGGTCGCCTAACCATGTTTTAAAATCTTGGGTCACTTCACCACTGAAGCTGTTGACCCGATTCTCAACAATCCCAAGACCAATTTTTTTGCCATCGGATGCGCTCCAGCACCATGATTGCGTCTCATCGAAGCTGGAGGCTGCTTGAGGTGTTTTCCAATCTGTGCTCGAAATGGGCTTGTCGGAAAAAGCAATTCTAGGATGGAAGACAATTCTGTTGACGTTTTGTTTGCGAACCAAGCCGCCTGGCATACTACGATAGATAGTCTCTTGTTCCAAATGCACTCCCGACTTCAGAGATTCGAGAATGGAGGAATCGACATCGGAGGCTTTCACAAACTCGACTGAAATCGTTAGTGTAATCGGACGCACAAAACCATCCGAATAGCCCGCTAGCATACTGGAATCGTTGTCGGCGACGGAGCAGCTGGTTACCGTCCAAGAGTTCGCTTCTCCCTTGGAATTAGTGTCTCTTCTCCGTGTGACCAGTTTACCAGTAGCGATCGAATGAACGGTAAGGGAATCGTCCCGATGCAAAGTCCACAAAAGCTCGCCGTACTCATCGACTCCGCACGCCAAAGGTGCATCGTCAGCGGATTCCGACACCGCAAAGCTCGTAACTGGCTCCAACACATTGGGCTGGAACATGGGCAGAACGTTACCCAATAGAACCAACACCACCAACAATACGATCAGGATCGTACCGATGCCACCAATGGTGATGACCTGCTTGGCAATACGATCGGACATCCGAACCCACCAGGATGAATTCCGATCTCGGCGGTAACGTGCAGATTTAGGTTCGGGTTGGTTCACAAGCGCGTTTCGCAGTTCGAAGGGGTGTGACCCCATGCAAGGTAGGAGCCACAACAGGACAAAGCGTCCGTAACATCATACTAAAGATCGATCCCAACCATCTTAAGTGCCTTCGCCGCCGTTTTGGCATCAACCGGATAGTATCCATCTTTGGCCGCAAGCTGTTGACCTTCTTTGCTGAATACAAACTTCAGGAATTCCCTACGAAGCGGTTCTAGTTTGCTGGTTGGTTTGTAATTCACTACCAAGTAAAGATACCTAGCCATCGGGTATTTGCCACTGTAAGCATTGGCATCGGATGGTTCAACTGCCGGCTCGCCTGCTTTGGGAGCTAATTTCAGGGCCTTTACTGCCGAGGTTTTGTAGCCAATTCCGCTGTATCCCATGGCAAAACGGTTCTCTCCCACCGATTGAATCACCGCGGTGCTTCCCGGTTGCTCGTTCACTTGATCCCGAAAATCACCGTTGCCCAAGGCTTTTTCCTTGAAATAGCCATACGTGCCGGACGCTGCATTGCGCCCAAAAATAGCGACAGCCTCGTTTTCGTAATCCCCTTTCAGCCCCAACTGGCCCCAGCGTTCGATCGGTTCCCCACCCAATTTGCGAGTGCTTGAAAAAATCGAATCTACCTCAGGCATCGTAAGGCTTTCCAAGGGATTGTCGCGGTGGACATAAACGGCGAGCAAATCGATGGACGTTGGAAGCAAAACAGGCTTGTATCCAAACTTCTTCTCGAAGTCTGCAATCTCGTTTGGCTTGGCATCACGACTCATCGGACCAAAGCTGGCCGCCCCTTCGATCAACGCAGGCATGGCTTTGGACGAACCCTGTCCTTCCACTTCCGTACGAACGCCTTTGTATTTTTCCTTGAATTTCTCAGTCCAAAGCAGCATCAGGCTGTTCATGGAGTCAGACCCAACGGACTTGATTTGCCCGGACAGCCCGGGGACAACCTTGTACGTGGGCAACGCGGGATCGACCGTGACCTCCGCCAGGAGATTGGCCTGGAAAGCAAAAGACAGAAGCCCACCAATCGTGGTTGCCAAAAAAATTCGGCGAAGGGTCAGAATGGCTGACATGGTTGAAGTCATCTCCTAAGTAGTGGAAAGCACGAGTCGGCTGGAATTGTTCCAGAATATCGTGAATGCACTAGGAGACGATTGTTAAGAAAATGTTAATTTTTGGTTTAGGGTCCGATTCCGAACATACATTGCTGCCCGTGGCTTCTCCTTGAGTCAAGATCTTTTGAACCGATCGACTGAAACGAGACTTTCCCTGTTCTTTCTGCTGCTTCTTGCCGTGGTCGGTCGAATGCCATGACTTTAGAATTGAACGCCACGAATGATTTTATGGGATCGCAGCTCCCTAAGGTTTGAGCTTTGGTTTTTTGGGCTAGTATTTCTGCTTTCAAGGTTGGCCATCTAGAGCGAGACGACAAGGCAATGCGACTTTTTGAAGGAACTCCTTTCGATATCCCCCCTACATGCGATCTCTGCAAGGAACTGGAAAGCGTTTGCCAATGCACAGCCCAGCAGAAGGCTCGTATTGCACCCGAGAAGCAAACGGCAACCCTACATCTAGAAAAGAGAAAGAAAGGCAAAGTGGTAACTGTCGTTCGCGGCTTAACTGCAATCGCTAACGATCTTCCTGGCGTACTTAAATTACTCAAGAACACATGCGGTGCGGGAGGCACCGTCGAAGGGGATACCATCGAAATCCAGGGAGATCATGGTTCTCGCATGAAAAAACAACTTGAGCAGCTCGGCTACCGGGTCAAATAAAGGCCATCCGAATGCTATCGAAGTCGCGATTTTCTTAGCTATCAATCCTTTGTCCATGAAAGGATCGGATTTTTCGTTACGGTTTACCTAAACCGATTCAATTTAGTCGGCCAGCAGTTCCGATACTAGCAGCACAACCCGATTTCAGGCGATCGATTGGACATACCTTTCGGATCGTGCAGAGTCTTAGTGGAACGGTGGACGAAATATTATGACCGTGTTGCAGCGTACGATTCGAATGTTTGTTTTAGCGGCACTCGCTATGTCGAGCCAATTTGGCTATTCGCAAGATGGATATCATCCGTTTTCGGAGCCGATGGAGTTTGATCCTGATTGGCAATTCTTTGCCCCTGTCCAGACTCAGGACTTTGAGGACTTGACCACTCGCCAACGTGCGAACAACGGCTTCTACCTAACGTACGATAGGTTACGTTTTGGGATGAGCCGATCGCTTACGGAATCGGCCAGCAGTGCGATTGACTTCACCTGGGGAAATCGATTTGATTTCGGCTGGATGAAGAGCGATGAATCCGGCTGGAATTTCTCGACGACTTATGTCGGCGGGCCCAACAGCAGTAATGTTCTCGAGCAGCAACGATTGAATCAGTTCGTCAATGATGACGACGGTGGTAACGGCGTAGGAGGTGCTAATTCGCCAACGCAAGCGATCGTCGGAGAACTTCCTTTCCTTCCCTACTATTTCCGAAATGACATCGATGGAGAGCGACTGTATCAGTTGTTCGACAGCGTTAACATCGCAAGCTTTACTAGTTTCGAGGCGAACAAGGTTTGGCGAATGGAACCCTACCGTTACGGCGGAATTCTTGAGCCGATGATCGGTTTGCGATACGCGAACTTCGCTGATACGGCTCACAATGACACGTACAATGCGTTTGACATTTTCGATGGTGCACTTCCGCCAGCCATTATTGGTAGTGGAGAAACACTTTTGCAGGACAATGTGCAAACCGATAACCATATGCTCTTGGGCCAAATAGGTTTCCGCTACACCAAATTTATCAACCGTTGGACGTTGTCGAACGACATGAAGTTCTTTGGCGGGCAAGTTTATCAGAACCAACAAACTTCGCGGATCGTATCCACGGCACTGTATGACAATCCGGCTACGGCTGGAGATCCACCCTTGTCCGATAACGACCATTCTGGCTCCACGTTTTCCGGACGTAAGAATGAAGAATCGACCTGGGGCTTTGATCTGCGAGTGGAAGGGGCCTACAAAGCTACCAAGTACTTAGACCTTCGAGGTGGATTCGGAATGATCTACTTCGGAAACGGAATCTGGCGAGGCTCGACCATCACTTCGCAGGGACCACAGTTCCTCCAAAATCAGTCGGTCATCATGCCAGCCTTCACCTTTGGTATCGCTCTGAACCGGTAAACGATTCAGCACGGCAAGCCAAACACGACGGGCCGAAGAAGAGAAAAAATTCATAACAAAGGCAGCTCGCAAGGGCTGCCTTTGTTGTTTTCGTTTCTGAGCCGCGAGCGCTGTGCGGCAATACAATTCATGCGGTTTCCGTTATGATAGGCCGGTTGTTTGGGCGTTTGCTCAGACCACTTTGAAAAAGCTTGTTTACCGCAGTGTCGCAAGCGTCCCTTGACCATCATCGCCCACGGCGTATTCCTTGATTATGACAAGTGCATTTAACCTACAAGATTGGTTCGGGAGTTCCGAACGAGCCCTTTCCACTGCCACCCAAGGGGAAGGACCGCAAGGCAAACTTCCGTTGACCGATGAGATGCTAAAGACTTGGTC
>Ga0247836_1006512_pt1 | contig 12939 bp, 11 predicted proteins | sample LaCruzMarch2015__4_FD_187116 | JGI IMG/M metagenome (GOLD analysis project Ga0247836, IMG submission 187116) | Freshwater microbial communities from meromictic Lake La Cruz, Castile-La Mancha, Spain - LaCruzMarch2015_14m | ecosystem: Environmental > Aquatic > Freshwater > Lake | place: Spain...
AACGCCTGCAATTGGGCAGAAATGCGCAACCGGGCGAGGCAATTTGGGCACATGTCCCCAAAAACTTTCTAAGTCTTCGCGTTGGGGTCGATGGCCAAAACTTCCCCGTCCTTCAGGGTGAGGGCCAGTTCCCCGCGCTTGAGTTTCAACGCGTCTTCGCCGAACACTTCGCGGCGCCAAGGGCTTGTCAGCGCCAGAACGTCGGGATTGGGCTCTGACGCGATGCGTTCCAAGTCTTCACTGCCAGCGATGTAACGCGGAGCGACGCGATGTCGTGCCGCAGCAGACTTCAACAGCACCTTTAAAAGCTCCGTGGTGGCTGTCGCCTCGGCAGAAAGCGGGGCGCCGTTGGCCAGTGCGGGCACAGTTTTGATGTCGCGCGCCACCCCACGTTTGACGGCTTCGATAATTTCCTTCGCCCGGGCCGAGCGCGCGAACCCGTCGCTCAAGGTCCTTAGCTCGCCAAGTTGCTCGACAGTGGCGGGGGACTGATTGGCAATATCGTAGAGCGCTTCGTCGCGCAGAATGCGCCCGCGCGGTACATCTTGGGCTTGCGCCAAACGCTCCCGCCATGCAGCCAATTCGATTAAGACCGCCAGCGCCTTGCGGCTCTTGACCCGCAGTTTCAGCCGGCGCCAGGCATCATCGGGATGAGTTTGATATGTTGCGGGGTCCGTCAACGATGCCATTTCTTCTTGGAGCCAGCCCGTGCGGCCGCTCTTTGCGAGATCGGCCGAGAGGCTGACGTAAACGTCGCGCAGGTGCGTCACGTCTCCAAGCGCATAAACAAGCTGCTTTTCCGAAAGCGGACGGCGGCTCCAATCGGTGAAGCGCGAGGATTTGTCGAGGTCGTGGTTGGTGATTTTTTTGACCAGATTGACGTAGCTGACGCTCTCGCCATAGCCGCACACGGCCGCTGCAACCTGAGTGTCAAAGACGGGCGCTGGCACATGCCCGGACTGGGCAAAAACGATTTCGATATCCTGACGCGCGGCGTGGAACACCTTCAATACGCGCTCGTTGCGCATCAATTCGTAAAACGGCTCGAGGCTGAGGCCAGCGGCTTGCGGGTCGACGATCAGTTCCAAGCCCGGAGCTGCCATCTGGATGAGACAAAGCTGCGGCCAAAATGTCTGCTCTCGGATGAATTCGGTGTCGACCGTCACGAACTCACCTGCCGCAAAGCGTTCGCAGGCCGTCGCAAGATCAGGTGTCGAGGTGATTACGTGCATGAATCGGGCTATAACCCATTAGACAATAGTTGTCGCGGACCTGTTGAAAGATTGCCTCAAAAACGGTTGGAGTGCCGTGTTTGGGTGACCGGGGCTTCAAATTACAGTTTGTATAGGCACCGCCCGATGCGGTCAGTGCCGTCAGAGTGCCTGCCCTTCAACGATTTTTACAAAAAATGATGCAAAAGGCCTCTCGGTTAACCAGTGTTTCAAACCCTTTCGAAACGGGCCGTGCCTCATGGTGCCGCGGTTAACCGCCAATATCCGTTCAACTTCCTGCCAGGAACAGCAAAATGGCCGAATTGACCGCACACGAGCAGCTGATGCTGGAGATGGTCAATCGCGCCCGCCTCGACCCGGCCGCCGAGGCCGCGCGGCTCGGCATCGGCGTCAACACCGGCTTGTCCTCTAGCCAGATCTCGACAGCAGCCAAGCAGCCGCTGGCGGCCAACGAGGTGCTGAAGGATGCAGCACTTGCCCACAGCCTATGGATGCTGGCCCAAGACCGCTTTTCACATACCGGCACTGGCGGCTCTGACCCCGGCGATCGCATGACGGATGCGGGATACATTTTTGCCGGGTCCTCGACTTGGGGTGAAAACATCGCCTGGCGGGGAACAACCGGCACCCCCGACCGCATTGCCTACGCCGCTCAGTTGGCCGACGACCTGTTCAAGAGCCCGGGCCACCGCGTCAACATCTTGAATGATGCCTTTCGCGAACTCGGGACCGGGATCGACGGGGGCCGGTTCACAGCCAATGGCACCACCTACAACGCCGTGATGGCGACGCAGAACTTCGCCAAAACGGGCACCGATTTCTTTCTGACGGGCGTTGCCATCCTCGATGGTGATCACGACAACTTCTATGACGCCGGCGAAGCCCGGGGCGGCATATCGGTCGCGGTATCAATCGGTGGCGCACCGGCCGGCTTCGATACGACGGCAACAGCCGGCGGTTATGCCGTCGGGGTGGCAGGTGGTACCGCGCAAATGACGTTCTCCGGCGGCACGCTGAGCAGCAGCGTGTCCGTCACCGTCGCGATGGGCGCGCGCAACGCCAAAATCGATCTGATAGACGATCACGAAATTGCAGCGTCAGCCTCAACGGCACTCGGCAGCGGTGCCTTGAATTTGGTGCTGCTCGGCATCGCTTCCATCAATGGCACTGGCAACGCTCATGGCAACAGTCTCTTCGGCAATCGCGGCAATAATCAATTGTCGGGCGGCGATGGCGCCGACTGGTTGACCGGTGGACAAGGCCGGGACGTTCTTACCGGCGGCCGCGGCTTGGATGTGTTCGATTTCAATTCGACAAGCGACACCGGCCGTACCAGCTCAACGCGTGACAAGATTACTGACTTCGTGCACGGCGAAGACACGGTCGATCTTGCCGGTATGGATGCGCGCTCTACAAAAGGCGGCAATCAGAAATTCAGTTGGCGCGATGACAATGCGTTTACCGGTAAAGCGGGTGAGTTACGCTTTGGAGAGTTGGGCAGCAAAACGATTGTGTACGGCGACACGAACGGCGACAAAAAGGCTGATTTTCAAATTGAGTTAACGGGCCTCATCGACTTGACCCGTGGCGATTTCATCCTTTAACGTACTGTCGGCCTGCTGCCCGGATGGGCCTGCGCCAGTGTGCCCGCTGCCAAGGTGCGTTCGGGTCCTGTACGGCAAGTCATCATCTTCGCAAGTATCATCGCAAGAGAGCGGTTTCATTGTCGGTTACCTACAGGTTCTTTGGCGCCTTCCGGCTGCTCCTGGCGCTCATGGTCGTTGTTCAGCACGCGCTGAGTGCGTTTGGCTCGCGAGAATTGCAGGATCTGCTGGCGCCTTTAGAGATCGGCAGCACAGCGGTCTTGTTGTTCTTTGTGTTGTCGGGTTTTATTGTCGTCGAAGCCGCGATGCTGTTTTACGAAGGGCGCCCAGCTGCCTTTTTGACCAACCGGCTGATCCGGATCTATCCGCCCTATGCCGTGGCTGTTCTGCTGACCGTTTTGGTGACATTCCTTGTTGCCAGGTCGGGGGGCGAAGCCGCCGTTGTGAAGCTCTTTGGAGGGTGGCCCGATCATTCTGCTGGGAATATCCTTGCGAGTCTTGTTGGTATTATACCCCTGGCAGGCAAGCTTGTTGCGCCGTCGGGATCTGAACCTATTCTCACGCTCGCCTGGGCGCTGCGGATAGAGTTGGTATTTTATAGTGTCGTCGGGCTGGCGCTTGCTGCGGGCCAAGCACTCAAACAGTCTGCAGCGCGGCTCCTGGGCGTGGCCGCCGTAGTGCTGCTCGCGGCCGAACTGCTTTGGTTCAACTCGCTGCGGGGCAAAGGGCTCGAATTCACACCCTATTTCGTTTTGGGCGCATCTATCTACTTTTCCGTGACGCCAGCGCGTGCCCGCCGCCGCTGGCTATCGGCAACCCTAGCTTTGATATCGTGCGTTTTGATTGCAATGCATATCGGGGGGCAAGACGTTGAAAATGCGAATGCCCATTTTCAACGTGATGTGACCGGACAATTGATGCTGTTTTTTTCCGGACTGGCCTGCTGCCTCGCTCTTCTGGCGCTGCCGCGCCATTGGCCAGCCTGGTTCAAGTGCCTTCAGGCCATGGACCAAAAAACGGGTGACCTGACGTATGCCGTCTACCTGACACATATCGCGGCCCTTCTATTCGTCCTGTCACTTTTCCCCGATGGCGGTCTGCTCGGCCTCACTGTTGCTTTGGGATGCGCCGTCATCTTCGCGGTTTTGATGGTGTTTTTTGTCGAGCGGCCGTTGCAATCCTTGCGCTCAGGCATTCGAACCCGGCAGCGGGGTGCGACACCGGCCACGGTGTTTGCTCGATAGTCGCCGTTCCCGATCCTTGACAATCGGAGGGGGCCATGCGCTTTTCCGGTCCAAATCCCCTGATTTGTGACCAAGGATAAAGGCCATGGCTGAGGCCAAGATGCACCGTTACCGTTCGACAACCTGTGGCGGCTTGAGCAAGGCGAATGTGGGCGAGACTGCACGGCTCTCGGGCTGGGTGCACCGGGTTCGCGACCACGGCGGCGTGCTGTTCATCGACTTGCGCGATCACTATGGCATCACGCAAGTGGTGGCCGACCCCGACAGCCCGGCTTTCAAGATGGCCGAGAGCGTGCGCTCCGAATGGGTGATCCGCGTTGACGGTAAAGTAAAGCCGCGCCTCGAGGGCACCACCAACGCCGATCTCGCTACTGGCGAAATCGAAGTGTTCGCCAGCGAAATCGAAGTGCTGTCGGCGGCCAAGGAATTGCCCATTCCGGTATTCGGCGAACCCGACTATCCGGAAGATTTGCGTCTCACTTATCGCTTCCTCGATCTGCGCCGCGAAACGCTGCACGCCAACATCATGAAGCGGCTGGCCGTCACGGCATCGATCCGCCGCCGCATGCACGACAGCGGGTTCTTCGAATTTTCAACGCCGATCCTGACGGCTTCATCGCCCGAAGGCGCGCGCGATTTTCTGGTGCCGAGCCGCATTCATCCCGGCAAGTTCTATGCCCTGCCGCAAGCTCCGCAGCAGTACAAGCAACTGCTCATGGTGTCTGGCTTTGACCGCTACTTTCAAATCGCGCCGTGCTTCCGCGACGAAGACCCGCGCGCCGACCGGCTGCCGGGCGAGTTCTATCAGCTCGACGTGGAAATGAGCTTCGTCGAGCAGGAAGACATTTTCCAAACCATGGAACCGGTCATCACCGGCATTTTCGAAGAATTCGCAGGCGGGAAGAAAGTGACTAAAGGCTGGCCGCGTATTCCCTACGATGTGTCGATTGCCAAGTACGGCTCCGACAAGCCCGACCTGCGTAACCCCATCGAAATGCAGGACGTCACCGAGCATTTCCGCGGCTCGGGTTTCAAAGTGTTCGCCGGAATGATCGAAAAGGACCCGAAGGTGCGGGTCTGGGCGATCCCGGCGCCGACGGGTGGCTCGCGCGCATTCTGTGACCGCATGAACAGCTGGGCGCAGGGCGAAGGCCAGCCAGGACTTGGCTATATCATGTGGCGCGAGGAAGAAGGCGCGGCAGGCGCCGGCCCGGTCGCCAAGAACATCGGGGCAGACCGTGCCGCGGCGATCCAGTCGCAACTTGGTCTGAAGACTGGCGATGCTGCGTTCTTCACCGCAGGCAACCCAGCAAACTTCTATAAGTTCGCTGGGCTCGCGCGCGATCGCGTCGGGTCGGAACTGAAGCTCATCGACGAGAACCGCTTTGCGCTCGCGTGGATTGTCGACTTCCCGCAATACGAGTGGAACGAAGACGATAAGAAGATCGACTTTTCGCACAACCCGTTTTCGATGCCGCAAGGTGGACGGGCAGCGCTCGAAGCGGCCAAGACCAACGACGACCTCTTGGCGCTCAAAGCCTACCAGTACGACATTGTGTGCAACGGCTTTGAAATTGCATCAGGCGGCATTCGCAACCACGAACCCGAAACCATGATCAAAGCGTTCGGCATTGCGGGTCTGGGGCCGGAGGTGGTCGAAGAGCGCTTCGGCGGCATGTACCGCGCCTTCCAGTATGGCGCGCCGCCGCATGGCGGTATGGCGGCCGGTATCGACCGGATGGTGATGCTGATTGTCGGTGCCAAGAACTTGCGCGAGATCTCGTTGTTCCCGATGAACCAGCAGGCCAACGACCTGCTGATGGGCGCACCGAGCGAAGTGGCACCCAAGCAATTGAGGGAACTGGCCATGCGCGTTGTTCTGCCAGAGAAAAAAACGGGCGGCTGACCTCGCAATTGTCCTAAATCATAGCCATGTTTCTAAAATCCGGCCAATCATCGGCACCGTAATGTGCTAGTATTGGGCATCGCTGGGGAGCGACGTGTTTTAACAACTAAGAGGAGAAGGCCATGAAGTTCAGAATGGCACTCACTTTGGCATCACTGGCAGGCGCGCTCCTGGCTGTGACGCCAGCATCCGCAGTGCCCGTCGGCGCTTCGGGGCAAAGCGCGAAGGCCGACGTGGCAACGACAGGTTTGGTTGAGCAGGTTGGGCGCCGTCATCACCGCCTGCGCCGTCATTACGCCCATCGTCATCATTATCGCTACAACCGCTACGCATACCGGCCCCGGTACTATGCGTATCAGCCGTATTATACCCGGCCCTATTATGCGCCGTACTACTCGTCATATTATGCATCGCCCTACTATTATGGCGGATATGGCGGGTATGGCGGATACTACGGCCGGCATCATCGCCGCGGCGGCATTTCGATTCAGTTCGGCTACTAAAAAGCAGCCGGACGCCGGTTACGGCACACGCGCAGACAAGAGGCAGCGGTATAACCGCTGCCTTTTTCGTTATGAGAGTATCGTAAAGTTCACTTGTGGGCGGCAATATCAATGCGTGCGTTCGACATGCGCGTCACGCTTGCTTCCAGCTTGCTGTGGTCGAGCAGTCCGTCCGCATCGGCCTTGAGCAACCCTGAGAGGATGCCCGTGAGATCGCGCTCACCCCATGACACCAACACCAAATCGGCGCCCGCATTTAGAGATTTGACCGCGGCACCCGCCGTGCCTTCGCCGGCCTTCGTTACAGCGCCCATGCTGAAATCGTCGGTGATCAAGAGTCCGGAGTGCTGCCACTCGCGCCGGATCAGCCCATCGATGACGGCGGTGGAGAACGAGGCAGGTGTTTTGTCGTCGATTGCTGCAAGCCGCACATGACCGAGCATGGTTGTGATGCCGGGCTTTTCCATCAGCGCGCGGTAGGGAGCCCAGTCGCGCGTTAGCAAGTCGTCGCGGCTTGCCGATAGTGTGGCCTGGCGCCGGTGGGTATCTACGGCAACACGGCCGAGGCCCGGAAAGTGCTTTAGCGTGCACATCACGCCTTCTTTCACCAGCGCATCGCAATACCAAGTGGCGGTTTTGGTGACCAGTGCGGCGTCATCACTGATGGCCCGGCGCGTGAGGTTCGTTTCCCCGTCGTTGCGCGACTTCAGTTTCATTTTCAAATCAACGACGGGCGAGAAGTTGAGGGTAACGCCCATGGCTTTGAGGCCAGCTGCTTGCTCGCGCGCGAAGCCTTCGACGCGGGCCTGCTTTTGAGCATCGGGCTCTGGTGCGGGCGGCCGCTTGAAGGCTGCCGCTGCGGCGGCGTTCACGGCGCGGCTTTTTGCGGAAGGCTTCTTGGCGGCAACTTTCGCGTTCTTGGCTTTCTTAACGGCGGGCTCTGCCACGAGGCTTGCCAATGTCGGCTGCCGCTTCAGGGGCGGCGACAGCCGAGAGACGGGCCCACCCTCTTGGTCGGCGGCAATGATGAGAGGCGGAAGGCCCTGGCTGGTGCGGATGGCTTGCAGCTTCGCAATCACCGCCCCCACTTGCGCGGCGGTTTTGCCCTTCACGTTATGGTCGGTGATGAAGATGCCGGCGATGGCGCGCTTCTCCACCAACAGCGTCGCGCTCGAGATACTGTCGAGGCCGGTGATTAAATGCCGGCCAATACGTTCAAGGCGCGCAGGATCTGCCTCGCCGATGACGGTTCGCAACTGAGGCGTGAAGGCCAGCCCCGGCAGCGTCATAGCAGCGAGGCTGATGCAACACAGAACCTTGTGGCGGAATGAAATCATTGGGGTGTTGGGTCCTGACGGCAAGAGACTATAGCCGGTCAAGACGAGGTCACTCCAGGCCCCGACCGCGAATCTCCTCTGCACGATACAAGCCTAGCAGAATTTACAGCCCACGGAGAGTAGCGTTTGGGAAACGGTAAAGGTCTTTTACCGCGGCGGCAGCCCTACTTCATCACTGCCAGACCGGTGCCCCGAGGACTTTGCGGCCCTCGGGGCCCCTGGATCAGTGTTTGCCGGCCTTGCGAGACAGCATATTGAGCCCCTCGATCAGAATCGCGAAGGCCATGGCTGCATAGATATAGCCCTTGGGAATGTGAGCACCGAAGCCTTCTGCGATCAACACTGTGCCAATCATAAGCAAGAAGCCGAGTGCCAGCATGACGACTGCCGGGTTGGCATTGATGAAGTTGGCGAGCGGTGTGGCCGCCACAAGCATGACCAGCACTGTAAACACAACGGCAATCACCATAATGGGGAGGTGGTCGGTCATGCCAATTGCCGTCAAGATGCTGTCGACGGAAAAAACAAGGTCGAGCAGCAGAATTTGACCGGTCGCCGCCGCAAACCCGAGGCGCACCTGGCGGTCGTCGAAGATATCGGGCTCGGGATCTGGATCGACGCGATGGTGAATTTCCTTCGTCGCCTTCCACACCAGGAACAGTCCGCCTGCGATCAGGATCAGGTCGCGCCAGGAAAAGCTTTGCCCCAGGATAGTAAACACCGGAGCGGTGAGTTGTACTATCCAGCTGATTGTGCCGAGGAGGGCCAGCCGCAGAAGGAGCGCGCCGCCAATACCGATCTGGCGGGCGCGTTCGCGTTGCTCTTCAGGCAGCTTGTTGGTCAGGATTGAAATGAACAGCAGATTGTCGATGCCGAGCACCACTTCCATGACGATCAGGGTTGCCAATGCGGCCCATGCCGCGGGATCGGCAGCCAGTTGCATCATATAGTCCATCGATGTGCTCTCAATTGTTGGTGGCTATTGCGGCGGTGCAAGACCCGCTGGTGGGTGGCACGAGCATAACACTTCTGATGCGGCGGCTTTCACCCTTTTGTCGCAATTCTCGTGTCCCAGTTCGCCCAAGGGATTTAGCTCGGTTGCGATCATAATCAAGGAGTTTGCAGATGACTATACCGGGTGTGAACAGGCTCGTGGCAGTATGGGCAGCGGCGTTGATGATTTTCTCAGCGCCTGCCTGGGCGTCCGGCACCCGCGTAGCGCTCGTCATTGGAAACTCCGACTATGCCAACGCGGGCAAGCTGGCCAATCCCGCCAACGACGCCGGCGACATGGCAGAGCATCTGAAGAAGCTCGGTTTCCAGGTGTTCCTCGGTCTTGACCTGAACAAGGCCGCCTTCGATGCAAAAATCCGCGATTTTTCGGCAGCTCTTGAAGAGTCGGGCACTGCGATCCTGTTTTATGCTGGCCACGGCCTGCAGGTCGGCGGGCAAAATTATCTGGTTCCGGTCGATGCCAAACTCTCGCGCGAGCGCGACCTCGAATTCGAGGCGGTGAAGCTCGATTTCATCATGAAGCAGATGGAGCTCGGCCGCGAAGACCAGACCAACATCGTGTTTCTCGATGCCTGCCGCGACAACCCGCTGTCGCGCTCGCTCGCCCGCAACATGGGCACGCGCTCCACGGCGGTGGGCCAAGGGCTGGCGCAGGTGGATGCTGGTGTTGGCACGTTCGTCGCCTATTCCACACAGCCGGGCAACGTGGCCCTTGACGGGTCAGGGCGCAATTCGCCGTTCACGGCGGCTTTAACGAAGCGCATGCTGGAGCCGGGTAAGAACCTGACGTCGGTGATGATCGACGTGCGCAAGGATGTGATTTCAACCACTCAAGGCAAGCAAGTTCCGTGGGATCACTCGGCCCTCACGGGCGAGTTTTACTTCGATCCAAAGGCTGGGCCTGTCACTGGCGATGCTGCCTCGCAAGTTAAGGTGCTGGAAAATGCGCTCGCCGCAAAGGCGCGTTCAAGCGATGTGGCGTCGACGGCCGCGCTCACTCAGCTGCGCCAGCGCGTTCGCCAGATGGACGAGGAAACCCGGCGTGATCGCGACCGCGTGTTTGCCATTCAACGCGAACAGATGCAGGTGCGCGATCCGTCGAAGGTCGGCTCGCTGTTACAGGAAATTGGCCAGTTACAGATAGGCATGAGCAGCCGCAGCCGTGATCAGCAAGAACTCAGGGTTCAAATCGAGAAGCTCGAACAAGAACTGGGTATTGTGGCGGAAGGGCAAGAAGACAAGAAGTAGGGTGGGGGCAGGCGCATGCCCGGACCGCTACTAGCAACGCTGATATATTGCGGCCATGGAGAGCTTTTTTTCCCGATCACGACTGTGTGGACGGACACAACAATCTACCGGACACGACCCGCAACACGTGCCGATGTGTTCGACAGTATCGAGCAACACTAATGTCTCCGCCGCAGGTATTTGACACTCGGCTTCATCAGCCCGGTGGACTGCGAGGCGAAGATGCGATTAGCTAAAGTGCAGGTCGACGGAACCGGGGTCAGCTCGGGCCGGAAACTCCAGTTCTGGCTAGTCCTAAGTTGGACAGAGGTTCAAATTTGCCCAGGACTCTCCTTCTAAGTGGAGGAAGATTGGGTCTCACGTCAGGGCAATCGCATGCACAAAGATCCGTATGTCGAACTTCTGAAGCAGGTCATCTCCGGCCGTTTCCACCGTGAGAACGGCATGCGGATCAATTATCTTCTGGACGTGAAATATGGCAGTCAGAGCTTTGACCTTAAGTCTTTGATTGACGTGCGGATGCGGGCGGCACCGGTTCTTGAGGCCATCGAGCGAGATGCCGATGAACAGGGGCATTATCGCGAGCGCATCTTCGGCTTTCCCTATTCGATGCTGGGACAGAAACGGCTCTACAATGTTGAGGCGGTGATCCGCACCGTTCTTAAGGAGAACATTCCGGGCGACTTTCTTGAGGCTGGAGTCTGGCGGGGTGGAGCCTGCATTTTTGCCCGGCTCCTTCTTAACTACCTCGATCCGGCGGGAGGGCGCCACGTCTTCGTAGCTGATAGCTTCGAAGGACTGCCGCCCTCAGACCACGAGGCCGACAAGCCCTTCCCCTTCCACCTGGACCCTTCGCTCTCCGCCTCATTGGATCAGGTGCGCGAGAACTTTCGCTTGTTCGGCCTCGACCCTGATAAAGATACGACGTTTATTAAAGGCTTTTTCGCCGACAGCCTTCCCAAGCTTTCGCTGCCGCGCGGGCTCGCAGTCCTCAGAGCTGATGGAGATCTCTACATTTCTACCATCGACATCCTCGAGAACCTCTACGATCAGGTGGTTCCCGGCGGCTACGTGATTATCGACGACTACGGGGCCCTAGAGCCATGCCGACTCGCCACCGAGGATTTCCGGGCCCGCCGGGGCATCACTGATCAGATCCGCTGGATCGACTGGACAGGTGTTTATTGGCGTAAGGGACTGGGCTGATCTCCTGCCGCACTGGCTCACGGGGGCGCCCGGCAGCCTCACTTCTACTTCAAAAGCCACTAAAGGCTCCAATCGAGCTGCCTCCCTACGAGGGCTTCTGTCCGGTTGGTCACGCTCACGAGGCATGAAGCCATGATCTCCTCCGCCGCGGGCGACCAAACGATGCGTTCTGGATCTGCATTCAATACTTGCGCTGCCTGCCCCATCAATGGCGATGGGTCGATGCTGAGAAATGCACCGATTTCGCGACAAACCCCACTCGGATCGGAGTGCAACCCGGCCAAGGTCAAGATCAGAAAACTTGTCACGGCCGTAGAGTTTGAAATAGCGCTCGAGTTGGAGATCGTACAATCCGGAGCGGCAATACATAAAGTTCCAGAAATATTGGCGGCAGGACCTGGGGAAGCCCGCGTCCGTATAGCGGTGTTCCTCGGCGAGAAGTGCCTCTTCAAAACTTTCGAGAAGCTCAAGCGGTTCGCCATCTTCGTGTTTATAGCGGCGCATGTGCCGATAAAGCGAATGGGCCCGCGCCCGGGGGTCCCGCAGGATCACGATGAACCGGGCTTCAGGAAAGAGCGCGTGCAGAATAGGGGCGGTCTCGGGGTTTGATAGATACAGGTGCGAGGAGTCACCGCGCCAGCGGCAGGAACTGTCGAAAAGACGGAAATAGTCGATTGGGTTCGAGACCACCTGGAAGTATGAGCAAAAGAAAGATGGCTCCTTCGGACGCGACATGTGCACCTCGGGATGATGCTGAAGCATTCCCCAGAGCGACGTGGTGCCCGATTTGGCAGCACCAAGAATGAAAAAGTTTGGGATCATTGGAAGTCTTGTCGCAAATGTCCTGCCCCCGAACTTTCATCCAGACGGGAGGGGGGATTATCTGCCGAGCCAGCGGCTGGCAATCTAATGCCCCCACACCACTCATCCAATCACGTGCGCCACGGATGCGCCGGAAGATCGGAAACGCCGATGATCTTGACGCCGGCAGCGGCCACAGCATGGTCGTTCTCGACGCTGCTGCCAGAAACGCCAATCGCGCCGATCAGCACGCCTTCGGCATCGACGATGGGCAGGCCGCCGGGAAACGTGATCAGGCCGTCGTTCGAATGCTCGATGCCATAGAGCGGACCGCCTGGCTGCGACAGCTTGCCGATCTGGCCCGTCGGCATGCCGAAAAACACGGCCGTCTTAGCCTTCTTGATGGCGATGTCGATGGAGCCGACCCAGGCATCGTCCATGCGATGGAAGGCCTTCAGATTGGCGCCGGAGTCAACGACCGCGATGCACATCTGCGTCTTGTTCTTTTGCGCGGCCTTGCGGGCCGCATTGATGATGTTCTGGGCGTCGTCGATGGTGACATGCATGGGAGTGATCCTTGGGTTTCGTTTGGGGGCTGTGCAGTCTATCGGGCGCGCGCGCGGCCGCGTCAACGGGGTTATCACGGGCGAGCCCGGTCACTTTCCGCGTTTTTGGCGTTTCAAGTGCGCCCGGAATGCGTCGAGCGTCTCGGTGCTGACGTGGTGCTCGATGCCTTCGGCGTCGCTGTCTGCGGTGGCGGCATTAACGCCGAGAGAGATCAGAAAAGCGCGCACCACGCTATGGCGCTCACGGGCCGCGTTGGCGAGGGTTTGCCCTTCCGGGG
>Ga0247836_1006514_pt1 | contig 12927 bp, 11 predicted proteins | sample LaCruzMarch2015__4_FD_187116 | JGI IMG/M metagenome (GOLD analysis project Ga0247836, IMG submission 187116) | Freshwater microbial communities from meromictic Lake La Cruz, Castile-La Mancha, Spain - LaCruzMarch2015_14m | ecosystem: Environmental > Aquatic > Freshwater > Lake | place: Spain...
AAATTATTTGAACAACGAAAAGTGATGTTATCAGATAAAAAGACAATAAATAAAGGACTGCTAAGAAATATTTATTTTATTAGAGTTGTCTGGTTTAATAATAGATTAAATGCTATACAATTATTATGTCTAAGGAAGTTTATCAAGAGTGTCATAGTTAATTATTCTAATCATCTCTTTTGCAATTTCTTCTCTATACTTAGGTATTAAATTAGCAGATAAAACAACAAAAGGCTTATTATTTTCATCTCTTAAAAAACATACATCTAATAAACGATTAATTTCTAATAAGTCAAATTGATGTGATTTGGTTTTTTTAGGCTTTAAACCAAATAACTCCTTATCTTTCAGTTCTTTTGGTTTGTGTATAAAGCTTTTATGTACGTTGACATTGATAATAAAATCATCAGATTTTTTTGAGATTATTAGTCTTTCGCATAAACTTAATGTCTTATGGTCTAAATTAGGTGTAGGAAGAATTTTTGTGTATAAAAATGCCGCTGAATTAATTAAATATCTTTTTAATAAATTATTTTTCTTTCTAAGCGAACCAATTGATGAAAGCTTTACTAAGCCTGAACATCGTTGATGCGGTGTAGTATCAATAGTTGCTTGATGAATTTCTTTAGCTAATTTAATAATATTAGCATCATTTGAAAAATTTACTTTTATTGGCTCAAGCTGTAAGAAACAACCAATAGTTTCATCATAGTATTGATTATTCCTGGTTGATTTAACTAGATTCATAAAAATAGATTTTGAATATTGATTAAAATCTTCATTACAATTTACTAAAGCCAAGCTTAAAACAGCGCATAATCCCGCATTAATGCTTACATGGTTCTCCGCACAAAATTGGTGTAAATTATTAATCCCATTTTCAGGTATTTCTGTATATGTGGAGTAAGGAAGGCCAGCAGTAGTCATATTTGGAAGTATTTTTTCTTTAGGAAATTTAAATAAAATTGCATCATCAAAATATTTTTCCCAAAACATAATATCCGCATTTATACGGTTCTTATCGTAGAACTTTTGTTCGTTTATTTGATAATTTTTATATCTTTTATCTACTTGGATTGGAACCGTATTCTCATTGTTTTCAAAAAGTAGATAAAATTTAGATAGATCACTAAATAATATTTCAGGAGAAACTTCATCTGCAATAATATGCGGCATGCAAAATTGTAATTCAATTTCCTCGTCAGACAGTTTAAATAATCTCGCTATAATTAGAGGCATCTTTTTAGCCCAAGGATAATAATGAATTAGATCATAAGCTGAATTTTTCATTATTTCTTCTTGAACGTTTTTATTAAATGAAGAAATATTTTTTTCATTAATTTTAAATTTTAAGTTCTTTTTAAAAATTTGCATTGGTCGTAATTTTAAAACATGGGATAAAATTATTTCATGTTTTTTAAAAGACTCATTAAAGGCGAATTCAAGTGCTTTAATATTTAAGTTACCTTGTAAACGTTTTCGTGCAAAAATATTCATTTTTTTAGCTTTTGGTTCAAAAGTATTTGAAAGCCAAAGGAGTAGTTGAAAGTCACTTAATGGTTGAAGAGCTAATTTATTTACAATATTTTCCTGAGAATCAACTTCATTATTTACAATATTTTTTGCGTTATATATTACATTTATAAATTGTTTAATAGTTGGCGCTTTATAAAATTCAGATATAGATATGTCTTTATCTAAAGTGGTATTAATCTTATTTACAATACGTGCCGCAGTTAAAGAGTGGCCACCTAATTCGAAGAAATTATCCTCAGTACCTATTATTTTTAAATTAAGTTCTTCTGCCCAAATTGATGTAATTAATTTTTCTAAATCAGATTTTGGAGTAATATAATATTGATTAGAAGTAAAACGAGGTATTGGAAGGGCGTTTTTATCTAATTTATTATTGCCATTAAGTGGAAATGAATTAACCCTTACATATGCTGATGGAATCATATAGGCTGGTATATGCTCTTGTAAATATTGGATTATTTCATTTATTCCTGGGGAAATTTTTAGGTCTTCTAATATATAATAAGCAACTAATTTTTCATCTTTTTGTGCAAGTACTACAGAATCTTTTATTGCAGAATGGGCATTTAAGCAATGCTCAATTTCTCCAAGTTCTATTCTATAACCACGAATTTTTACTTGATTATCAATTCTACCCAAATATTCAATATCTTGAGATGGCAGAAGGCGACATAAATCCCCAGTTCTATATAACTTTGATTTGGAATTTTTATTTAAGAAGTCTGGTAAGAATTTTTCATCGGTTAATTTCGGTTGATTTAAATAGCCTCGTGCTAATGAAATGCCACCAATATATAACTCTCCAACTTCATCATTTACTACCGGCTTATTATTTTCACCAATAATATGACATTCCATATTATGTCCTGGTTTGCCGATTGGTATATTCATTGGTAATTTAGAAACATTAGAATGTGTTATTTTATACTGTGTTATACCAACGGTGGCTTCAGTTGGTCCGTACTCATTGAATATTGTGTGATTTTGATAAAATTTAAGCCAAGTGGCGCAGTCGGAGGTTTGTAAATTTTCTCCTCCCAAAATGATAGTATGTATTGTGGTTAATGGTAGATTATTATCATCATTAAGATTTTGTACTAATATTTTAAAAAAACTTGGGGTTAGTTTGATTATATTAATATTTTGATTATTGAGGTGGTTTAGATATAAACCAACATCTTTTTTAATTTTATCATTACATATAACAACTGTTAAGCCTAGCATCAGCGGAACAATGGTTAAGGTAACTGCCATATCAAAAATATGATTGGCTGAAAAGTCTATCCTATCCTCTGGTTTACAATTAGAGTAATCTTGAAACCATTCGCAATAATTTATAACTGATTTATGTTCAACAAGCGTACCTTTAGGCGTGCCTGTAGAGCCAGATGTGTAGATAATATAGGCTAAATTAGAATCAGCTATCTTTAGTTTTATATTATCTTTAGACTCATTATTAATTTCTTTATTATTAAATAAAATTATCTTACCTTCATAATTTGAAAATTTATTTTGCTCATTTTCATTAGTGATAAGAATAGGGTTATTATTATCTTTTAAAATAAAATCTAATCTTGCTTCAGGGTGTTGTGAGTCAAGTGATACATAAGCCCCTCCCGCTTTTAGTATTCCAATCATTGTAATGAGGAGCTCTATAGAGCGCTCCATGCAAATAGCTACATGTCCTTCATTTTTAACGCCGGCTTTTAATAAATAGTTTGCAAGCTGGTTGGCTCTTTCATTTAGCTCGAAATAGGTTAAAGAAATATCTTCATAAATTACAGCAATTTGTTGAGGCCTATCTTTAGCTAGATTTTCAAATAATTCATGAATAGTATTTTTATTATTCATAATTAAATTTTCCCTCTATCCATAATAATGCAGTATAAATTCCCTATATTTATCATTGTAGTAGAGAAATTAAAGAAACAACATGAAAATTTTAATAAATTATTACAAGAGGGATTAGAAATAAGGATAATATTGACATTATCATTAAAAAAAGATAATTTTTGTGCTTTTAATACCCAAGGTGCCCTTATGTTTTTTACTCCAACTTTAAGTGTAATAGGAATTGCCGCCGCTTCTTCTGGCGTCGGCTTTATTATTTCTCCATTTAATACATTAGTTTATGGGTCGTTTGGTGCGATTCAGGGAGGAATTGGCGCTATGGCTTTAAATACTTTTGGGTTTGGGGTGGGATCAATTTACCTTGCTGCAGGAATAGGAGCAGCAGCTGGAATCTCAATCGCGGCTCCATTGTCTATTGCTATTGGTTTATCTAGTATATTTTCTACCAATGATAATCCAAGTGTGATGGGAAGAGCTGGGCGATTTTCCTTAGATGTTAGTGTTATGTTTTTATCAAGTTTTATAATATCATCATCATTATATTTAGGTGTTTTGCCTGCAGCAGCAGTAGCAGTAGGTGCTGTAGCTACTGGAGTAGCTGTTGAAGCTGTTAAAGGATCTATAAATTCTATTATGGGTTAAGATTTTATTTAAAGGTGAATTAATGACTATATGGTTTAAAGATTTTACGCTCGATGAGTTAAATAAACGCTCAGCTAATACGCTTGCTGATTTTATTGATATAAAATTTATCGATATTGGAGATGATTTTTTAAAAGCAACAATGCCTGCCAATGAACGTACTAAGCAACCTATAGGTATAGTTCATGGTGGAGCTAATGTGGTTTTGGCAGAAACTATCGCAAGTACTGCTGCGAATATGGTAGTAGATTTAGAAAAATTTTATTGCGTTGGCTTAGAAATAAATGCAAATCATTTAAGATCGGTAAGAGATGGTTTTGTAACAGGGATAGCAATCCCAATTCATTTAGGTCGGAGTACACAAGTTTGGCATATTGATATTTTTGATGAATCGATGAAAAAAACATGTGTATCAAGAATGACTGCTTCAGTATTGACGCGTTAATAAATCCTTAAGGAATTTAGTATATAATTTATACATTGTGTTGGTTGTTGTTGCCATTGGCCGCCACAGATTTCACAATATAATATATACTACTTACAAGGAATTTATAATGAAGCTTATATTAAAAATGACAGTATTATCTTTAATTTTATCAAGTGCCTCGGTATTTGCACATACTATAAAATTAAGCCCTAAAGAAACTAAATCTTTAACTAATCATTCTCCATGGGTTTTAAATGCAACTTGTAATATTGAAGGCAAAGTTAATCATGGTAAAGTTTTGGTAAGCATCGTTGAGAATAAAGGGAAAGTTAATGGTAAGAGTCTATCTAAAGGTCAAACTAAGTCAGTAAATTTCAGTCAAAATGAGAATATCTCAGTAAGTGCTGATCCAGGTACTACTGTAAATATTATCAATGTAGGTGAAGAACAAGTTCAGGCTGATTGTTTTTCATAAGTTAAGTTGTTACTGGTGGGCAAGCTTCGCTTTGCCCACCAAACATTAAAAATAGAGTAGGTTAATTTATAAAATCCCACCCCCACCTATAAATTATAAAGTTGAATCTTTAATTTCATCAATCTTAGCATCTATTCTAGCCTTAATAAGATGATCCGATTTAGCAATTGACTTTGCTTGATTTAACTGTCTTAGCGCTTCTTTTTTATGACCTTGAAGTAATTGGCACTGAGCTTCAAAGAAATATGCGTAATCTTTTCTTTTACTAGCAGATTCAGCTCGCGCTAAATGTTCGCACATGATTAAATCATTTTTAAAACGTCGACTACCTTTAAGTAAAATACTAGCCGCTTCATTTGGTTTATTAGCTTCGATTAAACTATTTGCATAGTTAATAATAGCTGCATAATTTTCAGGGTAATTTAAATTAAGATCGGCTAATCTTTTCGCGGCAGTTTCATAAAGTTTAAGACCTATTTCTATATCTGATTTAGCAATGACAAAATATAAATTGTCAGGATTTTGTTTTAATAATTCATCTATCTTTAAATTTGCATCAGTATAATGATTTAAATTAATTAAAGTAAGAGTTTGGCCATATTGGCAGGCAATACTGGTATTGGTTTTACGACATGTTGAACCATAGAAATCTAATAATCTTTTACTGTCATCACTTACTATATTACGAATTAATTCTTTAAATAAGTGATAATCAAGAGAGTTGGGATAATCTTGTTTGGGTAGATTAAGGCTTCTATTTTCAGCTTCAGCTATACGATCATCATCAATAGGGTGGGTACGAAGAATTGCTGGAATATTATCTGTATAAAAATACCTTGAGTTTTGCTGCATTTTCTTAAAAAATCCGGCCATTCCCGCAGGATTAAGACCTGATTTTATAAGCATGTCTATACCAATGCGGTCGGCTTCTTTTTCATTTGATCTAACGTAGTTAATGCTATCTTGCGAAAATCCTGATAAAGCCGCCATAAGTGCGCCACTTCCCATTGTAGGATTAACAACACCGAGAGCAATGGCTGCCAACATGCTTGCAAGCATTGGGATCCGCATTTGTTTTTGATGTTCAATCATACGATAAAGATGATGCAATCTTACGTGAGCCATTTCATGCGCCATAACAGCCGCAAGCTCAGATTCATTTTCTGATGCAAGTATTAATTGTGAATTAATACCAATATAACCACCAGGACCCGCAAAAGCATTAATCTCATTTGACGCAACAAGAAAAAAATATGGTTGTGGAAGTTGGCCATTTCTCGCTAATATTTCCGCAAGATGATTTATGTATTGGCTTGCTAATGGATCGCGAATGACATTTCCAGCTTGATTTATCTGTTCTACAAATTCTTTTTCAAGTTGGTCTAATTCATTATTTGTATATGGAGAAAAGGCTAATAGCTCTTGTGGTAAAATTAATAATAAACATAAGAAAACTATAACCATAGGATTACGTCTAATCGTCTTAGCATTAGATAAAGTTTGGCTTTTAATTTTAGGCCTTCTTATTCTATTCATAATACTACTCAAAAATTGAATAATTTGTTATCATACACAGCTATTATAAAAAATGATTTAACTATGCACAAAAAGTTCCTGCTTGCAGCTCTAGACCAAGCCTTATTAGGCCGTGGTTTTTGTGCACCCAATCCAAGTGTGGGCGCAGTTGCCGTACATAATGGGCAAATTATAGCACAAGCTTGTCATCGTGGCGCAGGTACACCTCATGCTGAACAGTTATTATTAGCTGAGCTTCCTAAAAATATAACAGATCTAACTTTATATGTAACCTTAGAGCCATGCAATCATTGGGGAAAAACTCCACCTTGTGTAGATGCAATCATTAAATACGGGATTAAAAAAGTAGTATTTGCATATTGTGATCCTAATCCTATAGTTACAACTAATAATACTCCTAATCTATTATCTATGCATGGAATTGAAGTTTTACATTACCCATTACAAGAAATAGACGAATTTTATCAAAGCTATAATTATTGGACTTTAACCAAAAAACCTTGGGTAACAGCTAAAATCGCTCAATCTTTAGATGGTAAGATAGCAGGTGCTAAAAATGAAAGAATTAAAATTTCAAATGAACTTTGTGCTACATTTACTCATCAGCAAAGGCTTCAAGCTGATGTAATTTTAACTACGGCAACTACTGTAAATAATGATGAACCATTATTAAACGCTAGATTGGAAGGATGTGAGTATCCTAAAACTTTAGCGATTATTGACAGTCACTTAACCCTTAAGCAAGACGCAGAAATATTTAATAAAGCTAAACATTGTCATATTTATTATAGTGAACATGAAAAAAACAATAAAATTTATAAAAATAGTACGAGCCATCCAATTAATATCAAATCAAACTTTTTAGATTTAGAAGCCATAATTTGTCATTTAGGTGCAATGGGTTATCACGATGTTTGGGTTGAGGCTGGAGGCAGATTATTTACCGTATTACATACGGCAGGACTTGTAAATAGAACATACATTTATATTGCTCCAACTATTTTGGGAAATGAAGCGACTTCTCTTTACCATGACATAAGTATATTTAATAATCCTCATAAACTTATGTGGCGCAAAATGGATGATAATATGATATTATGCATTGATTGGATTTTGGCCTAGGTGTTTATTATGTTATATTATTGTATTGATGGGTCTCTATTTTCTAATGTAGGTTGGGCCAAGGCCCAACCTACATTATTATGCTGTTCACGAGAATATTAGGTTAATTATGTTTACAGGTATTATTGAAAAAAAAGGCAAAGTTTTAGCCAATATTAAACAAAAGTCTGGATCTAGGTTGATAATTTCTAACTTATTTGAGGACTTAAACGAAGGTGAATCTATTGCTATTAATGGTGTATGCCTTACATTATTAAAAGATAATAATTCACAATTAGCATTTGATGTATCACCAGAAACTCTTAATATAACTACTTTAGGTGAACTTTCTTTAGAAGATTATGTTAATATTGAACGCGCTATGTCAGCTTCATCGCGTTTTGGTGGTCATTATGTAAGTGGCCATGTTGATACTAAGGCTAAGGTGCAAAATATAAATATAATAGATGATTATTTAGAAATAACTATTGGTGAATTTTTAAATCTTGCTAAAAATTATCTTTTGCCAAAAGGCAGTATTACGTTAAATGGGGTAAGCTTAACTATTAATGAAGTGACTGATGATTATATTAAAGTTATGCTAGTTCCTCATACTATAGATGTTACTGCATTTAAATCTATTAAAGTAGGTGACTGGCTTAATGTTGAATTTGACTATTTAACAAGAATTGTAGCGCACCAAATAGCACATGCTTTAGAAAATAATAAAGCATTTTGATTTAATCAATCGAATATTTTGAGGTTATAACATGAAGGATCCATTCGCGAGTATTGAGCAAGCCATTATTGAACTAAAAGAGGGTCGAATGATCATTTTAGTTGATGATGAAGATCGCGAAAATGAAGGTGATCTAGTTGTTGCAGCAGATTATGCGTCAGCTAATTCAATTAATTTTATGTCGCGATATGGCTGTGGTTTAGTTTGCTTATCAATGGAGGATAGTTTAATTGATAAATTAAACTTACCTATGATGGCGTCTTCTAATCGTTCACCATATGGTACTGCTTTTACAGTTTCTATTGAATCTGCAACTGGAGTATCTACAGGTATTTCAGCTTCTGATCGTGCGCGTACTGTAGCTGTTGCTATTGATCCATCAACTGGTCCTAAAGATATTATTTCACCAGGTCATATCTTCCCGCTTAAAGCTTTAAAAGGTGGCGTTTTAAAGCGTGCAGGGCAAACTGAAGGCAGTGTGGATTTAGTAAAGCTTGCAGGATTAACACCTGCTGCTGTTATTTGTGAAATTATAAATGAAGATGGCACAATGAGTCGACGTGATGAACTAGCCCGTTTTTCAAAAAAACACCATATTCCAATGGTTACAATAAAAGATCTTATTGAATACAGAATAAAACATGAAAATCTTGTTGAAGCACTTGCAACTTCAAGAATCCCGTTAACAGGGTTAGGTGATTTTACCATGACTGTTTTTAGTAATGAAATTGACACAGTTGAACATTTTATCTTGGTTAAAAAGCCATTATTTGCAAATCAAGTTCCATTAGTTCGTATTCACTCTGAATGTATTACTGGCGATGTATTTGGATCATGTAAATGTGATTGTGGCTCGCAATTGCAGCAATCAATGGCTTTAATCGCTAAAGAGGGTGGGGTTCTTATTTATCTTCGTCAAGAAGGACGTGGCATAGGCTTAGCTAATAAGCTAAAAGCTTATGCTTTACAAGAAGAAGGTTATGATACAGTTGAAGCTAATATTAAGCTTGGTCTTCCAGTCGATAATCGTGATTATGCTGTTGCTTTTCAAATTTTAAAATATTTAGGAATGGATGTAATTAGATTATTAACCAATAACCCCAATAAGGTTAAATCAATTATAGATTATGGAATAAATGTTAGTGAGCGCATCTCTTTGACAATTGAGCCAACAGAAGAAAATTTATCTTATTTAAAGACTAAAAAAGATAAACTTGGACATATTTTATAATTAGATCAGGAATAGATATGAAACATATTAAAGCAAATTCTGTAAAAATTAATGGATCTTTTTCTGTTGCTATAATAGTTAGTCTTTTTAACCGTGAAATTACAGAAGAGCTACAAAATGGAGCCATTGCTCGTCTTAAAGAGCATCCTCTTACAGAAATTACTTTAATTGAAGTTCCTGGCGCTGTTGAAATCCCATTAATAGCAAAAAAATTAGCATCTAAAGGTGGGTATAACGCAATTATTGCCTTAGGAGCGGTTATTCGTGGGGAAACAAGTCACTATGATTATGTTTGTCAGCTAGTAAGCGATGGTTGTCAACGCGTAGGACTTGAATTTGATGTTCCTATAATTTTTGGTGTTTTAACTACTGAAAATGAAGAGCAAGCTTGGGATCGCTTAGGCGGCAAGCATGGCCACAAAGGAATTGAAGCCGCTGATTGCGCAATAGCAATGAATTCTATTTTGCAGCAAATATAAACTCATTCTACCTGAATATATTGGTTTTTCGCTATCGCTTTTTATGCCTACGAAACTTTAAAAAGCTCGCAATAGGGATTGCTATTACTCGCCTTTTAAAATTACGCAGGCATAAAAATCAAGTCGCGAAAAAACCAATCTCTTCAGGTAGAATGATTATAAATTTGTAAATTCTACATAATATAATTAGGTTATCTGGTTTTTTCTTGATAAAATGATCACCCGTTTACTTGCACTATTTAATTAATCCGCTTGTAAAGCGGCCTAGCATCTAACGGGGTTACCTATGACTAATTATATTTTCATCACTGGTGGTGTGGTGTCTTCACTTGGCAAAGGCATTGCCTCAGCATCATTAGCCGCAATTCTTGAAGCTCGCGGGCTTAAAGTTACTCTTATTAAATTAGATCCTTATATTAATGTTGACCCTGGAACTATGAGTCCATTTCAACATGGTGAGGTATTTGTTACTGACGATGGCGCAGAAACTGACCTTGATCTCGGTCATTATGAACGTTTTGTAAGAACTACGATGACTAAACTTAATAATTTTACTTCTGGTAAAATATATGAAAACGTTATTAAGAAAGAACGTCGCGGTGATTATTTGGGTGGTACTGTGCAAGTTATTCCGCATATTACCAATGAAATTAAGCGTTGCATAAAATTAGGCGCTGAAAATTATGACGTAGCTATGGTTGAAATTGGTGGTACTGTAGGAGATATTGAGTCTTTGCCATTTCTTGAGGCAATACGGCAAATGAGAATGGAGTTAGGTCATCAACGCACATTATTTATCCATTTAACTTTAGTGCCATTTATTGCAACTTCAGGCGAAACAAAAACAAAACCAACCCAACATTCTGTAAAAGAGCTTCGCTCAATTGGTATTCAGCCTGATATTTTAATCTGTCGTTCAGAAAAATCTTTATCAATGCATGATAGAGAAAAAATAGCCTTATTTACTAACGTTGATAAAGAGGGTGTTATTTCTTTAGAGGATGCTAAGTCCATATATCAAATACCAGTTATTTTACATGAGCAAGGTTTAGATGAAATAGTTGTAAAGAAATTAGGTTTAGATCTAAAACCTGCTGATTTATCTCAGTGGCAAAAAGTAGTAGATGAGCAAGCTAAGCAAACTATGACAGTTAAAATAGCTATGGTTGGAAAATATACTGAATTTAATGATGCTTATAAATCTATTAATGAGGCATTAACTCATGCAGGAATTCATACTGGAACTAGAGTAGAAATAATGTATGTAGATGCTGAGTCAATTGAAAAACATGGGGTATCATTACTTGATACTGCTGATGCATTACTTGTACCTGGTGGCTTTGGTGAACGAGGCATTGAAGGAAAAATAAAATCTATCCAATATGCACGTGAATCTAAAATACCATTTTTAGGAATATGCTTAGGGTTACAAACCGCGGTTATTGAATTTGCTCGTAATGTTTTAGGTTTAAAATCAGCTAACTCTACCGAGTTTGATAAGAAAACGCCATATCCTGTAATTGCTTTAATATCTGAATGGATGTCAGAAGATGGAAGTATAAATCTACGAGATGAAAATTCTAATCTTGGTGGAACTATGCGTTTAGGATCTCAGCCTTGTAATCTTGTAGAAGATTCTTTAGCTATTCGTGTTTATAAAGAGCCACAAATTTTAGAAAGACATAGGCACCGTTATGAAGTAAATAATAATTTTGTTGAAGAATTAGTTAATAATGGTTTAGTTATTTCAGGGCGCTCTGGAGATAATAGTTTGGTGGAAATGGTTGAGCTAGTTGATCATCCTTGGTTTTTAGCTTGTCAATTTCACCCTGAATTCAAATCAACTCCGCGAGATGGGCATCCATTATTTGAATCTTTTGTATTGGCATCACGAGATTATAATCAAAAAAAGGTTGAGAAATGAAATTATGTGGCTTTGAAATTGGTGAAAAATCACCATTATTTTTAATAGCAGGACCTTGTGTTATTGAGTCTGAAGCTTTGGCTTTAGAAACAGCAGGATATCTTAAAGAACTTTGTGACGAGCTTTCAATTTCATTTATTTATAAGTCGTCATTTGATAAAGCTAATCGAACTTCAATTAATAGCTTTCGAGGACCTGGCGTTGAGGCTGGGTTAAAAGTTCTTGAAACGGTTAAAAATCAAATTGGGGTGCCAGTTCTTACCGATGTGCATGAGGATACGCCACTGGAGGAGGTGGCCGCAGTAGTCGATGTTTTACAAACACCCGCTTTTTTATGTAGGCAGACTAATTTTATTCAGCGGGTAACAAGCCTTAAGAAGCCTGTTAATATTAAAAAAGGGCAATTTCTAGCGCCATGGGAAATGAAGCATGTAGTTGCTAAAGCAAAGGCATCTGGCAATCAAAATATTATGGTTTGTGAGCGAGGAGTTAGCTTTGGGTATAATAATCTTGTTTCAGATATGCGTTCTTTGAAAATTATGCGAGAAACAAACTGCCCTGTAGTTTATGATGCAACTCACTCAGTACAATTGCCTGGCGGTAACGATGGCGTTTCAGGTGGGCAACGTGAGTTTATACCTACACTTGCAAGAGCCGCAGTAGCTGCTGGAATTTCAGGTATTTTTATGGAAACTCATCCAAATCCAGAGCATGCATTAAGTGATGGTCCTAATAGTTGGCCATTAGATAAGATGAAAAATTTATTAGAAAATTTGATAGCTATAGATGCACTAGTTAAATCAACTGGTGAGCTATATTAATGATTATTAATATGCCCACTAGTTTTTATAATTTGGCGGAGAGACAGGGATTCGAACCCTGGGAAGGTTGCCCTTCAACGGTTTTCAAGACCGCCGCATTCGACCGCTCTGCCACCTCTCCATGGCGGAATATATATGAATGGTTTATAAGTTGCAACAACTTTT
>Ga0247836_1006522_pt1 | contig 12919 bp, 10 predicted proteins | sample LaCruzMarch2015__4_FD_187116 | JGI IMG/M metagenome (GOLD analysis project Ga0247836, IMG submission 187116) | Freshwater microbial communities from meromictic Lake La Cruz, Castile-La Mancha, Spain - LaCruzMarch2015_14m | ecosystem: Environmental > Aquatic > Freshwater > Lake | place: Spain...
TCCCTGGTGCTTAGTTCTTTCCTCGGCGTAGTTGCCGCCCTTGCAAGGCGATCAACGTTTCTCCCGCTCAGGGGGTTTGCCACCGCCTACGTCGAAATCGTAAGAGGAACTCCACTGCTCGTTCTTTTGTTTTTTCTATTCTACGTTGTGGCCAACACTGCCGGATGGAGCGACAGGGTGGCCGTTGGCGTATTGGCGCTTTCCCTTTTCTCGGGGGCCTACATTGCAGAGATCGTCCGTGCGGGAATCAGCAGCATCGGAGAATCCCAGAGGGAGAGCGCACGGGCCATCGGGCTCACGACCGCCCAGGCGTACCGCTACGTGGTATTTCCGCAGGCACTGAGGAATTCGCTTCCTCCGCTCGCGGGCCAGTTCGCCTCCATCATCAAGGATTCTTCACTGCTCTCGGTCGTAGGGGCAGCGGAGCTCACTTATTCGGCGCAGCAGATCAATTCCGCGACTTTCAGCACGCTGGAAAGCTTTTTGCCGCTGGCCATCGGCTACCTTGTCCTCACGATCCCGGTCTCGCTAGCCGCCCGCAGAATGGAAAAGCACCTTGTCTTCGAAACATGAAGCTCTCGTGCAATCAAATCCGAAAGACCTTCGGCAACCACCATGCTTTGAATGGGGCAACGTTCGAAGCGGACTTTGCCCATACTCTCGCTCTGATCGGCCCTTCGGGGGGTGGAAAATCGACCCTTCTCCGTATTTGTGCTGGTCTGGAAATTCCCGAGGAGGGCACGGTGGTGCTCGACGGAACGCAAATGATCTTCGAGGAAAAGCCGATGCACCGGCACCGCCTTCGCGCTGGAATCGTCTTTCAGGGCTTCAATCTTTTTCCTCACCTCACAGCTCTTGAGAATGTTCTTCTGCCCCTCGAAAAAGTCCACATGGTTCAAGATGCCCGCTCCAGGGCCAATGCGGCACTCGAACGCTTCGGGCTCGGAGCCCACAGCTCAAAAAAACCCTCCCAACTCAGCGGCGGGCAGCGTCAGAGAGTCGCAATCGCACGCGCTCTCGCAATTGAGCCGGACTTCCTCTTCATGGATGAGCCGACCTCAGCGCTCGACCCGGAGATGACCTCCGAAGTGCTCGACGCCATCGCCGACTTGCGGGATTCCAAACAGCCACTCATTCTCGTCACACACGAAATGGGTTTTGCCCGCAAAGCGGCCGATGTCGTTGCGTTTGTTGCCGAAGGAAAAGTGCTTGAGTGCGGACCCTCCGAAGATTTTTTTGAAGCGCCCAGGACGGCGGAGGCCGCGCGTTTCCTTCAGAGGATCCTCAAGTATTGACCTCGTCGGGCTCGCCTCCGCCCTTTCGCAGGCGGCAAACGCCCCGCTTGGAAGCTGCTACAAAATCGAATAGCTCACGCGCCTCGGTCCCCCAGTCCTGGAGTTTGGCCCCTTCCAATGCCTGCCCGAAGCTCATGCCCGAGCGGTAGAGAAGTTTGAAAGCACGCCGGATCTCGTCGCGCACCCCGGGTTTCAAGCCGGCTCTCCGGAGGCCGACCAGGTTGACACCCACCACGAAGTTCCGGGTTTCCGCCGTCGTGAACGGCGGGATGTCCTTATTGAAGCGGGCACCTCCTCCAATCATGGCGAGCCGCCCGATCCGCAGGAACTGATGAAAGACACTTGCGCCGCCGACGACTGCGCCGTCGCCGACATTCACATAGCCGGCGAGGAGGCAGTTATTGGCAAGAATCACGCGGTTACCGAGTGTGACATTATGCCCGAGGTGCGCTCCGACCATGAGATAGCACTCATTGCCGACCACGGTCTCGCTGCCTTCCTTTGTTCCGCGGTGAATCGTGACATACTCCCGAAAGGTATTTCCCGAGCCGATACGGACACCGGTTTTGCGGGTTGGATCAAAGGAAAAATCCTGAGGACTTCCCCCGATTACGACACCACAACCGAAAATGTTGCGCTCCCCTGCCACCAGCGGTCCCTCGAGTGTCGCCCGCGGGCCAACCACACAACCGGCACCGAGCACCACATCGTCGCCAACGATGGCCCAGGGCCCGATATCAACGTCGTCGGCAAGATGTGCTGACGAGGAGACTACGGCCGTCGGATGAATTTTCATAAGAGTCCTGCTTCCCGGAAGCTGAAGTAAGGCTGGCGCCCGCCCTCGGCCGTTCCAACGATGATGTGGTCAAGCAAATTGATCTGCAAAAAGGACGCTCCCTCCCTCAAGCGGGAGGTGAGCGTTTGGTCGGCGCGGCTGGGGGCCGGGTCGCCGGATGGGTGGTTATGCATCACAATCACGGCATAGGCACGGTGGATGATCGCCATCTTGAACAGCTCCCTTGGATGCGCCACACATTCGTTGAGTGAACCTGCGGCAATCTCTTCCTCGCGCAAAAGCCTGAGCTTGGTATCCAGTAAAAGCACCCTCAGCACTTCATGGTCGAGAGCCTGCAAGCTGGGACCAAAAAGCTCAAATGCCGCCTGAGCTGCATCAACGACCGGTCGCTCCGTTCCCCCGCGGGCCAGGCGCTTGCCGAGCTCGACGGCTGCACAGAGTTCCGCAGCCTTGGCACGTCCAATTCCCAAGACAGAGGCCGCAAGCTCGTGCGCATCACAGCGGGACAATGCGTGGAGCGAGCCCTTCACTGCTATCAACTCAGTGGCAAGGGCCAGCACACTCTTTCCCTTCCGGCCCGTCCGCAAAAAAATAGCCAGCAACTCGGCATCGGTCAGTGCCGCGGCACCCCTTGCCGCCAGCTTCTCCCTCGGCCTGTCGGTTTCTGGAATCTCGCTTAACAACATCCGAAAAGGCTAGCCCCCGCGCCCCCGGGCCGCAAGACCACACAGCAACCTGCCATCCCCGCGTTCGCCGTGTAACGTGAGCCGGGGTTCGCCACCGCCACCAAACTTTTTGGTGCCGCAAGCGCATTCCTTCACCGCATGAATTGGACCGGACAGCCCGCGGGCCGTTCAGCGCCCGGAGCCTCTGGATATTCAGCCCGGGCAGCGGAACCAGAGAGTGCGTGCAGCGCGCTCCGCGGGAATATCCGGGAGGGCGGGTTCTTCATGAAAGCTGTGGGCCCCCGGGCAGCGGAGGGCTGCGATCTGCCGCAATGCCTTAGAGTCGAGGCCGGAACAGTTTGTCGAAAGAAGAATCTCCGCACCGGGTTCCGCACAAGCAAGAGCCAGCCCCACCAATTCGCCTAGTTGGTTTTCCGCCCGAAAAACTTTGCCTCCCCTGCCACGCGAAAACGTCGGGGGGTCGAGGATAATCGCATCGAATCGCTCGCCCCGGCGGGCCAGACGGGGCAGACACTCGAAGACATCATCCGGATAGAAACGGTGCCCGGCCAGCGGGAGATTGTTGACTTCAAAATTCTGCCTCCCGCGCGCCAGCACACTTTTGGAAAGGTCGATACTCGTTGTCGAAGCTCCAGCAAAAGCCGCACTCACCGAGAAAGAACAGGTGAATGCGAAGCAGTTAAGAACACGCTTCGCAGCCAGGGAGGACAGCCTGGAACGGTTGGCCCTCTGGTCGGGAAAGAACCCGCACGAATAGCCGAGCGAAAAATCCACTTCATAAGCAAGGCCCGACTCACGGCAGAGAAACCGTGTGGAGGGCGGGCTTCCGGCGGGTAAGACCGGCCACGGGGTATCGCTCTTCCCGGGCGCATGAACAAGGCGACGGCAAAACACGGCCTCCGGGCGGTGGGCTCTGGCATGCATCCCGGCAACGAGAGGGAGCGGGTCCGTCTCAGTGGACATCGAAATCAGGACCGCACTGCCGAAACGTTCAACCCAAAGGCCCGGCGAGTCCGCGAGCCGGAATGCATCGGTGCCGGAGGCTGCAAATTTTTCGACTTCCCTGGATGTCAGCCACTTCAGCCCGGCTTTCCCCTTGTATCCGCTGGCCGGGATTTCAGGAGGCACGGGCATCCATGGACGGAAGGGGCGGAAGCGGACAATCAACGGCATCCGCAATCGCCCGGAGCAATTCGTATTCGTAGGGAACAATCACCCCGTCATGAGCCGCACTTTGGGCGCAGGCATTCAGGACCGTTCTCTTAACATCGGAAGACCCTTCGCCCAAACGGTCGAGGGCAGCGCCAACGGCGGCCAGATCACAGGTTTCGCCAAGCGTCATCGGGTAGGAGGAAGACTTGAATAGCAACTCCCGGATGCCAACCCTGAATGCGGCTTCGCGATCAGCCGGGGATTCATGCCCGACGAAGACAATGGCTGTAAGCAGCGTTTCAATATCGCCAAGCAGCGGAATGATGGAGCGGAAACGGACGTGGGCACCCGTGGACTTTGTAAAATAAAGCTCCAGGTGCCTGAGAAGGATTTTTTGCAGGACAAACTCGAAGAGGTCGATCTGGGAATCACTCTCCACAAGATGCTTAATGCAGGCCTTGAATTCCTCATATTGGGCATCGGAGAGCCCCCGCAGCGTGGGAATTGCCAGGTCCACGAGAGCAATCCTTCCCGAACCGGCAATCTCGTCCCTGCGCTCGAAATACTTGATTGTTGCAAGGCGGGTTGATTCCGGCGCCGGGAAGCCTTTGAGTTGCTGAGCCCTGCGTGTTTCGTCCGTGTCGAGCAGAAGAGAGTAGACAAGCGCACAGGCGGGCAGGGTCTCGCGGGAAGCTTCCCTGCTGAATTCCGGAAGCCCGGAGAGCAGCGCGGCGGCAAGTCCCGTGGACATCCCGGGCCCGCGCTGAAACATCCCCGCAGGACTCGCGACCGGGTCGGAGGACGGACGGGGTTTCGCAACAGGGAGGACCGGCACAACCCGCGAGGGATCAAAATTAGGCGCAATGGCCGCAATGCGCTCAGGCAATGGCGGGTGGGTCGAAAACAAGGCAAAGAATGAGTCTCCCAATCCATCTCCAAAAAACATGTGGCTCGCTTCGGCTGACCGGGGGCTGGCAAGGCGGGCCGTGAACTTGCCGATCTTCCAGAGTGCGCCGGCAATCCCGTCGGGATTCCGGGTGTATTGAACAGCGGATGCGTCGGCGAGGAATTCGCGCTGACGACTGACCGCGGCCTTGATCAGATTGCCGAAGAAGACCCCGATCCATCCCACAAGGTAGAGAGAGAGGCCGGCACCAAGAAGAAACAATACAATCCCGCCGCCGCCTTTACGCCCTTCCTTGTCGTTACCACCATCCGAAGGCAGATAGAAAGTAATCCGGAGCAAAATCCCTCCGAGGAATGCAATGCAAAGAATTCCATTGAGCAAACCGATCAGGCGGGTATTCAGCCTCATGTCTCCGTGGAGGATATGACTGAATTCGTGGGCGATCACCCCTTGCAATTCATCCCGCGTGAGTCGCTCCACGCAGCCACGGGTTACACCGACCGCTGTATCGCCCGGACCGTGCCCGGCGGCAAAAGCATTAATGGCCGGGTCGGGCAATAAAAAGACGTCGGGCACCGGGACGCCCGACGCAATCGACATTTCCTCAACAATGTTAAGCAGCCGGCGCTCGCCGGGATCGGTGGTGTGGGGTGAGATCTGCTCGCCTCCCAGCATTGCCGCAACAACCCTCCCGCCGGCGGAAAGCTCTGCCATCTTTGACAGACTGCCAGCGGCAACCACCACAAGAGTGCCGCCAGCCACCCACAGTGCCAGCTCGGGATCTTTCCAATCCAGGCCGAGGATTAAAGCAAAAACCAATTGGAGTACGACGATGATCCCAAGCACGGCCATCGCGAAGTAGGCAATAAGCAAGGTCGTCTTTTTCTGTGCGCGGTCCTGTCTTTCGAAGAAATCCATTGATGATAAGCCTAGCGAGCCACTGCCTCATACCAAGGAAAAGATGCTCCCAAATCCCAGGCTTTCTTTGTCCTGGGACCGCATTCTTGTCTCTCACAGAGCCCACAAAGGAGGGCGTCGGAAAGTGATGTGCGATTTCAGGGCATGGTCCTTGCATGACGCCAGTCGCGGAGATCGGGGAGGACAGCTCGTTTCACGATCCGCATTCCCAGCCACATCCGTGAAAATCCGTGTCCTCAGTGGTTCACTCTTCTTCAGGACGGGACACCAATGGTCGGAAGCTACTCCGCGGGTTGGGAATGCTTGAGCAGGAATTCCCTGGCAGCCATGGCGGCACGCGGCCCGTCGGCACCAATCCAAAAAAGATGCCCGGTATTTTCCGCCGCCACAAAAAGCGAGCCCGGCACACGGGCGGCGAATTCCCGGGCTTCCGGAAGTGGAATGAAGGTGTCCTGGCTTCCATGGATCACGAGCATGGGAACTCCCGCGGGGACGGGCAGTTTTGTCAGTGCCCGGAATTGAAGGAGATCGTTGCGGCTGCCGGCCTCACGGGGGGAGATGGGAATAACCGACCGGGCCATTGCAATAAAGGATTCCATCTGAGACGGGTCGGAGCGGGAAGCCGTCAGGAGGACCTCCCGCTGCGCTGAAGATCCTCCATAAATGAGAGGGAGGGCCGCCTCCATAAGGCGGCCTGGATTATTCTGCGCCTGCCATGCGACGATTGCCGTTCCGATATCCCCCGAGACGGCCCGGAGAACCTGCTCGGGAAGAGGAGGCTCTCCATCCGACGGGGTGCGCGGGAGTGGGGCTACCAATGCCGATGCCAAAATCAGCGCTGAGACGCGCTCCGGGTGGCGGGCTGCGAGTTGAACGGCTGCCGGGCCACCAGTCGAAAAACCAACAACTGCGGCCCGCTCCAGACCGATGCTGTCGAGCAATGCCACCAGATCCGCTGCCTGTTGCTCAGGCAGCAACCGGGAACCGAGAGGGGTGCCAAGATACCCCGGCCTGGACGGCGCAATCACCCGGAAACCCTCATCAAGTCCAAGCCCTTCTGCAACAGCCAGAGATTGATCGTATCCCCCCGGCGTCCCATGAACGATTAGAACAGGAATTCCCTCCCCCCGTTCGGCATATTGCTGCGGACCCGTGCCGGTTTCGACAACCTCAGCTCCCGCACCCAGCTCCGCAATGCGGTCCACCCGCCAGGACTCAAAGCGCGCCAGCAAAATGCCTGTTGCCAACAGGCACGCAACCAGCAGGAGAAACGCACCCCGCCAGAGCCAGGCGGTCCCACTCATCGTCTGCGGCGGCGGCCGAAGGTCGTGCCTTTGAGCCCGCGAACACCCTTCGCGGATTTCAGCGCGTGCTCGACAGTCTCCTCGTTGAAAAGTGCCGTGTAAACATAAGGAAAACCATCGAGCTTGAGACGGGGGACCCGCTGCCCGATGAAGCGTTCGATGGCTTTGACGTGTGGCAACTCCTCCGCAACAACGATCGTGAAGGCATCACCCACGTTCTGTGCACGTCCGGTCCGGCCGATGCGGTGGACATAATCCTCCGGATGCTGTGGCACGCTGTAGTTGATGACATGCGATACCCCCGCGATATCGATTCCACGCGCCGCGATGTCGGTGGCAACCATCACTTCAAAGCGTCCGTTTTTAAAGCCTTCGAGAGCCTCGACGCGTTCGGTTTGGGTGCGGTTCGAATGGAGTACGGCCACCGAATGCTTCTCTGCCTTGAGCCGCCTCGATATGCGATCCGCCTCGTCTTTCGTGCGGGTGAATATCAGCACGCTGTCAAAGTCGGTTCGGTCCAGCAGTGCAATAAGAAGGTCAAACTTCTGGTCGTTCGCCACGGGGTAGAACGCATGGGTTACAGTCTCGGCCGGTGATCTCCGTGCTCCGATCTCAATTTTCTCGGGATTATCAAGACACCACGCCGACAGCCTCTCGATTTCTTCGGGAACGGTTGCAGAAAAAAGCAGGGTCTGCCGGGCCTTCGGACACTTCTCGACGATGCGCCTCACATCGGGAAGGAATCCCATATCAAGCATTCGATCAACCTCGTCGAGCACCAGAAATTCGACCGTTCCGAGATCAGCGTCTCCCCGTTCCATATGATCCAGAAGGCGGCCGGGGGTCGCCACAATCACATCGCAGCCACCCGCAAGCGCATCCTTCTGATTGCCATAGCCGACCCCACCGTGGACAAGGCCGACCGGCATTTCCAAAAAGCGCGCAAAATCGCGGAAGGCCGTCTCAACCTGCATTGCAAGTTCGCGGGTTGGCTCGAGCACCAGGCAACGGGTCCTGCCCTGCTTTTCATGCAGCAAAGTAAGGATCGGCAATGCGAAAGCCGCCGTCTTTCCGGTGCCGGTTTGTGCCGAGGCAATCAGATCTCTCCCGGCAAGAATCAATGGAAACGAACGCAACTGGATGGGAGTAGGATCCGCATATCCCATACGCTGTGCACCATGAACGACGGGTTCGGAGAGACCAAGATCTTGAAACGACATAGACCCTTTCCTAAGCAAGTTCCGGCCGATTACAAAGCCTTTTGAAAGGAAAGGCTCCTGCCCGGAACCTGAAAAAACAAAGAAATTTGCTTGCAGAGCCCCTGATTTACTCCATTCATTGCAAGCTTATGGATATTGCAAACCTTAGCGCAGCCTCGCTGCGCAATCTCATCACACATCTCGAGCGGCGCGACGCCCTCGTCGCCGAGCTCAAAAAACTCGAAGGGACACTTCAATCCCTTGCCTCCGGCGGCAAAGCTTCGGCATCCGCTCCGGCCCCCGCTGTGCGCAAACGCAGGAAACGTCGCGGTGGCCGCAAGGCCCGTGTCGCCAATGTTGCAGCACCGGCTCCCAAGGTGGCAAAGGCTGGCAAGCCCGGACGCCCGCCCAAGGCAGCAAAGGCTGGCAAACCCGGCCGGCCGGCCAAGGCTGGCAAACCCGGACGTCCCGGCAAGGGCAACCGGCGGGGTGCTTTGAAAGCACGGATCCTCGCCGAACTCACCAAAGCGGGTTCCGCAGGGATCGTCGTGAAAAACCTGGCCCAAACACTTAAGGCCAAGCCTCAAAACATCCACGTCTGGTTCAGCAGCACGGGAAAAAACGTCCCCGGCCTCACCAAAATCGGCGAAGGCCGTTATCGCCTGAACGCTTAACAAACCCGCGGCCTTACGGCCGTTCGGTCACTCTTCTGTGACCACACAATGGCGCTCCTCCGGGAGCGCCATTTTTTTTGCGGAACAGAGAGCCTCTGCGACCCCCTCACCGTTCTCCAATGAAGCAACGCAGCCACCTGCCGAACGGACAGCGCTCTTGACCTCCGGTATCGCATTGGCCGGGCATGCCAGAAATCCGGCGCGATCCTTGCGGAGCATGGGAAGATCGTTATGGTGGTCACCTGCGGCAAAGACCTGCGAGACCGGCACCCCCTCCAAACGGCAGAGCTCGGCAAGGGCTGACCCCTTATCGTAGTGCGCATGGCAAAACCTCATATAGATGCTGTTGCGCTGAAACGAAAAGTCGCTCAGGCCGGACGCCAGTTGCCGGATATCCACAGCCAGCTCATCCATCGTTTCCTCATCCGGCGCGACCAGTCCCGCTGGCAAACCATCCTCAAAAATAAGTTTGACCCCCGGCCGGCTCCCGATCGAGTTCCGGATTTCGGAAAGGATTCCGGAGGCCTGATCAAACAAGAAGGAGTGACGCTCCGAACAAAGGGCATTCCACGAACCGTAGGGTTCCCATTCCCCATCCTTCCCATGACAAAAAATTTCGCGTTCGTTTGTCAGGAGAAAGTCCGGCTGAACGGGAGACCCTAACTGTTCGACCCCTTGAATGGCGTGGAGCAGACTGCGGCCGGTGTTGATGGCCCAGAGTCCGCCGGAGAGCCGGTGATCGAGGAGGGCTTCCGCGAGCGCCTCACTGCACCTTCCGTTGCTTCCGAAGCCAACAATTGTGCCGTCGAAGTCCGTGCTGAGAAGGCGGATGGATGCCATGGACTTCCAAGCTACACAGGCTGAGCAGGACAGCAAACAGGGAATAACCGATTGGCCAGCATCTTGTCGGACTTGGAAACGAGTCCTGTTGGCCGGGAGGGAAGGTGGAGGTTTTGAAACATGCCTTGCTTGGACTGGGGCAGCGCTTCGACAGAGGGTTCGTTGTTGAGCGTCCCGAGCCCTTGGTGTATGTTGCCCGGATATGAAATCCGCCTACGAACTGGCCATGAGCCGCTTGGAGAAGCAGTCCCCCCAACCAAAGGTTGGCGAAGCCACAAAAAAGCGGCTGGCAGAAATTGACTCAGAGATCACCGCCAAAATTGCCGAGCGCAAGGTTTTTCTTGAGGGGGAAATCGCGAAGCTTGCAGCCGATCCTGCGGGGGCAGACGAGCTCCATTCCCAGCTGGCACGCGAAATCGCACGCCTTGAGGAAGAACGGGAGACTAAAAAGGAAAAGGCCCGCAAACAAGGATAGGCACGCCTGCGGCTCCCGCGCATCATCACTGCTTTTTGGAGTGGCGAAAGGCACGGTATGGCGGCTATATTGAAAGTTCTTCCCGAATGAAATCCATATTCCTTTCTCTCGTTCTCCTGACGACGGCGGTTTTTCTACCAGGAGTCGCCACCGCGCAATCCCCCGGGGCAGCCCAGGCGAATACCGACGCCTTCAACCTTTTCTCGGAGGGAAAATACGAAGCGGCGGCTGCCGCCTATGAGAAACTGCTCAAGGACTATCCGACCGACGCGGTAGTGCCAATCGGGCAGATCCAACTCGCTTTCACAAACTACTTCCTCGGCCGCTTCGACGCTGCGACCGAAATGGTCAAAAAGGTGGGTTCCGGTCCCCCTCTTGCTGAAGAACTCAAGCAGGTGGTGGACGGGTTGCTTCCCCAAATCCTCTCGGCCAAGGCATCCCTCATGCCGGATTCGGACCCCAAGCGGAAGACCACCTTTCAGGAGGCTATCACGGGTTTCACGAATTACATCACCAAGTACCCGCAGGCGCAGGATCTTGAGAGCGTCATCTACAGCCGGGCGGTTTCGAATTATCAGATCGGCCAATTCGACGAAACGGTGAAGGACACCGAGTTGAATGTTCAGAAATTCCCCGGCAGCGGCACCGTCGCCGGGAGCAAAAATCTCCTCGCCATTGCCCTGGCCACACAAGGCAGCATGGCACTCAACAAGGGAGAGAGCAAGGAGACCGCATTCAGCTTTTACAAAAAGGCTTCCGATTTGCTCCGTGGCATCATCAAAGATCGGACGGATCTCGCGCTCTACAACGAAGCCAATTTCCAGTTGGCGGAAATCCTCTTCAATCAGGCGGGTTTCAGCCCGGAGACCGAACGCCCGGCCCTCTATGCCGAAGCCCTTGCGGCTTACCGGGCGATCGTGCCCAAGGAAGAAATCCTCGAGATGCAGAAAGAGGTCATCGCCGGATTTCCGGCAAAACGACTTGCCGCCATTCAGGCCCGCAACCAAACCCTGCTCAAGCAACTGGATCGCGACAACCTTCGGGAGTTGACCAAACTCGAGGAGTTGAAAAATAAAACGGATCAGGTTCCCACAGCAGTGCAGAAAATGGGGGAAATCTTTTTCCAGCAGGGCCAGGTCAATGCGGCCCGCACGGTATTGAACCATGCGGCCCCCTTCCTCAAGGCGGAGGAGGATACCAAACGCAATCTGTACTTCAAAACCATGTCCTATGCCATGCAGGGAAATTCCGATGCGGCCCTTGCTGGCTATGAGGATTTCCAATCCAAGCACAAGGGCGATCAGGTGGCGGATAATCTGCCGGTCACAATCGGGGAAATGCTTCTCGCACAGAACAAACCTCAGGATGCAATCCGGTATTTCGACGAGTCGCTCGCACTCTATCCCGAGGGTCGCTTCGCGGGCCGCTCGGTGGTTTCGAAAGCCTCTGCGGAATCGCGCCTCGGACAGAAAGAATCCGCTGCGAAAACGTTTGTGGATTTTCTCGGGAAAAACCCCTCACCCGAAATTGCCGTGATTGCGCGGGCCGGCCTCGCCAACATCTACAAGGATACCGGCAAGTGGGATGAGGCGATCGCCGCATACAAAGAAGTTCAGGAAAAGCACCCGGGCACCCCGCAGGCCGTGGAGAGCGAATATTGGCTTGGCATCTGCGCTCAGCAAAAGGGTGACAACGCGGGTGCCATCCCTCTCCTTGAGGAGTTCGCCAAAGCCCACCCGGAGCATCAACTCGCTCCGCTTGCCGTCTATGCCAGGGGCGGGGCGCTCATCGCCACCGGCAAGCAGGATGAAGGAATGGCAACGCTCGCCGCTCTCGCTGAAAAATATCCCGACAGCCAGCCTGCGCCGTTCACTTATTTTATGCGTGCACAACACGCCGGATCTTCCGGAAAGGCAGAGGAAGTCATAGCGCTGATGCGGCAGTTTATTGAGAAATACCCCAAGGACGACAAAGTCTTTTTTGCCTACGAGTCCCTCGCCCAGGCGGACATCAATTCCAAAAAGCCGGAGGAGGCACTTGCCACCTATAGGGACTTTGCCCAGAAGTATCCGGAGTCCGCGCAGGCGCCGGATGCCCTTCGAAAAATCGCCGCACTCCAGACAGCCGCCGCCGACGGCCTCGGCCGGTACGGTGCCCTGGATGAGACCGAACGGGCACGCTGGAAAACCAACATCGAGGCGAGTGTCGCGACGGCCGAAGAGGTTCTAAAGAAATACCCCGAAAGCCCGCAGGTGGCATTCGCTCTCCAGACTCTCCTTCAGAACCAGCGTTTGCTGGTGGGAGCAGATATCAAGAAGGCACCGGAAATCGAGTCTTACTTCCAGGCATTTGCCGATGAGGCACCCACCCCGCAATCCAAGAGCAAGATTCTCTTTACACTTGCGAACTATGTCTCGGAGTCGGATGCCAAAAAGGCCCTCGAAGTGATGACATCCGCCTTTGATACCCAGGTCATTTACACACCGGCGGATCTCGACAGCTACGGTTCTGCTTTGATCGATCAGAAAAAGTATGACGAAGCGGCCGCCGTCTTTGAAAAACTGGCAAAGGATTATCCGATCCCCGCCGGCACAGCTCCCACCAAGGCATCTCCGACCATTCAGGAAGCCCAGGCAATTGCCCTCTTCGGGCAGGCACGAATCCTCCAGGAGA
>Ga0247836_1006525_pt1 | contig 12915 bp, 15 predicted proteins | sample LaCruzMarch2015__4_FD_187116 | JGI IMG/M metagenome (GOLD analysis project Ga0247836, IMG submission 187116) | Freshwater microbial communities from meromictic Lake La Cruz, Castile-La Mancha, Spain - LaCruzMarch2015_14m | ecosystem: Environmental > Aquatic > Freshwater > Lake | place: Spain...
CTCACCAGCGATGGCGAACGCCAGCCCGCCCTCCGCCTTAGCGACAGCCCCAGCGCCAATACCACCCTCTGGCCCACCCTGCCCGACATGCGCTGGGCCGCCAGCGTCCAGGCCCAGCCCGGCGCCATCACCCTCGCCTCCTTTCAGCCAGGCGACTCCCAGCCCGGCAAACCCGCCGCCGTCTTCCGCTCCGTCGGCGCCGGGGCCGTTCTTTACCTCGGCACCGATGACCTCTGGCGCTGGCGTTATCAGGTGGGCGACCTCTACCATCAGCGCCTCTGGATGCAGCTCGCCGCCTGGATCGCCGCCCCGCCCTTCCAGGCCGAGGACAAAAAACTCTCCATCGGCACCGACCGCCTCCGCTACACCCCTGGTGAGCAATCCGAGATCCGCGTCCGTGTCCGCAACCCCGCCGGAGAACTCATCAGCGACGCCGAACCCCGCGCCTTCCTCCTCCTGGATGGCAAAGAGATCGCCACCCTCCAGCTCGAGCCCGACCCCACCCACTTCGGCATCTACCGCGCCCTCACCCCGCCGCTCAAGGCCGGAGCCTATGAGATCGCCGTCGCCGAAAGCCCCGCCGCCGTGCGCAGCGACCTCCGCCTCTCCCTCCGCGTCGCCGATACCGGCAACCCCGAATGGGCCACCCTGACCCTGAACCGCCCACTGCTCGAGTCCATGGCCACCGCCTCCGGCGGCCGCTTCCTCCGCGAAGAACAAGCCGCCACCGAGCTCCCCAACCTCTTGCAGTCCATCGACCGCAAACAAACCACCGTCCGCGAGACCATCCTCTGGTCCAGTTGGTGGTGGTTCGGCATCGTCATCGTCCTGCTGACGGCGGAGTGGTTGTTGAGGAAAAGGTTGCGGTTGGTCTAACAAGGAGTGAGGCCATCCTGGCCTCCGCCTGTGAGGGCTGGAAGCCCACACTCCTTGTGAATCCCCGCACTTCCCGCTCGCCTCCACCGAGGGAATGCCTTACAAACCCGCGCGGTCAAACACTCCCACGTCATGGCAAATCCACCCAAGGTCTTCATCTCCGCCACCAGCGGTGACTTGCGCAGCGCACGTCAGATTGTCAAAGACGCCCTGCTCACCATCAACTGCCACCCCGTCGAGCAGACCAACTTCGAGCCCGACTACCGCACCATCGCGGACATGCTGCGTGGCAAGATCAGCGACTGCCAGGCCCTCATCCACATCGCTGGAAACCGTTACGGGGCCGAGCCTGATCCCGCCACCCTCCCGCCCGGCACCGACCGCCACAGCTACACTCAGATGGAGTATCACATTGCCCGCCAGCTCGGCCTGCGTGTCTATACCTTCGTCCTTCCGGATACCTACCCCTACGATGTCCCCACCGACTCCGACGGCCAGCCAGTCCCGCCCGAGGCCCCGGAGAAAACCGCCCTTCAGCAACAGCATCGTGACTTCATTCGGAAGGATGCCCACATCCGCTACACCGCCGCCAATGATCTGGAACTTCGCACCCACATCATCGCCCTTCAGGAAAAGGTCATCGGCCTGGAGCAGGAGCAGGTAAAAATCTCTGCCGAGGTCAAAACCACCCGTCACTGGGGCATCTGGGCCACCGCTGCCATTCTACTCCTCCTTGCCTGTATCGGCGTCTGGCAGATGCAGGCAAAAAAGGACACCACCCACCTTGCCGCCCAGATGACCCAGGTGCAGGAGGCTCTCAGCCGCCTCCAGCAGCAGACCGACCCCGCCAAAGACCCCATCAGCCAGTGGTCCCAGGCGCGGTTGGAGGAGGAACTGGCCCGGCAGATGCAGATGAGCGTCACCGACCTGCGCGCCCTACTCCATGCAGGCCGCACCAGTCTGGATGCCCTGGTTCAGGGACAGTCCCTGCTCGCCTCCGGCAAACCTGCGGAGGCCGGGGAAAAGTTCGATCAAGTCCTCAAGGAGGAAACCGGGGCACTCCAGCGGGCCAAACAAGCCTGGGAGGGCAAAGCCCAGATCGCCTATGACAAAGTCCGGTATGAAGAAGCCTTCGACTACCGTCAAAAAGCAGCCGCCCTCGTGGACAAAACCACCGCCCCCCTCGCCTGGGCCGATGCACAGACTTGGGTCACAGTCATCCAGTTCCAGCTCGCCCGTCATCAGGATGCCGAGCCACTCATGCGGGAGATCCTCACTCTGCGCGAGCAGCACCTTGGCCCCGACCACCCAATGATTGCCATAGCACTCAACGACCTAGCCCAGTTGCTCCAGGCTACGAACCGCCTAGGCGAGGCAGAGCCGCTGATGGTGCGGGCGTTAAAGATGGACGAGGCTAGCTACGGCAGGGATCACCCCCATGTGACCATTCGCCTAAACAATCTTGCCCAGTTGCTCAAGGACACTAACCGGCAGGAGGAAGCGGAGCCGATGTTGCAGAGGGCACTGAAGATCTCTGAGGCCAGCTACGGGCCTGATCATCCCGATATTGCCATTCGCCTGAACAATCTGGCCTCGTTGCTCCGGGACACGAACGGGCCGCTGGAGGCGGAGCAGCTTTATCGTCGTGCGTTGAAGATCAATGAGGTCATCTACGGCCCGGATCACCCCGAGGTCGCCACGATCCTCAACAACCTAGCCTCGTTGCTCCAGGACACGAACCGGCTGCCAGAGGCGGAACTGCTGATGGAGCGGTCGTTAAAGATCTCCGAGGCCAGCTATGGCCCAGATCACCCAGATGTTGCCATACGCCTAATAAGCTTGGCTTACTTATACCAGACAACGGGTCGGCTGAAGGAAGCGGAGCCGCTGCTGCGGCGGGCATTAAAGATCTCCGAGGCTAGTTACGGCCCCGATCACCCCCAAGTGGCGGCGGGCCTCAACATCTTGGCCGCTTTGCTCAATACAACGAATCGAATGACAGAAGCCGAGCCTCTCCTACGACAGACGGTGGGCATCTTCCTGCGATTCCAGACCAGAACGGGGCATCGGCACTCGAGTATCTTAACAGCGTTGGAGAACTACCTCGTCCTGACGCTGAGGATGGATATGGAGGCTGGGGATATAAGGGGGCGCTTGGACACCCTACGGGCGGAGGTCGGGCTCACCCCGAGTGAGTTTCAAGAAATATTGGCTGAAGTGGTGGCGAAGTTAGCGCCGGAGGTCTATCAAGTGGTCATCAAGGAGGTCGTGAAGGGTGGCCAGGGGGACACGGTGGGCCTGCAAGCGGGCGATGTGTATTTGAGCTACCAGGGGCAGGCGATCACTTCTGCGGACCAGCTGATCAAGCTGACGAGTGAGGAGAAGGGAGAGACCATCCCACTGGAAGTGCGGCGCGGTGAGGCGGTGCTGAAGTTCACCTTGAAGCCGGGGAAGCTGGGAACACGTATTGAAAACCGCCCTTTGCCGTCAGCGGAGGGGAAGCCGTAGCACGGGGAGTGAAAGCGACCGCAGAGGCTTGCATTGGGGGAGCCTCTGCCGGCCGAAAGCCCAGTCAGGCCACCAGAAACCGCTGCTGCTTTCCATGAAAGCGCCGCAGGCGTGGTCGCTAGCAGCCGAGTCACGCACCCAAGCTCCGCGATTGCCCAAGGATGCGGCGCTGGCAGGCACGTAAGCTCCGGGGTTGCGGGGAAAAGCGGTGCTACCACGCACGCCAGCTCCGGAGTGTCGCGGAGTAGCGGGGCGGGTGAGGTAGGTAGCTCCGAGGTTGCCCTTACCTGCGGCGCGGGCGGGCGGGATAGCTCCGCTGGTTTGGGCGATAGCTCCGCGAAGGCCCACGATTGCCGCCCGAGTGAGCACGATTGCTCCCCTATTGCCCGTGATAGCGGCGCTATCGACCGCACCGAGAAGTCTATTTCGCCAAAGTAGAGCTCTATTTGATCAAAATAGAGGTCTCGGTGCCCTCGATAGACTTGTGGGGGTCGGGGTGCAGGGGAGCTCGGAGGAGCAGCGAGGGGACGGAGAAGGATTTTTGCGGATTATTTGAGGTTTTTTCTTCCCTTTTTCGTGAACTCTTGAGAGATTTGATGGCGCTGGTTTACGATTGTATGCAGGAACGCCTTATGTTTTGACCCCTATTTGGCCGCCATGAGCAAGTTTTTCCTGAGCACGAACGGAGCCGGGCCGATCACGCTGAATCTGGGCAAAACTCTGCGGCTGAGGAGACAGGCGGCGAAGCTGAGCCAGCGGGGGCTGGCCCAGCGCTGCGGGCTGTCGCGGATGGAGATCCACTACCTGGAGACAGGGTCGCGCAGGCCCAAGGTGGACACGGTGGAGATCCTGTGTGCGGGCCTGGGGATCGGGGTGCTGGAACTGATGGCGGAGGCGGAACGTCACGGTCGCACGGGCTGCCTGTGATTTTATACAAGTGTGTCATGCGTGGCGGGACCGGTTTTGTGGTGTGATCCGGCCACTCCACCGACGGTCATGGCACGATTCGACAGCTCAGCCACTTTTGATTCCGGCCTGCTGTTTGATTCGTCCCCGCCGCCGGTGCTGCTACCCAAACACAAACGATCCCAAAACATGAAATACTTTAAACTGGAGCTGTTCAAGAAAACGGTGCTGCAAAAACTGGCGATGGGCACGACGCACATCAGCGCGATGACGGGGAATGCGAACTACCCGGTGCCCACCCGGGTGCCCACGGATGCGCAGATGGACACGGCGCAGGTGGAGCTGCAGGAGGCCCAGGATGCGGTGGCAGCGGCGGAGGCTGCGTGGAAGGCGGCCATCGCGGCACGGGATGCGAAGGAGCTGATGTGGGACACGATCATCACGGCGCGGGCGAACAATTGCGAGGCGGTGACGCCGAATGATCTGGTGAAGCTGGCGACGGTGGGCCTGCCGCTGCGCGGGACGCCGACACCGGTGGGGAACATGCCTGCGCCGGGGAATCTGCGGGCGACCATGGGCGATGACGCCGGTGAGATCGACCTGCAATGGGATGCCATCTATGGGGCCAGCAGCTACACCATCGAGATGAAGGAACACGACACGCCCGCCCCCTGGGCGCAGGTGCGCAACCAGCAGCAGAGCAAGGGCACCATCGAGGGCCTGACGCCGGGGAAAGTCTATGCCTTCCGCGTCCGAGCCCTGGGCCCGAACGGCGAGGGGCCCTGGAGTGACGAGGCCGTGAAGATGTCGCCATGAGGACGGGAGCCGTTGGCGGTGGTTGGTGTGTAGTCCCGCACGCGGGACGATGCGGGGCTGCGGGGTTTCCAGATCGCCTCAGGAATGACTGGTTTAATCAGAGAGTTGAAAACCACGGATGAGTCGGATAGCACGGATGGGATCTCTATCCTTCGATAAGCGGTTTGAATCAGTCTGTATCCATTCAATCCGACTCATCCGTGGTCCAAAATTCGGGATTCCGATTCAATCAGCGCTTCCCTAACTCGAAGGCCCCGATTCTGACGATCACCAGATTTTCCACCAAGGCTTGCCTTTAAATCCAGCCAGAACAATCGACTTGGGATCAAAAAGCGGTCCGCGTGAATCATCCTCGTCCCACCCGCCGTCGCGGTAATAGCCAAACAGGTTGAAGAGCACGGTCTCCCCAAGGTCCAGCGGATGAAAGGGCAAGGGATAGGAGTCATCTTCCGGCGCAATGGGACGTTGCCCATTCCAATAAGGAGCCTCAAACGGCAGATGCTCGCCGATGTCCTCAGTGACCTTCGTATCGGACGATAAGTCCAAGGAACGAATCAACTTCCCATCGCTCCAAATGGCATAGGCGAACCAGTCAACCGTGCTCCACATTACATGATAGTAAACGTCTCTTCCTCGTGCAGCCGATAGGTAGCGAGCTGGAAGCTGGGATGGGGCATCCATCATCAGTTTCGAGGAGGCCACCACACTGACTCCAGGGTAACATCCGACCAGCACACGGCTCCCCCGTGGACAAGTGCGCGACAGGTCACCATCCACATCCGCAATGAGCTGCAGGCGAGGAAAAAGCTCCCGCGCCAGTTTCTCCGATGCCTCACGATCTAGCGCAGGCTGCGAGGCAAAGACCTCTTCGGGCTTCGTCCCCTTTTCGACATAAGCAATCATCCAGCTTTTGGCTCCCATACTGTCAATGGCGTGTGTTTGATTCTTCCGACCAGCCAATGCTATACCTAGGTAGTCATGATTTTGTCACGTTTTTTCACCGTCTGATCAGTGACTTTTACGATGCACTTTGCCCACGTTGGCAGGGTGATCTTGGCCCATTTCGTCAATGCCTGCGACGTTGCAGCAATAGGCCCAAGATTGGCACGGCCTAGTGCGGTCTTCCTGGAAGGACGCTCCTTGAGGCGAACAGTAAAGCCAATGGGTTTTTGACTCCTCACAAACGAACGGTTGACACTCGCCTTCCTCTCAGGAACATATCAACGCATCTTGATGCGATGATTTGTTTAATTTCATCTCAAACCTGAACCACGACACACCACACATGTCCGACTATAAAGTAAAAGACATCGGCCTCGCCGATTTTGGCCGCAAGGAACTCGACATCGCCGAAAGCGAAATGCCAGGACTCATGGCCACTCGCGAGAAGTATGGCCCGAAGAAGCCCCTCGCTGGCGTCCGCATCACGGGCTCCCTGCACATGACCATCCAGACGGGTGTGCTCATCGAAACGCTGAAGGAACTGGGCGCTGACGTGCGCTGGGCCTCCTGCAACATTTTCTCCACCCAGGACCACGCCGCCGCTGCCATCGCCGCCTCCGGCACCCCTGTGTTTGCCTGGAAGGGCGAGACTCTGGAAGAGTATTGGTGGTGTACCTGGAAGGCCATCATCTTCCCAGGAGACAAAGGCCCGGAACTGATCGTCGATGACGGTGGCGACGTGACCCTCCTCATCCACAAGGGTTATGAAATGGAAAACGGTGACGATTGGGTCAACACCCCTTCGGACAACCACGAAGTCAAGGTCATCAAGGACCTCCTCAAGGACATCGCCAAGAACCAGCCCGGCATCTTCCACACAATCGTGAAGGACCTCAAGGGCGTCTCCGAAGAGACTACCACCGGCGTGCATCGCCTCTATGAAATGGCCAAGGCAGGCAAGCTGCTCTTCCCGGCCATCAATGTGAACGACAGCGTCACGAAGTCCAAATTCGACAACCTCTACGGCTGCCGCGAGTCCCTCCTGGACGGCATCAAGCGCGCCACCGACGTCATGATCGCCGGCAAGGTCGGCGTCGTCTGCGGTTATGGTGACGTCGGCAAGGGCTGTGCTGCTGCTCTGCGTGGCATGGGCGCCCAGGTCATCGTCACGGAAATCGACCCTGTGTGTGCCCTTCAGGCCGCCATGGAAGGCCACCGCGTGATGCCGATCGAAGACACCCTGGGCTATGGCGACATCTACGTCACCACCACCGGCAACAAGGACATCATCACCCTGGAGCACATGGAGAAGATGAAGGACCAAGCCATCGTTTGTAACATCGGTCACTTCGACAACGAGATCCAGGTGGACAAGCTCAATGCACGTTCCGATGTCAAGCGTCTGAACATCAAGCCCCAGGTGGACAAGTACACCTTCCCGGCTGGCAACAGCATCTTCATGCTGGCTGAAGGCCGTCTCGTGAACCTCGGCTGCGCCACCGGCCACCCAAGCTTCGTCATGAGCAACAGCTTCACCAACCAGACGCTGGCCCAGATCGAACTGTGGGAAACCAAGGACAGCCGCCCCATCGGCGTCACCGTCCTGCCGAAGAAGCTGGACGAAGAAGTCGCCCGCCTGCACCTCGCCAAGATCGGCGTCAAACTGACCGTGCTGAGCAAAGATCAGGCCGACTACATCGGCGTGGCCGTTGACGGCCCTTACAAGACGGATCACTACCGCTATTAAACAAGGAGAAGCAGTTACCAACTGCCCTCTAGGCACTCAGCGAGTGTCACTCCTTGAGACACCCCTCAACGCGTCCGGTCGAAAGACCGGGCGCGTTTTTCTTGGCCGATTCGATTGGCAATCGAATCATGACCCTGCATCCACCGATGCTTCGTCGCATCGATCAAGGCGAGGCAGTCGAGACGGCGGTTGGGACTATCGGCGGGGATGGTCAAATCCATTGCGTCACCACGATCATTGCTTACCCTCAGCCATGATTGCACTCGATACCCTTCACCAACTACCCTTGAAGGAGAAGCTCTTCGTTATGGAAGCACTCTGGGATGACCTGTCTCAAACCGAAGCCGAATTGCCCGTTCCGCAGTGGCATCAGGATGTGCTTGATGAACGTGAATCACAAATCACCGCAGGCACAGCCAAGTTCATCGACTGGGAGGTCGTCAAACAGGAAATCCTCGCGGCGGTGAAATGAAGATTCAGATCCTCGACCTCGCGAAGTCCGATCTTATTGAAGGCTACCACTTCTACGAGGAACGTGAGGCGGGTTTGGGTGACTACTTCCTCGCAAATCTCTACACCGATATCGACAGCCTCGCAATCTTCGGCGGCCTGCACTCCAAGCCCTATCGCCACTATCATCGCGCTCTGTCGAAGCGTTTCCCCTTCGCGATCTTTTACACCGTCGAGGACAGCATTGTGAAAGTCCGAGCCATCGTAGATTGTCGTCAGAAGCCTTCCTGGATTCGGAAGCATCTTCGCGGTGCGAGCTAAAGCTCGGGATGACTCTCACGCAGCACCGCCAGCCACTCCCTCGTCGCCACTTCTTCCAGGCGTTTCAGCAAGGCGGCGCGGGGAGCGCTCATGTCGGGGCTGTCGTTCCCGCTCTGCGGGACGAGCGTCTGCATCAGGCTCATCATCGCTAGGGAGATCGTGGGTGTGGCCATCATCTCCTTCGTCAGCACGGGCGCTATCTGCGCGGCGGTCTGGTCCCGCAGCGCGGGAGTGGGATGACCGGATGCTTCGTCGCATCCATCAAGGCGAGGAGGTAGAGGCGGCGGATGGGGCTGTCGGCAGGGATCGTCGCTTATCAAGCGACTGCCAACTCAGCACACAGCATTTCTTCAAAAAGGCGAGCCAATCTTGCCTTCTGCGCCACGAGCGGCTTCTCGGGGTCGAGCTTGCGCTCCACACTCAGCCCTGTTTCTGGGTCTTCGAGCCGGAGCAACCGTCCGCCCGAGGTGAGCGTGATGAGTTGGATGTGGATGTTGTCGTTCATGGGTTAAGTGTCGTATCAAAAACCGAACTCTGCCAGCATTTGATTGAGCGTGTCAGGAGTAGCAAAGCCCAACCTTTGATGATAGTCACAAGCGGCTGACTCAAATCCTGCCTCATTGAGTTCCCAAACCGAGCTGGGTGGCGAAGGTGCCGCAACGGTGGCGGCTTCGAGCACCTCGTGATAGAGAGAGATCGAAATCTCATCCGGCACAGGCATGGAGCCGCCAAGCTCGATCTCCAGCGTTGAGCCAACGATATGAGTTTTCGCCAGTGCGAGCCTCCCCATGGCGTCCACCATCGGCTCGTCACTCACGGTGACCCGCAGTAGCAGGAAACCGCCATGCAAGGGAAGGTTCTGGAAGTCAGCGAGATTCATGGGGCAGTGCGATACGGTCACCCATCAATAGCCGCAGCCTCGGCATCTTCGAGCTATTTTTGGAGTGCCCACTCATCACCCGGAGCGATGATGGCTACCTCGCACTCTCCCGCAGTACCGCCAGCCAGTCCTTTGTCGCCACTTCCTCCAGGCATTGCATCAAGGCGGCGCGGGGAGCGCTCATGTCGGGGCTGTCGTTCCCGCTCTGCGGGACGAGGGTCTGCATCAGGCTCATCATCGCCAGGGAGATCGTGGGCGCGGCCATCATCTCCTTCGTCAGCACCGGCGCGATCTGCGCGGCGGTCTGGTCCCGCAGCGCGGGAGTGGGATGACCGTGAATCTGCGGATGCTTCGTCGCATCGATCAAGGCGAGGAGGTAGAGGCGGCGGATGAGGCTGTCGGCGGGGATCGTCGCGGGGGCTTGATCTTTCGCCGCGGTGGCCCCTTCAAAGCCGGGCCACTCGCCCTGCAACAAGCGTTGCCACATCGCGGTGGCGACGCGGAACTGGCCGGACTTGGTGCAGAGTTCCCCACCAGAAGACGTGATTGAACCGCAATCACTCAGGCGCTAGTATCCTGTATCATGAACGCCACCCTCAGTCTCGACATCCCTGCTGAAGCACTCGCCAGTGCACGCATGACGTTGGAGGACATCCGGCTTGAGCTGGCCATCTTGCTGTTCCGGCTGGATCGGTTATCTCTTGGAAAGGCGGCGGAGTTTGCGCTGCTGCCCGTGGGGATGTTTCAAAACCACCTCGCGAGCCGGAAATTGGGGCCTCATTACGATGTGGCTGATGCCCTTGAGGATGCGGCCATTCTTGCCTCCCTGCCTCGCTGAACGATCATGATCGTCGTCGCGGACTCATCGCCTCTGATCGCGTTGTGCCGAATTGGTCGGCTGGAGTTGCTGCACGACCTCTTTGGACAACTCGTCATTCCAGATGCCGTGTGGCAAGAGGTCGTGGCAAGCCCTCCAGGAAAAGCCGGTGTGGCTGAAATCGCGGCGGCTTGGATTGAACGGCAGACCGTCAAAGACAGGCCGCTCGTGAATTTACTCCGTCAGGATCTTGGCGCAGGCGAATCCGAAGCCATCGTGCTCGCGCGTGAAGTGAATGCCGATGTGCTGTTGATGGATGAACGCCGAGGCCGAGAGGCGGCGAAGCGTCTTGGGATCACCTGCACAGGCTTGGTCGGCGTTCTTCTCGAAGCGCGCAGGCGTGGCGTCGCCAACGATCCGGCGAGCATCGCGCAAGACCTTCGAGACATCGCTGGCTTCTGGATATCGGACGAACTCATGACCCTGCTGCGCTGACCCTCGACTTCGTCATTCGTCATTTCGTTCATCACCGCCAGCCAGTCCTGCGTCGCCACTTCCTCCAGGCGTTTCAGCAAAGGGGAGCCTACGCGCCGCCGCGTGGGGTGGTTCGCGCCCTCGCGGACCACTCTTTGACTCGGCACCGCTGCAAACCAATGCCGGGATGCCCGTGAATCTGCGGGTGCTTCGTCGCATCGATCAAGGTGAGGAGGTAGAGGCGGCGGATGGGGCTGTCGGCAGGGATCGTCGTGGGTGTAGGGCAAAGAACGCCATCATCGGCCGCTGGCGGCTTGCTTTGCAGCTTCTAGTGCCATTTTCGCCTCGGCATTCGATGGATCGAGGTTCAGGGCTTGCTGCGCCGCTTGTTGGGCACGTTTGATATCTTTTTGTTCCACCAGGCTCTTCGCCGCGCGGGCCCAGAGGATGGCATCGTCGGGGAGGAGCTTAAGCCCGTAGCCGCGTAGGAAGTCGGCGCGCTGTGGGTTTTCCTCAAACTTAGCCAGAAGCACATGCGCCAGAGGAACAGAGGGGTCATAGCGCAGGGCGGATTCGATGCCTTCCTTGTAGCCGGAGTCCCGCTCGCGTTCGGCGAGCTGGCGGCGGGTGAATTTTGATGCAGGCGTGAAGCTGCGCTCGTTGGCGGGCAGCACCGCCCATCGGGCGAGCAAGGCCCAAGCGTCGTTGTCTGGCAGAGGTTCGAGCAGGATGGCTCTACGCTTCTCGGCTGGGATGGTCTGCATTTGCCCAGCGGCATCAAAGTCCAGACCGGCGATGGCGCAGGCGCGTTGGAGCATCCACTCGGGCACGGGAATAGGCGGATGCAGCATCTCCTCCGTAAAGTGCCAAACCCGTGCGATGTGGTAAGAGCTCATAACGGTGACTATGCGGGAGCCGTCCGGGCTAAATTGCGCACTCTCTGGCGGAGACTCGTGACGCAAGGGCTCGCCGACCTGCTTCCCGCTTGCTACGTCCCAAACCCGTGCAGTTTTGTCAACGCTCGCGGTCACGATGAGGGAGCTATCCGGGCTGAATTGCGCGTTCAATACCGTGTCCTCGTGGCGCAGGGGCTCGCCGAGGGACTGGCCGCTGGTCGCGTCCCACACTCGAGCGGTTTTGTCTTCGCTCGCTGTGACAATACGGGAGCCGTCCGGGCTGAATTGCGCACTCATTATACGGGACTCGTGGTCTAGAGACATGCCGAGGAGCTTGCCGCTGGTAGCATCCCACACCCGCGCGGAGTAGTCGAGGCTCACACTCACAGTCACGATGCGGAACCCGTTCGGGCTGAATTGCGCGATATACACTTTGTTCTCGTGCTGCAGAGGCTCGCCGATGGGCTTTCCGCTGGCCGCATCCCACACCTGTCCGGTATTGTCATCGCTCACGGTCACGACGCGGAAGCCGTTCGGGCTGAATTGCGCGCCCATTATACGGTCCTTGTAGCGCAGGGGCTCGCCGAGGAGCTTTCCGCTGGCCGCGTCCCACACCCGAGCGGTTCTATCATCGCTCGCGGTAAGGATACGGGAGCCGTCCGGGCTGAATTGCGCGCTAATCACGCCGCCCTCGTGGAGCAGAGGCTCGCCTAGGCGCTTGCCGCTGGCAGCATTCCACACCTGCACGGTATTGTCATTGCTCACGGTCACGATGCGGTAGCCGTCCGAGCTAAATTGCGCGCTTTTAACCCAGTCGTCGTGACGCAAAGGCTCGCTGAGAGGCTTGCCGATGGCCGCATCCCACACCCGCGCAGTGCTATCCCAGCTTACGGTGACGATGCGAGAGCTGTCAGGGCTGAATTGCGCGCTATGAACGGCGTCTTCGTGACGCAGAGTTACCCCTTGAGGCTCGCCTCTAGGTGCGTCCCACACCAGCGCGGTGTTGTCCCAGCCAGATGTGACTATGCGGGAGCCGTCCGGGCTGAATTGCGCGCTAATCACGCCGCCCTCGTGGAGCAGGGGCTCGCCTAGGCGCTTGCCGCTGGCAGCATTCCACACCTGCACGGTATTGTCATTGCTCACGGTCACGATGCGGTAGCCGTCCGAGCTAAATTGCGCGCTTTTAACCCAGCCGACGTGACGCAAAGGCTCGCTGAGAGGCTTGCCGCTGGCCACGTCCCAGACCTGAGCGGTGTTGTCGCTGCTAGCTGTGACTATGCTG
>Ga0247836_1006531_pt1 | contig 12901 bp, 10 predicted proteins | sample LaCruzMarch2015__4_FD_187116 | JGI IMG/M metagenome (GOLD analysis project Ga0247836, IMG submission 187116) | Freshwater microbial communities from meromictic Lake La Cruz, Castile-La Mancha, Spain - LaCruzMarch2015_14m | ecosystem: Environmental > Aquatic > Freshwater > Lake | place: Spain...
TGCGACAAAGGCACACCTACAGCCGCTATTGGTAACAATGAAATAGCCATGTCACTGATTAAAACCGCTTTAAATGCCGCCATTGAATTGGGCAAAAAACCACTGAATTATGCAGACAAATTTCCAAACATAGTGGTTGAATAATTATTTATACTCCATTAAATTTTAAATGACTGACACCCTAAGTACCGCGGCCATATTATTACCCACAAGTCTTGTAAACTTTACCAGCCAAGGGTTGTAAGAATTTTTAGCTAGAAATAATACCGGTTATGTCTTTCCCGCGAAGGCGGGAAACCATTCCAAAATTGGGCAAATTGATCAGTATGTAGATAGATTCCCGCCTTCGCGGGAAAGACAAACTATATGACACAGATTTGTGGGTAATGATATGACCGCTGCTTGTCAGCGTGTGTCTCGGAAAAGCCAACAAACAGATACATTTGGCTAACAATAAGAATGTGTCATTTAAAATTTAATCAACTATAATTCGTCGTCGCCCCCATTGATTGGGGGCAAATAAACCTACTCACTTCTCTGCAGTAACCACGTAAACTGAAATATCACAACGGCACTCCCCTTGATAGTTTTGCTGACACTCCACATCATAAGCATTCACTAACGCTTTATTGATATCCGGTATTTCATCGTCAGGGATTTGTCCATTAAACAAGGCAAGACCCTTCACAAATTTTTTAAACACATCCAAGGAAGGCAACACAAGCGTTTGTTTATCACATTCAACCCTTGACGTACTAAAAGGTAACGTTTGAATAACGTCAGGAAGCAATGCAATTTTTTTATAATTGACGGGCAATATAAAGTCCTGCAAGCGCTTAAATTCCATTGAGGCTTTCACTCGTTCAAGTGATCGAACTAAAGGATCGTTACCTGAGGGAATAATGGTTAACAATTTTCCTCCCTTTTTTAGGGCGCGGTAAATATTGCTAAAAGCTTTAGGAAGATCATCGCACCACTGCAAACACCAAAAGGAAACAATATAATCAAACTGCTTATCATAGGTTAAATCTAAAACATCCGATTTTTGTACCGAAAAATAAGGGTAATCCTGTACTTTTTCTTTAGCCAGCGCCAGCATGTTTTGAGACCTATCGACACCAATTAAAGTACCTTCTGGAATTTTTTTAAGAATTTTTACCGTATAAGAACCATCCCCACAACCTATGTCTAAGACACTATCATGAGGGTTTAATTGCAAGGGAATCACATATTTATCAGCGATAGTAGCTTGTATGTATGCCCCTACTGCATAATCTTCAGCTGGCCACTCATGAGTTAGCATAATTATCCCTATGTGATTTACATTCCAAACCCGTCTCAACTATCGGCAGAATACACAATATATTTAGTCACCACCCTATCAACAGGCGTAAAGAAATATAAGACGTAGCCCTGGTGCTCACCGTCATGTTAAACTAGAATATATTTATAATTTATTATTAAATTTTCCCTAGCTCCTGCGAACCGCAGCATGTCTTAAATTTCGTAGGATGTATCGATTAATTTCATTGATTAAGTAGGCACGAATGTCTGAAAACTACACAGCTCATGCCATCGAAGTATTAAGTGGACTAGAGCCCGTCCAACGCCGTCCTGGTATGTATACCGACACTACACGCCCCAATCATTTAGCCCAAGAGGTTATCGACAACAGTGTTGATGAAGTCATTGCGGGATTTGCTAGCAACATTATTGTAACCCTGCACGAAGACAACTCTGTGGAAGTAGAAGACAATGGTCGTGGCATGCCTGTTGATCTGCATCCCCAACTTGGTTTAAGCGGTGTGGAGGTTATCTTAACGCGTCTTCATGCGGGCGCTAAATTTTCAGATAAAAGCTATAATTTTTCAGGCGGTTTACATGGGGTGGGCGTCTCCGTTGTCAATGCATTATCAGATCGCTTAGATATTTCTATCAAACGTAATGGTCTTATTTACCAAATGTCTTTCGCTAATGGTGATAAAATCAACGAACTGAATGAAACAGGGGTCACTAAAAAACGTGACACAGGAACCCTCATTCGATTTTGGCCTAACCCTAAATATTTTGATACAAATCGTCTCTCTGTTAAACAGTTAAGCCATGTTTTACGGGCTAAAGCGGTATTGTGTCCTGGCTTGTCCATGACCTTTGTCAATAAAGCCACTCAAGAAGAAACCACCTGGTGCTATGAGAAAGGTCTGTCCGATTACTTATGCCAATCATTGCCGGCAGATTATTTTCCCGAAGAACCTTTTACAGGCGAATACAAGAGCGATGAAGCAACGGTGGATTGGGCACTAGCCTGGTCTAGCACTTCGGTTAATCCTTTAAGCGAGAGTTATGTAAATTTGATTCCTACCGTTCAAGGAGGAACGCATGTTAATGGGCTTCGCGCAGGCCTTTTTGATGCCTTGTCGGCCTTCTGTGAGCTCCGAAATTTACTTCCTCGTGGTGTTAAATTAACAGCCGACGACCTTTGGGAACCTTGCCAGTACGTTTTATCCGTCAAAATGAAGGAGCCTCAATTTGCAGGCCAAACCAAAGAGCGCTTGAGTTCACGACAAACAGCAGCCTTTGTCAGCAACGTGATTAAAGATGCCTTTTCATTGTGGCTTAATCAACACCGGAACCAAGGCGAATTGATTGCGACCCTAGCGATAGAGCGGGCCCAAAAACGCTTGCGTCAAGCGAAGCAAGTGGCACGAAAACGTGTACACCAAGGACCCGCACTTCCTGGAAAACTAGCCGATTGCTTGCAACAGGACTTAAACCAGGCCGAATTGTTTTTGGTAGAAGGGGATTCTGCGGGTGGCTCTGCAAAACAAGCGCGTAGCAAAGATTTCCAAGCCATTTTACCGCTACGGGGAAAAATATTAAATTCATGGGAAGTGGACTCGTCCCAAGTGCTCGCCTCTCAGGAAATTCATGACATTTCAGTTGCCATTGGCATTGACCCAGGCTCAGAGGATTTAAGTGGTCTTCGCTATGGGAAAATTTGTATTCTAGCGGATGCAGACTCTGATGGTGCACACATCGCAACGCTTATATGTGCTCTATTTTTGCGTCATTTTAAACCGTTGGTAAAAAATGGACACATCTTTGTGGCCATGCCCCCCCTCTATCGTATTGATGCGGGCAAAGAAGTTCATTACGCATTAGATGATGAAGAAAAACAAAAAATTACTGCCTTGTTGTCAAAAACCAGTAAGGCAAAAATCAATGTGCAACGCTTTAAAGGATTAGGTGAAATGAACCCACTGCAGCTTCGCGAAACCACCATGGATCCTAACACTCGCCGCCTTGTCCAATTAACACTGGACGATGAGCCCTATACCTTCGAACTGATGGACATGCTTTTAGCTAAAAAAAGAGCAAGTGATCGCAAAAGCTGGCTAGAAGGAAAAGGTGATCTGGCTGCCGTATAAAAAACGCTTTAAATGCCACATGGATTTCGTAAGCCTTTCAGCTGAACCCTCTAAGGAATAAAGAACCGGGTACGAACATGTGTGACCCCAGTATTGTCTTTGATGGATTAGGTCTCATTTTCAACGTCCTGCGACTTTTCCAAAAGATCTTTGAATCTTGCCAAAAGTGCGGTAAGTTGGCGACGAGCCGATTTAACAGCTACTCATGCCGTGGCCCTTGTCTAAGGAAAGGCTTGCTGAAGGCGCTACATATGTCGTTGATAATATTGGCGGAAACGACGCCATAGCAGCCGCTTCTTCAAAACCACAGGGAGTTTGTGAAGCCTGACCTGCATCTGATGCATCTAAATGCTTTGACGCTTTAGCGCTAGACATTAATGCTAAAGCCCGCCCGTGACTCTCTTCACCGTGATGTGTTAAATCAGGGCCTGACTCTAAACCAGGCTTCGCTATCTCTTTTGTCTCTAGTGCTTCAAAATCACTTATCAAACGTGCGGTAATATGCCTTTCGTTATAACGATGCGCTTGGCTTTTCAAAAGATGAACTATCACCAAACCCACCAATGCTCCAATGGCCACAAAAATGCCACCCGGAATCAAAAAAGAAGCAGCTACCAACCCTGTTATTACCACAGCAGCCACAATATTAATGATTAAGGAGTTTCGTCGCTTTAAATAATCACATTCCTCTCGTGCTTGCTGTTGCTTCTCAGGTAAGGTGTATTCGTGGTCTTTTGCAGACGACTTATGTTTGACTTGTAAATGTATGAAATTAACTACTTCTTTAATGATTTGAATACCGGTACCCACAATGATTAACACAAGAAAAAGGGGTGAGCCCGTGGTCGCTACAGCGGCGAGTACAAGACTATAGGCAGTTACTTTTAAAGCCGCTTCTGCTAATTCAAAAAAATTATTCCTTAAAAGCTCTGTCAACGGTACCTTTTTTTTATTAGTAAGGCTCTCGTATAGAGAATAAAAGTATACTGCAGCCGTGTAGCCTATGCTTGCGGCAGGCACAAACACCGCGGCCACAACAACCTGATGAACAAGGTTTACTACCCCGCTCATAAAGGGGACTAAAAATTCAACCCCCACCAACCCCAACATGGCAGCAAAAACCAAGCTGGTCCAAGCTTTACCGCGCTTGTTATCAATTTGTTTAATGAACGCTACAAGGTGCTGATTCTTCTTGTCCAGCAACTGATTAAGTTCTTTTAATAACTGATACACCGTGATAGGTGCGCCAATATAGCGTCCCCACAGCAATTCATCTATGTTTAAATAGTTTAATAATTTAGAAAGATAAGGATTTAATTCTGGATGTTCATCAAGTGTTAACGTGAAGAAATCGCGATTAATCTTCTTCTTATTATCGCCATACGGCTCTAAAATACGAAGCAACCGTGCTTTGTCAGGAGATAAAAGATAGTTATTAAAGCTGGTTAATGCAGTTTCAAGTTCTGTCATAAAAACGCGACCATACACCTAATCAACATTGTATGATTATAAGTCAAACACATTAACAAATTATTAAGCAAGATGCCATTTTAACAAGGGGATAAGGTTAGAGTATTCATTTGTCCATAACTGTGTTTCAGGTTCCGTCACAAAACGCCATCCAAGCTGCCCCAACAAACCACCGGCAAAACGCTCATTGGTGGTTAATAAAGCCCATTCAGAAGGAAACTGTCCTAAGCCATTATTTCCTTTTTGAACTTTGTGGAGAACTATCATATCTAAACGACGCGCAGCCCCTACAAGCACAGGTAAAACATTTAAATGACGGTTACTGATATTCACTAGAATCACGCCATCGTTAGTGATTTTTTGCTTATACAACGCAAACGCTTCAACGGTTAATAAATGAACGGGTATTGCATCTGAATTAAACGCATCCATCACCAACAAATCGTAAGAAGCATCTTTCTCATTGGCTGCAGCAAGCCTGCCATCATTTTTCACTATTCGGGTTTTGGGGGAGCAATCACGTAAATAGGTAAAGAGCTTAGGATTGCTCGCAATATCAATGACTTGTTCATCAATTTCAACCATGGTGAGCAGGTCTTCTTCACGAAACTGGCATGCCATGATGCCTGTTCCTAATCCCAAAACCATGGCATGAAGTTGTGGATGTAAACCCTGCATACGCTGCACAACCGGTAAAACAGCTGCATAATAAGCCCGTGCTCCATCTGTAGGGCGTTCATTTTCCATCTGAAAACCATGAAGCGTGCTTTGACTCATCAACGCATGTGCATGTTTTTCTACAAAAACTTGCTTAACACCATAAAAATTTCGCTGTGCCGTAAGAACATCTGTAGGCTTAAACCACGGCATTAAAATAAAAACAAATAAAATACTCATGCTTAAAAACAAAGACAGCGTATCTCTTGCCCACACCATGATCACACACAAAACCATCACCTCAACCACATGCTGAGCATGCAACCACTGCATAAAAGAGAGTGAGGAGAGATGAGAGTACTCATTTATCAATAATACTCCGAACACCATGCTAGGCATTACACAGGATTTAAAAGACCAAGGCAAAAGGACTGGCTTTTCTGCGTGCAATCCTGCTCTAGAAATAGGAATACACAGCAATGCAAACAACAACACCAGTGGGTATTCATAAGCATGAGCGAACAACCTAGGCGCTACTAGTCCATTAAAGACACCCGCAAGCACCCCGCCCAAAGCTAAACAAAAATAAAAAACCGTTAATTTTTCGCTAGAAGGACGAGACGCTACCAATTTGCCATGGCACAACAGCGCTAACATAAAAAATCCAGCCAAATGACTCAGGATGAGAGGAATAGCCTGGACCTGATTTGCTCCCAAAATAAACCCAAGCAAAGGAAAAATTAAAACAAACAACGTGTTTCGCACAATCCATGCCAGAGAAACCATTGGTTTTGTCGCAAACGTTATCACAAATGACAGTAAATACAGGGCTAAAGGCAATACCCAAAAAAGAGGTGTTGCTGCAACATCCGTAGAAATGTAAAACGTTACCCCGAGCATTAGGCTACAGGGAATAAAACTTAAAAAAACCCATGTGGCTTTTATTTTTAAAGGGATAGTGACCGCTTTTGAATGTTGATCAATGAACGGTTTATAGCTCACCGCAAAGCACAGGCCTATTAAAACCAGTAAATAAACTAAATAAATGATATTCCATCCAAAGAGTTGCTGGGAAACACCCCAGTAGCGTTCGACTAGCCAAGGGTAACTTAACAACGCTAAAAGGCTTCCTACATTACTTGCCGCATATAAAAAATAAGGATCAGCGGCTTTTTTTCCAGAGGTTTGACTAAACGCAAATTGCAACAAAGGCGCCGATGCACCAACCACTAAAAGGGGCAAACCCAGTTGTAAAAATAAATTTTTAAGAATCAACCATTCAGGTGCACCCTCCCCCACCGTGGGAACAAACGCCAAGGGCAATACAAATACACTTAAAAGGCATAGAGAAAGATGAACGATGCGCCAACGGTAAATCCCTTTGAGTCGACTTAAACCCCATGCATATGCATAGGAGATAAGTAATAACGCTTGAAAAAAAAGCATGCACACCGTCCACACAGCCGGTGTGCCCCCATAGACGGGTAACAAAATTTTTGCAACCAAGGGTTGAATAATAAACAACAAGCTTGCGCTTAAAAATAAGCAGGCGGGGAAAAAAAATCGATACACAAAAAGGCCTTTTTTTAAGCCCATTCTTCACAAGCTAGGCGCTTAAGTCAATACCCATTTCAATTTTCCCGCCGGCACTTACACTTGGTCGCGTGAAGCGCCTAACATCCATCGGGCTTTTTCATGAGAGGAAATCTGGTTCGCCAATAAATTCACAGTACCCTCGTCATTCATCTTTTGCGCCAATACCATGGACTGGTTTAAATCTTTAACCAGCGTGCCATGATCATTAGCTAACTCAATCAACATATCATTTGCATTTAATTGTGAGTTACCGTCTTTGATGGTTTTTAAACGCTCATACTCTTTAAATGTGGCAGGAGCTCTATGCCCCTTGATCAAAAGCCGCTCTGCAATATCATCTACGGCCAAAGCAAGCTCCTTGTATTGCATTTCAAAGAGCTCATGCAATGCTTTAAACTGTGGCCCTTTCACATGCCAATGATAATTTTGTGTTTTTAAATATAGCGCATACGTATCCGCTAGAAGTACCGATAATTTAGTTACCACTTCAGTGCTCATCCTTGACTCCTTGTTTATGTCTAATATTCAATGCTTATGGTGTCACTTAAGCATAGTTGGGTTCAAAGAGAAAGTCATACAAAAAGGATAATATACATAACCCAAGCAAAAGAGACGCCCTTAGGTTTGTAACACGAAAATAATGGGGGCGAAGACCCCTTTCATGAATAAGGCTTAAATTAATGGACGAGCGCTTCTATTCAATACCCATAAATAATTTAAACCATCGCGAACCAAGCACCAAACAACTTGCTTTAGGCTCTTTGAGAATCAGGTAACGTCATCTATTTCCCTTCCTAGTCTTTCAGAATGAATAAGCTCACGACGAAGGTATCATAATTGAAAACAAACGTTATCCTCATATTGCAATCATACTTTCGCTCGTCAACTTGATCGCGCTAAAAAGATGGAACAGTTTGAATGGGTTGGATGAAGGCCCCGCGATATAAGCTATGAAACAGATCGCGGGGTAGAGCCTATGTTACTAGGCACATTTGGCTGTTGCTTTACAATTAATAAAGCAGAGATCTTTTTGATACTCATCGACGCATTGATTCTTACATGCGTTAATCTGATCTTGCGTACACTGAGGTAAAGCGGGTACAGCGAAGCTAGAACCACTAAACAATAAAACACTCGCTACTAACACACCACTAATAAGTGATTTTTTAGATGTCATGTTTGTTCTCCTTGTTTTCATCCATAGCAAAGGACGCTGTTTCCTTCAATTGAGACAAAACATGTTTAGGTTTTCCCTCATCGCAAACTTTCATTACCCTAAAGACCACTCTTCATGTATCTGCAGAATAATTCGAGAGTATTTCAAATACAGCATGTTTTGGAGCTTTGCCTAAAATACTTAATACACACTATCTAAAAAAAAACCCGCCATGTTGGCGGGTTTTTTATAGAACAGATGGAACAAGGCTTACATCATACCGCCCATACCGCCCATACCGCCCATGTCGCCACCTGCAGAACCTTCATCTTTCTTCGGCAGATCAGCAACCATGCACTCAGTGGTTAACATCAAGCTTGCAACAGATGCAGCATTTTGCAAAGCTGTACGTGTTACTTTAGTTGGGTCAAGAATACCTAACTCAACCATGTCACCGTATTCGCCAGTTGCAGCATTAAAGCCATAGTTGCCTTTGTTATCAGCAATTTTGTTAACGATAACAGACGCTTCATAACCAGCATTCGCTACGATTTGACGTAATGGAGACTCAATAGCACGACGCAGAATGTCGATACCCATGTTTTGATCAGGGTTATCGCCTTTTAAGCCGTCTAATGCTTTTTGAGCACGAATCAGTGCAACACCGCCACCAGCAACAATGCCTTCTTCGACAGCTGCACGTGTGGCATGCAACGCATCTTCAACGCGAGCTTTTTTCTCTTTCATTTCAACTTCAGTTGCAGCGCCAACTTTAATAACAGCAACACCGCCAGCTAATTTAGCTACGCGCTCTTGGAGTTTTTCACGGTCGTAATCAGACGATGTTTCTTCCATTTGTGCACGAATTTGAGAAATGCGAGCGTTGATTTCAGTTGCTTTTCCTTCGCCATCAATGATGGTGGTGTTTTCTTTAGTGACAACGATACGTTTTGCAGTACCTAAATCGTCTAATGATGCACCTTCCAAGCTCTTACCAATTTCTTCAGAAATCACTTGTCCGCTTGTCAATGTAGCAATGTCTTGCAACATGGCTTTACGACGATCACCAAAGCCAGGCGCTTTAACAGCACATACTTTAACAATGCCACGCATGTTGTTTACAACCAATGTAGCCAACGCTTCGCCTTCAACGTCTTCAGCAATGATCAATAATGGACGACCCGCTTTAGCAACACCTTCAAGAACAGACAACATGTCACGAATGCTTGATATTTTCTTATCAACCAACAGAATAAAGGGCTGTTCAAGTTCAGCTGACATGTTTTGTTGATTGTTGATGAAGTATGGAGAAATGTAACCACGGTCAAATTGCATACCTTCAACAACGGATAATTCATTTTCCAGACCATTACCATCTTCAACAGTGATAACGCCTTCTTTACCTACTTTTTCCATTGCTTCAGCAATGATAGAGCCAACGGCTTCATCAGAGTTTGCAGAAATAGTACCTACTTGAGCGATTGCTTTGCCATCTTTGCAAGGCTTGGACAATGTTTGCAAGTATTTAGTTACGGCTAATACAGCTTTATCGATACCGCGCTTTAAATCCATAGGATTCATGCCAGCAGCAACCGCTTTATGACCTTCAACCAAAATAGAACGTGCTAAAACAGTTGCTGTGGTTGTACCATCGCCGGCTGTGTCAGAGGTTTTAGAAGCAACTTCTTTAACCATTTGAGCGCCCATGTTTTTAAAGCGATCTTCAAATTCAATTTCTTTAGCAACAGACACACCGTCTTTAGTAACAGTAGGTGCACCGTAAGATTTTTCTAAAACAACGTTACGTCCACGTGGACCCATTGTTACTTGAACTGCATTTGCCAAGGCATTAACACCAGCCAACATTTGTTGACGTGCATCATCACCAAAACGTAATTCTTTAGCCATTTAATTATCTCCTTTAATCGATAAAATTACTTCTCAACAACGCCCATGATGTCGTCTTCGCGCATCACGACCAGCTCTTGACCATTGATTTTAACTTCTGTTCCAGAGTATTTACCAAATAATACTATCTCGCCCACTTTAACCGCTAAGGCACGTAGATCACCGTTTTCTAATACTTTACCTGCGCCAATGGCCACAACTTCGCCACGCATGGGTTTTTCTGCAGCGCTGTCTGGAATTACGATACCACCCGCTGTGGTACGCTCATCTTCCATGCGACGAACAACAACACGATCGTATAAAGGACGAATACTCATTCTTGATTTCTCCTGATGTTAAGTTAAATACTTTATAATTCAGAGTGCGCTCTGATAACTAGCGTTCAATCATTACAAAAAAACGCTGATGACAGACATATGGGGGCAACCCCACCACTTTCAAGGGGGAAGGTAAAAAAAATTTTGGTTTTGTAAAGACTCGCTCTACAATGTCTTTACTGAATACAAAAAAAAGAGCGGTCTCGTCCTCATCAACCCTCTTCTTCCTTAAGACCAAGGCTTATGATGAAAAAAATCGGTTTGTTTTTCATGCTCTTTTTAACAACGTTGCTTGGTTTTGCAACGCCTCCGCTCGCAAATGAAGTTTTTCAACTGACGGCCAAACCACTTGACCCCAACACCTTCATGCTCCATTGGCACGTTAAAAAGGGGTATTTTCTTTATCAAAAACGTATCCGATTAACACAGCCTCCGAATAGTAACGTTTTTCTAGGCGCTATTCATTTCCCCGAGGGAATAAAACAATCAGATGCGCTAAACAAAGACTACTTTGTGTACCGTGATCAGTTAAACATTTCTATCCCGGTGCTCGGGAAAGAAGCCGGAGAATCATTGGTCAATGTTCATTATCAAGGGTGCGCAGATGATGGCTTTTGTTATCCACCCCAAATAATGCGCGTTAAATTAACCATCGATGATCATTTAGCACTCACCCAAGTGACCATAGAAAATGAAGATTTGTCTGCCGTAAACAGTACAAATGAAGAACCTAACGAACTTGAGCAATTATTCGCTTCCGGAAACTGGTTCCTCATTGTGCTTAGCTTTTTTGGTTTTGGCTTGTTATTGGCATTTACGCCCTGCGTTTTACCGATGGTGCCGGTATTATCTGGCATTATTGTTGGGCATGGTGAGGAGTTAACAACTCGAAAAGCGTTTATGCTGTCCTTAAGTTACGTGCTTAGCATGTCTTTCACCTATGCCGCTGTTGGGGCTGTGGTTGCATTGATGGGCAATAATTTGCAAATTGCCATGCAATCACCCTGGGCCATTAGCATCTTTAGCCTTGTTTTTATTCTCTTAGCACTCTCCATGTTTAATGTATACGAGCTTCGTTTGCCCCTCTCATGGCAAGCTAAATTTGCAAGTCTTACCCGTCGCCAGGGGAGTGGGCATTACTTAGGTGCTGCAGTCATGGGGGCATTATCCACATTGATTTTATCACCCTGCGTTACAGCACCGTTGATTGGTGCACTGGGGTATATTGCTCAAACAGGCAATGTAAGCTTAGGTGTTTTAGCCTTGTTCTTTTTAGGCCTTGGCATGGGAACACCGCTGTTATTAATTGGGACTTCTGCGGGAAAATTACTGCCTAAAGCGGGACCTTGGATGAACAAGGTAAAGGTCTTTTTTGGGGTGTTACTCCTTGGTGTTGCTATCTATTTAATGGGACGTTTATTACCCGCCACCCTCATCATGGGGCTTTGGGCAAGCTTGCTTATTTTTTCAGGGCTTTACATGGACGCGCTGATCATTGGCCGCTCCAAGTCAGAAAAGTTTCGCCAAGGGTTAGGTATTATCCTTTTGACGTATGGCGTGCTCGTTCTTATTGGCGCAAGCCAAGGCCACAGCAACCCATTAGAGCCCTTGGTGCGAAGCAATACCATCACTCCTTTGCAAGATAGCAATGAAATTGTGGTTAACACCCTAGCCGATGCTCAAAGCAGCATCACCAAAGCCAAAGGAAAGCCTATTTTAATTGATTTTTATGCTGATTGGTGTACGGCCTGTAAAATCATGGCAAAAACCACGCTCCAAGATGAGGGTGTAAAAACTGCATTAAATGGCTTTTTGGTTTTAAAAGTGGATGTTACGAAAAACAATACACAATCCAAATTACTTTTGAATTATTTTAATGTAGTAGCACCCCCTACGTTTATTTTTTATGATGCAGAAGGGCATGAGTTACCGATATTGAGAATCGTAGGGGAAGCCTCAGCAGCAACCTTTACCTCTCGGTTAAATAAAACCAAAGGCACCTGACCACTTGGCATTTGTAGAAAACCAGAACTACTATATAAAAGGAGACGTTCATAGAAAGCTAGTTGTGATAACAGGAGTGCATACAATGAAAGCGACCAAAATTTTACTCATTCTAGCCATCAGCACAGCAAGCCTCAGCGCAAATGCAACATGGTTATGCAGTGTTCATAATGCTCGAGATCAGGCATGGAACGGCAAAGGCCAAACGCGAGCTATCGCTTTAGAAAAAGCCATGGGGGTTTGTTCACAAAATTCCGAATACGCCCGTAATTGCGTTGTAAAAAACTGCGCCAAATTATTATACTAACTTTGCTAAATAACCATTGCCTCGCGTATCAGCTTGTGCGTGGCAATGGGAGATCTTC
>Ga0247836_1006537_pt1 | contig 12890 bp, 13 predicted proteins | sample LaCruzMarch2015__4_FD_187116 | JGI IMG/M metagenome (GOLD analysis project Ga0247836, IMG submission 187116) | Freshwater microbial communities from meromictic Lake La Cruz, Castile-La Mancha, Spain - LaCruzMarch2015_14m | ecosystem: Environmental > Aquatic > Freshwater > Lake | place: Spain...
ATCCCATCCGGGCCGTCGATCCGTCGATCGTGAGCGTGCCCGTGCCGCCCCGGTTGCCGAGCACGAGGTTGCCGCCCGCGGCGGTGGCCATCAGCGAGCCGGCCGTCATGGTGTACGTGCCGGCCGCATAGTCGCCGACGATCAGGGCGTCGCCGGCGCGGGCGATCGCGATCGTGCCGCCGCTCTGGGTGAAGGACGAGGTGGCGTTGCGACCGACCTGGAGGAAGCCGGTGCCCGTCAACGTGATCGAGCCGCCCTGGAGTTCGTAGGTGGAGTTGCCGGCGTAGGTGCTCGCCAACCCCGAGTTGGCCAGTTGGAGCGCGGTGGTCACCGTAAGGTCGCCCCCCTCCTGGATCACGGCGGCGTTCGGGATCGTGGCATTGCCGATTGCGTAGGCGCCGCCCGAGACGGTGGAGCCCGGCTGGATCCGCAGGACGCTCGCCGGGCCGGTCGCCGAGCCCACGGTTCGCGTGCCGCTTCCCGCCAGGTTGCCGCCGGGGGCGATCGTCAGCTCGCCTTCGGAGACCGTCACGGCGCCCGTAAACGTGTTGGCACCGCCGAGGACGAGCCGGCCGGGGCCCTGCTTGACGAGTCCGTGGGAACCGCCGGAGATCGCGCCTGAGTAGGCGAGGTTGTCGGAGCGATTGAACCGGACCGTAGCGTCGGTCACGAGGCTTCCGGCCAGCGAGCCCGTCGTGCCGCCCGAGCCGATGTCGAGCGAGCCAGCCGAGACGGTCGTCGGGCCGGTGAAGGTGTTGTCGCCGGCCAGCACGAGCCGGCCGGTGCCCGTCTTCGTGAGGCCGTGGCCTGCGCCGCCGTCGCCGATGGCAGAGGCGAACGTGACCGTGCTCGTGGAGACGCTGCTACCCACGCGGACGTCGAGGGTGCGGGTGCCGGCGAGCGTGGCCGGGGCGGTGAAGGTGAGCGTTTTCTCGCTCGTCACGTTGGGAAACAGCGTGTCGGCCGCGATCGAGACGGCGTTGGCCACCGTGAAGACAGCGTCGGTGCCGCTGCGGATCGACCCGCCGGCGAGCGTGAGCGGGCCGGTGCCGAAGGGCCCGGAGACCACGCTGCCCGGATCGCCCGTGGAACTCGCCCCCAGGATGACGGCCAGGCCCGAGCCGAGCGACGTGCCGCCCGTGTAGGTGGACTGCCCGCGAGGGATATATTCCGAACTGCCTGAGAGTGCCAGGCTTCGGCGGTCGCGCCGTCGGCGACGACGCCCTGCGTGGTGAGTCGGCCGCCGGTGATCGCGAAGCCGGAGGCTCCGGCCAGCGTGAGCCCCACGTTGGCGACGAGGTCCACCGTGGCCGTCGTCTGCAGCGTGCCGCCCGCGAGCGAGAGGTGGCTGGGGGAGAGCGAGGCGGGGGCCGTGCCGAGCCGGCCGGCGCCGTTGATCGAGAGCGTGCCGCCGACGATGGCCGTCGGACCGGCGAAGGTGTTCGACCAAGGCGTGGGTCGTCTCGACGAGGATCGCGATCCGGTGCTGCATCGGTGAGGACGGACGGCCGGGCGACGGAGGCTGGCGGGCGGCCGGCAGAGTGTAGCCGCGCTGGCGGGCTCTCGTGGCCGCCAGGCTTACGGCCGACGAACTCGACATCCTGCGGGCGGCCCGCCGGGCGGCGGTGCCATTGACCGGGCTGTCCATCATCATCGAACTGTCCGTGTCGCAAGCTGTGTCGCGAGTTTGTCGCAAGTTCAGGGAGTGGCTTTTGGCCCGGCCAGGTACGTCAGGCGATTGGTCGCCCCTTCTGCCAGCAGCAACCCCTTGTCGAGCAAGCCCTTCAGGTCACGTTGCAATGATCGCCGATTCACGCTTGCGCAAAGGGACTCCAGTTCCTGAATCGTCAGGGCACCATGTTCCAGGACATGGCCCAACGCCATCGCCTGCCGCTCCGACAGCTGGTGTGTCTGCACCAGAATGTCGCGCTGGATCGCACGCTCTCCTCGCTGCTTGACCTCCGCCAATTGCGTTGCGAGACCCTCGACGAAGAACTCCAGCCAGCCGGTCAAGTCCATGCCGCCGTCGCGTACACCCTGGAGCGCGGCATAGAACGCTGGGCGATCCCGATCGTAGTACTCGCTGATGGTGAACAGCCGCTTGAAGTCGTATCCCGCCCGGTACAGACAGAGTGTGGAGAGGAGGCGCGAAGAACGACCATTACCATCAACGAACGGGTGGATGTGAACAAACTGGAACTGAGCCACTCCACTGACAAGCACGGGATGAAGCTCGCCCGGAGAGTTGATCCATGCCACCAGGTCCGCCATCAGCGGCGGCACGTCTCCAGGAGGCGGTGGTGTGTAGACGGCTTTGCCGGTCGCCGAGTTGACGACGTAGTTCTGCACAAGGCGATAGTGTCCCGGCATCGCCCTGTCGCCCCGCACGCCGGCGACCAGTCGCTGGTGAATCTCGCGAATCAGGCCTTCCGTGATCGGCAAGCCGCTCTCCAGATAGTCCGACACTAGCTCGAAGGCCTGGCGGTAGTTCAGCAGCTCCCGGACATCGTCAGGATCGGCTTCCGGCACGGTTTCGCCCCGCATCAGCCGCTGGGCTTGTTCGAGAGTGAGCTGGGTCCCTTCGATGTGTGTGGTGTGGTGAGCTTCGAGGATGAGGGCCCTCTCGCCCATGGCCCGCACCCATTGCTCAGAAAGCGTGGCTGCTTCCAGGAACCCACGAGCGCGTTCAATCCGCGTCAACGCATTGGTGATGGCGTTGGTGATCGAGAAACGTGGCTGGAAACCCTGCTGAGACATGGGTTTCATTTTACTCGCCAGCATCGAAACGACGGGCCACGGCGGCTCGCTGTACCTCGTGGGCGAAGTCTCGTTCACGGCCGACAACGACGACATCCTGCGGGCGGGCCGCCGGGGCTACCGGGGCGGCGGCCGCAGTGCCGCGGAGAAGCGGGCGTCAGGCGGCTCGATGCCCAGGGCGTTTCGGGCGTGGCCGGCCAGAGCCAGCGTCGTTGTCTTCAGCATCGGAAGCTGCCCGTGGAGGGCGTTGAAGTGGGCGGCCGTGACCGCGAAGTCGGTGCCGTAATCGTGGGCCGCGCGGTTCCGCAGGCTGCGGCAGGCCTGCCAGGCCTCGCTGCCGGCGATGATTCCGACTTTCTCGCAAAACGCGAGCACCCGCAGGAACGTGTCGGTCCGCTCGCCGCAGAGTTCGCACAGATGACGCATCGCGGTGCCCAGCAGGTCCTGCAGCTTGGCGAACCGTTCGTTCATGGCGGCGAGCGGTTCGAAGAGCTCGAGATCCATCTGCCGCTGCTCGAGGGTCTCGGCCGTCAACGGCCATTCAATCCGTGCGGCCGTCGCTTCGAGATGCCAGGCGCACCGCTGGCAGGCCTCCAGCAGGTCGGCAAGATGCCGGCGACTCTCCTCAAGGATCACGTTCATGGTTGGGCTTCCACGGGCACCGCTTTGGCGGCTGCGAGCCGCTGGAACCGATTCATGCCGCGGTCCGGATCGATGAATGTGACATCCACCGGAAGCGACAATTCCCGCTCCAGGCGGGCCTGGATTTCCGCCTGCTCGCCGACGTCGATGGCTCGGGAGCTGCGGATCAACAGATCGACGTCTCCGCCGCGGCTGCCGTCGCTGGTTCGCGATCCGTAGAGCCAGACCGAAGCGTCCGCGCCGGCATGGTCGCGGACGATCCGCACGATGCGACCACGCTGTTCGGGAGTCAGCCGCATGCTCGCTGCGCTCGTGCCACATGCAGCCGCAGACGGTTGCTGCTGACTGCTTGGATGATTCGATTCACTGCTCGTCGATTCCGCCGGCTGCAGATTATATCACCGGCCGTCAGACGTCAGCGGGCAGCGTGTAGCCCGCGCGGTAGGGCCGCGACAGGAAGCGGTTGGCTTCGTCGGAGTTGGTGAACCGCTCGGCGGCGGCGTCCCAGCGGAGCCGCTTGTCGGTCTCGCCCGTCAGGCCGCTCACCCAGCGGGCGATGTTGGCCAGGTGGCCGAGCGACGTCGATCGCTGGCCCACCTCCGGGCCGGCGGCCGGCTCCGCGCGGCTCTTGATGCAGTCGAGGAAGTTCTGGTGGTGGTCGGTGCTGCGGATCAACTCGACGGCTTCGGCCGCGGCCGGATCGACGGCGAGGTCGGCGGGATCGGACTTGAATCCACCACGCTGGAGCGTGAGCCGGCCCTTCTCGCCCACGAAGGTCACGCCGAACTGCGGGCCGCCCGTCATTTCGAGGACGATGTCGTCGGGATACCGCATGCAGACCTTCGGCGCGTTCGGCCCCTTCTGCCGGCCGCCCGGCTTCTCGGGCGTGCTCACCTGCGGCTGAAACGCCGCCCCCTCCACCCAGACTTCCTCGGGGCCGCTTGCGTCCATGCCCAGGCCCCACTGGGCCATGTCGAGACCGTGGGCTCCCCAGTCAGTCATCGACCCGCCGGAGAAGGGCCGCAGCGAGACCCAGCTCGGGTCGCTGCGGTTGTCCCAGACAACCTTGTTGAACGGCAGCAGGTCGGCCGGGCCGCACCACCGCTCCCAGTCGAGGCCCTCGGGCACCGGCTGCTCGGGGAAGTCGGGCTCCATGGGGCTGGCATAGTTGGAGGCGATCACGCGGCTGATTTTCCCGAGGCCACCGGCGCGAACCAGCCGGCAGCCGGCCTGCTCCTTGCTCCCCGACCGCTGCTGCATCCCGGTCTGGAGCACGCGGCCGTGCTTGCGGACCGCCTCGACGACCCGGCGGCCCTCGAGGATCGAATAGGCCAGCGGCTTCTCGCAGTAGATGTCCTTGCCGGCCTGGGCGGCATGGATGCAGCACAGGGCATGCCAGTGGTGGGGCGTGGCCACGATCACCGCGTCAATGTCCTTGCGGTCGAGCAGGGCCCGGTAGTCTTGATGGACGCTGCCGGCCCCCACCTTGCCGGCTACCTCCTCGGCCCGCGGCAGGTAGACGTCGGAGATCGCCGCCACGCTCGCCCGCTTGGCGAACGAACTCACGAGCCCCGAGCCCTGGTTGCCCACGCCGATCCCGCCGATCACGATCCGCTCGTTGGCCCCGAAGGCCCGGGCGGGAATGAACAGGGGCGCGGTGCCGGAGGCGACCGCGGCGGCGAGGCCGGTGGTGAGGCCCGAGCGAAGCAGGGTGCGGCGGGGGAAGCGGGCTGGCATGGGATGAGATCCTCGGGGAATCAAAGATCCGAATAGACGCCGATCGCACGGCGAGTTGAACCGAAGTGTACGAGGGCAGGCTGCGGGCCGTCTGAACGAAATGGACCAATCTCTGAACGGATCGTGGCTTACGGGGCAGGCCTGCGATCATGTTCTATTCTCTACCAGCGCGGCTTGACGCTTCGGCCGCGGGCTTCGGGAGGCTTTCCACATGCGGCGCATCGCGATTCTCGTCGTCGCCGCGATTCTCGTCGCCGCCGGGCCCGCCGCCGCCTGGCCCGCCGCCGCCTGGCCGCCGCCGCCTGGCCGCCGGTGACCGACCTGGCCCGCTGGCATGCCGACTCGAAGGCCCGGAAGAACAAGTATGCCGGAGAGATCGAGAAGGTCTGCGGCGGGCCGCCGGGGCAGTCGGCCGAGGTCGATGCCGCCTATGCCGCCCGCTCGGTCGAGCGGCTGCTTGCTGCCGGGCCGCCGGGCTGCCCGCTCGACATCAACACCGGGATCCACGACGGCCACACCGGCAGCGTGCCGGTGGGCCACGCCATGCGGGCGTTCAACGCCGTGGCCGCCCCGGCCGACCGCCTGTCCGACGCCGTGATCGACGAACTGGAAACGACCCGCGCGGTGCCCGAGGCCTGGCGGTTCAAGGGGGCCGATCCGCTCCATGCGTCGCGGCCGGTGCTCCTGCGGAAGACGAGCGGCCCGGCCCGGCTCACGGTCTTCAAGGGAGGCCACGAGATCGTCCACGAGGCCGCGCTCACCTGGCTCGAAGCTCAGGCCCGGGGCCAGCCGCCGGTCTGGGAGGTGAGCCCCCACAACCCGCCGGTGATCGGCCGCAAGGCCGCCGCCTCGGGTAAGTGAGATCGGCTGGGACGCTTGGTCAGCGTTTGATGGCCTACTTGCCTCCCTCGGCCTTGCGGCCGTGGATTTGCACGGCGGTGAAGTCGTTCATGTCGTCGAACGAGCCAATCCCGACGCGGCCCGCGGTGAAGGTCTTGTCGGTGACTTCCATCAGCGGCTTTTCGAGATCGTCAAAGTAGACGGCGATCCGGCCCGAGGCCACGTCGCGGACGAGCTTGACAGAGTGCCACTGGTCATCCCAGGGCACGGGGGTGGTGTTCTTGGTGATCGCCCGGCGGGGAGCCCCGTCCACGATCATGATCTGGCCGCTGTGCGGGTCGGGCTTGGCCCCGAGGTGCACGTAGTAGAAGTGCTCCGGGTCCTGCCAGTTGAAAAACACGCAGCAGTCGCGGTGGCCGCCCGTGTCCCGCGTGCTCTTCACCTGGAAGGTGATCACGGTGTCGCTGAGCTCGAGGTCCTTGACCAGCGCCACGTTGTGGGGGCTGCGGACCTTGGGCTGGTATGAGCTTATTCGCTTGTTGAGGCCCCAGACGGCCCGCTCGCCATCCTTGCCGAGCGTCCAGGCGGCCGGGTCGGTCGGCTCCCAGCGGTCGATGCCCTGGGAGAAGTCGTCTTCGAAGACCAGCGGCAGGGCCTCGTCGGCGCGGGCGGGCAGGGCGACGGCGGCGGCAAGGAGCAGGGACACGAGCAGGGAGCGGGGGGGCATTGGAAACTCCGAAGGGAGGCAGGGAGGAAAGGGACAGTGCCCTGGCGGGGACAGTCCCCGGCGGTCAGACGCGGGCCGCGTCGGGCACCTCGAAGCCCTTGGTGTTGGGATCCTTGAGCAGAGCGTTGGCGGCCTCGGCATGGTCGCCGGTGTGCCGCTCGGTGGCCGGGTCGAAGCTGAGCATCGGGCCGACGCGGTAGGTCGTGCCGTCGGCGGGCAGGCCCACGCCGTCCCGCATGATCGCGTGGAGCTTCCCGAAGTGCTCCGCCACGTCGGTCCGGTCACCGAACCGGCCGGCCTTGGCGTCGAAGGGCACCTCGCTGCCGAGCCGGTAGGAGTTGTTCATCAGGTGCCCGAGCACGCAGCCGTGATGGGCGTCGAGCACGTTGCCGTTGGCGAGGTTCGGGTCGCCTGCCCGGACCGCCGCGATGAAGCTCTTCCAGTTGCCGCCGGGAGTGACCTTGCCCTCGGGAAGCTTGAGATCCTCCGCCTGGTCGCTGCCGGGGCGGCGAATCTTGTACTTCCCCTCGCCCGTGATCACGCTGCCGTCCTCGAGGTAGTACTCGTTGAAGACCTGGTTCTGGTAGCCCTTGTAGTTCACGTTGCGGACGTTGAAGAGCACGATCTGGCCGTTGGGATACTCGGCCATCGCGAACATCGTGTTGGGTGTCTCGCCTTGGTCATTCCAGAGGAACCGGCCGCCGAGGGCGACGGCCCGCACGGGGTGGGTCTGGTCGTCGTCGATCGCCCAGCGGGCCACGTCGAGCTGATGGGTGCCCTGGTTGTTCAAGTCGCCGTTGCCCGTCTTCCAGAACCAGTGCCAGTTGTAGTGGACGAGGTTGGCGTTGTAGTGGTCGAGCACGGCCGGGCCCTTCCAGAGATCCCAGTCGAGGCTGGCGGGCGGATCGCCGTCGGGCTTGGTGCCGATCCCCGCGCGGGGCTTGCAGCAGTAGCCGTAGGCGATCTTGAGCTTGGGGAGCGTGCCGTTCTTGAGGGCCTCGTGAAGGCCTGCGATCCCGCCGCTGCTCCGCCGCTGGGTGCCGTGCTGGACGACGACGCCGTACTTCTTCTGGGCCGCGACGGCCACCCGCCCCTCGACCACGTCGTGGCTGAGCGGCTTCTCGACGTAGACGTGCTTGCCGGCCTGGGCGGCCAGGATCGTCATCAGCGAGTGCCAGTGATTGGGGGCGGCGATCGAGATCGCGTCGATCGTCTTGTCGTCGAGCAGCCGGCGGAAGTCCTGCTCGCCCTTCGTGGCCAAGGGCTGGTCGCCCGCCTTCTTGGCGAGCTTGGCGAGCGTGCGATCGAGCACCTTCTGGTCGGGGTCGCAGACGGCGGCGATCTCGACGCCGGGGATGCCGCCGAACCCGTCGAGGTGGGCGTTGCCCCGGCCGTTGCAGCCGAGGACGGCGATCCGAACGCGGTCGTTGGCCCCGGCGACGGCCCGGGAGGTGCGGGTGCCCGTGATCAGGAGCGACCCAGCGGCCGCTGACGAGGCGAGAAACCGGCGACGCGAGGCGGGCATGGCGAGGCTCCTAAAATCAAGCTGCTGCATCCGGCTGGCAGCATACCTGCCGCGGCCGGGGCAGGGGCGGGGGTGAGCCGAAGAGTTCAGGGAATGGGCTGATCTGTCCGAAGGGTCTTCGGCTCCCCGTCGGTCGCCGGCCGCAGCACCCGGTCGAAGAAGGCGGCGAACCGCATCACATCCAGCGGCATCGTCAGCCAGCCATGCCTGCCGCCGGCGACGGTTACGAGCGTCACGTCGGCCCCGGCCTCGCGGGCCCGATCGCGAAACCGCACCGACTGGTCGAGGTTCACGAGCGTGTCGCGGTCGCCGTGGTGGATCAGCACCGGCGGCAGTGCGGCGGTGACGTAGTGGATCGGCGAGAGCTCCTGGGCGAGCGGCCGCCAGGTGGCCATGTCCACCGGTTCCTGGCGAAACGCGGCTCGGAAGTGGATCGGCGGCCCGCCGTCGCCCGGGTCTTCCGTCGAGCCGGCCAGGTTCGTCAGGTCGGTCAGCGGGTAGAAGACCGCGGCCGCCTGCACGCGGCTGGTGGCTCGGTCCACAGGATCGGCGGCGTCGGCCGGCCCCGGGCCGCCCCGCGTCGCCAGCAGCAGCGCGAGGTGGCCCCCCGCGCTGCCCCCGCCGACGCCGATCCGATCGGGGTCGATTCGATAGTCGTCGGCGTGCGTCCGCACGAACCGCACGCCCCGCGAGATGTCGGCGAAGATCTCGGCGACGGAAGCCTTGGGCTGCGAGACGTGGGCGACGGCGAACACCGTGTAGCCCCGGCGGAGCAGCGGCGCCACCAGCCAGGGGCGGATGATGGCGGGGTCGCTTCGCCAGCCGCCGCTCACGATCACCACGATGCCCAGACCGTTTGGCGACCGGGGCCGGAGGACGTCGAGCGTGAGCGGCTGGCCGTGACGGCGGCCGTATTCGACGCCGCGGGTCCACTCGCAGGACGGATGAAAATAGACCCAGGCGGCGACGATGCCGCCGCCGACGAGCGCGGCTACGGCCGCGGCCACGAATGCCAGCCGCCCCCGGACTCGCGAGCCGACTGCGGCGGGGCTGGTCACGGTCCTGCGAGGTGGAGGCTCCATGCGGGGCAGACTACCGCGCCGCCAGCCGGGCGGTGGGCGGACCGGCGGGCGGGTTCCGCTGGTAGCATCGGAGCATGTCCGGCTACGACCCCGACCGCTACTCCCGCCAGACCCGGTTCGCGCCGCTCGGCCCCGAGGGGCAGGCGAAGCTGGCTGCGTCCCGGGTGGCGATCCTCGGCTGCGGGGCGCTCGGCGCGGCGTCGGCCATGGCCCTCGCGCGGGCCGGTGTGGGGTTTGTGCGGCTAATCGATCGCGACGTGCCCGAGTCGTCGAACCTCCCGCGGCAGGTGCTGTTTGACGAGGCCGACGTGGCCGCGGGGCTGCCCAAAGCGGTGGCGGCGGCGCGACACCTTGTCCGGATCAACTCCGCCGCCTCGTGTGAGCCGATCGTCGCCGACCTGACCCCGACGAATGCGGTGAGCCTGCTCGCCGGCGTGGATGTGATCGTGGACGGCACCGACAACCTCGAGGCCCGCTACCTGCTCAACGAGGTGGCCTGCCGCGCGGGTACGCCGTGGGTGCACGGCGGGGCGATCGGGGCCGAAGGCCGCGTGCTGACGGTGATCCCCGGCCAGACAGCCTGCCTGCGGTGCCTCGTGCCCGAGCCGCCGCCACCCGGCCTGCTTCCCACCTGCGATACCGCCGGGATCATCGGCCCGGCGGCGCTGGTCGTCGGCGCCGTGCAGGCCGCCGAGGCGATCAAACTGCTCGTGGGAGAGGCCGAGGCGACGGCCGGCCGGATGCTGGCCTTTGACCTGTGGTCGTTTCAATGGCGGGTGGTTGATCTCGCGCCGCTGGCCGCGGCCGGCTGTCCAACGTGCCGCGGGGGCGATGAACCGTGGCTCGAGGGGCGGCTGGGTGGGGCGGCGACGCCGCTTTGTGGTCGCGACGCGGTGCAGGTCGCGGCCGCAACCGGCAGCCGCGTGGATCTTCCGGCACTCGCCGCCCGGCTCGCGGGCGTGGCGACCGTGACCGCGAATGAATGGCTCCTGCGGGCCGAGGTCGAGCCGGGCATCCGGCTCTCGGTGTTCGCCGACGGCCGGGCGATCGTGGATGGCACCACCGACCTGGCCCGCGGCCGGGCGATCGTGGCGCGGTACCTGTAGGCAGTGCCAGGCGGCAGCAGCCCGCCGTCAGTATTTGAGACCGTTGCGGCGGACGTGCAGGAGCGGCGCGGCGTCGGGTCGCCCACCCGCCGCCTCGATCCGGCCGAGCACGAGCACGTGGTCGGCCCCGACGACGACGGCCTCGCCCACGGCCCGGCATTCCATCCAGCCGGCGGCCTCGGCGAGTGTCGCCACGCCGGACGGTGTGCGGTCGATGGCCAAGCCCGCGAAGGGATCCTCGCCGGCGGCCGGGGGCTTGCCGAACCGGGCCAGCAGGCTCCGCTGCGACTCGGCGAGCACGTTGACCGCAAACAGGCCGCCGGTGCGAATCACTCCGAGCAGATCGCGCGAGGTGCCCACGGCCACCGAGACCAAGGGCGGTTCGAAGCCAGCCTGCATCACCCAGCTGGCGAGCATTCCGCGGTCGGCGTCCGCCGCCCGCCAGGTCACGATGAACAAGCCACTGGGGATCCGGCCGAGGGCCGTGGCGCAGCCGTCGAGATCGGCGGGCGCGGGTGACTGGGACGAGAGGGGTATCACGGTGAACCTCGGTGGTGGGGCGGACGACGGAACTTGGCTGGGCATCGGATTCGCGCTCTCTCCCAGCTTGCCACGACGGGGCGGCGAAAGTTGCGACTCCGTAAACCCGTCGCGAATCGGAGCGGCCGCGAGCCGATCAGTCTGTAGCCGGGTCGTGCCGGTTCACTAGAGTCTGGCGGCAACCGCGTGCCGGCTGCAACCTGTGCGGATGAACGTCCGAGGCAGGCTGCCCACGTGGCGCTCCAGTTGCCCGAGATAACGTGTTCCACCATGCCTCTCCCGATCGTCCAAATGCTCTTGGCTGTGGGCTGCCTCGGGGCAGCTGCGGCCACGGCCCAGGACTTCGTTGTGGATGACCGTTTGCCCGCGCCAGTGGACATGCAGTTGCTGCCGCCGGCCGAGCCTGGGGGGCCGGTGATTCTCGAAGACCCGTACCTGCCTGGCCCGTTTCGCGACGGCGGCGCTCCTGGTGTGCCACGCGACGCGTTCGACGACCTCTGGGCGCCGCGGCCTTGGTCGTGGCAAATCCTGCCCAACAACCTGATCTACACGAGCTACCTGGCCGGTCCCAAGGAGCCGCGTTTCGCCACGGTCTGGTACGACGACACCGCTCCCGACCCCTTCACGCCGAGCACCTCCGCCGGCTGGCTTTGGGACAGCACGCTCGGCGGCCGAGTCTCGCTGCTCCGCTACGGTTCCGACACGGTGCTCCATCCCCAGGGCTTCGAGGTGCAGCTCGAGGGGGCGGCGTTTGTGCGGCTCGATCCGGCCCGCGATCGCGACCTCGTGTCGAGCGATTTCCGGTTTGGTATTCCGCTGGTCTACGGCGTGGGCCGATGGCAAACCAAGCTCGCTTACTACCACAATAGCGCGCATCTCGGCGACGAGGCGATGATCCGATTTCCTGACTTCCCGCGGGTGAACTACGTCCGCGACGCGATCGTGTTGGGCGGGTCGTGGTATGCGCTGGACTGGCTGCGGCTGTATGGCGAGTTCGGGTATTCGTTTTTCAACGCAGGCGGCTCCGAGCCCTGGGAGTTTCAGGCCGGCACGGAGCTGATCCAGGCCCGTCCCACGGGCATCCATGGCGCGCCGTTCTTGGCCGTCAACGGGATGAGCCGGCAGGAGCTCGACTGGGGAGGCAACGTCTGCGTTCAGACGGGCTGGGCGTGGCGCGGCGATCGAAGCGAGAAGTTGTTCCGGATCGGGTTTGAGTATCTCTATGGCTCCGACCCGCAGTACGAGTTTGCCTTCTACAACCAAAATCGGGCCGGGATCGGAATGTGGTATGACTACTAGCTTCACGGCTGCGGGGCCATCCATGGCCCCCGCAGCCTTGCCGGCCCTTCGGCCGGCGGTCGCACCTCCGGGCGACCGTGTTCGTGCGTCTGGCGGCGTGGACAGCTTGAGCAGACGAATCCGGGCAGCGAGCGTCGTCGAGTAGATAGCCCAGATACCCACCGTGCCGCTGCTTGCGATCGAGACCACGTGTGACGAGACCGCCGCCGCGGTGGTGACCCGCGAGCGGGAGGTGCTTGCGAGCGTCGTCGCCAGCCAAGAGCAACTCCACGCACGCTATCGCGGGGTCGTACCTGAGCTGGCGTCGCGGGCCCACGTCGAGCGGATCATTCCGGTCATCGACGAGGCGGTGTCGCGGGCCGGGATCACCCGCAGCGAGATCGAGGCCGTGGCCGTCGCCGTGACGCCGGGGCTGGTCGGCTCGCTGCTGGTGGGTCTGGCTGCCGCCAAGGGCATCGCGGCCACGCTGGGCGTCAGAATCGTGGGCTACGACCACATCGCCGCCCACCTCTACGCCTGCCGCCTGGCGCATGGCGCGGCCATGACTTACCCCTGCGTGGGTCTGGTGGCCAGCGGTGGCCACACCTCGCTGTTTCACGTCCACGACCCGCTCACGCTCGAGCGGCTCGGGGGCA
>Ga0247836_1006559_pt1 | contig 12858 bp, 2 predicted proteins | sample LaCruzMarch2015__4_FD_187116 | JGI IMG/M metagenome (GOLD analysis project Ga0247836, IMG submission 187116) | Freshwater microbial communities from meromictic Lake La Cruz, Castile-La Mancha, Spain - LaCruzMarch2015_14m | ecosystem: Environmental > Aquatic > Freshwater > Lake | place: Spain...
ACTGTCATATTTCTAATGTACTGATGGACTTGATGTTGGTGAATCAGTGAGCGTGGATGATGTTGTCTCAGTACCGACAGTGGGTGTACTGCCTGAGGTCACCATCATCGTTTCGACTGGTGCAGGTTGAGTCGATCCGGGCAGGATCAGTCGGTAACGAGGATAAGAGGGAGACGAGTAATGGCCTTAGCCGGGTCAGTCACCTCACTGCGAGGCCTGCCCTATTCGATCTACTATGATTAGGATGTCTACCTAGAATTATGGCAGGTGAACCGAACAAAAGGGGTCGCGCAAGGAACACGTGTGGGCACGTGCCCAGCCACTCCGTACAAGAAAGGTGTCAGTGACGCTCGCTAGTCTCCCTCAGTCCCCGCCATGCTATCCCGCCAATATGCACATATTTCTTCAGTCCCCTCAAGGTCAATCGGGTGAAAAGTCGCTTGGCCTTGTAGTCATTGGTAAAGCTAGTCAAATATGTCATACAGGAGTCCTCTAACAAGTCTTTGTCGTTTTGCTCCAAATGTAACTTTGGTCATCAGGTCTGATAAGTTGTCTGCTGTGGGTATGTGAGTTATGAGTGACTCACCCGAGGCAACAGATTCTCGTATTGCGTGGTAGCAAATAGAGTGATTCTTCTTGGTCAATGTCGATTCTGGGGTTGTCGCGTTGGTTACAACTGATTTGTTATCACCGTATATGTAGGATGGTCCAGTAATAGGAATTCCCATCATACGTAACTTATAACGTAAACCGCGTAGTCTTTCAATTCCGAGCTTCATTGCAACGAATTCAGCTCCGAACACGGCTGTTTCTATTGTGGGCTGCCTTTTTGATAACCAGTCAACAAGGGCATTGTTCACGAATATTAGGATCCCGCTCCGGGAGCGTCTGGTCGATTTGTCTCCGGCGTGATCACTGTCGACCATCATACGGATGTCAACTTCACCACCGAGAGGTTCTGGCATGTCGGGTGGTAATGCTTCTTTAACATCTCCATAGAATTCAGTCCAGTCATACTTGGGAAACTGATTCATATTAATGTCAGGTATGGTCGGGTCAAACACTAGTCGAGAGTTGTGTTTTCTTTTCAGGTAACCCATGATGTGCAGAGCGGCTACTAAGTGGCCGTCACGTGGGTGTGCCAAATAAGTCGATAACAAGGACACTTCAGTGGCAATGTCAATTCGTCCAATTTCAATCATCCATCGCATGCAACCAATGAGGTGCATGTAGAATGAGGCCTGTTCTGGGTCTAAAGGTTCTGATTCATCTGAATACGGGTCGTAAGTAGTGGGAAACGGGTTGTCCGCCTTTGCAGGAAGTTTGTATTTCCCGTCAAAGTGCGTTTTCAAGTGTTCAGTACAGTTTGCAACGGCTTGTGCAACGTATTTGGATGGACTTAGGGCCCACGCATATACACCGTTGGCTAGTCTCACATTTCTTAGCTTCGCGCCAAGATATATGTCTGGGTCGCCGACCGAGTTCGGTTTAAGTGGCAAGTATTCATTGATCCTGTTAAGTATGGACATGGGATCGTGGTTTATAACAAGGATATCATCAACGTAGCATAATATATAAGAATAATAGCGTAGGTTGTCGGTCGGTCTGGTCTCTTCTTTAAGCCATAGGTCAGGGTCTGCTTTACATGATTTGTAGCCCATGGCGCGCATGAAAGAGGCGAGATGAGCTCTAAAGGCTGCTCCTGCGCTTTTCAGGCCATACAAGGCTCTAACGATTATGGCTTTCTTTCCTGCATCTTGTCCAAACTCAGGTCCAAGAACAGTCCACACTTTCTCTGTGATTGGTGCAGTAATGTACGCATTGAGTACGTCGCCAACCTTCACTTGAAGGTCGTTTAATGCCGCATATGTTAGTGCGATGCGCACAGTCTCACGGGACACGACGCTTGCGTACGTTATAGTGTCGGGAGCACTTGTCTGATGCCCACCCGCAACTAAGCGGGCTTTTCGTTGGAAATTCTCCATCTTTACGTCAAATACCATATGGCAGTGGATGCGCTGGAACCCATTGGGAGCTCGCTCGCCGTCTGGTAGGATTTTGAATGCAGCGCGCACATTTTTCATTTCCTTAGCGATGGCATCAGCCCAAAGAGTATTGCCATTGATCTTGTCTAGTTCTAGTGCTTCGTCTACTGATTTCGGCACTGCAATTCCAAATTTATGGGTACGTTTCAAGTAGCGAGTTTGTCTTTTCTTCACGAGTGATATTATACGTTCGCGTTTCTTGAGAACATATGGTACCCACCAATTAAAGGCTGGTTCGTGGTCTATACCCATGGTCATGGCATATTCAGCCGTTTCAACAGGGTGTGATTCTTTAAGCATGCGCAAGTCCTGCCATGAGGTTGAGCCGTCTTTCCATTGGCAGCAGATTTGCCAACCGGCAGTGGACTTTCGCTGGTACGACTTGCCGTCAGCCGTAACTGTATTCTGGTCTGCAAGTTTAATTGCTCTGTCGTTATGTCTATGGTCTACAAGGGCATCGAGTAGGACGTACTGGTTGCCGTCAGGATCGCATTGCGCGTAAATTGCTTCTGCAATCATGTTTGCATTTAATTCTGTCTCGTCACCATCGGCAAATTGCACGATATACTGGCGCGTGTCGAGGATAGGGTTATCATTGGCACGACCGATGGGATTGCCGTGTATGTCGCGTTTACGAGATATAACACGGCCTTTGGTCAAGATACCTTGTCTTGGTATCTCTACTTCTGCATTGATAAGGTTGTCCCCTGTCTCGGGTGTTACCGTTTCTGTGTTGTCAGGTTCCAGACCATCGTCAGCGGAACCGATTTCAACATCACCAGAGTCGAAGTCTTCGTATTCTGGTGTCAAGTCATCAACAGGGAAGTCTGAGGCTGTTGCCGCGGTTCCATGTGATTCGGTTATGGCCAGGTCAAAGTCGTGACGGGATTTGATGTGAACTTCGTCACCGATTTCATCATTAGTTAAGTGTCTCACCGTCGATCTGCATACTACCTGTCCATTCTGTTTCAATATTTTCATCGTCATTGCTGATCCGACGTCTATTGCAGGTCCAAGATAACGACCGAGGATTAATTTGTCGTCAGGATAAGTTGGAATATTATCTCGAAACATAACCCAGTCGAACCATGCGAATTCGCATATATTGCTGATGTCTGCCGTACTTCCGGACATAATGGTTTCGGGCGTCTGTCCTGCTGTCATGTAAATACCGTTGGATGTGCATGAGCGAATGTAAGCTTGCAACTCAATACAATGATCCCATAGGCATTTTGGTGATCGGGTTCGAATCATTTGTCTAGATGATCCTCTTTTTAGCTCTCGAATGCAGCCTTCACAAGCTTGCATCCATGGAGAGTAGGGCTCTGTCTGTTTCAGGTGGCAGTCAGCTTCACGGAGCTTTCGTCTGAAATCACCCTGAGTCTGCTCTTTCGAGTTGTCTACTATCATGGTCGGGGGAACGCCGTCACGCTGAAAAAGAAGTGAGAGCGTGTTGTGTGCTTCACCTTTTCGCTGCATTGGGTGGATTCTTGACCATCCGAATGATGTGGCGTAGACTTGGGCGACCTTGTTGCCTTGTCTCGATGTAGTTCCGGCAATTAAGGTGTCTGAAAATACCGGGTGGGGCAGTCTTTTATACCGGAGCATCCGATCATTCGTCGGAAATCTCCGAGCAAGGGTGGGATTCATGCATGTTCTCACACACCGCTGCGTGGTATTTCTTATTGTCTGTTCAGCCTGAGCAGGGGAAATCATCCATCGCTTGGCAAGGGTCAGATGGTCTAATGGGCTGGTCCTACGCGTCCGTAGTTGCCCAGCAAGGCTGGTGTCAATACTTGAAATCATGACGAATGATTCCAGTGTTAGGTGGAGGTTGTCATCCTCATTAATGTCGACAAGGTCAGTGGTAAACGAAGATAGCGTGCAGGCGCTGATGACAAATCTCGAACAAGCGGCGGGTTCCAAGTCGCCGTGGTTCATTGTCTCAGCCGCTAACTCTTGGTCTTGATATCTGGTCGAGTTGGGGTCCCATGTCAGGGTTTCTGAGGTCAGGTGGAGGCGCTTTCTATTGTTTGCCAACCATTCGTCATTGGAGACATTCTTTACATTGAGATACGATATCACTCCCTTCAAGGCCAATCGGAGGGTGATAGTCTGCAAAGGGTCATCAGGATCGGCTATGATCAGTGCATGTGTGTTGTCAGTGGGGTCTTTCTCCAAGAATCTTGGAGTCTCATTTACTCTCACGTCATTAACTCTACATTGCATTGGGCAAAGGAGGTGATGGGTTAGGTGGGGAATGTGGATCGCCTGGTTTATCACCAGGTGGTAATCCTCACCAGTGTTTGGGTCAGTGTATGCTACGACACCAGACACAACGTCATATTTGGTCGTGCCAAGGGCAGGGTCATACCCTTGGACTGTCACGGGGCGGTTAAAATTTAAAAGGATGAGTGCATCACGGCCTAGAACACATGTGTCAGCATGTGAGTCAAGTTCTAGGGTGGTTTCTAGTAATTGTCTGTCTAAGTTACTACTAACATCTGTTACAGTTCTGGTCTGGTCTTCAATCACAGTCTTAACAACACTCAATCTAAATTTGTCTCATTTGTCTTTTTCAATCTTGGGGATCTTGTCTTGTCGGACAAGGGCAGGGTGGCCAGCGTTGCCACCACCAAGTGCGTGCTCGACGTTTTGTTCACTGGATCCGATTTCAGCGACGCCGCGTTTCTGCCCATTTTTCACTTTGAGCTGATAATGCCTTGCTTTCTCCGCGGCGGTGAACTTGTCGTACTCTGCCTTGGAATATTTGATTCCCTTGATATGGGTGCAAGCATCAATCTCTTCTTGGGTCGGCTTGACGCCCCCTTTGGTCTTAGTCTGGTTGGAACGACTGTTCCTACTGGTCGTGGTCTGCGAAACGTTACGCGAATCGCTATTGCCGTGGGCAATCTCAGGTCTTGGGCTGGTCCTCGTGTAGTTCACGTATGCCAGTTTCACCCCCTCAAAGGTCGGATACTTGTAGCGCTCGGCGTTAACGATGCCCTTAATCGTGCTGAAATAAGGGTCCGTGATACCGTTCTGGAACAGTTGGATCTTAGTGGTCTCAGAGAATATCGGGGTCTTGTCATCCTGGTACGTAAGAATGTCGGCCGCGGTGCTATAGGTGCTAGTGTGCACGTTGCAGTACTTATCAAAACTGAAGTTTCGTTTAGGTCCGCCGAAGGTGGTATTCTGTAGCTTGGTCCGAAGCATCTCGGCCATGGTCACACTTCTGTCATTACCAAAATGGTATTTGATAAGACCGCGCCAAGCCTTTCGACCCTCCTTCTTCCTACTGTAAATCCGGGCATTGGTCCAATAGGCTGATTTGCCAAATGCCTTCTCCATGAGAGTGTATACTGTTGCGGAATCGATGACAAACACCTTGCTCCAGGGTCCATCGTCTTCGTCGCAATCCACTTCTCGGTTGTATATCTGGGCTCGGCCTATCATCTCATCGTCCATGGAGGCATAAGACGTTTCAGGATCACCGAATGGTGGGTCGAGATGAGCTGCGGGCACATTTGCCTTGTGCCTTATCACGTATTTCAGAGGGTGACCCATAATGCCCCTCCTACGGGCGAGGTCTTCCTCGAAGGTACTGATGGACTTGGTGACATTCGCGTCATCAAGTGGCAAGCTCAGAGGGTCACTTGTGGGCTTGTCATCTTTGTATTGGTCTTCCAGCTTCTTCTGTCGTTCTATATCGTCCAGCATGTCCTCGTCGATGCTGGTCATATCGAGGAGGGGCCGCTGGATACGATCATGGTGCATGCAAAGGAAGGCAAGCAATGCCATCTTGTTGGAGGCGCTCACACTCACATGGATGTTCGCGTCACGGCATCCCTTCACAATCATGCTTATAGTCTTCTCGTTCAGCCTTATCCAATGGAATGGCTTGGTCAGGTGCTCCATGTCATGAAGATACTCGGCGGTCTCAGCCTTGACACCGAGGAAGGTTATATACCATGCGGTGCATTCCGAGCGGTCTTCCGCTTTAGTCGAACGCGCCGGGATCGTCGCGGCGGTCTGCTTGCGGGGTATCTTGGCCTGTTTAGCCGGTGCTCTCAAAGGGATATTCTCCTCCCCGTCGTCATCATCGTCAGACGGGGGAAGGTCATAATCGTCGGAGTCCTTTGGATCGTCGGAGTCCGCACCTTCGGCGTCATCCACCATGGCATCGTCTTCTGGCTTCTTGGATCGGCCCGTGGCCGTCTTCTTATCGCGTGCCATCTTGGTCTGGTCTAGTCTGGTCTGGTCTATGCACGAGCAACAGTCACCGTAAGGCCTGTATCGTGTCTAACGGTCTGGTCTGAGCTGGTCTCCTTAATCCTCTTGCTCGAGAACTATATGGGTCTGATAAACTGAGTCGATCCGGGCAGGATCAGTCGGTAACGAGGATAAGAGGGAGACGAGTAATGGCCTTAGCCGGGTCAGTCACCTCACTGCGAGGCCTGCCCTATTCGATCTACTATGATTAGGATGTCTACCTAGAATTATGGCAGGTGAACCGAACAAAAGGGGTCGCGCAAGGAACACGTGTGGGCACGTGCCCAGCCACTCCGTACAAGAAAGGTGTCAGTGACGCTCGCTAGTCTCCCTCAGTCCCCGCCATGCTATCCCGCCAATATGCACATATTTCTTCAGTCCCCTCAAGGTCAATCGGGTGAAAAGTCGCTTGGCCTTGTAGTCATTGGTAAAGCTAGTCAAATATGTCATACAGGAGTCCTCTAACAAGTCTTTGTCGTTTTGCTCCAAATGTAACTTTGGTCATCAGGTCTGATAAGTTGTCTGCTGTGGGTATGTGAGTTATGAGTGACTCACCCGAGGCAACAGATTCTCGTATTGCGTGGTAGCAAATAGAGTGATTCTTCTTGGTCAATGTCGATTCTGGGGTTGTCGCGTTGGTTACAACTGATTTGTTATCACCGTATATGTAGGATGGTCCAGTAATAGGAATTCCCATCATACGTAACTTATAACGTAAACCGCGTAGTCTTTCAATTCCGAGCTTCATTGCAACGAATTCAGCTCCGAACACGGCTGTTTCTATTGTGGGCTGCCTTTTTGATAACCAGTCAACAAGGGCATTGTTCACGAATATTAGGATCCCGCTCCGGGAGCGTCTGGTCGATTTGTCTCCGGCGTGATCACTGTCGACCATCATACGGATGTCAACTTCACCACCGAGAGGTTCTGGCATGTCGGGTGGTAATGCTTCTTTAACATCTCCATAGAATTCAGTCCAGTCATACTTGGGAAACTGATTCATATTAATGTCAGGTATGGTCGGGTCAAACACTAGTCGAGAGTTGTGTTTTCTTTTCAGGTAACCCATGATGTGCAGAGCGGCTACTAAGTGGCCGTCACGTGGGTGTGCCAAATAAGTCGATAACAAGGACACTTCAGTGGCAATGTCAATTCGTCCAATTTCAATCATCCATCGCATGCAACCAATGAGGTGCATGTAGAATGAGGCCTGTTCTGGGTCTAAAGGTTCTGATTCATCTGAATACGGGTCGTAAGTAGTGGGAAACGGGTTGTCCGCCTTTGCAGGAAGTTTGTATTTCCCGTCAAAGTGCGTTTTCAAGTGTTCAGTACAGTTTGCAACGGCTTGTGCAACGTATTTGGATGGACTTAGGGCCCACGCATATACACCGTTGGCTAGTCTCACATTTCTTAGCTTCGCGCCAAGATATATGTCTGGGTCGCCGACCGAGTTCGGTTTAAGTGGCAAGTATTCATTGATCCTGTTAAGTATGGACATGGGATCGTGGTTTATAACAAGGATATCATCAACGTAGCATAATATATAAGAATAATAGCGTAGGTTGTCGGTCGGTCTGGTCTCTTCTTTAAGCCATAGGTCAGGGTCTGCTTTACATGATTTGTAGCCCATGGCGCGCATGAAAGAGGCGAGATGAGCTCTAAAGGCTGCTCCTGCGCTTTTCAGGCCATACAAGGCTCTAACGATTATGGCTTTCTTTCCTGCATCTTGTCCAAACTCAGGTCCAAGAACAGTCCACACTTTCTCTGTGATTGGTGCAGTAATGTACGCATTGAGTACGTCGCCAACCTTCACTTGAAGGTCGTTTAATGCCGCATATGTTAGTGCGATGCGCACAGTCTCACGGGACACGACGCTTGCGTACGTTATAGTGTCGGGAGCACTTGTCTGATGCCCACCCGCAACTAAGCGGGCTTTTCGTTGGAAATTCTCCATCTTTACGTCAAATACCATATGGCAGTGGATGCGCTGGAACCCATTGGGAGCTCGCTCGCCGTCTGGTAGGATTTTGAATGCAGCGCGCACATTTTTCATTTCCTTAGCGATGGCATCAGCCCAAAGAGTATTGCCATTGATCTTGTCTAGTTCTAGTGCTTCGTCTACTGATTTCGGCACTGCAATTCCAAATTTATGGGTACGTTTCAAGTAGCGAGTTTGTCTTTTCTTCACGAGTGATATTATACGTTCGCGTTTCTTGAGAACATATGGTACCCACCAATTAAAGGCTGGTTCGTGGTCTATACCCATGGTCATGGCATATTCAGCCGTTTCAACAGGGTGTGATTCTTTAAGCATGCGCAAGTCCTGCCATGAGGTTGAGCCGTCTTTCCATTGGCAGCAGATTTGCCAACCGGCAGTGGACTTTCGCTGGTACGACTTGCCGTCAGCCGTAACTGTATTCTGGTCTGCAAGTTTAATTGCTCTGTCGTTATGTCTATGGTCTACAAGGGCATCGAGTAGGACGTACTGGTTGCCGTCAGGATCGCATTGCGCGTAAATTGCTTCTGCAATCATGTTTGCATTTAATTCTGTCTCGTCACCATCGGCAAATTGCACGATATACTGGCGCGTGTCGAGGATAGGGTTATCATTGGCACGACCGATGGGATTGCCGTGTATGTCGCGTTTACGAGATATAACACGGCCTTTGGTCAAGATACCTTGTCTTGGTATCTCTACTTCTGCATTGATAAGGTTGTCCCCTGTCTCGGGTGTTACCGTTTCTGTGTTGTCAGGTTCCAGACCATCGTCAGCGGAACCGATTTCAACATCACCAGAGTCGAAGTCTTCGTATTCTGGTGTCAAGTCATCAACAGGGAAGTCTGAGGCTGTTGCCGCGGTTCCATGTGATTCGGTTATGGCCAGGTCAAAGTCGTGACGGGATTTGATGTGAACTTCGTCACCGATTTCATCATTAGTTAAGTGTCTCACCGTCGATCTGCATACTACCTGTCCATTCTGTTTCAATATTTTCATCGTCATTGCTGATCCGACGTCTATTGCAGGTCCAAGATAACGACCGAGGATTAATTTGTCGTCAGGATAAGTTGGAATATTATCTCGAAACATAACCCAGTCGAACCATGCGAATTCGCATATATTGCTGATGTCTGCCGTACTTCCGGACATAATGGTTTCGGGCGTCTGTCCTGCTGTCATGTAAATACCGTTGGATGTGCATGAGCGAATGTAAGCTTGCAACTCAATACAATGATCCCATAGGCATTTTGGTGATCGGGTTCGAATCATTTGTCTAGATGATCCTCTTTTTAGCTCTCGAATGCAGCCTTCACAAGCTTGCATCCATGGAGAGTAGGGCTCTGTCTGTTTCAGGTGGCAGTCAGCTTCACGGAGCTTTCGTCTGAAATCACCCTGAGTCTGCTCTTTCGAGTTGTCTACTATCATGGTCGGGGGAACGCCGTCACGCTGAAAAAGAAGTGAGAGCGTGTTGTGTGCTTCACCTTTTCGCTGCATTGGGTGGATTCTTGACCATCCGAATGATGTGGCGTAGACTTGGGCGACCTTGTTGCCTTGTCTCGATGTAGTTCCGGCAATTAAGGTGTCTGAAAATACCGGGTGGGGCAGTCTTTTATACCGGAGCATCCGATCATTCGTCGGAAATCTCCGAGCAAGGGTGGGATTCATGCATGTTCTCACACACCGCTGCGTGGTATTTCTTATTGTCTGTTCAGCCTGAGCAGGGGAAATCATCCATCGCTTGGCAAGGGTCAGATGGTCTAATGGGCTGGTCCTACGCGTCCGTAGTTGCCCAGCAAGGCTGGTGTCAATACTTGAAATCATGACGAATGATTCCAGTGTTAGGTGGAGGTTGTCATCCTCATTAATGTCGACAAGGTCAGTGGTAAACGAAGATAGCGTGCAGGCGCTGATGACAAATCTCGAACAAGCGGCGGGTTCCAAGTCGCCGTGGTTCATTGTCTCAGCCGCTAACTCTTGGTCTTGATATCTGGTCGAGTTGGGGTCCCATGTCAGGGTTTCTGAGGTCAGGTGGAGGCGCTTTCTATTGTTTGCCAACCATTCGTCATTGGAGACATTCTTTACATTGAGATACGATATCACTCCCTTCAAGGCCAATCGGAGGGTGATAGTCTGCAAAGGGTCATCAGGATCGGCTATGATCAGTGCATGTGTGTTGTCAGTGGGGTCTTTCTCCAAGAATCTTGGAGTCTCATTTACTCTCACGTCATTAACTCTACATTGCATTGGGCAAAGGAGGTGATGGGTTAGGTGGGGAATGTGGATCGCCTGGTTTATCACCAGGTGGTAATCCTCACCAGTGTTTGGGTCAGTGTATGCTACGACACCAGACACAACGTCATATTTGGTCGTGCCAAGGGCAGGGTCATACCCTTGGACTGTCACGGGGCGGTTAAAATTTAAAAGGATGAGTGCATCACGGCCTAGAACACATGTGTCAGCATGTGAGTCAAGTTCTAGGGTGGTTTCTAGTAATTGTCTGTCTAAGTTACTACTAACATCTGTTACAGTTCTGGTCTGGTCTTCAATCACAGTCTTAACAACACTCAATCTAAATTTGTCTCATTTGTCTTTTTCAATCTTGGGGATCTTGTCTTGTCGGACAAGGGCAGGGTGGCCAGCGTTGCCACCACCAAGTGCGTGCTCGACGTTTTGTTCACTGGATCCGATTTCAGCGACGCCGCGTTTCTGCCCATTTTTCACTTTGAGCTGATAATGCCTTGCTTTCTCCGCGGCGGTGAACTTGTCGTACTCTGCCTTGGAATATTTGATTCCCTTGATATGGGTGCAAGCATCAATCTCTTCTTGGGTCGGCTTGACGCCCCCTTTGGTCTTAGTCTGGTTGGAACGACTGTTCCTACTGGTCGTGGTCTGCGAAACGTTACGCGAATCGCTATTGCCGTGGGCAATCTCAGGTCTTGGGCTGGTCCTCGTGTAGTTCACGTATGCCAGTTTCACCCCCTCAAAGGTCGGATACTTGTAGCGCTCGGCGTTAACGATGCCCTTAATCGTGCTGAAATAAGGGTCCGTGATACCGTTCTGGAACAGTTGGATCTTAGTGGTCTCAGAGAATATCGGGGTCTTGTCATCCTGGTACGTAAGAATGTCGGCCGCGGTGCTATAGGTGCTAGTGTGCACGTTGCAGTACTTATCAAAACTGAAGTTTCGTTTAGGTCCGCCGAAGGTGGTATTCTGTAGCTTGGTCCGAAGCATCTCGGCCATGGTCACACTTCTGTCATTACCAAAATGGTATTTGATAAGACCGCGCCAAGCCTTTCGACCCTCCTTCTTCCTACTGTAAATCCGGGCATTGGTCCAATAGGCTGATTTGCCAAATGCCTTCTCCATGAGAGTGTATACTGTTGCGGAATCGATGACAAACACCTTGCTCCAGGGTCCATCGTCTTCGTCGCAATCCACTTCTCGGTTGTATATCTGGGCTCGGCCTATCATCTCATCGTCCATGGAGGCATAAGACGTTTCAGGATCACCGAATGGTGGGTCGAGATGAGCTGCGGGCACATTTGCCTTGTGCCTTATCACGTATTTCAGAGGGTGACCCATAATGCCCCTCCTACGGGCGAGGTCTTCCTCGAAGGTACTGATGGACTTGGTGACATTCGCGTCATCAAGTGGCAAGCTCAGAGGGTCACTTGTGGGCTTGTCATCTTTGTATTGGTCTTCCAGCTTCTTCTGTCGTTCTATATCGTCCAGCATGTCCTCGTCGATGCTGGTCATATCGAGGAGGGGCCGCTGGATACGATCATGGTGCATGCAAAGGAAGGCAAGCAATGCCATCTTGTTGGAGGCGCTCACACTCACATGGATGTTCGCGTCACGGCATCCCTTCACAATCATGCTTATAGTCTTCTCGTTCAGCCTTATCCAATGGAATGGCTTGGTCAGGTGCTCCATGTCATGAAGATACTCGGCGGTCTCAACCTTGACACCGAGGAAGGTTACATACCATGCGGTGCATTCCGAGCGGTCTTCCGCTTTAGTCGAACGCGCCGGGATCGTCGCGGCGGTCTGCTTGCGGGGTATCTTGGCCTGTTTAGCCGGTGCTCTCAAAGGAATCTCCTCTTCCTCCTCCCCTTCGTCATCATCGTCAGACGGGAGAAGGTCATAATCGTCGGAGTCCTTTGGATCGTCGGGGTCCGCACCTTCGGCGTCATCCACCATGGCATCGTCTTCTGGCTTCTTGGATCGGCCCGTGGCCGCCTTCTTATCGCGTGCCATCTTGGTCTGGTCTAGTCTGGTCTGGTCTATGCACGAGCAACAGTCACCGTAAGGCCTGTATCGTGTCTAACGGTCTGGTCTGAGCTGGTCTCCTTAATCCTCTCGCTCGAGAGCTATGTCTGGGTCTGATAAACTGAGTCGATCCGGGCAGGATCAGTCGGTAACGAGGATAAGAGGGAGACGAGTAATGGCCTTAGCCGGGTCAGTCACCTCACTGCGAGGCCTGCCCTATTCGATCTACTATGATTAGAATGTCTACCTAGAATTATGGCAGGTGAACCGAAC
>Ga0247836_1006560_pt1 | contig 12858 bp, 8 predicted proteins | sample LaCruzMarch2015__4_FD_187116 | JGI IMG/M metagenome (GOLD analysis project Ga0247836, IMG submission 187116) | Freshwater microbial communities from meromictic Lake La Cruz, Castile-La Mancha, Spain - LaCruzMarch2015_14m | ecosystem: Environmental > Aquatic > Freshwater > Lake | place: Spain...
GATCACCCGATAGATGCTGGCCTTCGACCGCCGATACCGGGTGGCGATCGATTCGACCGGCTCACCCTGGGCATAGAAGTGGTAGATCCGCTCGCAGGTCTCGGGCCGGAGGCGGCCGTCGCTCGGGCCAAACACCGCGGCCTCGGGGTGGTCGTGGTCGTGCTGCTTGATCGTGTAGCGGATCGTCTCGATGCTGCGATGCAGCCGCACGGCGATGCGGCGATGCACGTCGGCCGGGCAGGCCCCCGCGGCGGCGAGCCTGCGGGCCCAGGCGATGATTCGGTCGTGCTCATCGTGCGAAAGCTGGCTGAACCGTGCTCCCCGCTCGATGCGGCTTGGATTGGCGGCGATGAACCGCTCCACGGCACTCGCCAAAAAGCCGACCCGCTTCCGGCCGCCCACCTCGTAGCGCTGGGCGACGAGACCGTGCTCACGCCAGCGGGAGATCGTCTTCGTGGAGACGTTGAACCGCTTCGCCAAATCCTCAATCGACAGCACCTCTTCGTGTGCGAGGAGGCTGGCGGGGGAGGCAGGATTGGTCACCGCCTGGGCATGCTCTGCCGTGGCGTGATCGTTTGACAAAAAGGACATGAAGGGGCCCGTGGAGTTGGAACGCATGACTTTTCTCCCTGCCGGCAATCCTTTGCCGACTGTGTTGTGTTGCTCGGAGCGAAACGACGCCTCGGAACCACTGTCCGCGCTCGAAGGGGCTTCCTGGCCCCCTTACCACCATGCCCGGGACGCGAGAGTTATACGAGCGTCTGCCGCGGGCGGTTCATCAGGGCGGTTCGATTCTTGAATGTTTTTCGAGGCCTCCACGCAACCGGCCTTCGGCCCGGGCAGCGCAACTCCTTGGCTCTGCTTGGCTTGTGTATGCTCGACGGCCTTGACTGCGTCGCACGGGCGAGTCTTCCTGATCCGTAAACCTAATCATTAGAGCGATTTCCTCACAGGAGACACTTGGTATTCGTGGCCCAAAGAGCCGACAACCCTGCAGGGAGTGGGGGACTTCGGGAGGAGGCAGGCATGAATCGGGCAGCATTTCTGGGTGCCGTGTTGGCGGGGCTGGCCTGGGCCGGCGCTGGTGTGGCTTCCAGCGACGAGGCCGTGCCTGATCAGCCCCCGACCGAGCGGCGAGTCGCCATGACGCTCACTGCCGAGGGGCAGTTGTTCGGTCCCGTGACGGGAGCCGCGGAGCCGGCCCGCCAGCCGATCGCCATGAACGGCGTCTTTGAGTTTGACGAAGCGGTGCGTCCTTCGGCGGCGGAAGCCGTCGCGGTGCGGCGATATGCGCGCGCCGAGGCGACGATCGAAGCCGACGGTGCCGAACAGAGGCTTACGCTCGCCGCCGACGCCCGCGAGGTGTCGATGGCCCGACTGGGAACCACACCCCTGCCCTATCTGGCCACGGCCTATCTCTCGCGGGATGAACTCGAGCTGCTGGAGACGCCGTTCGACTCGATCCTGCTCGAAGACCTGCTCCCCGGCCGCGCGGTCGCGAGCGACGATCACTGGCCGCTTGCGGGCGACCTGGCCGCGGGCCTGCTGGCGATCGATACGGTCGAGACCGGCGTGCTCGAGGCGCGCATCGTCGAGATCGTCGACGGGATGGCCCGCATCACGCTCGCCGGCGCGGTGGACGGCGCCGTCGACGGCGTGCCCACGCACGTGGTCGTGGACGGTGCATTCACCGTGGCCGCGGAACCTGACGAAGACGGCTTCATGCTGGTGGGCGACGTGACGCGGGTCGATGCCACCGTGAAGGAGAATCGGCAAGCGAGCCACGTGGCAGCCGGCTTCGAAATCGAAGCCACGATCGCGATCACCCGCGAGCCGGCCACCGATGCGTCGACCGATGGTGCGGACGCCGCCGACGAGACACCGGCCCGCGTCGTCCGCCGCCGCGGCCCCGGCAAGCCCGGCAGCGTGTGGTATCGCGATGCGGAAGGCCGCTACGACCTCGTGCACGATTCCGGCTGGCGAGTGGTTGAAGAGGATGCTGGGGGCGTCGTGCTGCGGCTGCTCGACCTCGGTGCGCTCGTCGCCCAGTGTTCGATCACGGCGCTGCCGCGGTCGGAGGATGCCGCGCCGCCGACCGTCGCGGAGGTGAAGAAGCATGTCGAACAGTCGCTCTCCGGGCAGTTCAGGCGGTTCGACGCGACGAACGAGACAACGCGCGAGGACGACGGCGTGCGGGTCGTGCGGGTGGCATCGGAAGGCAGCGCCGAGGGGCTGCCGTTTCGGTGGGTGCACTACGTGCTCACCGACGGTGAGGGCCGCCGCGTGAACGTGGCCTTCATGTACGAGGCGTCGCTCGAGAAGCGGTTTGCCGACGCCGACGCCCGGCTCGTGGCCGGCCTCGGCTTCCTGGCCGAGCCCCACCGTGAGGCCCGCCTGCCACGGAAAACCGACATGCCTTGACGCCTCCCCCGGCGGGCAGGAATATGGTGGCACTTTCCCGGGGAACTGCGGCCCTCCACGTCAGGCGGCCGCCCGGGAAGCCGCGCGAGGAGCTGTGCTGTTGGCAAGTGCCGAGGCCACGACTGCATCCCCGCCACCGGCGAGCAGTCAGTGACCGGAGGCGCGAGCCATAGATAAGCAGCATCGCATCAACGAGCAGATCCGGATCACTCCGATCCGGGTGATATCGGCCGAGGGCGGACAACTCGGCATCATCCCGACCGAGGAGGCGCTCTCGATCGCGCGGGAAGCCGGGCTCGACCTGGTGGAGGTGGCTCCCAACGAGAAGCCGCCCGTCTGCCGGATCATGGACTTCGGCAAGTTCAAATACCAGCAAAAGAAGAAGCAGCACAAAACACACGTTCACCAAACGAAGATCAAGGAGATCCGCCTCCGCCCCAAGACGGGCGATCACGACATCGAGTTCAAGGTGAACCAGGCCAAAGGCTTCCTGCAGCACAAGGACAAGGTGATCGTGTCGGTCGTGTTTCGCGGCCGCGAACTGGCCCACATCGACGAAGGGCAGCGGGTGATGAAAAACATCCTCGTGCAGCTCGACCCGGTGGGCAAAGTCGATTCCCCGCCGCAGCAAATGGGCCGCCGGCTGGTGTGCACACTGTCGCCCAAGTAACGTTCTCTGTTCCTCGAATCACAGGAGTTTCCCATGCCGAAGCAGAAGACCCACAAGGGCGTGAAGAAGCGTTTTCGGGCCACCGCCACCGGCAAGGTGAAGCACCGCCGCGCCGGCACGAGCCACCTCCAAGTCCGGCTCACGGCCAAGCGCAAGCGCGACCTCCGCGGCACCGGCGTGCTTGCGAAGTCAGACACCCCGAAGATCCTCGAAGCGCTCGCGCACAACAGCTACTGAGCGTGCTCTGAGACAGCGGAAGGCAGGGCTGTGTACGCCCAATCCGGCTCGGGGCAGCCCCGTACCGTCTCGCCGGACGTTCGCTGCGCCCATCCTGGGCTTCACTCACTCGGATGTGCCTGCGCTGCGCCATCCATGGCTGCGCTGGTCACATACGCCGGCTCAACGGTAGGGGCAGCCCCGATCCTCCCGTTCTCGTAGGCGCTCGGAACCTTCGGCGGAGACGGTCGGTGGGCACGCGCAGAAGAAGGGATTCCTTGAGGACTATCTCGCGCCAGGGCCGGAGGCCCGGGTCATCACCAGCCGACGGAGGTCGGCCAAGGGACGTTCGGCACGATGCCGAGACGTTCCGTGAAGACGGATTCGAGCATGCCTACCGCCGGCTCCGAATGCGGGTAGTTCTCACCTGCCCCGCCGTCCAGCGAGACGGTACGGGGTAACCCCGAAGCCAACGCCCATCAACTGCAGCGAACCCCCGGCGACACTCGCATGTGCGCCGGGGGGATCCTCTCGGCTTACGCCTCGGGCTTCCGGAGAGCCTCGCTGAGGCTGGGGAACATCGCGGGAATTCGGGCTGCCCTTGCATTTCGGCGGGTTTGGGCGACAGTAAGGGGCTTCCCGGATTCACGAAGGCAGAGAGTCATGCGTACCAAGAGTGTCGTCCCCCGGCTGCGGGCCAAGAAGCGGCTGTTCAAGCGGGTGAAGGGTTCGGTGGGCGGCCGTCGTCGGCTGCTCCGCACGGCCAAGGAATCGATCATCCGCGCCGGTGTCTACGCTCGCCGCGATCGGCGGCGCAAGAAGCGCGACTTCCGCCGGCTGTGGATCGTGCGGATCAACGCGGCGGTCCGGGAACGGGGCATCCGCTACAGCCAGTTCATCGCGGGCCTCGAGAAGATCGGCAGCGAGCTCGACCGGCGCACGCTCGCCGAAATGGCCGTGCTCGATCCCACCGGCTTCGACGCCGTCGTGGAGCAGGTGCGAAAGGCGCTAGGCATGCCGGAGCCGGCCGCGGTCGCGTAAGGCAGTGTCCACGGTCGCGCTCGATTCGTTCGTGGCCGAACTCGACCGCCTCCGGGCAGACGCGGTCGCAGTGCTATCGGCAGCCGACGATGCCGAGGCAGTGGAGCGGGCGCGGGTCGAATTCCTCGGTGCCAAAAGCGGGCGGCTGAAGGCGATCCAGAAACTGCTCGGCGGCCTGGCCGGGCCCGACAAGCCGGCCGGTGGCAAGCACTTCAACGAGGCGAAAGAGGCCGTCGCCGCGGCCCTCGAGGCGGCGCAGGCCCGCATGGCGGGGGCGGCCGCAGCCGTCGAAGCCGTCGACGTGACGCTGCCGGGCGAGCCGGTGCGGCTCGGACATCTGCACCCGATCACGCAGACGATCCGGCGCGTGCAGGAGATCATGGGGCGGCTCGGTTTCGAGAGCGTCGACGGCCCCGAGATCGAAGACCAGCGGCACAACTTCGACGCCCTGGCGATCGGGCCCGAGCATCCGGCCCGCGATCCGCTCGACAATTTTTATCTCGCGGTGGCCCGCGGGGCCGATCCGCTGCTCCTACGGTCGCAGACAAGCACGGTGCAGATCCGCGTGATGGAGCGGCGGCAGCCTCCGCTGCGGATCGTGTCGCTCGGCCGCGTCTACCGGCCCGACACAGCCGATGCCACGCACTATCCGATGTTTCACCAGGTCGAGGGCCTGTTCGTCGAGCCGGGCACCACGATGGCCCACCTCAAGAGTGTGTTGCGGCTGTTCGCTTCGAGCTTCCTCGGCGGCGACGTGCACGTGCGGTTTCGGCCGTCGTTTTTCCCGTTCACCGAGCCGAGCGTGGAGGTCGACATGGAGTGGGGCGGCCGCTGGATCGAGATGGGCGGTGCCGGCATGGTCGATCCCGCCGTGCTCGCAGCCGTGGGCTACGACCCCGACGAGGTTTCGGGCTTCGCCTTCGGGCTGGGCGTCGAGCGGATCGCCGCCCGTCGCTACGGCGTCGCCGACATCCGCGATTTCTACCGCAACGACGTCAGGTTTCTGGAGCAGTTCTGACGCCATGATCATCTCGCTCAACTGGCTTGCGGATTACGTGCAGATTCAGGCGCCGACAGAGGCGCTCGTGGAGCGGCTTCTCATGGCGGGGCTCAATCACGAGTCGACCGAGACGGTCGGCGCTGATACGGCCGTCGATATCGAGGTGACGAGCAACCGCCCCGATTGCCTCGGGCACATCGGCGTGGCCCGGGAGGCGGCGCTGTTGTTCGCCCGCCCGCTCCACGTGCCCGATCCGCGGCCGCTCGAAGGGGCGGGGAGGGCCGTCGAGAGCGTGAACGTCGAGATCCGTTCGCTGGATGTGTGCCCCTTCTATTCGGCCCGCGTGATCCGCGGCGTCCGGATCGGGCCGAGCCCGCAGTGGCTCGTCGACCGGCTGGCGACGGTGGGCGTGGAGAGCGTGAATAACGTCGTCGACGTGACGAACTACGTGATGCTCGAGTGCGGTCAGCCGCTCCATGCCTTTGATCTGGCGAAGCTGCGCGGAGGCCGGATCGTCGTCCGCCGGGCGGTCGACGGCGAACAGTTCACGGCGCTCAATCACAAGACATATGCGCTCACGGGCCAGATGTGCGTGATCGCCGATGCCGAGCGGCCCGTGGCGCTCGCGGGTGTGATGGGAGGTGCCGACTCGGAGATTTCCGTCGACACGACAGATGTGCTCCTCGAGTCGGCGCAGTTCGCGCCGCTCGCCGTCCGGGCCGCCGCCCGCGGGCTCGTGCTGCAAAGTGCGTCGTCGTATCGCTTCGAACGCACGCCCGATCCGGCTGCGGTGGCATGGGCGAGCCGCAGGGCGGCCGCGCTGATTCTCGACACCGCCGGCGGGACGCTCGAGCAGGGCGTGGCGACGGCGGGCACGCTCGCCGGCACGCAGGCCACGATTCCCTTGCAGCCCGGCCGCGTGGCCGAGGTGCTCGGCATCGACATTCCTGCGGCGCGCCAGCATGCGATTCTCGCGGGGCTTGGATTCGTCGACACCAGCCGCGGCGGTCCGACCCGCGAGCCCGGCCTGTGGCTGGCCCCCACGTGGCGGCGCGACGTGTTTCGTGAGATCGACCTCGTCGAGGAGATCGGCCGCATCGAAGGCTACGACCGTGTGCCGGAAGACTGCTCGATCACTGCGCGGCCGATCGAGCTTTCAGCACGTGAGGTGATGATTCGCACCGCATCGAGCACGTTCATCGGGGCTGGATTCTGCGAGGCGTTGACGCGAAGCGTGGTCAGCGAAACCCTCGAGACCACCGCCAGCCCGTGGGGCGGATCGACGCCGCTCGTGGTGCAGCCGGCGCTCGTGCGCGGAGCCGACCGGCTGCGGCGCACGCTGCTGCCGAGCCTCGTCGAGGCGCGGTCCGGCAATCTGGCCGTGGGCGCTCCGCATGGCGAACTCTTCGAAGTGGCGCGGGCCTATCTAATGCGGGCCCGTGCCGGGAGCGACCACGAGTCGCCCGTGGCAGAGCCGCTGCTGGCGGCCTTCGTGACCGGTGGAGGCTTCTTTGCAGCGAAGGGCGTCGTCGAGGCCGTGCTCGATCGGCTGGGCGTCTTGCGGGCCGGAGGCACGATCGCGTGCCGACCGGTCGAACTCGACCTGTTCACCCGGGGACGAGCCGCCGAATTCGTGCTCACCCGCGGTGTGGAGGCACCGGAACGAATTGCCGTGTTCGGCGAGATGGCTCCAGCCGTGCTGGCCGCCGCTGGGATCGCCGGCACCGTCACGGGCGCTGAGATCCGAATCGACCGGCTCGAGTTCGCGGTGAACGCCGAACGCACGCTCCGCCGGCCGAGCGACTATCCCGCCGTGGAGCGCGACGTGAATCTCGTCGTGGCCGACACCGTGCCCTGGGCCGACATCGCCGCGGCAATCCAGGCCGCCGCCGGGCCTGTGCTCGAGCAGTGCCGGATCGCGCAGATCTGGCAGGATGCCGAACGGCTCGGCGCGGGCAAGAAGAGCGTCGTCGTCACGCTCCGGCTCCGCAGCGATCAGGGCACGCTCTCGGGCGACGATGCCAACCGCGTGGTGCACGCGGTCATCGAGGCATGCAGCCGGGCGGTCAACGCGACGCTGCGTGCGTAGGTGAGACTCGAGGTGCGGGGAGGTGAGGGGCTGCCCGTACTCCGGGAGCCGGCGTATGTGACCAGCGCAGGCATGGATGCCGGAGCGCAGGCACATCCGAGTGAGTGAAGCCCAGGATGGGCGCAACGAACGTCCGGCGATGGAGTATGGGCAGCCCCGAGCCGGATTGGGCGCGATGAGGTCACGACAGGCGAGCTGGAGCTCTGTCGCTACCTGTCCGCGTAGACCCGGGTGATCTCTTCCTTCGTGATCGGCGCCGGATGGTCGTCACTCGTGAGCTGCACCTGCACCCGTTGGTCGCCGGCACGATGGCCGCGCACGCGAATCCGAAAGACGGCTTCTTCCGTGGGAGCGAGCCGTGCGAGCGGTTCGAACGTCACGGTGAGATTGTCGATGCGGTGGGCAGCGGGGCCCTTCGCCTCCACGGGCTCCATCTCGCCGAGGATCGTGGCGGAGAGCCGCACGCCGCTGGCGGCCTTCGTGCCCTGGTTGCCGACGCGGATCACGTATTCGGTGAGGCCCGCGACCTCGATCGGATCCTCGCTGTCGGTGACCTCGAAGGTCACGGCCGCCAGGCCCTCGACCTCGATCGTGTGGGCGACCTGGTCGGAGAGGCCGTCGGCGGAGCGGGCGGCCGCCACGATCTTCTGCGGCCCGAGATCGACCGGCATCACCACGAGCTCCACTGCGCCGCGTTCGGCGGCCGGCAGTTCCTCGAGATTCCAAAGCACACGGTGCGTGCGCTCGTCGTAGTAGCCGGCGTTGTTGGCCCGCACAAACTTCACGCCGGGGGGCAGCTGGGCCGCCAGTTCCACTCCCTTGGCAGGAGCGGTGCCAGTGTTGGCCATCGCGATCGTGCACACCGCCGGCCGCTGGAGGTAGCGACGCGAAGGCATCTCGGCGGCGAGCTCGAGCGTGGGCGCGGTGATTTCCACCTTGATGATCCGTTCGACCTCGATCTGTCCGTCGGCCCGGGCGACGAGGCGAATCGTGTGCACGCCCGGTCCGGTCGAGCCCAGGGAGAGGTCGATCGTGCGCGAGCCGCCGGGCTGCAGCTGGCCGACGTCGAATTCGAGCTCCTTGCCGGCCCGGTGCGTGAGCTGATCGGGGAGCAGGCCTTCGAGCACGACCCCGGTGGCGACGCCCGTGCCGGGGTTCGTGATCGTGATCGGAAACTTCACGTCGCGGCCGATCAGGACGGGCTTCGGATCGGCGAGGTCGAGCCGCAGATCGGGCTTGGTGGCCCGCGACCGCACCGAGGCGTCGGCACGAAACGTGACGCTCGCCACGCTGCCGATCTCCCCTTCGAGCTTGGGCATGATTTCCATTGCCACGCGGGCCTGCCCTCCTGGTGGCAACGAGCCGAGTATCCAGGCCAGGTCGCCCGCCGGGCCGGCGTTGGCCGGGTTCACCGGGCTGGCCGGAGGCGTGGTGGTGACGAGTGCGCTGCCGTAGGGAACACTGTCGCGAAGCATCACGTCGTGGGCCGTCGCGCTGCCGACGTTGCGCACGAGAATCTCGTAGCGGGCGGCCTTGCCCACCTGCACCTCGCGGGGGCCGCGCTTCTCGACCGTGAGTTGCGGAGCCTGCACACCCTCCAGCTGCACAGGCCCTGGCCGACCCTGGCCCGAGGAGATGCCGGCGTCTGCGTCGGATCGGGCTGTCGGCGCCGGGGCCTGGAGGTCATTGGCAGGTGGCGGCCCAAGCGGCGGTGCTGCGGCGAACGGCACCGCGGCCGTGACGGTCGTTGCCGGCGCGCGAAGCGGATTGCCGAGGCTCGCAGCCGGCAGGTCGCTTGGTGGCGGGATCGGGGCGGCCGTGTCGACTGCGGCAGAGGGCCTGGGGAATGCAGCGGGAGGTGCGGCCACGGCATCGGGCTCAGGGGTGGTCGCCGGCTCGGATGGCGGTTCGGGAGCGGGAGCTTCGGCCACTGGCTCCGCGGGCTCGGGATCGAGGTCGGGGGTGGTCGTGCCGGTGTCGAACGCAGGCGTGGGCGGCAGCGGCTCAGTCGGATCGTCGGCCGGAAGGGCCTCCTGTGCGGCAGTGGGCGGGGGCAGTAGATCGCCGGGCTCGGTGGCCGTGAGCGGCTCATCGGCCTCTTCGTCTTCGGCCGCCGTGAACCGCGACATCCGCTTCACCGCCCCAGGGGGCGCGTCGAGCGAGGTGGGCTGGACTCCATAGCGATCGCGCGGAGCCACGTCGCCAGCCACCGGGCTGGTGGCTGCCGGGATGGATTCCGCAGCCGGAGCAAAGCGGCCGGGCTCTGCCGCTTCGGCGGCTCCACCGACCGGCTCGGCCACGGTGGTCACCGGGAGGGTCAGCATGCCGCCCTCGGGCTCGACGGATGACTGCCCGAGGCCAAGGGCCCACACGGCCGCAAACCCTGCACCGGCACTCGCGACGGCGCCCACCGCGAGCATGAGGTTTGAACGCTTGGGAGAGACGACGAGATTTTGGCGCGATGGGCGATCGGACATGGGCGGCGAACCCCTGCAGGTGGCGAGACAGAGCCGTGACCGCTGGGGGAATATCAGACGGCCTCACCGCCGCGAAGCCCAAGTCGGACGAACTTCAGGACGCGTTGAGAACCTGGTGAAGATGGAAGTGGAATTTGCCCAGCTTGCCACCGTAGTTCCCTGCCGAGATGCCGACGATGCCGGGGGCGGCTGCGGCCCGAATTCCGGCCGCCATCGCCGCGGCCACCGTCGGTTCGTCGATCCCGTCGATGACGATCTCGAGGCCGCAGGCCGCTCCGGGGACGAGCGCCGTGGCGACCCGGCCGGCGAGCCCCGGGCAGAAGGCGTCGTTCGTCGAGGCCCGGAGGCCCTCATACCGCGATCCGACCTTGCTTCCCGACCGGACCACGCCGCCCGGAAACGGCGTGATCACCCCGGGCAGGGCAGCGATCGCGGCCACGGCGTGGCGGGCCGCGGCGAGGGTCTCGTCGAGGTTCGTGCCCTGCAGGATGAAGTTGCCGCCCCCCACTCCCTTCTCGATGCCGATCGATTCCTCCACCAGAAACTCGCCGTCCATCACGGGCACCCGCCAGAACCGCCGACCGTCGACGACCTTCGATTTTTCGAATCCATCGCCAAAAAAGCGGATATGGCGGCCGAGCGGCCCGCGCTCCTCGGCCGTTGGCAGCCCGTCGAAGACGCTCGCCGTCGGGCAGGTGAGCAGGCACTGGGCCGTCCGATTGGCCACCGCCTTGCCGAGGGCGTCGGCCGCGAAGCCGAACGCCAGCAGCGCGGCTCCCACGCGGCCGTCGGGGGTTTCTCCGGCGGAGAGCGGTCGCTCCACGCCGATCTCGGCGTCGCACCCGATGACGCTCGTGCCATAGCCGCACGCGGCCCGCACGGCGGCATCGAGCCAGTGCTCGTCGTGCGCCGTGACCACGATCCGGGTGAAGCGCAGGCGGAAGGCCTCGGCGAAGGTGTCGCTGATCTGTGTGTTGCCGATGAGCACGGTGCGAAAATCTTCCGGTCGGGTGAATTGGGGCGGGTCGCCGTCGGGACGGATTTCCGGTTCCGCCCGGCCACGACTTTCGCATACTCTACGGGTCTCCGTTCCGGTTCACCAAGCACCCGCGAGGATCCCTCCGATGGCCCCGTCGTTTCGCCTCCTGGCAATCGCCCTTCTCGCTGGTCTCGTGCCGGGCATGCTCGCGGCACGTGCCAGCCGCGCCGACGAGACGGGCGGCGGTGTGGCCGTCATCCCGCAAGACGCGGCCTTCGTGTCGGCCACGCTGCGGCTGCGCGAGCAGTGGGAGCGGTTTGCGAAGAGCAATGCTTATGCGGCGCTCAAGAAACTCCCGGCCGTGCAGCGGGCGCTCGACCAGATCGAGGAACAGAAGGTCCAGCCGGGCAGCCCGCTCTCGATGTTCGCCACGTTCATGGAACTGCCTGAGAACCAGCAGGCCCTCGAACTGCTCGACGACATGATTTCGACCGACACGTTTGTCTATGGCGAACCATCGTGCGTGAAGTTCGTTGAGCTCTTCCAGAAGGTGCAACGCGCGCAGCAGGCGGCGAACATCATGCTCATGGCCCGTGGCGGCGACTTCGATTTCGACGTTGATTTCGACTTCGAGGCGATCGACGAAGACGACGATGATCAAGATGGGGACGGCGCCGCGGGGCTGCCGGGCCAGGCCCGCATTCAGCCGGTGCAGATGGTGCGCGCGGCCCCCGACGAGCTCGCCAGCCGGATGGTGCTGCAGACGCTCGCCGACAACGTCGAGCTGATCGTGGTGCCCGATCTTATCTGGGGCTTCAAGACGACGAAGCTGCCCGCCGCCGAGAGTCAGCTCAAGCGGATCGAGGTGCTCATCAAACTCGTCACGCAGGCCAACCCCGACCTCGCCAAGTCGCTCGCCCGCCGCAAGGTGGCCGGCGGCGAGGTGGTGACGTTCACGATCGACGGTTCGACGCTCCCGTGGGACGATCTGACCCGCGAGGCCACCGAAGGCATGGACGGCGAAGCACTCGACAAAGTGCTCGATCGCCTCCGGTCACTCGACGTCGTGATCAGCCTGGGCATGATCGGCGACCGGGTCGTGTTGTCGATCGGAGATTCGGCCGACCATCTCGACAAGCTCGCCGCGTCCGGAGGCAAGCCGGGGCTCGTGACCACGAAGCCGTTCGGGCCGCTCGTGGCCGACAAAGAGAAGCGGCTCACGGGCGTGTCGTACATGAGCGAGGCGCTGGCGAAGGTGCTCGCTCCCTCGGCCGCCGACATCGAGCAGCTCGCCGAACTGGCCGACACGATCGCCGCCGAGGCCGACCTGCCCGAAGGCGCCGCGGCCGAGGCCCGCGCTGGGCTCGAAAAGATGGCCGCCGGCTACAAGAAGCGGCTACCGATTCCGGGCCCGTGGATGGCCTATTCGTTCCTCGCCGACCAGGGCTACGAAGGCTACGCCTGGGACTGGACGCAAAATCGCCCCTTCGACGGCTCGCAGCGGCTCGATCTCCTCGAGCACACCGGCGGGGCCCCGCTCGGGGCGGTCGTGTTTCGGGTGAAGAACGATCCGCAACAATTCGAAGACCTCGTGTCGTGGGGCGGGATGGCCTGGAATTTCTTCACGAAATACGTGCTCGCCAAGGCCGACGACGAGGATCGCGAGCGGGTGGAGCTCGTGGAGAAGCAGCTCGGGCCGCTCACCGCGAAGGTTGTGGCCACGTTGCGCACGAAGATCCTGCCGGCGCTTGCCGACGGCCAGATCGGCCTCGTGCTCGACGCCAAGAGCCGCACCAAGCGCATCCAGGCCGGCCTGCCCGAGGCTGCCGAGCCGCTCCCGCTCACCGAGCCTGCGATCGTGCTCGGCCTCGACGATCCAAAACTGTTTCGTGAGGGCCTCAGCGACATGTTCGCGTTCGGCGACGAGCTCGTCGATGCCGTGCGTGAGATCGACCCTGACTCGGT
>Ga0247836_1006576_pt1 | contig 12831 bp, 9 predicted proteins | sample LaCruzMarch2015__4_FD_187116 | JGI IMG/M metagenome (GOLD analysis project Ga0247836, IMG submission 187116) | Freshwater microbial communities from meromictic Lake La Cruz, Castile-La Mancha, Spain - LaCruzMarch2015_14m | ecosystem: Environmental > Aquatic > Freshwater > Lake | place: Spain...
GATACTTCTCAGATTGTAAGAGCGTCGGTTCGTGAGCGGGATTTGGTGGGGCGAGATCGTGATACCCATATCAATCGCACGCGGGATTCCTAAGCTCGTCGCGTGGCCACGGCTTGGCCTCGGGGTTGCCGCGATTGTTGCAGCGATATGGGGTTGCCAGCCGACGCTGCCCGCGGCCGATCTCTACTGGTCGGGAACGGGCACCTGGAACACCACAACCACAAACTGGGGCACGAGCACCGGCGGGCCGTATGACGCCGCCACCTGGAGCAACACCACGCCCGATTCGGCCATCTTTGAGGGCACGGCCGGCACGGTGACGCTCGGAGGGGCGATCACCGCCGGCGGGCTGACGTTCGCCGTCGATGGCTACACCGTGACCGGAAACACGCTCACGCTCAGCGGCACGCCGACGATCGCCGCTAATGCCAACGCGACGATCGCATCGACCCTTGCCGGAAGTGCGGCCCTGACCAAATCCGGCACCGGCACGCTCACGCTCTCGGGGGCCAACAACTCCACCGGAGGCCTGACGGTCAACGGAGGCACCTTTGCCGCCGCTTCGCTGGGCTCCGGTCCGCTCGTGGTGAACTCCGGGGCACGCGTGTCGTGGACCAACTCTTCGTACGCAGATTTTAGCGTCTCGGCGATCACGCTCGACGGCGGCGTGCTGTCGCTCGATGGCACCACTCAAAACGCCCATAATTTCATCGGCAGGACCATCACGCTCTCCGGCGGCACGCTCACGAGCGTCAACGGCCCGGCCGGCGCGGCCAACGACGGCGGCTTCGGTAACTTTATCCTCAACAACTCCACGCTCGTGGTCAGCGGTGCCGCCCAGTCGTTGATCAGCACCGCCACGCTAGCGATGTCCGGGGATAACGCAGTCTTCAACGTCGGCGAGACCGGGCAAGACGTTGATCTCCGCGTGACGGCGGCGGTATATGGGGCGACGCTCCGGAAGAGCGGCCTGGGCACCATGGAACTCACCCGGGCGAACTCCTATTCAGGGGGCACCATCGTCAATGCCGGCATCCTCAAACTCACGGCCGCCGGGGCCACCGGCTCAGGGGCGATCACGATCAACGGCGGCACGCTCGAGATCGCGACGGCGGCGTTCAACGCGCTGGGCAATCCTTCAATTGCCGCGATTACGATCAACGCAGGCGGTACCCTCCTGGCTGCGAACTCGGTCAACAACGCCCACAACCTCGGCGCCCTGACGCTTAACGGCGGCACGCTTGCATCCAACGGTGTCACGAGCGGATTTGGGAACTTCGTGCTCCGGAATGTGACGACCGGGGGCTCGGCACGATCCTCGATTGAGTCGCTGACGATTACCATTGGCGGGGGCGCGAACGCGTTTACCGTGAATGACGCCGTGGCGGGGACTGACCTTCTCGTGTCCGCGGCCGTCCTCGCGAATGGCACCGCTGGCATCGCGAAGGCGGGCGCTGGCACCATGGAACTGACCGGCTCCAACACCTATACCGGCGGCACCACGATCTCCGCCGGCACACTCAAACTCTCCGGCAACGGCTCGGCCGGATCAGGCGGCATCGACATCGCTGCGGCCGGCACGCTGGAGTATGCCCGCAGCCAAGCTGTGTTTCTCCTGTCTAGCCACGTGATCACAGGCCAGGGAACGTTCGTCAAAAGCGGCTCCGGGCTCATGTACTTTAGAGGCGAGACGGCAAACACCAACGTCGGTGTGGCGTACGTCCTCAACGGCGGCACCGTCCTTATGGGGGACAATAACGTTGCCGGGTGGACGGCCACCTTTGGGTCGCTTTCGGGTAACGCTCCCATCACGCCGGCCTGGCAGGGCACCGGTGCGTTCGTTATCGAAGCCGGAGCCAGGAATGAAGACACCACGTTCTCGGGTACCCTCCTCAACGCCTATCCCGGTGATGGAGTCGCGAAGACCATGGGGCTGACAAAGGTCGGCACCGGTAGTTTGGAACTGACCGGCACCAACACCTATACCGGCGGCACCACGATCTCCGCCGGCACGCTGATCGCGGGCAACGCCTCCGCCCTGGGCACGGCCGGGGTCAGCATCGCTGGCGGCGGCACGCTGCTGACACCGGCGGGCGTGAGCGTGAGCAACACCCGCACCCTCGCAGGCGGTACGCTCGGCTTTACGAGCAATGCGGCGGCCGGGACTCTGGCATCCCTCGCAGCGGGCTCCGCAGGAGCGACCCAGGTCCTCGCCCCGACGACGGCCTGGGCTTCCGGCACCGCGGAAGTGACGTATTCCGACGTGCTCACGCTCACGAACACCTCCAGCATTCCCCAGGTGCTCACGATGGAGTTCAACCCGACGGGCCTGGCCCAAGGCCTGATCGATTCCCTCGAACTCGGCTGGTTTGACCCTGGAACGAGCGACTGGGTCAGCGCCATCGACGGCAACAGTGGCGGCACGGCCACGTTTTTCTCGGGCTCATGGGCCGAGTATCTCGTCGCAACATCGGGGGCCACACCGGCCAACTCCCTCGGCGTTTATGGCCGCGACACCGGCGGCAACAATGTCTGGGCGGTGATCAATCACAACAGCGACTTCGCCGTAATCGCGGTGCCCGAGCCGACGACCGGCATGATGGTCATCGCGGCGGGCGTGGCAGCGGCACTTCTCCGCCGCCGGCCACGAGCGCCATGATGCGGTCCGCGACCCAGCCACGGGGTCCGCGGGCCATGACACTCGTGGAACTGCTCGTGGTGATCGCGATCCTCGCGCTCCTGATGGCCCTGCTCCTGCCGGCCGTGCAATCGGCCCGCGAAAGTGCCCGCCGGGTGCAGTGCGGCAACAATCTGCGGCAGATCGGCATGGCGCTGCTGCAGTACCACGAGTCCAACGGAGCCTTTCCGCACGGGGCCAACTTCGGCAGCCGAACCGGCGTGCCCCATTCCCAGGGGGGCACCTGGGCCGCGCTGATTCTGCCCGGGCTCGAGCAGGGGGCGGTGTTCGACCGCTTCGATCTCTCCCACCACGTCGCTGATCCGGTCAACGAGGCGGCCGTGACCGCCGTGATTCCCAGCTACGTCTGCCCCTCCGATTCCGAAGCGGGCACCCCCATCCGCACCAACACGATCCACACCGGCACGTCCGGCCGCAACCCGGCGCGTGGGATGGGGCTCTGGTATCCGGGCTCGATGGGGCCGACGGCGGACGGGTGCGGGGCGGGCGTTCGCTGCGTGTTCTGCCCGGCAGGCTACGACTCCTACTGCTGCGCCCCGACGGGCGACTACGGGTCGACCTGCAACAGCGGCAAAATGGGTGCGGGAATCTTCGACCGGGAGATGCGGCCGGTGCAGGCGGCCCAGGTCCGCGACGGGCTTTCCAACACGCTGCTGGTGGGGGAGACGCTTCCGAGTCAGTGCTTCTTCAACGGGGCCTACAACCACAACTTCCCGATCAACGGCACCACGATCCCGCTCAACACGTTCGTGGAGGGAGCTGGCGGCGTGAACAACTTCTGGTACAACGCCTGCGGTTTCAAGAGCCGCCATGCGGCGGGGGCGACCTTCGTGCTCTGCGACGGGAGCGTCCACTTTCTGAGCGACACGATCGACTATCGCCTCTACAACGAACTGGGCTCCCGGGCCGGCGGCGAAGCCGCTGCCGTGCCCTGAGAGCGATCCAGCTGCCTGTCGCCCCGGCCGCCTAGAGGCAACTGCCGCCGCCCGGCAGGCGCTTTCGCAGAAAGTTCATGCGGTGGTCGATCGGCAGCGCGAGCAGGGGAGTTGCATCCCTGCTTCCATCGCATCCGCTCGGCTATCGGTCCTCCTGCTCTCGAAGCCGAAAACGCACGCTCACGACGGTGCGATCCGATTCGGTGACGGGAAACCACCCGGCCGACGGCGTCGGCATGGCTGCCTCAGGCAAACAGTCGCGTCACGTCGAGACTGAACTCGCGCCCCGTGCAGATGTCGATCGGGAGCGGCCGGAGATCGCCGGCCGACTGGCGGTCTTTGGGCGGATGCCTTCGGAACGAAAGTCTGCGTGAAGCTTTTCACCGCTCTCGGCGAAACGTGGCGCCTTGGAGCCGATGGCCCACCAGCCGCTTCTCGATCTCGATGATCACGTACACCACCAGCCCAAACAGCATGATCAGGCCCCAGGTCTGCCACGCCAACGGCCGGGAGTGAAACAGGCGGTTCATCAGCGGCGTGTGCACGAATACCACTTGCAGGGCGATCATCGCCACCGACCCCCAGATGGCCGCCATGTTCGTGAACAGGCCGATCGAGAACATGCTGCGGGTCAGCGACCGGCAGTTGAAGAGGTAGAAGGTCTCCCCGATCACGAACACCGTCGTGGCCGCCGTCTGGGCCTCTTCGAGCGACGCGTCCTGCGCGAGCTTGAGCCAGTAGAAGACCCCAAACGCCCCGCCGGCGAGCAGCAGGCTCACGAGGCCGACCCGCTTGAGGATGTCGGGGCTCAGGAGCGGCGCCCGGGGATCCCGCGGCGGCCGATCCATGATCCCCGGCTCCTTCGGCTCGAAGGAGAGCATCAGCCCCAGCAGGATCGCCGTGGTCATGTTGATCCACAGGATCTGCACCGGGGCGACCGGCAGGGCCGTGCCCAGGATCACCGCCGTGATGATCGCCAGCGCCTCACCGCCATTGGTGGGCAGCGTCCAGACGAAAAACTTCGTCAGGTTGTCGAACACGCCGCGGCCCTCCTCCACGGCCGCCTCGATCGAGGCGAAGTTGTCGTCGGTGAGAACCATGTCGGAGGCCTCGCGAGCCACGTCGGTGCCCCCCTTCCCCATCGCCACGCCGATGTCGGCCTGCTTGAGGGCCGGCGCGTCGTTGACGCCGTCGCCCGTCATCGCCACCACGTTGCCCAGCGATTGGAGCGCCCGCACCAGCCGCAGCTTCTGCTCGGGGGCCACGCGGGCGAAGACCGAAACGGCGTCGGCCGTGGCGGGCAACTCGGCGTCGGAAAGCTGCTCGAGCGCCTGCCCCGTAACGGCGGCCACGAGCGTGCCGTCGGCGGTGGCCGCGCCATCGAGGCCCAGCCGCGCTGCGATCGCCGCGGCCGTGAGCGCGTGGTCGCCGGTGATCATCTTGACGCGAATGCCGGCGGCCTGGCAGGTGGCCACGGCGAGAATCGCTTCGGGCCGGGGCGGGTCGATCATCGCCTGGAGGCCCAGAAACAGCATCCCGGACACTTCGGCGTGGCCCAGGGCCGCGGTCCCCGCCGGCAGCTCCCGGCGGGCGAAGGCCAGCACCCGCAGGCCGTCGGCCGCCAGCCTCGCCACGTCGGCCACCACGGCCTCCCGGTCGAGCGGCCCGGCCTGACCGCCTGAGTCGTAGGCCGCCTCGCACCGGTCCAGGATCGCCTCGACCGAGCCCTTGGCGTAGACCAGCCGCGGCCGCGCGAGCCCCTGGTCGTGGAGCGTGGCCATGTACTGTAGTTCCGACTCGAAGGGGATCGAGTCGAGCCGGGGAAACTTCTCGTGCAACCCGTCCGCGGCCAGCCCCGCCTTGCCCGCCCCGACGAGCAGCGCCCCCTCGGTGGGATCCCCCTCGATGCTCTGCTCGCTCCCCGCGCCGATGAGCCTTGAATCGTTGCAGAGCACGCCGGCCCGCAGGCACTCGAGCACGGCCACGCGGCCGTGAAGATCGCCCACCGAGAGCGGCGTGCTGTTGCCGGCCGCGCCTGCAAAAATCTCACCGGCCGCCGTGTAGCCGCTGCCGGTGACCGCAAACGTCTCGCCGCCGGCCACGAGCGCCGCGACCGTCATCTGGTTTTGGGTGAGCGTGCCGGTCTTGTCGGAGCAGATCACGGTCGTGCTGCCAAGCGTCTCGACGGCCGGCATCTTGCGGATGATCGCCCGGCGCGTCGCCATCCGGGCCACGCCGATCGCGAGCATGATCGTGACCGCCGCCGGCAGCCCCTCGGGAATTGCCGAGACCGCCAGGGCCACCGAGGCCTTGAACATCAACACGGCCGACTGCCCCCGGAACAGGCCGATCAGGAAGTTGGCGGTGGCCAGGATCAGGACCGCCACCAGCAGCAACGTGCTGAACCGGGCGATCAGCTTGGTGAGCGGCGTCTGGATGTCCTCGGCTGAGGCGATCAGCCCTGAAATCCTCCCCACCTCGGTCGTGTCGCCGATCGCGACCACGACGCCCGTACCCTGCCCGTAGGTCACGAGCGTGGAGGCATAGGCCATGTTCTCGCGGTCGGCGAGCGCCGCCTCGGCCCCGAGTGACTCGACGTGCTTCTCCACCGGCACCGACTCGCCGGTCAGCGCCGCCTCGGCGATCTGCAGGTCGCGGCAGCGCACGAGCCTGAGATCAGCCGGCACCTTGTCGCCCGACTGGAGGAGCACGATGTCACCGGGCACGATCACGGTGGAGTCGATCCGCATCTTCTGCCCAGCTCGGATCACCGTGGCCTCGGTGACCAGCGTCTTCCCCAGGGCTTCGATCGCCGTGAGCGCCTTGCCCTCCTGAAGGAAGCCCACCACCGCGTTGACGAGCACCACGCCGAGGATCACGGCGGCGTCGATCCACTCGTCGAGCGCCGCAGTCACCCCCACAGCGACGAGCAGGATATAGATCAGCGGCTGGTTGAACTGCAGCAGGAGCCGCACGAGCGGCCCCCGCCCATGCCGCGCGGTGAGTTGGTTGCGGCCATGCCGCCGCTGCCGCTCGGCGGCCAGAGCCTCCGACAAGCCATGCCGCGGATCGGTTTCCTGGCGGGCTAGCACCTCAGCGACGGTGAACTGGTGCCAGGGCTCGGCGGGAGTTTGGGGAGCGGGCATGCGGGTGGCTCTCGGAATGACGACCCTTTAAAGTAGAGTCTCCGATCGCCCCGGGCCAACGCTTTCCACAATCCCGCCACCGCTCCGGTCGCACCATGCCACGGTCATTCGCTGGTTCGTGTTCGATCCACCACCGCGCCGCGGGCTTCTTCCCCCTGCTGGTAGCCGTCATGTTCACCGCCAGCGCGACCCCGGCGGATCCGCCCAGGAAAAATCTCCTCCTGCCAGGCGAGGCGTTCGCGGTGGCTGGCAAAACGGCGTTTCTGTTCACGCCCGCCGCCGACGCGGCGGTGCCCGCGGAATCAAAACCCTGGATCCTCTACGCCCCGACGCTGCCGGCCTATCCCGATGCGGCCGAGCGGTGGATGCACGAGCAATTCACGCAGGCGGGCGTGGCCGTCGCGGGCATCGACACCGGCGAGTCGTACGGCAGCCCGGCCGGCCTGGTGGCCGCCGAGGCGCTGCATGCCGAGATGATCCGCCGCGGCTATTCCAAGCAGCCGGCCCTGCTTGGCCGCAGCCGCGGCGGGCTCTGGGCCTCGGCCTGGGCGATCGCGCATCCCGAACTCACTGCAGGGATCGGCGGCATCTACCCCGTCTACGACTGGCGCACGTATCCCGGGCTCGAGAAGGCCGCGCCGGCCTACGGGCTGCCGCCCGCCGAACTAGCGGCCCAGGCCGCCGAGCTTTGCCCGATCGAGCGGATCGCCCTGGCCGCGCAGGCGGGCGTGCCGGTCTGCATCATCCACGGCGACGACGACAAGGTGGTGCCGCTCGAGCCCAACTCACTGCGGCTGAAGCAGACCTACGAGGCCGCCGGCAAGGGTGAGCTTGTGAACCTGATCGTGGCCGAGGGCCAGGGGCACAGCTTCTGGGAGGGTTTCTTCCGCTGCCAGCAACTGGTCGACTTCCTGATCACCCGGGCCAAGGCTGGCCGCTGACCACCGCTGGTGCCCGGCGAGCATGTGTCACCGGTCGGGAATCATCGGTTACACTCGCGAGCCTCCTGAGCCACTCGCCGCCTCACCGCCGCCAACCGCCGCAGCATGCCGCAGTTTGCCCAAGCCGACCTGCCCCGACTCGACCTGCCGCCGGGCGCCGTGTCGCTCCTGGGCTGGGCCATCGGCGGCTACGTGCTGTTTCTGCTGGCGATCAGCATCTACGCCACAGGCAAGATCAAGGACGAGGCCGACTACGTGGTCGCTGGGAGGCGGCTGCCCTTGTTCCTGGCGTGGGGCACGCTGATCGCAACCTGGTTCGGGGCGGCAACCATGTTTGCTGCCGCAGGGGCGGCCCGCGAGAAGGGGCTGCTGGGCGTGGTACTCGATCCGTTTGCCTGCGCGGGCACGCTCGTGCTGGCGGGCCTGTTCTTCGCCCGGCCGCTGTGGAGGATGGAGCTCTACACGATGGCCGACTTCTACCGGGTGAAGTACGGCACGGCCGCCGAGATCGTGGGGGCCTGCATTCAGGTGCCCAGCTACTTCGCTTGGATCGCCCTGCAGTATCTGGCGTTGGCGAAAATCCTGGAGCTGTATTTCGGCATCCCGCTGGTCGGCGGCATCCTGGCCGTCGCGGCCGTCACCCTCGTGTACACGCTGATCGGCGGCATGTGGTCGGTGACACTCACCGACACCGTGCAGATCGTGATCGCCCTGGCGGGCCTGGTCGTGCTGGTGGCGGCCGCGCTCTCTGATTCCCGGCTCGGCGACGGTGATCCGCTCCGCGGCCTGTCCGTCGTCTACTCCCGCGTGGCCGAGACCCACCCCGACCACCTCCGGCTCGTGCCGTCTGAGGCGAGCGTGGCCGCCATCCTGCCCTGGCTGGCGGCCTGGGCCACCGGGCTGTTCGGCAACATCCCGGGCCAAGACCTCCAGCAGCGGGTGTTCGCCTCCCGCAGCCCGAACACCGCCATGCACGCCTGCATCCTCGCCGGCGTGCTGTACTTCGTGTTCGGCATGATCCCGGTGACCCTCGGCCTGGCCTCGCTCGTGACGCATCCCGGGGGCGAGCTCGACCCGGTCAGCTTCCTCGCCGGCGAATACCTCTCGCCTGCGATGCTCGTGGTGTTCGTGATCGCGGTGATGTCGATGGTGGTCTCGACCGCCACGAGCGCCGTCCTCGCTCCCGCCACGATCCTGGGCCATAACCTGCTCTCGCGACTGCCGGCCTTCCAAGGCAACGCCCTTGTTCGCGACCGGCTCTGCGTGGTGCTCGTCTCGCTCGGCGGCGTGGTGATGGCGCTGTGCGGCACGTCGCTGATGCAGCTGCTCGACGTTGCGCTCTCGATCCAGCTCGTGGCCCTGTTCGTGCCGGTGCTGATGGGCATCTACGGCAGGCCCCGGGGGCCGCTACCGGCGGTGCTGGCGATGCTCGCGGGATTCGGCGCGTGGCTCGTCGCCTTCGGGATCGAGCACCTCGACGGCAGCCTGCCGGAGGCCGTGTTCACCGCCGTCACGACTGTGCCCAGCGACTTCTGGGGGCTGGGCTTCTCGATCGCGGGCTACGCGCTGGGGCAGGCGCTCTCGCCACCGCGCGTCGAGCCGGCCGCCTGAGCGGCGGGGCCGGCGCGGCACTAGCGCAGCTGACGCAGCAGCCCGCCGAGGTCATCGTGAACGTCCTCGGGCGCGAGCACCACGAGCCCGTGACCGTTGGCGAAGTAGACGATGCTGGCCCGGCCGCCGTTGACCTCCCAGATCTCCGTCCGCACCGTCGCCTGGATCAGATCGATGAGCTTCTGCGCCTCGGCCTGACGGCCACCCGCGGCCGGGTCGGTATGCTCGACGGCCCCCGAGCGGGCTGCCGCCGGCTCGCCTCGAGCGGCCTCGCCGGCAAGTGCTCGCCCCACCCGCGCGAGCCTGCCGGCAACGCGACGCTGGAGCGCTTGCAGGGCAGGACTGGCATGAAAACTAGGCTCCGCCTCCAGCCGCTCATGCAGGGCGAGGAGCTCCGTGACCGTCTGCTGCCGTTCCTCAAACCCCTTCGCCTTCGCATCCCTCGCGAGTGAGGTCAGCACCTCCCGCCGGATCGCCACCAACTCAGGCTGCGGCACCTGGCCGCGGCCGGAGCCTGCGACCCAGACCAGGGCCACAGCCACGATCGCGGTCGTGATTCGAGAGCGCCCTGCAGCCGCCTTGGTCATGCCTGGCTCCTTCATCAAATCGGCTCATCGGCGGGGTGGCATCCGCCGCAGCCAACCGCCCCGCGGCGCTTGAGCGACCGGTTCGGGGGCAGGGTCTGGGGCGGCGCGGGTCAGGCCCGGCCTGCCCACATCTGCATCGGCCCCGCGCAGGATCGCCTCGTCCAGGGCGCGAAAGTCATGCACGAAGACCCGCGTTGACACACTTGAAGCCCCGGCCCCACCGGCGCGGGCGGAGCCCAGGGGAATCGGGCCTCGGACATCCCGGGCTTGGTAGCCCCCGCGAGTGCCACCGAGGAACGCTTCGCCCCGATCCGGCACGAGCACCGTGGTCGGCGCCGCGAACTGCTGAAACGCGGGCTGCTGCACCACGACCTGCTGCGCTTCGCACGGCCGAACAGCCGCCATCAAGCCGCTCACCAGGATCAGCCCCACCACACCAGTCCGCAGCATGGCACCCTCCGTTGAACGTGATCACTTCCCTTCGGCGGCCCAGCGCTTCATCGTGGCGATGTTTGCCTCCACCTCGGACCTGCCTTCGCCAACGTACACCTTCATGTCGCTCTCGTACATGGCGTCGGGCTCGGGGCCCCGGTCTCCCGTCTCCGCCATCCACCGATCGAGGCGGCCCCGGAGGGCGGCGAGCGCGTCGGCGTGGGCCGGATCAGCCGCGACGTTCTCCAGTTGCCAACGATCCTCCCGCCAGCGGTAAAGCTCCTCCGGGGGCCGCGTAGGGGCGAACAGCAGCCGCTCCGTGGCCGGGTCGAGGCTGCCCGCCGTCTGCAACCCCCGCAGGGCCACGAGCGTGGGCTTGGCGTCCTTGTAGGCGTTGGGCTGGAGCATCGGCCGGCCCGGATGGAAGTTGCGGATGTAGAGCCAGTCGGGTGTGCGGACGCTCCGGATCCGGTCTACCGTCTCGTCGCAGCGGTCGCGGGCCGCGAAGACCGCATCCCGGGCCGCGTAGCCGTTCGCGAACACGTCCCGCCCCTGCATCGCGGGCGGGATCGGCAGCCCGGCAGCGGCCAGCGAGATCGCGGGCATGTCGATGTGCTCGACGAGGTCCTCTCGGACCTCGCCCCGCGGAATCCCCGGCCCGCGGACGATGAAGGGCACGTGCGTCCCCTCGTCGTAGAGAAACTGCTTGGCCCGCACGTGGCTGATGCCGTGGTCGGTCATGAAGATCACGAGCGTCTCATCGAGGATGCCCTCGGCCTCGAGCCGGGCGAGCACGCGGCCTACGTGGGCGTCGGTGAGCCGCACCGCGTCGAGATAGGCCGCCCGGTCGGCGAGCAGGACCGGATCGCGGGGCAGGTAGGGGGGCAGCGAGACGGTCTCTGCATCGGTCACGGCGCCGAACGCCTCAGTGGCCTGCTGCCGCACCCGCTCGAGCCCTGCCTTGCCATCGCGCAGCTTGCCGCCCGGGAGTTGCACCTGCATGAAAAACGGCTGCCCGGGCTTGCGCTCCGCCCAGTCCTCACCGTCGTAGATCGCGGCGTCCCACTCGAAGTTGTAGTCAGTCTTGCCGAGGCCCTGCGGCCGGCCGCGGGCATTCAGCGCCGGACCAGGCAGCCCGTCGCCGCTGCAGGTGTACCAACCCGCTTCGTGAAAGATCGCCGGCACCGGCCGCACGCCTGCGGGCAAGCGGATCTTCTCACTGCCGCGGCCGCTGCGGTGATGATGGGCGCCGATCGTGGTCTGGTACATCCCCGTGATCAGCGCCGAACGGCAGGGCGAGCAGACCGGCGCGGTCACGAAGGCGTGGGCAAACCGCGTCCCCTCGGCCGCCAGGCGATCGACGTGCGGCGTGGGCACGGCCGTGGCGCCGTAGCAGCCGAAGTCGGCCGACATGTCGTCCACCACGATCCAGAGGACGTTGGGCCGGTCGGCGGCAGGAGCCGACGGGGCCAGGACAGCCAGCAGCATCGCCGCGACGAGTGCCGGGCTCAGGGTCACGCCAGGATGTCCTTGACGACGTGGCCGTGCACGTCGGTCAGCCGGAAGTCGCGGCCCTGGAATCGCCAGGTGAGCTTCGTGTGGTCGAAGCCCAGGAGGTGGAGGATCGTGGCCTGCAGGTCGTGGATGTGCACCGGATCCGTCGCCACCTTGAATCCCAGGTCGTCGCTCGCCCCGTGCACGTGGCCCCCCTTCACTCCCGCCCCGGCCATCCACACGGTGTAGCAGTCGGGATAGTGGTCGCGGCCGAGGATGCTGCCGCCGGCCGTGCGGCCCTCGCGGAAGGGCGTGCGGCCGAACTCGCCGGTGCAGAGCACGAGCGTGTCCTCGAGCAGCCCGCGGCGCTCGAGATCCTCGATCAGAGCCGCGGCCGGCTGGTCGAAGCTGGCGGCCTTCTTCGTGAGCCCGTCACGGATGTCCTCGCCGGGATTGGTGCCGTGGAAGTCCCAGCCCCAGTCGAAGAGGTGCACGAACCGCACTCCCTCCTCCACCAGCCGCCGGGCGAGCAGGATGTTGTTGGCCAGGCTGGCTCCGCCGGGCGTGGCCCCGTAGGCCTCGAGGACGTGCTTCGGCTCCTTGGAAATGTCCATCACGTCGGGCACGCTGGCCTGCATCCGGAAGGCGAGCTCGTACTGCGCGATCCGGGTCACCGTCTCGGGGTTGCCGAGCTCCGCGGCCTGGAGCTCGTTCAGGTCCTTGAGGGCGTCGAGCGTCTTCCGCCGCAGCGCCCGGTTCATGCCCGGTGGGTCGGAGACGTAGAGCACGGGGTCGCCCTTTGAGCGGCACTGCACGCCCTGATACACGCTCGGGAGGAAGCCCGAGCCAAAGCTGCTCGTGCCGCCGTTGGGCTGCACGCCCGACGAAATCAGCACCACGAAGCCCGGCAGGTCGGCGTTCTCGGTGCCCAGGCCGTACGTCGCCCAGGCGCCCAGGCTCGGCCGGCCCGACCGCGGCGAGCCCGTG
>Ga0247836_1006580_pt1 | contig 12824 bp, 9 predicted proteins | sample LaCruzMarch2015__4_FD_187116 | JGI IMG/M metagenome (GOLD analysis project Ga0247836, IMG submission 187116) | Freshwater microbial communities from meromictic Lake La Cruz, Castile-La Mancha, Spain - LaCruzMarch2015_14m | ecosystem: Environmental > Aquatic > Freshwater > Lake | place: Spain...
TCACATTTGCCAGCATTACCTTTTTCAATCGGGTTATATTATCACCTAAGGTCGCTTTCCAATTTGGATGATAAAGAAAATACCTTAAAAATTAAATAGGCCAGCATAACGCCTATTAAAGAACCCATCCATACGTCTTCTATAAAATGTTGAATTAAGTACACTCTCGAAGCAGCTACCAAAATAGCCAGTGAAAGGAACAAAAAAATCTGCCGCTTTGAATTACTGGCAAAAAAAGCTACTAAGGAAAACACGGCGAAAGCTGACATAGTATGACCAGAAGGAAAACTGGAAAAACCTGTATGCAAAACTACCCCATCGACCTTTTGTAGATCATTAAACAAAGGTTTATCCTGAAAAAAATGTATGGGTCTCGGATGTTTGAAGTAAGCTTTTGAAATAGATGAGGTGATGGGAACTAAAATGCTTACTAACAGTACAACATAAAAGGCTCTGAACTTTAGCTTTGAAAATAAAAAGGCCAAAGCAAAAATATAGGCAGGCCAATCTCCTAAAAATGTGACAGATTTAAAAAAAGTATCCAGATATTCATGGTGAAACTTATCTAATAATAGAAATTCCTGCCCTTTAGGAAAATAAAACAGGTAGATTAATAAAACACCTTGCCAAAAAGCAAAAAAAGTGAAGAAGAACCTATTATTTTTTAGAAACACCATTCCTTTTAAATTTTAATATACCTGGCATGGAAAAAGATAAACTTGAGTCATTCATAGCTAACCAGGTAAGCAACATAGCTACTGGAAACAAAATAATATTTGGCAACCAAGCAGCAACAATGGCAGGAATAATGAGGCTTTCTGCCACTTTTCTACAAACGATAGTCAGCACAACAAAAATCATAAAAAACAAGGTGGAAATTAAAATGGGGTATCCAAATCCACCTTTTCTAACGATTGCTCCCATTGGGGCACCTATTAAAACAAACAAAAAGCAAGCAACAGCAATACTATATTTTGCATTTAAATCGTAAATATGTTTAACTCTGGAATCATTTAATTGTCTGACCGATTCTGCTGTGGCGCCAGATTGTGTGCCAATGGTACGAATAATACTTTTTGCTTTACTCGACAACTGAGTTTGTTCAAATGGTTCAAAGGTTCCTATCAGGCTTTTAACTGTATCAAATTTTATTTCTGTTAGCCTTTTGGCAGGCGTACCTAAATCTACCTGATATTTATATGGATCAGGATCAGGGGAAGAATTCTCCACATTCTGAATATCCGGTTTCGAGTAGGACGGATTACTTTCAGGGGGAATATCGGAGGTAACTGCTTCAGGAACTTTAGCGAGATATAAGGAATCTGTTTTTAGATAAGGTAAAAAACCAACCAAATAATTACCCATTTCCTTACCTTTTTTATCCATATCTCGTCTAATTGAATCAACCGCCATAGCTAATTCTCCACTACTCATCATAGAGCGATTCCCTTTAAAAAGGCCTTCATTTGTTCTTGATAATTCGAATTCGCTTAAATCAAAAACTTTTTGCCACCTTGAGAACCGGGTTCTGGTAAAAGGATATTTTCCTTCTCCTGGAGATAAATTATTACCATTTTCAATGTATTGCATACCATTTTCAAGAATCATCACCATATATTTACCATCTGCGGTAATGACAAGTTCACCGTTCTGAGCTTTAACGGTTTTGTATTTGCCAACATTTGATTCCGTATGATCATATATTAGCACATCCTCAATAGATTTGCCGTCTGATTTTTTTGTACCTATATGAATGGCATACCCCTCAAGATCGTCGTTGAAAATGCCCGTTTCCAATCTTAACGCAGGCTTTTTCTGTTTTATATCAAACATCCTGGAACCAAACTTCAGATTGGCGATTGGAATGAGCGTATTCGAGCAATAGAGAGAAAAAAGGATAGAAAATAAGCCAAAAAAAAGAATGGCTCTCATTATTCTAAAAAGAGAAATACCCCCGGATTTAAAACTTGAAAGTTCATAAAATTCACCCATTGAGCCAAGGGTCATTACTGAGGCTAATAAAATACCCAATGGCAGAGACATGGGAATGATACCGACACTCCGGTAAAAAAGAAGTTCCAATACCAGCCATATACCTAATCCTTTTCCTGCAATGTCATCAATATACAACCAAAGCATTTGCATCACCAGAACGAAAGAGGCGATTAAAAAAGAAACAATAAAAGGAGGAAGGAAACTCCTCAACACCAATCGATCTATTTGCTTCATTTGCCAAAATTAAACAAAAGCGCCGTTAAAAAATAAACAAATTTTTCCCCTTTACTTTGCTTAAAAATGGTATTTTTATTTATACTTATCTGTTTCATAACTTTAATTGATTATTATGCTTTTAAACCGTTTGATTTTATTCACCCTACTACTTTATAGTAGTCATTTTTTGATAGCGCAAAACCCTGCGAGCTCCGGAAAGGAACGTTGGGATAATGGAATGAAAAGGGCTGACCTTAGAAAAAATTCCGTTGTCGGTGGTTTGTCATTTCAATCTATTGGACCTACCGTGATGAGTGGCAGAGTATCGGACCTGGAGGTTAATCCAAATGATCCTACTCAATTTTATGTAGCTTATGCTTCTGGGGGACTTTGGAAAACAGAAAATAATGGACGCACTTTTAAGCCTTTATTTGACAAGGAAATAGTCATGACCATAGGCGACATTGCTGTGGATTGGGCCAGAAATACCATTTGGGTAGGAACAGGCGAAGTAAATTCAAGCAGGTCTTCCTACGCTGGTACAGGAATGTACAAGAGTACAGACGGAGGAAATACCTGGTCTTATAAAGGGCTTCCCGAATCTCACCACATAGGCAGAATACGTCTCCATCCCAAAGATCCCAATAAGGTTTGGGTAGCTGTATTAGGACATCTTTATTCGCCAAATGAAGAAAGAGGCGTATTTATGACCGACGATGGTGGCCTTAGCTGGAAACATACCTTGAAAGTTGATCAGCTTACAGGAGCCGTCGATTTAATTGGTGACCCTTCTTCTCCTCAGATTCTTTATGCAGCGACCTGGACTAAATCGAGAGAGGCATGGGATTTTGTAGAGTCCGGAAAGGGATCAGCCATCTATAAAAGTATAGATGGAGGTAAATCATGGCAAAAAATTACTGCTGCAAATACAGGTTTTCCAGATGGTGAAGGTCTGGGAAGAATTGGTTTAGAGGTAACACAACATCAAGGAAAAACCGTTCTCTTCGCGGCTATAGATAATTATTTCAGGCAGGAAAACAAATCTTCTGCCAATGCTGAAGAACTAACTAAATTCTCTTTGAGAACTATGTCGAAAGATGTCTTTTTAACTCAAAAGAAATACCTTATTAAAGACTTTTTGCAGAAAAATGGCTTCCCTGCTGAATATACCGTTGAAAAAGTATTAGACTTAGTCAAAAAAAATGAGATTACTCCTTTGAACCTTGTTGAATATACAGAAGATGCTAATTCTGCCCTTTTTGACGCTCCCGTCCACGGTCTTGAAGTGTATCGGTCTGACGATATGGGCAAAACATGGAAATTAACCCATGAAAAAGGATATTTAGAAAATGTACATTATACCTACGGTTATTATTTTGCCCAAATTCGTGCAGCCAATGTAAATCAATTGTATGTTTTAGGCGTACCTGTTCTTTCCTCTGATAATGGTGGAAAAACATGGAAATCGATAAATGGGGATAATGTGCATTCCGATCATCATGCCCTTTGGGTGAACCCAAAGAAACCAGGACACTTGATCCTTGGAAACGATGGGGGAATAAATATTTCTTATGATAACGGTGAACATTGGATTAAATGCAACACGCCAGCCTTAGGTCAGTTTTATCACGTAGCCGTTGATATGGCTGAACCTTACAGAGTCTATGGAGGATTGCAAGACAACGGGGTTTGGATGGGTCCCAAAACAAATAAGCCAAATACGGAATGGCATGATTCCGGTGATTATCCATTCAAATCGATTATGGGTGGCGATGGTATGCAAGTTGCCATTGATACGAGAGATAATGAAACGGTATATACCGGATTTCAATTTGGAAATTATTTTAGAATAAATACAAAAACCGGACAAAGGAAGGGAATTACGCCCAAGCATGCCCTGGGAGAACGGCCGTTGAGATGGAATTGGGAGACGCCCATTCATTTATCTATCCACAATCAGGACATTCTTTATATGGCATCCAATAAAGTGCACCGTTCTTTAAATCAAGGTGATTCTTTTAAAGTAATAAGTGGAGATTTAACAAAAGGAGGAAAAAAGGGAGACGTGCCCTTTGGCACCATTTCCTGTATTCACGAATCACCAGTTACCTTTGGATTAATTTACGTGGGTACCGATGATGGTATGATACATCATAGTCCCGACGGAGGTAATACATGGAAAAGATTGGACGAATCATTACCACAAAATTTGTGGGTAAGTAGCATTCAAGCCTCTGCTTTTAAGGCCTCAAGGGTATATGTAACGTTAAATGGTTATAGAAATGATCATTTTAAACCTTATGTTTATGTTTCCGACGATTACGGGAATACATGGAAGCAAATCGGCGAAGGACTACCTAATGAACCTGTAAATGTGCTAAAGGAAGATCCAGTCAATGAGAATTTACTCTATATTGGGACTGATAATGGCCTGTATTGTTCATTGAATGGTGGCAAACAAGTTCAACTTTTTGAAAATAATCTTCCACCCGTTTCTGTGCATGACCTGGTTATACATCCAAGGGATAAGGAAATTATTGTCGGTACTCATGGCAGATCAATTTATTTGGCTTCTGTCAAAGAACTACAACAGCTTACGCCTGAAATCATGGCAAAATCATTGCACGCTTTTACTCCAGCCTCACCTTTTGCCAGTCCACGATGGGGCAGAAAAATGGCTCCCTGGCAAGAAAGTATGTCACCTGACATACTTTTACCAGTTTATGCGTCCACCGCAGGGAAAGGTTTTATGCGTTTATACTCCGACAACAAAGAATTATTGTTTGAGCAAGAAGTGTCGATGTCAAACGGACTTAATTATGTTCCTTACAAAGGAATCATAAAAGAATCTGCCGTTGCAACCTTAGAAATGTTGGCCAATAAAAATCTTAAAGAGGAAGAAAAGCCAATTAAAATAAAAGCCATGGAAGATGGGCAGATTTACCTTGTTAAAGGCAAATATACTATCTCATTTGAGATGAATGGAGTAAAATCAGAATCAACACTTATTCTCCGTTAATAGCATTTGAATAGTAAAATAAATGCTAAAATAAAAAAGGGCGGCAAAAAATTGCCGCCCTTTATATTATCCTTCTACCTGAGAGAAACTGCTATTGCGATAGCGTTTTCTATCATGTTCCTTCAAGTAAATTTTTCTTAAACGAAGAGAAGCTGGGGTTGCTTCTACAAATTCATCTTCCTGGATATATTCCAATGCTTCTTCTAAAGAGAAGCGACGAGGTGGAATCAACTTTAATTTATCATCAGAACCAGAGGCTCTCATGTTCGTTAACTTCTTGGTTTTAGTAAGATTAATTACCATATCACCAGGTCTGTTGTTCTCCCCAACTACCTGACCTTCGTAAATATCTTCATTGGAACCAATAAAGAAAACACCTCTGTCTTGCAGGTTATTGATAGAGAAAGGAATGGATTTACCATTTTCCATACTGATAAGAGAACCATTTTGACGACCCTGAATTTCCCCTTTATAAGGTTGGAAGTTTAAGAATCTGTGATTCATAATGGCTTCTCCTGCAGTAGCAGTCAACAAATAATTTCTAAGACCAATGATACCTCTTGAAGGAATCTCCAGTTTAAGAATAACTCTATCTGCCTTCGGCTCCATAGAAAGAAGGATACCTTTTCTTCTGGTAACTGCTTCGATGGCTCTTCCGGAAACAGCATCAGGTAAATCAATGGTTAGTTCCTCAATTGGTTCACATTTTTCGCCATCAATCAATTTTAAAATAACCTGAGGCTGACCTATTTGAAGTTCATACCCTTCTCTACGCATAGTTTCAATAAGAACTGCCAGGTGGAGAACCCCTCTACCAAACACTCTAAAACTATCTGCTGAACCTGTGTCTTCTAATCTTAGTGCCAGATTTTTTTCTAATTCCTTCTCTAACCTTTCACGAACATGTCTTGAGGTAACGAATTTACCTTCCTGACCGAAGAAAGGAGAATCATTGATAGTGAAGACCATACTCATGGTAGGTTCATCTATTGAAATAGGTGGTAAAGGCTCTGGAAATTCAAAATCGGCGATAGTATCACCAATTTCGAAGCCATCGATACCCACAATGGCACCAATTTCACCTGCTTTAATTTCGGTTACTTTCGCTTTTTCGAAACCCTCAAAAACATAAATGGCCTTTAATCTACTTTTTACGATAGATCCATCTTTTTTACAAAGGCTAACCATTTGCCCTTCTGTTATTACTCCTCTTTGCAACCTACCGATAGCAATCCGACCGATATAATTGGAATAATCGAGAGACGTTATAATCATCTGAGTAGTACCCTCAGAAACCTTTGGAGGAGGAATATGTGTAACGATGGAATCGAGCAGTGCGAAGATATTATCTGTTGGCTTCTTCCAATCTTCACTCATCCAGCCATTCTTAGCGGAACCGAAAATGACGGGAAAGTCAAGTTGATCTTCCGTAGCATCTAAGTTAGCCATGAGTTCAAAGATTTGCTCATGCACTTCCAAAGGAGTACAATTCTCTTTATCGACCTTATTGATAACAACGATAGGTTTTAATCCTAAGGCTAATGCTTTTTGAAGAACGAAACGAGTTTGAGGCATAGCACCTTCAAAAGCATCTACGAGGAGGAGAACCCCATCGGCCATATTCAAGACCCTTTCCACTTCGCCGCCAAAATCACTGTGGCCTGGCGTATCAATAATATTAATTTTAAATTCCTTGTAACGTATAGATACATTTTTAGCAAGGATGGTAATTCCCCTTTCTCTTTCGAGATCATTGCTATCCATGATCAATTCGCCAGGTGTTTCATGGTCCTTAAAAAGTCGACCTGCTAGCAGCATTTTATCTACCAGCGTTGTTTTGCCATGGTCAACGTGAGCGATGATGGCAATGTTTCTTATTTGCATTTTAATTTTCTTTTCGGGTCACAAATGTAGGTCAAATATTCTTTTAAAAGAACAAGCAACCGTTTTATTAATAATAAATTATTATTAGGCTATAAAATGTTGCCGCCTGGGGCTAAAGTATATTGGGGAAATGATGCCGCCTGGGGCCTAATGGTCTATAGACATGTGACCCCTCCGGGGTCAGGGCACATGTCCTAAAAAATAGAGGCTGTCTTTTTAGACAGCCTCCAGGGTAAAAGTTCGCTTTAAAAGGTAGAATGGAAAACTAATTGAAATAAAAAGTACGGACCATTTCCTGCTGTGTATGAGGATGACAAACTACATCAACATTTAAAGTACAGCGTTCAAACTGAAGCGCGTACGAATGTTGAACCATGTTAGGACCTAACACCGCTTTTTTTAATTCCTGAGAAGAAAGCATAGCACCAACGTCCTCTTTTAATGAATGCATTAATTCTCTCACCTTACCTAAAGTGCTGCCTGTACCTGAGTTGATGAGACCTACGGTCAGGGCTAATTTGATTTTTTTGATATTCATGGGATGGGTATTAAAAGGAAGATTTTAATAATCTTCTATAATGTAAACTTTAATATCGTTTGATATGTTGCTCCAAAATATTTAATTAAATGTTAATGGTTTTAATTATTATAAAAAAGGGTGCTTCCTTACAGAAAGCACCCGATACTTTCAACTTTATGGAAGAAAAGTAATTATAACTAAGGCGTAATTAAAAGCAATTAATCGACTGCGTCGTGTAAAAAAGAGTTACCCTCACTGATTTCCATGGTATTTGAGGGATTAACAGAATACCTAGAGAAATTATTATCCCCTGAGGCCGGCACATCCTCAAGCGTAACATTCCGTCGTAAATAGGCTGGCTGATTTTCCAAATCACTAATTACTTTAGGATTATTTAACTTTTGAGTTTGAGCGCGAAGAGCTTCTCTGCGTTTATTTTCTTCTTCTCTGTTTGTAAAAGGGGAAGAATTTGAAGAAGCCACATTTTTACCTTTATCTTTTAAATAAGGATCTGTCTTACTAATGATATTATCGCCCCTTTTGTTAGGATCGATATCTCCAAATTCAATTACCCGACCATTATTATTGCCCTCTTCATAACCAATACCGCTCAAACCGCTGGAGGGTACTGTATCTGAGGATCTTGTGGTAGCATCATCACCCAGGTTTATAGTAACTTTATTTTTTTGAGGCATAAAGTCTAAGTTATCGGTAATTTGGTGTTCAAAACCAGTGGCAATAACTGTAACGCTCAATTTGTTACCCAGTTTATTATCATAACAGTTTCCCCAGATAATTTCACTGCCATCACCGGCCTCCTCTCTAACGAAATCAGTAATCTCAAAAATCTCATCCATCGTAACTTCTTTCAGACCAGAGGTAATATTCAAAAGGATATGTTTTGCCCCATTGATATTATTATCTTCAAGAAGTGGAGAATGCAGCGCCTGATCTACTGCGATACGCGCACGATCATTACCTTCGGCGAGACCTGTTCCCATAATGGCGACCCCGCTACCACGCATAACCGTATTAACGTCTTCGAAATCGACATTTACATAGCCGGGCACGGTAATTATTTCAGCGATTCCTTTAGCTGCAGTGGTAAGTACATTATCAGCTTTTGAAAAAGCATCCGACAGAGAGAGATTACCGTGAATCTGTCTAAGTTTATCATTTGAAATAATGATTAGGGTATCTACCGAATTTTTCAATTCATTGAGACCTTCAAATCCTTGAGAAGTCCTTTTATTTCCTTCGAAAGTAAAGGGTAGGGTAACAATACCAACGGTAAGGATATTCATTTCCCTTGCCGTTCTGGCAATAATTGGAGCGGCTCCTGTTCCAGTGCCACCGCCCATACCAGCCGTGATGAAGAGCATTTTGCAGTTATTTTCAATATACCTTTTCACCTCCTCTATGGATTCTTCACAGGCCAGTTTACCAACATTAGGTTTAGAACCAGCGCCCCTTCCTTCTGTTAAATTAGGGCCGAGCCTTATTTTAGTTGGCACCGGGCTATTTTCCATAGCTTGATTATCGGTATTACAAATGGCAAAATCAACGCCAACAATACCTTGTTTATACATGTGTGTTACCGCATTACTTCCTCCTCCACCTACACCTATTACTTTTATGATTGGACTATCGTCTTTTGGAAATTCGTAAATCATAGCATTTTTTTTTGGGTAATCAGATTTTAAAAAACAGAGATTAAAGGTCTGAATCTGGTTCAGCATCAAACCATTCCCTTGTTTTTTCGATGATTATGTTAATAAATCCACCTTTTGTTGGTTCAGATTCAATCTTTGAACCTTCAGGATCTTTTAATTTAGCTGTCTTTTCAGGTGCTTTATACTTACCCTTATCTCTGTCCTCAATACCCCTTAAAAGAAGACCTATCGCTGTAGCGTAAATAGGGCTACATAATGCTTCAGAGTAACCATGGGCAAGATGTTCAACAGGCAAGCCAATTCTGGCGGGCAAACCTGTATGATATTCTGCCAATTTATCAACGTGTCGTAAAAGCGCTCCTCCACCTGTCAGAACGATACCTGCAACTAATTTTTTCCCGTAACCCGAGTTAGAAATTTCCGTATAAACGTAATCGAAAATTTCTTCCATTCGTGCCTGAATGATAAGAGAAAGATTTTTTTCAGATATCTCTTTGTGCTCTCTTCCTCTCAACCCAGGAATAGATATGATTCTATTATCAAATACTTCATCAGATAAAGCGGAACCAAATCGGGTTTTCAAATTTTCGGCATGTTGAGGCATGACAGTACAACCCTCTTTAATATCTTTCGTGACTATATTTCCACCTAGTGGAATAACAGAGGTATGCCTGATAATACCTTCATAAAAAATGGTAATATCTGTTGTCCCACCGCCTATATCGATGAGAACCACTCCAGCCTGTTTCTCCTCTTCATTCAAAACAGCCATAGCAGAGGCAATAGGTTCCAGCGTCATATTAGCTACTTTAGCACCTGCCCTCTCTACACATCTGTAAATATTATTTGTAGCCGTAATTTGGCCTGTAATAATATGAAAATTAGCCCCTAAATGAACACCAGACATACCAATAGGATCAACAATGCCGTGTTCTGAATCTACAGAAAATTCCTGTGGAATAGCATGTAAAATTTTATCCCCGGGAGGCAGAACTAATTTGTGAATGTCATGAACCAGGCGATCAATATCCTTTTGGGATACTTCAGAATCACCATATTCCCTGACTAATTGTCCCCTGTGCTGTAAGGTTTTAATATGTTGACCTGCAATACCAACATGCACCAAATTGAAATCGATGTTCGCAGAACGTTTGGTGATTTCAATAGCCTCTTGAATAGCGTTTACGGTTTTCTCAATATTGGATACCACCCCCCGGAGGACACCTTCTGAGTTAACCTTGCCTAGTCCCAGAACTTCAAGTTTCCCTAAATCGTTCTTGAAACCCGCAATGGCACAGACTTTCGTTGTACCAATGTCGATGGCCAACACAACCTCTTGATTTTTTTCAACTCTTTCCATAGTAGTTTGTAATTACGCCCAATAAATATGTCAAAATAAGTAATCTAAATACAATTTAATTGCAAACAATCTGATTTCTGAATCTAAGGTCGAGGTTTCGGTATTTTCGCCAACCCACAAAAGGCATAGCTTCCTTGTAAAATACCTTTAACTTTTTCCATTTCTGCATTGAATCAGCAAATTCGCCAAATATAATTTTTTGATCCCCAATCATAGGAACCAATGTAAATTCTCTTTTAAGGTTTACGTGAATCTGCACCAACATTGATTTTAGAAAAGGATCTGCCTCAATCTCGCCACAAAGTTTGTACAAGTCACGTAGCGCATTATCCTTTGTTAAAAAGTCAGGAGAGAAGGGAGGATAATCACCCGTAGCAGTAATAATATTCACAGCAAAGTGCTTTGACAGAGGTAATTTTATTCCCTCTTCGTCCAAATAATATTGACCTCCACGACTATTTATAACCCTAACAATAGGTTTACGCTGTATTATATGAATACCTAGTCTGTTCCGGCTATCCAGAAAAACCTCGGCATCTTTAATAAACGGATTTTTTTCAAGCAGCGTTTCAATTCTGTTCAAGTCAATGGTTTTGAAAGATTGGCCAATAACCTGAAAGCCTAAACCACGGTCCAACTCAACGAGCACGTCTTCCTCTTCAATTAAAAATGAACTATCCGGCAAAGCTTTAATTTCAGTTTTTATCTCAACAATAGGTTTTTCCTTTCTTACATCGACGGCCAAGATAATAAGGCCCAATATAATGAATCCAAATATTTTTACCAAAAAAGACTTCCATTTCCCTATAGAAATATTATTTTTCATCGTTTACTCTTTTAAGGATTTAGCATGATACATATCAACTATCTGTGGCAACATCCTATCAAAATCGCCAGCTCCCAACATAAGTAATACTTCAGGTTGAACCTGATTTAACGCTGAAATCAAACCATCTGAATCTACCAGTTTTTTATCTAAAATACTTATCTTTTGAAGTAAAAGAGCAGAATCAATACCAGGAATAGGTTCTTCTCTGGCTGGATAAATCGGTAAAAGAATTACGCTATCTAACGCTGACAGCGCTTTTGCAAAACCATCCAAAAAATCTTTGGTTCTACTAAAGAGATGGGGTTGAAAAACGGCAGTAATTTTTTTACCAGGATAAAGTTCTCTTGCCGCTGAAATTACCGCATTTAATTCTGTTGGATGATGAGCATAATCGCTGATAATGACCATTTTGTCATTAACCAACTTAATATCAAACCGCCTTTGAATACCTTTAAATGTGAGTAAATTTTCACGAATAGCCTCCTCGCTTACGCCCAGTCGAAGGGCTATGGTAATAGCTACTACTGCATTTAAAACATTATGTCTGCCTGGCAGGGAAAATTTCAGATCTTTGATTAGAATATCACTATGTTGATAATCGAAGATTAAAGCATTTGATTCTAATCTAATATTTACCGCTTTAAAATCTCCCTCTTCTATACCAAAAGATTGTTTATTTCTTGTGGAGGGAAACAAGTTAACGGAAGCATGCTGAATTAGTAGCAATCCATCTGCGGCCGTTTGAGCGGCAAAGGGTTTAAATCCGCTGTCAATTAGTGATTCAAGTGATCCGTAAATATCAAGATGGTCTGCATCTGTCGATAAAATCGCCGCTATTTCCGGATGAAGATGTAAGAAAGACCTATCGAATTCATCGGCTTCAATGACGACCCAATCAGATTGACCAGACACATAATTCCCTCCAAAATTTTCAACAATTCCGCCAAGAAAAGCGGTACAGGAAACCCCACCTTCTTTCAACAAGTGGGTGGTAATAGAAGAAGTTGTTGTTTTACCGTGCGTACCACCGATAGCAATGGTTTTCATGTTTTTACTAATCAAACCAAGAATCTCCGCTCTTTTCATAAACGGAAGACCGCTCGCCTTAAAATGCTGGCAAACTGGATGAGTAAGCGGAACGGCAGGGGTATAAATAACCAGATCAATCAACGTTGGAAAAGGTTCAGCATAATTATTTTCATAACAAATATCCATACCTTCTGCTGTTAGCTGATTAGTCAGCACAGTCTGGGTCTTATCATACCCATATATTTTAACGCCTCTTTCATTAAAATATCTGGCGATGGCACTCATACCAATGCCACCTA
>Ga0247836_1006583_pt1 | contig 12819 bp, 8 predicted proteins | sample LaCruzMarch2015__4_FD_187116 | JGI IMG/M metagenome (GOLD analysis project Ga0247836, IMG submission 187116) | Freshwater microbial communities from meromictic Lake La Cruz, Castile-La Mancha, Spain - LaCruzMarch2015_14m | ecosystem: Environmental > Aquatic > Freshwater > Lake | place: Spain...
CACTCCTTTGAGCATTTCCGACAGCCTCCTTTTAGCCGTCTTCTTGCATGTTGTGGAATTCCTTGTGAATTCTTTCTAAGAAAGTTCTCCAGTTTTAGGGGTACACGTCACAACGATGGGGACAATAACCATAAACTTTGTTTGGATAAGACGGGAGCGCCCTATTCAGTTTCCTTTCCAGCGGGTTTTTTGGTTGACCCTAGAGGTGACTTGAATCCAGAAACGACGATTCAAGTTATAGAATAAGCCTTTTAGTTCGCGTGGAGCTCTGCAAACAGATCGAGGTTCTCACCTCGATCGGCGAATACGGAAGCACAAGAACGAAACTTTTATCTGAACTTTTCCGGCTGCCTGAGAGGCTATGGATGTCTAGAATACTCAAGTAAGGAGTTCGCAAATCTCAGCAATCGCCTGAGGACCTTGGGGTGTCATTTTCGATTCATCGACCGCCCTAAGTCTTTTGCATCACGGGTGATTTTCTACGCGGGAACGATCCCAACCTAAGCTGACCTCTCTCCCTCTACGACTGAGAGAGGTCAACTTAGGTTGGGATCTTGATGAGTGATGGTGTGTGGGTATTGGGTTCGGGAATGGGAATTTTATTTTGTGAAAAATTAGAAAAAAGTTTTTCGAAGTTGGGCGAGTAGCGGCTTGGAATCTTTGACGGGGGAGTCTTTGAGAATGGCTTTGATTTGCGAGATGTCGAGTTCTTCGATGGCTCGGATGGCTTGTTCGAGATCTTGTTTAGGGCGGTCAACAAGTAATAGGCGGCTTGAGTCTTGGAGTGCGTTTGCGAGCTTCAGAACGTCATTCCGGTGTTTGCTAATGTCTCTCGAATCGACCGCGGCGCCCAATGCCTTCTGCGCAGTGAGATCGCAAAATGCACGAGCCTTGAGGCAGATATTGGCCATGACGTTGATAACGTGGTGGCCCTGCTCGCTCGTGTAGAGGTTTGTCCGAATCAGACTGAAGTAGGCATCGTCGAGGAGGATTGCTGAAAGGCGCTCAGCGCTGCCTGTTTCAATGGGGATGATGTGCTGGCTGTCGTTTAGCTCCAGTCCCTTGGCATTGCGTGAGAAGATTTCGATCATCTTTGGGAACTCTTCAGATTTGGGATCGCGGTAGCGGTAGTAGCGGGGCTCGTTTGAAGTGGCTTCTTTGATTTTGTATTCACCAAAAGACACGTAGCTGAGGAGCCGCTGTGCTACCTGGTCGGATGGATCTGCGAGGATGACAAGATCAATGTCTTGAGTAGCGCGAAAGATGAGTTCACTCTCTTCCATGAGAACTGAGGCGGCGCTGCCGCCTATGATGACATAGTGATCTTCGAGCCCCTTGAAATAATTTGTGAAGTGATCGAGCCCGCGAACCTTGGCCATTATTCATTCCTCATTTTGAATCCGTAGCGCTCGAGCATTTCTTGAAGCGCGATCTGCACACGGTCATCGGGATGAGTCCTTAGCGAAAAGTATACCTCGATAGGATTAAGACAGCCTTCAACTGCAAAGAGCTTAGGGTCTTCTTTCCAAAACTGAATAACCACTTCTTGTCCCCAGTCATCAGGGAGAGCTTTGGCCTCTCCCGCAACCATCCCGTCGGCACGAGTGTGCACCGCAAATGTTCTAGGGTTTGCCGGGGCAAGGTTCGTCAGCTCGGCAAGCGCGGAGTCCGCAGCCCATACGCGCTCTTTAGCCTTGGGTACTATCGGTCCAGCAGTGGCGCGAAAGAGTCTAGCCGTGGGCGCTCGCTGAAGCTGATACCAAAGATCAGCCTTGGGCTTGAGAGCAAAAGTCTTTGCGGGGCCGCGACCTTGTTCTTGGGCATAGCCAATCTCCACAAGCTCGCGCAGCGTGCGTGAGACTTTGGAAGTCGAGATCTCCTGCCCGAGCTTTTGCAGCTTGTTCGTCAGCGTATCTACCTTGAGTGCGTCCTCTCCCAACTGCTTTGTTAGGTAACCTCCCAGAATCTTCAGCGAAAGGGGGCTGAGTTCTTCTTGAAGATTGCGAGCGACAGGCTCGCCCTGGCCGATGCGACCGAAAACCTTAAGGCCTAGCTCGGGGACTACGTAACCACCCGAGAAAATGTAGGCGATGTGTTCGCGAGCAAAGAGGCTGCGGTAGCGCGGGTTCACATGGTCGGCAATAATAACAGGGATAGCTCCCGGCTCTTTACGGATCAGCCTTACTAGCCCGCTAATTTGCTCAAAGGGGAGCGCCTCTTTAGGCTCCACAAAAACAAGTAGCATCCCCTGTGGGCCGTGCATGGTTCGGAGGTTGGCTGCGCTTTTCACCCACGTAGGCAATGGAAGCTGCGCCTTAGCAGGGCGAAGCGCTTCGCCACCGGGGATGAGCCCAGTGAATGCTTCGAGCGTTTGCGGCCAATTTCTTGCTTCCATATTCACAATTATATCATGCATATACCAATTATCGAATTAATATTGCAAAAACTTGAGATATTAGCTCAATAAATGACATATTATTGTATTTATTAGAATAAAGCGTGCCTATAAGGCGCAAAACCCCCTCCTGCCACGGACTGTCTCAAAAGTGTCTTGAGACAAAAGTGAGAATCTCAAAGCATGAGACACTTTTTTAACTCGAGTTCGAGCACCTCGCCCGCACCGAGTGTCTCACTTCTGTCTCGAGACAAACGTGAGATTTTTGAGACTCTGAGACACTTTAGGCGAATTTCAAAAATTCAATTTCTCAAAGTTTCCCGCGCTTTCTAAGTCGCGCACTCGCGTGCGGCGATCTGGCACATCACATGCAATTTAGTGAGCGTGCCAAGCGTGAGACTGAGACCCATTGCTGAGACTCAAGTCTCAAAGTCTCACGGTAGATGGCGAGATTTTTTAAAGGATCGGAGAACAAAAATGAAAACACAAATGAGTAACAAGATCAGCGTCAGAGTCTCACGCGTGGGCAAAGTGCATCTCAGAAATTGCCTCCCTCACTGGTGGTGATTTGAGAACTAAAAATTTGTCCTAAGTCGCCACGATCAAAACGGATTTTCTACGAGGCAGCGACATCCAAACAACCTGACCACTCTCCCTCTACGATTGAGAGTGGTCAGGTTGTTTGGATGTCTAAGAGGTGGGTTGTGGCATGGGTGTGTCAGGGAAAAAGCAACATAAATAAAAGGATCTAAGGATGGATCTGGATGGGGCGTGCAGGGATGAGTAAAAGAATAAACGGAGCCGGGTTCTTTGAAAATTTGGTCGAATCGGATGGCTGGTTAACGGCAAACGAGGCGGCTTACTACTTGCGCATGAGCGTGAATGCGTTGCGGATAGCGACGTGTCGCGGTCGTGTGCCGGTTTACAAAGTCGGTCGCAGCGTTCGCTACAAAATGTCGGAGCTGAGAGAGCTTCCTCAACTGGCGCCGCACGAGAACGTTCTCGCGCGGCCCACCAAGAGAAGGAACTAACAGCCATGGCAGTTAAAAAAGTCATCACAAACGGTAAAGAAACTTTTGAGGTCTACATTAATATTCGAGACGCCCGCGGGCAGCGTATTCAAAAGCGCTGGCGCGGCTTCTCATCTCTCAGAGCCGCGCACGAGGCTGAGGTCAAACTCAAAGCCAAGGCGCTCAACGAGCGCGAACAAGGTCCACGCTGGCTCTGGGAAGAATGGTTCAGGCATCATCTGGAGCGTGAGAAAGTTATGCTCAGAGCAAGCTCAATCAACAGCTACCAGAAGATGCTCGGCAAGTGGGTAAATCCCGTCTTCAACGGCAGATTCTTAGACGAGATCACATCGCGCGATGTTCACGAGATTGTCTTCGGGCATCTCAAAGATCGTTCGCCACACTCAAAGCAAACCATCCTCAAGATGGTGCGCCGAGTGTTTCAGGCAGCGGTGGGTGATGGGATTCTCACTAAGAATCCGTGCCTCGGAATCAGGGTTCATGTGCCCGAGGTGAGACAAGGCGTGCTCTCTGCCTCAGAAGTTCAAAAACTTCTAGGCGAAGCAAAGCGCCTTGAGCATCGCTACTACGCAATCTGGGCGCTAGCCGTGTTCACGGGAATGCGCTCAGGAGAACTCTTCGCTCTGAGATGGCACGACGTGGATCTTGAGAATGGACGCATCTATGTGACCAGATCTTGGTCTTCCATAGGAGGCTTTGGGCCCACCAAATCGCGGCGCAATCGAACGGTGCCCGTGAGCGGTGAGCTGAGGCAGCTTCTCGTGGAACTCAAAATGAAGTGCGTGCCCAACCAGGAGTTTGTGCTCCCGCACGAATGGGACTGGAAGAACGGCGAGCAGGCAAAAGTGCTCAGAGACTTTTGCCGAAGCATCGGCATCACGCCCGTGAAGTTCCATGACCTGCGGGCCACCTTCATCACGCAGCTGCTCCTCAAAGGAGTATCGCTAGCGCAAGTGATGGCCATCGTGGGGCACTCGGAACTCAAAACCACCAATCGTTACCTGCGCATTGTGGGAACCGATCTGGAGGGCGTCACCGACAAGCTCGGTTACTCGCTCCCACGCGAGGAACTCGCACGGGTGATCTCGTTCAACACGCGTGAGGCGACGTGAAATGCACTGAAATTTCACCGCTTCGCAGCATTTGGCTACTTCTGGCTACACGCTGTTTCGGTTCGACTTTAAGTTACGAGCAGTTATCTGGTGCACCGGATACCGCTCCATTATTTATTACTTACTTACGCTGCGACTGGAACTCTTCAAATCTAGCGTTTCGCGCCACTGGCGCACTATTTTTTGCGACTTTAGATCAATCCAGAGACCTTCGACTTCAACTTTATAGTTTTCCCAAGACAGAACTTGACCCACAGCAACTCCTTTTTCTGACTCATTCATGGGAATGGAGATCAACCAAGGTTGAAAATTTCGAGGCAATCTCATATGTTTCGAAATTTTTTGACCCGTGCTTGTAAGTATCTCAATTGGTGTGCGCGCATCTTCAGGATTGGCAAAGGCTAAGACCAACAGATTGTTTTTAAATGTTTGACCCGTCCATCGATCGGGTCGTTTTTGATTTGGCCAAGCGGCGCGCCATTTGAGCTGTCGGTTGGGGCGATCAAAAAATTCCACACTCTGTTGGCCTAAATTTTCACTTATAGTTATGCTTGAAGACTTAGCGACTAAGTCTTCTTCATGACTCCTCGACTGATAATTGACTAAAGTAGAGAGAGATCCAGTCTCAATATTTTGAACATCAAATAGCTCGGGCTCGAGGCCACTAAGCCATGCAAATGATAATGTTCCGGTACCCTGAAGCCCTCGTTGTGTGCTTCGCAAAGAAAAGCCATCAAAGTAGTCAATGCTCAACGTCTGTTGAAATGGGCCGGGACTATTTGGACTAAACACCACGACCAAAGAGCAAGATTGCCCTAGTGCTAGAGTGTCGCCGCAGTCGCCTCCTGCGCCAGGGTAAGTTTCACCTTTAAAAGCAAAAGGTACGCTGAGCAACTGAGGAGCTATCAGTGTAGCGGATCGCTCTCCAGAGTGAGTCAAGGTTAGAGTAGCCTCAGCCGAGGTACCAACAACGTGCGTACCAAACTCCAAGTTTGGAAATCCTGAAAGCGTGAGTGTAGCTGGAGTCTCAGATTGGCCCGAAAGGTTCCATGCGATACTCTGAGTTGAGTTGCCATCGTTGTAAGCAAGAGTTGCATTTCTCACATGAGTGCCGCTGCTTGTGGGTGCGAAACTTAACACTAGGGTACACGAACCCGTCGTCAACGTAGTGCCGCAGCTCCCTCCAGTGCCGGGGTAGCTACCTCCTTTAAACTGAAGAGAAGCTGAAAGGCCACTTACTGAAATGGAAGTCGCCGCGACGTCGCCGCTTGCAAAACTAAGGGTAAACGTTTTATAAGAACTCGTGTTGATGGGAATGACGCCAAAGTCAAAAGTGGAGTCAGTCAAGGTTAGCCCCGCTGCAGCCAGTCCCACACCACTCACCTGCAGGCTCAGCGTTTGAACGTTGAGGCCGTCTTGATAACTGATGTCTAGAGAATCGCTGCGTATGCCCGCGGTCGTCGGTAAGAATTTAATTTTCAAAGTGCAAGTCCCAGAAGCTAACGTGCTTCCACAAGTCCCAGCACTCCCCGGATAGCTCCCCCCAACAAAACTAAAGTCCGTACTTGCAGCAAAGCTGGCACCAAGCGAAGTGGCAGAGCTCCCCCCGCCGTGAGTTAATGTTATGGTGGCGACTCCCGAATTTCCGACAACCTGTGACGTGAAAGTGATCGGCGAAGCGGGAGTGGCTGAGAGTTGAGTTTGAGTTTTTCCACTAAGTGAGAGCGAAAGGGTTTGGGTGGACGCTCCATCAAAATAGTTTACGCTTAGATTTTGAGAATGAGTCCCGATGATTGTTGGGGCATATTCCAACACCACGGAGCAGGTGCCGGACGTGGTCAGAACCGTTCCACAATTTCCGCCAGTACCCGGATAAGTGCCACCTTTATACCTGAAGAGCGCTGTCGTACCCGTGATTCCAATGCTAGTAGCCGAAACACCGCCGCTCGAGTGGGCCAAGCCGAGTGTCCACTCGCCGCTACTATTTGTCTGGATGGTTCCGAAGTTGTGAGTCGCTGATGAAAGAGTCAACACAGCTCTTGGAATTCCTGTTCCTGACAAACTCAGCGAAATGTTTTGAGTTTCATGTCCGTCGTTGTAGCTAAGTGTTGGATTTATTGTGATGGCGCCGCTACTACTTGGACTATAGGTGAGGACGATTGTACAGGACGCACTGGATAGACTTGTGGGACACGTACCCCCAGTACCAGGAAAAGATCCGCCTTTGAAATTAAAGGGCGCACTTAGTCCCGTGACGGCAATGGAAGTCGCAGAAACATCACCACTCAAAAAACTTAGCACGAAGGTGTGATCAGAAGTTGCGCCATTTACAACTCCACCAAAATCAAAGGTTGAACCGGCGAGTGACAAGACAGATGGATTTTTTCCGATTCCCGATATGCTTAGAGCAGTTGTTTGATTGTTAACTCCATCGAAATAGTTAAGCGAGAGAGTATCGCCCCTTGTTCCCGCAGTTGTTGGTAAAAAACGAATTCTTAAAGTGCATGAGCCAGAGTTTAAAGTCGAAGTGCAGGTGCCACCGGTTCCCGGGAAGCTTCCGCCCAGAAACTGAAATTCTGTATTGGCACTGAACGAGGCTGAGATGGAAGACGCCGTAGCGCCACCCCCATGTGAGAGAGTGAGAGTTGTGATTCCGGAATTGCCAATGACCTCTGACACTACCGTGATGGGAGATGTCGGCGAAGTGCTTAGTTGCGTCTGCGTTTTTCCGCTAAGAGTAAGAAAAATATTCTGAGTGCTCGCGCCGTTGTTATAGCTGACAGTTAGGATTCTGGAATGGATGCCAATAGCCGTTGGCGCATACTCAAAGACTACCGTGCAGCTGCCAGAAATTGCTATAGTCGATCCGCAGGTGCCACCGGTTCCCGGATAGGAGCCACCTTTCAGCCTAAAGGGTGCAGCAACACCGGTGATGTCGAGACTGCTCGCATCGACTCCGCCGCTTGAATGTGAGATTGTCATAGTCCATTCACCCGTAGAAGATGTGTTGACCGTTCCAAAGTTATTTGTGGTTGATGAAAGCATAAGTAAGGCAGGTGGAACAGCCGTTCCCTCCATTGTGCGAGTTGAGCTTTGAGAACTTGCGCCATTGTTGTAGGAAAATGTGAAAGTCATGTTAGTTAATCCCGTCGTCGTGGGAGCGTACTGCATGACCAATGTACAAGAAGCACCAACCGCAAGCGTCGCTGCAACGCAGGTGCCGCCAGTGCCTGGAAAACTTCCACCCTTAAATCTGTATACGGTGTTGAGGCCGCTGACGGCAAGACTTGTTGCGGGAACACCTCCGGACGAATGTGTCACCGTATAGATTTTATCCGTTGCGCTGCCTGCGGCCCGAGTGCCAAAGTTGTGAGTTCCAGGATCTGAAATTTCGAGCACAGCTGGGAGAGTCCCCGTTCCCGAAACAGCACGAGTAGTAGTTTGGCTATTAAAGTGATCAAAATATGAAAGGCTTAGAGTATTGCTGTGACTGGCCAGAGTTGTCGGTGAATATCTCACAATGATTGTGCACGATCCAGAAGTGAGACTACTTCCACAGGTACCGCCGGTTCCGGGATAGGTACCTCCCAAATAATCAAAGGGTTCTACGGCGCTAAGAAAACTTGATGAAATAGTAGACGCTGTCGTGCCTCCAGCGTGAGTGACTGTGAAAGTATTATTCGTAGTGGAGGCTACTGCTTTTGAACCAAAAGAGAAGCCTGCGGCATCGGATACCGTTAACAGGGCTTCAGTAGTACCGGATATGACCTTCGGAGTGTTAGTCATCGCGGCCCCATTATTGTAATTGAAAGCAAGAGTCCTGCTAAACGTTCCGGCCGCAGTTGGCGCGTAGGTCACAACAAGTGTACAGCTAGCCCCACTCACCAGTGTGGTGCTACAAGTGCCGCCCGTCCCAGGGTACGAACCTCCCTTAAAAGTGATGGGGGCACTCAATCCACTTACTGAAAGACTGGTTGCCGGGAGTATCGTGTTTGCCGTGTGTTGCACAGTGAAGCTTGTTTCAACCGACGTAGTGGTGCGTATAATTCCGAAGTTATGGGCCGTTGTCGGTGTAAACGCTAAGACAACTTGCGGAACTCCCTCTCCTTGAAGTGTACGATTAATGCTTTGGGTTGACGCTCCATTAAAATAGCTGAGTGTAGGAGTGGCTGAAACACTTCCTAAAGCTGTTGGTGCGAACTGAAAGACAAGTGTGCAATTTCCCGAAGCCAGTGTTGAACCGCAGGTCCCACCCGTTCCAGGATAACTCCCTCCCTTAAACTGGAAGACACTGTTTGTTCCGGTCACCAACATCGAAGTCGCTGGATTGTCGCCCTCTGCATAAGTCACGGTGTAAGTTTTATCTGTGACGCTTGCCAATGCTTTTTGACCAAAGCTGTGAGGGCTAGCTTCAACAAATTGAATACGAGCGGGTGCCGTCGCTCGGCCTTGCAGTGTTGTGCTTAAGTCGATCTCTTCAAAATAGGTGTCATAGCGAAGCGTTAAGGTGTGCGAATGGGTGCCTAAAGCTATGGGATTATATTGCAAGATCAGAGTGCACGAGCCGGACGACAGTTGATCTGTGCAGCTTCCACCCGTTCCGGGAAATGTTCCACCCTTAAACCGAAAATGCGATCCCAATGAGAGATGGTTGATATTCGTGGCGGTTGTACCCGACTCATGAGTGAGTGTAAAAGTTGTTTCAGCTACAGCGCCAAACACAATCGTTGAGAAATTATAAACCGAAGGTGACAAGCTGAGCACGGCTTCAGTCGATCCGTACAATGTTGCACTTAAATTTGCCCCCTCAAGCGTGCCATTGCCATAGCTAATAGCGATTGAACCGTTTTCGTTAGGGTCGCCCACAGGACTAAAGGTGATGACAAGAGTACACAAACTCGTGTCTTGATTTGTTTTGCAGGTGCCTCCCGTGCCAGGGTAACTCCCGCCTTTAAACGCATAACGCCCTGTGAAACTGACATTTATGTCGGTGGCTGACACGCCACCGTTGATAGATATAGGAACTTCGAGGTCAGCTGTTGTATTTGCTCGAATAATTCCCCAGTCAAGACTCGATTCGCCATTTAAAAAAGATAGGACAACTTTTGGACCGCTAACTTTTTTATCCGTGACACGAGCACCCGAGCACGAGCTCAACAGAAACGTGGCAACCATTACGTAAAGTAATAAGTTAAATATTTTCATCATCGCGTGTACCCACTTATATGGTGTGTAGGCTTGCGAAAAGTAAATTGGAGGTAAATGGCTGGTCTTACCCCAAAACGAGCAACGGCGCTAATAGATGAATGTGAAATTGAAAAGGGCAGCCTAACTCCAACTTCAAAATTATGATCTCCCTCAGAAAATCCATTGTAGCGAAGGTTTGAAAAATTGAGTTCCCCTTCATTCGAAACGAAGCTAACACCGCCGTAGTGCCACTGATACGCACCCATCAATTCTAGCGTACCAATATGAATGGACTGTGTTGCTACGGCGGATCCAAGGTAAGACCAAAAGTAGTTCGGACTAAACCCATAGGTTGCGCCAAGCTTAACGCTGGTGCACATAAAATTGAAATCGAAAATTTTTTTTTGGTATTCGAAGCCACCACCATAAATTTTCTGCTCGAGATTAAAAGTTGCTCCAATACTTAGCTGGGAGTGAGCGCTGAAACTTAACGAATAAAACACACGGTGAAAGTAAAGGAATCTCGGTATAGATTCAGGATCCAATCCAAAAACTTCAAAAGCATTCCGCTGCGTTGAAGTCAGTTCTTGAATTTGAAACGAGTAGCCAAATTCAGAACCCCAAAGAGTTGGAAAATGTGTTCTGGATGATTTATTGACAGCACCGACCATTTGGGTCGACGGTGCAGTTTCAAAATTTGTTGAAAAAAGATAAAGTTCTTTTAACTCGTCAGCCGCATTGATGTAATCAGTTGGCCCAAAAATACCTGGAACCTGAGCCATCGAATTTTTTGAAAAAGAGAGCGCAGACAGTGCACTCAAAATCCCCAAAAAAATCGCTTTGTAGTTTATAGCGCTCACACAAGTCTTTTCGGCACTAAAGTCTCAAATTCTTTAGAATTTACCGTCAGAAATTTGGAGGTCGTCGGTTTTTCAATTGCAGCACTTCTTGCGGCTGCCGAGTCTTGAAATAAGCGGCTGACGTGTACCCCTAAAACTGGAGAACTTTCTTAGAAAGAATTCACAAGGAATTCCACAACATGCAAGAAGACGGCTAAAAGGAGGCTGTCGGAAATGCTCAAAGGAGTGGAAGATGGGAAAAGTCAGAAGGCGTTTCGACGCGAAATTCAAGACAGAGATTTGTCAGCAGATTGCGGGCGGGACGGACATCCGCGAGGTATGTCGGGATCATCAGCTACACAGTCAAACAGTGGAGCGATGGGTGGAGAAGTTTGCCGAAGGCACCTCACTCAGTCGGCCCTCAGCCCGCGAGAAAGCGTTGGAGAAGCAAGTCGAGAAGCTTCAAGCGAAGGTTGGCGAGATGACGATGACGATCGACCTTTTAAAAAAATTCAACGAACAAGTAGCCCAGCGGAAAAGAGAAAATGGGTCCGTGATCACGGCCAAGAATTTGGAGCAGTTTCAAAAGCGTGTGAAGTCGTAGGCATTTCTGCGAGCAGTTACTATTACAAACCCAAAGTTGATCCGAGCGAGCGCGCTAAGAGGGACACAGATCTTCGAGGCTTGATCGAAGAAATTCAAGCGAGGTTTCCTCAGTACGGCGTTCGACAGGTGTATTGGGAGCTTTTGTGGGGCTATGGAAAGCGAGTCAACCGCAAGCGGATCCATCGAGTGATGAGAGAGCACGGGCTGAGGGCGCAGATCTACCGTGGGTTTAAGATATCGACGACAGATTCGAATCACAGCAATCGCATCTATCCGAATCTTCTTCACGGGAGAGAAGTGACGAAACTCAATGAGGTGTGGGTGACAGACATCACCTACGTTCGCATTCAGACGTGTTTTGTGTATTTGGCCGCGATCATCGATCTTCTTTCGCGCAAGGTTGTGGGCTGGGCCGTGTCGAAGAAGATCAATACGAAGCTTTGCCTGGAGGCGCTGAAGATGGCGATCGAGAATCGTGAACCGGGCACGGGCTGTATTCATCATAGCGACCGAGGAGTGCAATACACGAGTGACGAATACACAGATCTACTGAAGGAGCACGGCTTTGAGATCAGTATGTCACGCAGGGGCAACTGCTGGGACAACGCACACATGGAATCATTTTTTGGAACGCTCAAACAAGAGGAGGTGTACCTAAAAGAATATGAAACGTTTACCGATGTGATCTTCAGCTTGCCGAATTTTATCGAAGGTATCTACAACGAGAAGAGGCGCAAGGGCGCTCTTGGTGGATTGACCCCAAACGAGTTCGAGGATAAGTGGAGATCAGGCGAATTACAAAAACTTGGAATTCCTGCCGTGATAAAGCTCTGGGATGGTTCCTCCAGCTAAAGGGTACAGGTCATCACGCATCTTTCGTGTCAGCTCTGAACTTTCAGCCTCCTATCTTGCACCTCTGAGCACGGCTTCGTACTCGACCAAGTCAGGTTACGCGGCAGGTGCTGCACTCTTTCTTCACCATGAGCGAAAGAAGAATCCCTTCTTTGGCGGACTGACTTTCGACTACCTGTCACAGAACACCAGCATCTCGACACAGACCTACATGAGTGTTGGGTTGAAGTTCGGCTTTAGCTTTGACGTGGCTGACGAGGACGCGAAGCCGTGAGAAAGGTATCGTCGTTGTTCATCCTCGCTTTCGCGACATTGTGTTTAGAAGGTTGCAACATCCTCGTTTCTGAATCTAAGCAAGCGACCGACCCCAATTTTTACCCCGGCGTGCCGGCGGTGAACCCGGTCGCTCCCACCCTCAGCTATGCTGGCGCGGATGGAACATCCGGCATTCAAGGCACGGCCATGAGCGTGTCGCCGACGACCTTAAACGCCAACGGGTCGGCCATTACGGGTTGCGCCATCAAAGCCGGCACCACGGCGCTTCCGACCTGGGCGACACTTAACACGTTGACCTGCGTGATCAGCGGAACTCCCACCGCAACCCAAAGCGCTACCACGTATACGATCAATGCGACCAATGTCTCAGGAACATCGGCCGACGCGACCGTTGCGCTTACGGTCGCAGCCCCGGCAGCTCCTTCCTCGCTTAGTTACAGCGCACCGACTGCGATCTATGTCTACAATGACCAGGGAATCGGAGTGTATAGCGCCGCACTCACTTCCTCGGTCACTAATAC
>Ga0247836_1006587_pt1 | contig 12813 bp, 4 predicted proteins | sample LaCruzMarch2015__4_FD_187116 | JGI IMG/M metagenome (GOLD analysis project Ga0247836, IMG submission 187116) | Freshwater microbial communities from meromictic Lake La Cruz, Castile-La Mancha, Spain - LaCruzMarch2015_14m | ecosystem: Environmental > Aquatic > Freshwater > Lake | place: Spain...
CGCTATCACGTCTCCGGCGAGGACGTCCTCGCGATCGCGCCCGCCGTGCTCCGACACCGCGTCATGATGAGCTTCGAGGCCCAGGCGGATGGCGTGAGCGCCGACGCCCTCCTCACGAAGGTGCTCGGAGAGGAATCCAAGACCTGGGCAAAATCGGCGTGAACGCGGTCGGCTCGGACACATTGTTCGACGCCGATTTCCTGCGTCGCCTGGACTCCCTGAGTCTCCTCGCACGAACGCTGCGCCGCGGTGCCCAGCGGGCGGAACGACGCAGCGTCCAGCGCGGAGCGAGCGTGGAATTTGCCGAATATCGCCCGTTCGTCGCCGGCGACGATTACAAATATATCGACTGGAACGCCTTCGCGCGGTGGCGTCAGTTGGTCCTCAAGCTATTCGTCGAGGAAGAGGACCTTCACGTCCACCTCCTGCTCGACGGCTCCGCCTCGATGACGTGGGGAACCCCGCGCAAGTTCGACTACGCGCGCCGGGTCGTGGCAGGAATCGCATACCTCGGCCTGGCAAATCTCGACCGCGTTTCGCTCACTCTCCTCGGCTCCCCTGCGGGAGCGGAAATGTTGCCGGCGACGCGGGGTCGGCACCGCTTTCTCCACGTTCTCCGCTGGCTCGGCTCGCGCGAGGTGCAGTCCGGGCCACGCCCGCTCGAGGATTCGGTGCGGGGATGGACGGCGACCCGACCCCGCCGCGGGCTGGTGATCTGGGTCGGTGATTTCTGGGGCACGGACGCGGAGGACGCCTTCCGGGCGCTCGACCGCCTGCGGTACGGGAGGCATGACGTCGCCCTCATTCAGGTCCGCGACCCGGGGGAGGCGGAGGCGGGCACGCCGGGGGAATTTGAACTCGAGGACGTGGAATCCGGCACGGTCCGTCGCGTGGTGATCAGTCCACAAATGGCCCGCGCCTACCGCGAGCGCTTCGATCAGTACCAGGATTCGCTCCAAGCCGCCACCCGGCGGCACCAGATGCCGATGCTCGCGGTCGATACGCGTCTGGACGTGGGCGACCTCCTCCAACGCGCGCTGCTGACTGGAGGATTCGTCCGATGACGTTTTTGTTCCCCGGAGCGGCGGCGCTACTCGCCCTCGCGATCCCGATCATCGGATTCTACCTCATCCGCACACGGCTGGAACGCCGCACCGTGAGCACGCTTCTTTTTTGGGATCCCCTGGCCGTGTCGGCTTACCAGACGGCGCTTTGGCGTCGACTCCGCCGCTGGCTCTCGCTCCTGCTCCAACTCCTCCTTCTCGCGCTGCTGGTGCTCGCCCTCTCGCAGCCCCTCCCCCCGTGGCAGACGCCAGAACCCGCTTCGACGGTCTTCGTTCTCGACGGATCCGCGAGCATGCTCGCCCGGGAAGGGAAGGGGAAACCGTCGCGCTGGGAGTCCGGGCGGGAACTCGTTCGTTCGCGAATCGCCCAGCTGCGACCCTTTGACCGCATGGCCATTCTGGAATCTGGCAATCCTCCCCGCATCCTCAGCGGTTGGACCAGCAGCCGAAGGACGCTCGACGAGGCTCTGAAAACCGCCGTTGCCACGGGGGACGGATCGGGGATCGCCTCAGCAGTCGACCTCGCGCGGCAGATCGCTTCCACGCAAAAAGGCACCCGAATTGAAATCGTCAGCGATCGCGTGTGGCCGGATGCATTCAAGGCGGGCAATGAAGTCTCCGTGACCACCGTCGGTCGCCCTGCGCCAAATGTGGGGATCACCGCGTTTTCGGGTCGACGTTCCCCCGCGCAGCCGGGGGAAATCGCGTTGTCGGGCGAGGTGGCGTCGACCGGCGCTGCGACCTCGCCGCTGAGCGTTGAATTGCATCGCGATGGGCGGCTGATCGACGTTCAATCGGTCGTCTTCGAGGCAGGAAAGCCGTGGCGTCATGAATGGACCGTGCGTTCGGACGACGCGGCAAAATTTGAGCTGCGGCTGACGGAACTTTTCGACGACGCCCTGGATGTGGACAACGCGGCGGCGCTGGAGATTGGGCCGCTGACCACCATTCCGGTGCTACTGGTTTCCGACCCCGAGCCGTTCCTGGAGGCCGCGCTGGAGTCCCTTCCCCGGGTGGCCTGGCGTCGCGTGGGAGCAAGCGAGGTCCCCGCCGATCCGGAGCCCGGCTCCCTCACAATCTTTCGCAAAACCGCGGCGCCCGATGCGTACGCCGCTGCTCCAATTCTGCTCCTGAATCCGTCCGATCCCGGTTTTTGGGGAACGCCGCTCGGGGCGGTGGATCGACCACTGGTGAGCGAATTCGACAAGAACTCTCCTTTGCTTCGACACACCGCGATGGCATCGATTCGACTGGATTCCGCGACCAAATGGAAGCCGGCCGCCGGGGCGACCGTGTCCGCCGAGAGCTTCGGGGATCCCCTCTTCTTCGGTCGCTGGGAGGCGGGATCCGATCCGCGGCGGTGGCTGCTGCTCGCATTTGACCTCGATTCGTCCGACCTCGTCCTTCGCACCACGTTCCCGATCCTGCTTGGCAACGTGGTGGATTCGTTGCGCCCGTCCGTTTCTCCGGCGGTCAACCGGGCGCCCGGGGTTGTGGAGACGTTGCTCGTGGCGGCTTCCGCGGACGCGACCGACGCCGCGGCGCAACCCGCAGCAGCGGCCCCCGTCTGGGCGTTCCTGCCGTTGTGGTGGTGGGCGGTGATGGTCGCTGCGGCCCTGTTCGCGGTGGAATGGAGTCTCTTCAACCGGAGGATCACCGAATGACCCTCCAGTTTCCGTGGGCCCTGCTGGGCCTGCTCGTGATTCCATTCTTCGTCCTGCGAAACCGGACGTCGCTGGCGCCTGCTCCGGCCCGGCGACGGGCCATATCGACCGGTGTGCGGATCGCGATTTTCACGCTCCTCGTCGTCGCCTTGAGCGACCCGCGGATGTTGCGACAGACCGATGCGCGGCATGTGGTCTGGCTGGTGGACCGCAGCCGCAGCGTTGGAGACGCGGCGACGACGAAGGCGGTCGATCTCTCCACCAAGATTGGTCAACCGCCCGGAACCGAAACGTGGGTCGCCTTCGGAGGCGGGTCCGCCCTGACAGCGAATGCGACCGACACCGGCAAGGTCGACCCCGCCGCTGTGCGGGACGCCGCAAGCGATCTCTCCGGCGCGATTCAACTGGCGCAGGCGTTGTTTCCGGCGGGAGCCACGAAAACCATCGCGCTCGTGAGCGACGGGGTCGCCACCACCGGCGATCCCTCGGATCTCCTCACCGAGCTGCGCGCCGCGAACGTCCGCATCCAGGCCATCCCCGCCGCGCCGCCCGAGAAACCGGAAACCCTCGTCCGCTCCGTTCGCGCGCCGCGTCAGGTCCGGGTGGGAGAGCCTTTCCGCGTGGATGCCGAAATCGAATCCAATCGCGAGGGTCCGGCGGAGATTTCGGTTTTCCGCAACGGCGTGCGGATCGCGTCGCGAACCGAAACCCTGCGACCGGGATCGCAAACGTTTACGTTCACCGAGACCATGCGTGGGGAGGATCGCCTCGCGGAGATTTCCGTCGAGGTTCGGGCCGCGGCGGATCAGATCGTGGACAACAACCGTGCGTCCGCGCTGGTCCAGACGGAGGGTTTGTCGAAGGTCCTGCTGATTGCGGACAAACCGGATCAGGCGCGTTTTCTCGCATGGGCGCTCCGCCAGGAAGGCATCGTGCTCGACGCCCGACCGCCGACGGGCGCGCCCACCACGATTGCCGATTTGCAAAACTATGACCTGCTCGTCCTCGACAATGTTCCTGCCACGGATCTCGAACCCGAGCAGATGGCGTTGTTTGCCACGTGGGTGAAAGATTTTGGCGGTGGCTTCTTGATGACCGGTGGAGACCAATCCTTCGGCCTCGGCGGATACTACCGCACGCCGATCGAGGATTTGTTGCCCGTGCGATGCGACTTTGAGAAGGACCAGGAAACGCCGTCGCTAGGCATCGTGTTCGTCATCGACCGGAGCGGCAGCATGTCCGGCGAGAAAATCGAAATGGCCAAGGATGCGGCGAAGGCGGCGCTCGAGTTGTTGTCCCCGAAGGACTACGCGGGCGTCGTGGCCTTCGACAACGAAGCGTTCTGGGTGGCGGACGTGCAATCCGCTTCCGACAAATCCGGAATCGCCCAGAAAATCAGCGCCATTCAGGAAGGCGGTGGAACCAACATCGCGCCCGGGATGGAACTCGCCTACCGCGCCCTCACGACCGCGCCGGCAAAGCTCAAACACGTCATTCTGCTCACCGACGGCGTTTCGACTCCGGGTCCGTTCTACGAATTGGCGACGCAGATGGCGGCGGAGAACATCACGGTCTCGACCGTCGCGGTGGGCGGCGATGCGGACATGGCGTTGCTCGAGCAAATCGCGACGTGGGGCAGCGGGCGGTACTACTTGGCGGAGGACCCGCGGAGCGTGCCTCAAATTTTTGCCAAAGAAACCATGACCGCATCGAAGTCTGCGCTGCAGGAAGCGCCGTTCGTTCCGATCGTCGTGCGCCCTGCGGACTTTCTCGCGGGGATCGATTTCAAGAGCGCGCCGTTTTTGCTGGGCTACGTGACCACGCGGACGAAACCCACCGCCGAGTTGTGGATGGTGTCGGAAAAAGGCGAGCCGATCCTGGCCACCTGGCGCTACGGGCTGGGGAAGGCGGGAGCGTGGACCTCCGATGCCCGATCGCGCTGGGCGGTGGAGTGGCTAAGGTGGGACGGGTTTGGTCGGTTCTGGGCGCAACTCGCCCGGAGTTTGTCGCGAACCGGTGCGGTGCGGCGGTTCCCGGTCACCCTGGAACGCGAGGGCGACGGGTTTGTCCTGCGTGCGGACACGGTCGATGCCTCGGGACGGCTTCTCACGGGACTGGACGCGGAAGTTGTCCTTTCGCGGCCGGATGGTTCCACGGAGACGCTCCCGGTGCCGCAGGACGCGCCGGGTCATTTTGAGAAGCGACTCGATGGAACGGCGGGCGGCGTGGTGCATGCGCAGCTGACCTTCCGGCGCGGCGGCGAGGTCGTGGAGCGTCAAACCCTCAGCGCCAGTTCCGATTATCCCTTGGAATGGGTCCCGCGTCCGCTCGACACGGCGCTGCTGACCCGGCTGGCTGCGGAAACCGGCGGGGTGTTTGATCCGGCGCCGGAGGCGGTATGGAAAGATGATCGCCGCAGCATCGAGGAAGCAGCGCTTTGGCCCTGGCTCGTTGGCGCGGCGGTGTTTTTGTTTGTTCTGGACGTCGCGCTCAAGCGCTGGCCCGCGCCCGCGCGCGGTGCCGCGTCCTCCGTTCGACCTCCCTCGCCCCAGTTCCAATCCACATGAACACCCTGCGCTCCCTCATTTTCCTCACGGCAGCCTCCTGCGCCCCGCTGATGCACGCGGAACCACTTTCCGACGCGGTGCTCCAGCGCTACGAACAAATGCTCGAGCAGTCTCCGGAAAGCGGCACCTCGTTTGACAAAGTTTACCAGCATTACCTGGAGACCGATGGTCTGGACGCGCTCGAGAAGCGCTGGATGGAGAGTTCCTCTAACCCCGACGCGAAGGCGAAGGCCAGCCGCAAGCTCCTTGTCGGTCTGCTTCAGGAGCGCCGGGGGAAAACGGACGCCGCGCGTGCCAGCCTGCTCGCCGCCGCGGAACACGGAGCCGGCTGGCGCGCGTGGGCATCCCTAGGAAACCTCGAAGCGCGGTCAGGTCGCCTCAAGGAGGCCGTGGCCGCGTACCGCAAAGCCCTGGAAGAAAAACCGCCCTCCGAGGCCGCCGCGAAACTTTATCGCGGACTGGCCTTGAGCCAGCAAAGGCTCCTCGACAACGACGGTGCCGTGGAAACCTGGCGCGCCTACGCAGAGGCGAGCCCGGGGGACCCCTTCGTCCTCGAGGAAGCCGGCGACGCCCTCCTCAACGCGGAACGCTTCGACGAAGCGCGCTCGATGTTTGAAAAACTTGCCGCTCTCCCGGACGCGGACGCCGCGCGGCGTTTGTCCGCCCAAATTCGTCTCGCGGAAGTCGACGACCGCCAGGGTCGGCGCGACAAAGCCCTCGCTCGCTACAACGAAGCCCTCGCCGCGGCGGGGAGCGCCAGTTGGCTGCAAAAGGAAATCCGCGCGCGGATTGAGCGAATGTTCCGCGCGGAAGATGATCTCCCCGGACTCGTCAAATACTACGACCAACGCCTGAAGGACGAACCCGGCGACGTCGAAGCCGCCCTGCGCCTCTCCGAGGTCCTCATCGAACTCCGCCGAACCGACGCCGCCATCGCCGCGTTGCAAGCCGCTGCGGAGAAGGCCCCAGACCGTCGCGACATCCGCCTCCGCTGGGCGGATACACTCCTCACCGTCGAACGCGCAGAGGAAGCCCGGGCCATCCTCGCCGCGATGAACCAGGCCAAACCGAACGACCCCATCGTTCTCGAAAAACTCGGGACCGCAGAATGGGGGATCTCCACCGCAAAAGACGCAACGTCGCCCGCGGTTGCCACTTGGAGGAAGCTGGTGACGGACGATACGGACCCCGCCGCGTGGCAGCGGCTTGGGGAAATTTACCGGCGCCATCAGCTTCGCGACGAGACGGTCGATGCCTACCAGCGCGCGCTGGGGTTGGCTCCCGATGCGGCGGACCGGCGCGAACGCCTTGCCGAGTACCTGATCGAGATCGACCGGCGCAACGATGCGCTGGAAGTTCTCGATGGCATGGTCGCGGACGGGCGGGCGTCGTCGGAGACCACCCTGCGGCTCGCGAAGATTCAGCGGCGATACGGCGAGGAAAAGGCGGCCCTCGCCACGCTGGAGTCCGGTGCCCAATTCCCGGAACGCGCGTTCGATCGGCTTTATCTCAAGTGGCAGCTTGAGGGCGAGGCGGAGAACTGGGCCGCAGCGGAACAGACCGCGGAAAACCTGGCATCGGTTGCGGGCAGCGATTCGGAGTTCGACCGCGCTGGGGACGCCGTGGTGCGCACGCAGCGGGAAATGACGAAAACCGTTGAGAAAATCCGGTCGCTCCTCGAGCGGCACCGGGGAAATCCGGGCAAATTTTCCGAGCGCGATTACCGGTTGCTTTTCCTCCTGGCGATTGACTCCGATGATACGGGGACTGCTTCGTTTGCGCTGATCGAGGGGTTGAAAGCCTACCCCAATTCGGTCGGGCTGTGGAAACTTGAGCAGGCCTATGCCCGACGCGAGACGGATGTTGAACGCCAGATCGCGGCGATTCTGCGACTCCGCGAACTGGAACCCAAGCGCGCGAGCGACTGGAGTTTTGAACTGGCCCGCACCTATCGCAATGCCGACCGGATGGACGAGGCGATCGCGACCGCCAAGACCGCCGTGGAAGCCTCACCGGCGAGCGCGGATGCCTGGCTCGCGTATGCGGACATCCTCTTTGCTGCGGGGCGCCAGGACGAGGGGATCCGCTCCCTCTCGGACGCGGTGAAAGTCTCCGATGCTGCCAACCGCATCCTGCTCCGGCTCGCCGATGCGTACGCCTCTGCGGGAAACCTCATGGCCGCCCGCGAAACGCTCGATCAGGCATTCGAAGCCGAGGAAAGCCTCCCCGGGAAACTCCAACTCATGAATCGCGTCGCGTCGGCCTATCTCCAGGAAGGGAAGATCGACGAACTCATTGCCCGGTTCCGGGAACGACAGAAAGCGGAAGAGGGGGGATGGCGGTACGCGCTGTTTTTGGCGGAAATTTACACGCTGATCGACGACCGCAACGCGGCCATGCAGGAACTCGACAAAGCGCTGGTCGGAAAGCCCGACGATGTGAATCTCCTCCGCCGCCTTCAATCGTTGTCCCAAGATACCGGGAATTCCGCGGCGTCGCTTCGCTACGCGCGGCGCCTCGCCGAGGTGGATCCCTCCAAAGCCAACCGCGCCTCACTCGCCAACGCCCTCGCGGCCGATGGCAGGTTCGACGAAACCCTCGACGTCATCCGCCAGTTCGCGGACGAATTCCTCACGGATCCCTCCGCCTGGCAGCTAGCCATCAGCGCGCTCCAGTCCGAGGGCCGCACCGAGGATTTGTCGGCCATGCTGGAGGCCCAGGCGAAGAGCCGCCCGGACGACTGGCGCACCCGTCTGGCCCTCGCGGAACTGCTGATGCGTTCGGGGTCCGATGAACGGGCGGAAACCCTACTTTGGAGCATCGTCGACTTGGAACCCGAACCCGTCACCCTGCCCGCTCCTGTGGCAGCAAATCCAGCCGCACGCGGGATTCGCGTGTACGGCTTCCCCGGCGCGAATCCGGTCACAGCCGCCATGCAACAACGGGCAAACCGGGTCGGACCCGTTCTCCAGCGCGGGATGAATCTGCTCTCCGGAAATCCGGATCCGATGATGGGATACTCGCGTGGCGGCCGCCGGAATTACGGAATGGCCATCGGTCAACCCACGACGCCCAAAGCCGCCGGATCGGGCCTGAATGAGGCACGTGACGACGCGATCGTTTACCTCGCGTGCATCGCGGTGAAGAAAGGCCGCGAGCAGGCGTTCGTCGACGCCCTCGGCAACCGAATGAAATCGTTGCCGGTCGCGGAACGATTGTCCGTTTACGGCTTGCTGCAGTGTCCGGATCGTGTGTTCGAAACCATCGAGGAACTGGTGGATTCCGGCAAAAAGGACCCCGATGCCGCATCGTACGCGCTGGGATTGCTCCAAAACTATGCCGCGATGCGGCGGAACGAGGGGAGCATGCTCCGGCAGATTTCGGAGGAGCGAATCGTGGATCTTTCCAATCGTCTGCTGGCAATCCTGTCGGATGGTCGACCCGATGCGGTCCGGCTCACGCAGTACTACGTCCTGATGAATCTGGGGCGGACCGAGGATGCGAAAAAGCTGGCGAGCGAAATTCTCGCCTCCGTGGACGAGGGCGATGTGAACCAACTGCAGGTCGCGCTCTCCATTGCGGTTCAGAACCGCGATTTCGATCGCGTCGTCAAATTCGCGGAGCGCCTGCAGGTGGCGATGAATGCAAACGGCGCACGGTCGATCGGGTTGGAGCAAATGGTGGCGCAGGCGCTCCTCGCTTCGGACAAACATCGGTCCCGCGGTGCGGCGATGGCCTTGCAGAGCTTCCGGAGTCCCAACGTTTTCGCGGCCTATGGATCCCGGATGAATCCGAACATCCAGAACATCAACTGGCAGCAACTCCGCGACGGAAACACCCAGCACTTGTTCCCCTTCCCGACGGCCTACGTTTCCGATGCCCAACTCAATGTGCTGCGTCAATTCACGGGCGGATCCAACGAGGCAGGGTCGAAGGAGTTTGCCAAACAGCTTGCCGCCGCTCGGGCAGAGAAAACCGACCCCTCACTCGAACTCGGCGGGATTTACCTGACATGGTTCACCGGGAAAAAAGACGACGCCGCGAAGCAGATGAAGGACTTCCTTGCGAAGCATCCGGACGACGCTGTTCGAATCAATTATGCCCTGATGCTCGACCAACTCGCCCGCCCCGACGAGGCCGAAGCCGCACTTGCCGGCATCGCGTCACGGAGCGGCGTCAATGGAGAGTTCGCCACGCGGATGCGGTTCGCGATCGCGATTCGCGAGGATAAATCCGGCAAGGCCTCCGGGAACGACAACGAGAAAAACGTGGAGGCCACCCGGCAGGCCGCGTTGCAACTCGCGTCGCTGAATCTGCCCGAGTACGAGCAGCGGGAACTGGTTCAAAAACTCAAGGAACTCGGTCTCACGGAAGCCGCCGAGAAGCTGCAGAAACGCAACGCCAAGAATGCCCCCTCCGGCTCACGAGCCCGCCAGACGGTCGAAATCCTGCGGGAAAGCATTTCCAAGAATGACCGCGACGGTTCGCTGGCGCTGGCCCGCGCCATGCTGAGCTCGGACCCACTTGGCCGCAACAGTCGCAACGACATGTATCCCCGCCAGGAAGCCCTCCGTGCACTCAAACAGTTCGGGGAACTCGCTCCTTACATCGCCGGCCTGACGGCACAACGGGAACAGACGCCGAAATCTGCCCGTCTGAATGCCCTCCTGGCCGAAGCGCACCAGGTCGATGAACCCAAAGCGGCCATCCCGTATTTCCGTGCGCTCGCGGAATTGCGGCCCTCCGACACCGACTGGCAGTTGCGCCTGGCGCAGCTGCTCACCCAGTCTCAGCAATGGGAAGAGTCGATGCGTCTTTACGACAAACTCCTCGCCGAGAAACCGGCCGCCGTCTTCGCTCAGGGCACCACTTTCATCGAACCCTACCGCCAGCAGAAGGCCCATGCGCGACTGATGAAAGCGATGCTCGCGGCACCCGCCCCGCCGCCTGATCCACTGAACATCAACCGTCAAAATTTTAGCGGGGTGTACACGGAAGTCGCCCGCGAACTTCAGCGTGCGAGGCCACCGATTGAAACCACCGACCTCCTCATGCGCGGCATTGCATGGGATCCCGACGGCGGGTCAGAGATCCGCCCTCGACTGGCCCGCCTGCTCGCGCGAGCCGGTCGGCAGGAAGAGGCGGGGAAAATCGTGGAGGAGGCCCTTTTCCCCACAAGTCGCTCGAAAGACGGCGTCGCGTTGCTCGTCATGAATCGCTCGCAGCGCGGGAACATTTGGTTGAATGCAACCTCGTATGGAAACGGCGCGGTCGAAATCCAGGGCCTCCGCCTGCTGAAACTCGCCGCGGAGTTGGGGCTGTTGGAGTCGCTGAAACCGCGGATTGAAAAGATCCCCGCTTCGCCAGACGGGACAGACCCCGCCGTTTTGGCAGGGATTGCGGCGCGGGATCCGTTGGTTCTCCCGAAGATCCAGGAAAAGGTCGACGCAGTGAATAAATCCAACCTCGGGCCGGGAATGTATGGGGGGGGAAATCAGATGATTTGGCGGGCGATCGCAAACAACCTCCTTGCGTGGCCGGCTGGTAGAGACCTCGGGGAGGAGTGCCTTGACGTCGCAATAACCATTTCCAGGAAGAACGGGCCGGACTACTACGGCATTTCTCAAATGACCCTTCAGAAGGCGAACGTGGCGCTGGAAAACAATAAACCCGAAGACGCCCGCGCCGCACTGGAGGAGTGGGTGACCAACCAGAGGGACATGCGTCGGACGAATCGGGGGTCGATCGACTACGACTCCAACCAAACCGCGCTCAAACTTATGGCGAAGCTCGGGATGTCCGACACGTTCAAGGCGTGGGTGGCCGAAATCCGCGGGGATCCGAACGTCATGCGCAATTCCGGCTTCGTCAAAACCGTCCAGGCGGCGGAGAACGAGTTGGCGCTGCAGACGGGCAAAGGAGGGGACATCGTGGCGGTGCTTGCGACGCAACCGGCCAAGGAGGGGGAGGTCATTTCCTGGGAGATCCGTCCGGCGGGCTTTGAGGACGAATCGGACCGTTCCCTTTGGATGAAGGGCGATCCGGTCCGGAAATTGGGCGGGGACTACACACTGGATGTGTATTTTGGCGCCTCGGACTCCGCCATGAAACGCCTCTTCAGCAAGCCGGTCACGGATTCGCGCGGGTCGTGGTCCGGCCCGCTGCCCAAGGCACAGGGAGTCCTGCGTGCGGTCCTGCGAAAGGGGGATGAGTTCCGCCTGGGTTCATCGGTGGCGGTCGCGACGGGAGCGATGGTGTTTGCGCCTGACCGGGTTCTCGAGCTGGCCAACGCGAAGATGGGGGTGGCTCCGGGATGGGCGAGCGTGGCATCGACGGAAAACCGCCTCATTCCGGGTGCGCCCTTTGGCGATGGGAAGGCGATCCGTCTCTCGGGGGAATGGGATGGCGAACAGCAACTGGTTTCTGAACGCATCCCGGTGAATCCCAAGGCCGGCTATCTCATCGGAGGAGCGTTCCGGTTCCCGCAGAACGGGTATGCGCGGGTGGAGTGGAAATTCTTCGACCGCAGCGGCAAGGAGGTGGGAGGAAACAGCCCGAGTGGGAACTTCCAGAACGACCGTTGGAACATTTTCAGCCAGCGCCTCGGAGAGGGCGCCAATAGTTGGAACCTGCCGCAAAATGCCGCGTTCCTAGAGTTTCAGATCACGTACCGCGGAGAAATCGACCTGCAGGGAGTGTTCGTTCGAGAAAGGCCAAAGTCGTGAGGGTTGTCCTGGTATGAGCGTGAATGCATCTTTTCTGGAGCCATTTCCTTCATGCTCTTCATGCCCTTCATGGTGAAATCCGCTGTTCCGGCGTCAGCCCCGGGAACGGTGCTGCGCGCAACAAGCGGGCTGGAAGCCCGCGTTCCCAGTTATTTCCGGAAGGCTACCAGGATGGCCGACTCCTCTGGCTTGAAACGGTAGCCCATTCCGAAATTGATCGGCTTCGGATTGCTCACGGAGTAACGGCTCGCAAGGTCCGGTTGCTGGTATTTCTTGAACAAATCAATCGGCCCCACGTAGTTCCCGTAAACGCGAATGATCCAATCGTTCGGCGAGAAAAAGCGCACGGGGATTCCCGAGTCGTCCTGGACGATTGCGCGGCTCTGCGAGAGGAGGAAATCGCGAGCCATCGAGAATTCATCGAGGTGCAGGAGATAGGACGCACTCTTGAGGAAACTGTTCCCCGACCCCAGTTTCCGACAAAACGACAGGAACGCCCCACTCGATTTGATTCCTCCATTTGAGAGATCCGTACTGAAGTAATACAGAACCTGCGCGCCGCCCGCACCGCGGAAGTCGATGCGAACCCCGCTCAATCCCGGCTCCTTCACCGGGGCGACCGCCGTGATCTCGCGTCCCGTCCGCGCTAGAAACACGAAGAGAACGGGAAGGACACCGCTGAACTCCGTGCGTTTGAAGTCCTCCGCCATGTCGTCGGTGATGAAGTAGCTGTAGTTGAGGATCGTCTCGAGCGACTTGCCCAAATTCTGCCACCCCGCGGCGAGGCGATCAG
>Ga0247836_1006592_pt1 | contig 12803 bp, 5 predicted proteins | sample LaCruzMarch2015__4_FD_187116 | JGI IMG/M metagenome (GOLD analysis project Ga0247836, IMG submission 187116) | Freshwater microbial communities from meromictic Lake La Cruz, Castile-La Mancha, Spain - LaCruzMarch2015_14m | ecosystem: Environmental > Aquatic > Freshwater > Lake | place: Spain...
AATGATGGTGGGCGTCTGCTCGCCAAGGCTCGTGACCGCCATGCTGAAGGGGATCTCGGCGCCGTCGGCGATGGGGGAGGCGACAGCGCCTTCGAACTCGACGACCACCTGTTGACCGGGGGCCAGCAGCGTCAGTGTCGGCAGTTGCGAGGCGGTCCAGCGGACGCTGCCGTCGCCGTCGATGAGGCCGCCGTCGGTGGTTTCGTCGGCGACGAAGCGCTGCCCGGCAAACGGCGACTGCAACACCAGGCCGCGGCCTGCCTGGCGACCACTGCTGGCAACGGTCACCCGGGCCCGCACCCGCTGCCGGGGGGCGACAATGGCGCCGGGGGCGATGACGGCGCCGCTGTCGCCGTCGAACAGCTCGATGGTGCCGCTGTATTCTTCGTCGGCGTCGACGACGCGGACGGTGGGGTCGAGGGCGGCGGCGGTGCCCGGGTCGTCGCTCACGATGGTTGTGCCACCGACGCGGACCTCGGCCTGGTTGCTGACGACGGTGCCGCCCGCCGCGAGGGGGTCAACGACGGCGGTGATGGTCAGGGCAACGCTGCCGCCGGGGGCGATGCTGGGGATGGTGGCCGTCACCACGCCGCCGACCGCGGTGCCCAGGGACGTCGTCACATTCTGCAATTCAGCAGGCACGGTGTCGCTGACGACGACGGTGTTGGCCGCGATGCTGCCGCTGTTGGAGACCGTGATCACGTACCTGACGGTGCTGCCGGGCACAAAGACCGGCGCGTCGCTGCTCTTGGTGGCCGTGAGGATCGGCGCCTGCACGGTGAGCCGGGTCTCGTCGTCGGGGGCGGCGGTGCCGGGATCGTCACTGACGACGGCGGCCGCCACATCGGGGGACGTGACCCGGGCCTGGTTGGCGATGGTGGTGCCGTCGACGACGGTGTCGTTGACCCGGGTGGTGAAGTCCAGGGTGACGCGGCCACCCCGCGCGATGCCCGCCAAGCCCGGCGCTGACGTCGCATCAAACAGGATCACATTGCCGGCGGCGGTGCCGTCGCCGTCGTCGACGATGGTGAGGTTGGCGAGGTCGACAACGTCGGTGACCACCACATCGCGGGCCAGCCCGGTGCCGGTGTTTTCGACATCGATGGACCACCGCAGGAGGTCGCCAGGGCTGGTGGGACCACCATTGTCGTCGACGACGGTCTTTGACACCGCCAGGACTGGCCGGGCATCGATGGTGACGCGGGTGGGATCATTGGCGGTGGCCGTGGTGGGGTCGTCGGAGACAACGACGACGGCGCCATCGGTCACGCTGGCCTGGTTGTCAATGGTGGTGCCGTTGGCGAGGGCCCCCGACAGCCGGGCGGTGAAGGTGAGGGTGCGGCTGGTGCCGGGGGCGAGGGGCGCCAGGGTGCTGCGGAGCTGCCGGGTTGGTGCATCAAACACGAGCCCCGGGCCGGGGGTGACGACGGTGAAGGCGGCGTCGACGACGTCGATAAAGGCGCCGACGACCGGGGCTGTGCCCTCCGAACGCAAGGTGATGGCATAGCTGATGACGTCGTCGGGGGCGGCGATGCGGGCGCCGACGACGTCCTTGCTCATGACGAGGCGGGCCACGGTGGTGACCGTGAAGCGGGTGGGATCAAGGGCCGTCGCCGTGGCTGGATCATCCGACAGGAAGGTCTGGCCACCGGTGACGGCCGAGGCCTGGTTCTGCACGACGGTGCCACCGACGACGTTGGCATTCACGCGGGTGACAAAGACCAGCGTGACGGGAGGGGCCCCCGGGGCCATGGACCCAAGCAGGGGGTCGACGGCCGCGTCGAAGGTGAGGGTGCTGCCTGCCAGGCGACCGCCGGACACATGGCTCACCTGGGCGGGCAAGGCGTCGGTGACCACGATGCTGCGGGCCACGGCGTTGCCCTCGTTGCGCACAAAAACGCGCCAGGTGGTGGTGTCGCCGGGTTCGATGGCGCCGCCGTCAGTGGCTGTGTCGTCGTCGACGACCACCTTCTCGACGATGAGCCGCGGCGCGCTGTCGATGGTGATGATGGTCGGGTCTGCCGGCGTCACCGTCGATGGATCGTTGCTGACAAAGGGCGTGACGATGTCGCGACCCGCCAGGCGGGCCTGGACGCTGAAGGTCGTGCCGGGGTCGAGCGGGGTGGGCAGGCGCACCCGCAGGCGGCGCTCGATGGGCGTGCCGACGACGACGGTGCCCAGGGTGAAGGTGACCGTGGTGCCAACCACGGTGCCGCCGGCGGCATCGACAATGACGAGGCCGGCGGGGAAGGGCACAGTGGCTATGACGTTCTCGCCGTTGGCGCGCCCGCGGTTGTCGACGACGAGGCGGTATTCGACGACGTCGGCGGGGGCTGCCCGGTCGATGACGGCGCCGCCGACGCTGAACGACTCCAGGGTGGACGACGACAAATCCGCCGCCGACACCACCTGCACCCGGGTGGGGTCAAGCGGGGTCGCCGTCGCCGGATCGTCCGAGAGGAAGGGGGCTCCCGGGATGCCGGGCTCGGCGATGGCCGCGCTGGCCTGGTTGGCGATGACGGTGCCATTGGCCAGCGGTGCCCGGACCCGGCTCGTGAAGCGCAGCACGCTGGTGGTGTCGATGGCGATGGTGGGGACGGTCCAGGTGATGGTGCTGCCCGCGAGGACGCCGCCGTCCTGGGGGGTAATCGTCAGCAGGTTGACGTCGACCACGTCGCTGACGCTCACGCCAGTGGCGGTGCGGTCGCCCGTGTTGCGCACGGCAATATTCCAGCGCAGCAGGTCGCCGGGTTCGACCACGCCGCCGTTATCGTCGACGACGGTCTTTTGCACCTGCAACACCGGCTGGGACGTGACCGTGAACGCCGATGGGTCGTCGACGGCGGCGGTGGCTGGATCATCGGTCAGCACCGCAGCCAGACCCGTGGCCGTGATGCGTGCCTGGTTGGCGACGACGATGCCGTTGTTGAGCGGCCGCCGCAGGGTGCCTTCGATGACGAGGGTGCGGCGTTGGCCGACGGGGAGGGCGCCGACGGCGAAGCTGACGGTCTGGCCGGCGACGGTGCCACCGACAGCGGCGATGCTGGTGAGTTCGGCGGGGACGACGTCGGCGACGGCGACGGCGGCGGCGTCTTCACTGCCGGTGTTTTCAACGACGATGGTGTAGCGGACCCGGTTGCCGGGACGGAAAATGCCGTCGCCGTCGACGTCGAGGACGGTCTTGGTGCTGGTGTCGAGGACCGGTCGCGACGTCACCACCAGACGCGTGGGGTCCAGGAGGGCGGCTGTGGCCGGGTCGTCAGAGACCACGGGATCGGCGACGGGGGACGTCCCCTGGGCCTGGTTGTCGATGGTGGTGCCGTTGGCGAGGGGTGCCGCCACGCGGGCGGAAAAGCGCAGCAGGCGGGGCGGACCGGGCAGGAGCGTGAAGGCCGGATAGCGAACGCTGCCGGTGCTGAAGGTGCCGCCGTTGTCGGCGTTGACGAAGGTCAGGCGGCTGTCGAGGACGTCGGTGACGACGGTGCCGGTTGCCGGGGCATCGCCGGTGTTTTCGACGGCGAGGGTGAAGGTGACGGTCTCGCCGGGCAGCAGGGCGCCGCCGTTGTCGTCGGCGAAGGTCTTCTTGATGCTCAGCAGGGGACGACTTGTCACCGTGAAGCGCGTGGGGTCCAGCGCCGTCGCTGTGGCGGGGTCGTCGGACAGAAAGATGATGCCGGCCGCCTGGGGTGTGGTCGCTTCGGCTTGGTTTGCGACCACGGTGCCATTGGGCAGCACGTCGGCCACACGAGCGTCAAAGCGGACGGTGACGGTGCCACCGACGTCGACGCGGGCGAGGGCGGGAATGGTGCTGCTGTCAAACACCACGGCGTTGCCCTGCACGCGGCCGCCGGCGGTGAGGATGGCGGTGTTGGCGTTGGCGTCGAGGGGGTCACGGACCACCACCGCAGTGGCTGCACCGTCCCCCGTGTTGCGCAGGGTCATGGACCAGGTGACGACGTCACCGGGGCGGAAGGGGGCGCCATTTTGGTCGACAACCGTCTTGTCGACGACGAGGTTGGCGCGGGCCCGGACCACGACGCTGACCACGTTGGACTGCACGGGCTGTTGGGGGGCGGTGGCGGTGCCGCGCGCCACATTGTTGATGACGGTGCCGTCGTCGAGGCCCGCCCGGACCCGGGCCTCAAAGCGCAGGGTGACGCTGCCGCCGATGGCGACGGTGGGCACATTCCAGGTGATGTTCTGGCCGGCCTGCACGCCACCATCGAGGACGCTGGTGAGCTGGAGGGTGGCGGCCACGGCATCGGTGACGACGACGGCGGTGGCTGGCACCGTGCCGGGGTTTGTCAGGGTCAGGCTGTAGCGCAGCAGGTCGCCGGGCCGGACATCGCCGCCGTTGTCGTCGACGACGGCCTTGGCAATGCGCAGGTCGGGGCGGGCAAAGACAATCAACGGCGCCGACGACACCGACACCGCGAGGGTGGGGTCTGCCAGCGGCGTCAGCACCGCCGTGTTGGCGATGGTGGCGCCGTCGGGGGCGGAGGCGGCAACGGTGACCCGGACGACGAAGGTGGCGGTGCCGGCGCCGGCAAAGGCGATGGCGCCACTGACCTGGCCGGTGCCGTTGGCTCCGCCGGGTTGGCAGGAGAGGAAGCCGCCGGCGGGCAGGGGGGCCACGACGGCGCAGGCGGTGACGTTGGCGGGGAGGTCATCGTCGATGCTGACCACGGTGGCCGCCGGGCCGCGCTTGTCGACGCGAATGCGGAATTCCACCACGTCACCAGGCACGAGGCGGCCGCCGTTGACGTCGGTGGCGGTTTTGGTGGACGACGCCAGGTCGATGCCGGCGCTGACGCGGACGACGGTGGGGTCCGCCACGCTGTTGCTGACGGCGGGGTCGTCGGTGAGCAGGGGTTCGGCGAGGGACGGTTGGTCGATGCTGGCCTGGTTGACGATGGCTGTGCCCGTGGCCGTGCCGGCCCGGATGCGACCGGTGACGACGACCTCGGCGAAGGCCCCCGCCGGGATGGCGATGCCGCTGATGTCGACGGTGTTGCCCGACGAGGCGTCGGCGCTGCCTGGCGGTGCCGACGACACCGTGACCTGCTCCAGTTCGGGCGGGAAGGTGTCGACGATGCTGACGTCGGGGGCGGGGCGGGTACCCGTGTTGTCGATGCGAATGCGGTACTGGAGGATGGCCCCCGGGGCGGGCTCGCCGCCACCCTGGACGGTGACGCGCTTGGTGGGGCGGGCCAGTTCGGCGTTCTCGATGATGGTCGTCGCTGGACCCACCTGCAGGGGGGGCACGCCATCGGCGGCCACGGTGAAGACGTTTTCGATGACGGTGCCTTCGGCGACAGTGGCGTCGATCTTCACCTTCAGGCGAACCTCGCAGCGGCGACCGATGGCCAGGGTGCCCACATTGAGCCCCTGGGCTCGCAAGACGGGCGAGGTGCCGCCGACGTCGGCAGACGACACCCCACAGGTGTTGGTGGTGGAGGCCGGCACGTAGGTCAGGCCGGCGGGGAGGACGTCGCGCACGATGGTGTTCTGGGCGGCGGCGGACCCGTCGTTCTCGAGGCGCAGGATGTAGTTGAGGGTCTCACCGGGCCCGGCCACGGGCTCAAGGACCACCTTCTCGGTGCCGCCGTTCAAGAAGCGGGGGGCGAAGGTGTCGACGGCGACCATGGTGAAGCCCAGCAGGAACAATTCACCGGAGCCGCCGCTGCCGTCGTCGGGGACGCCGTCTCCCGAGCCCGCCCGCAAAAACAGGCGGGTGTCGCCGGTGCGAATGATGCCGAGGCCCGTCTGGCCGATGTCGAACGTGTCGATGTCAAGGCCAGGATGGGACCCGCCGGACTTGTTGTTGGAGCCGTTCATGACGTTGCCAGCACGGCTGGTGGCGTCTTGCAGGCGGGTCGCCACGGCGCTGGTGTTGCTGCGCAGGCTGACGAAGTCCGCGCACTGGCCGTCGAGACAGCGGAACGGATTGCCCGCCAGGTTTTGGGGCGGGACACCAAGCTGGGCGTCGCCCTCCCAGGCGAGCACGGTGATTTCACCGCTCTGGTCTTCGCCGACCGTCAACCCGTCGATGATGAACTCGGGGGACAGCCCCGACGAGAAACCACCGAAATTCGAGCCTTGCTCGTCGAGGGCGAAGAAGCCGTCGGCGAGGACGAGGTCCCGCTTGACCGGTTCGGTGGGGGACTCCCACATGATGGCGATGGCCCAGCCACCGAACTTCGCTTCGCAGGTGCCGGGCTCGGCGTTGCAGTCCCCGGGGGAGAGCTGCACGTCGCTGACCTCGTAGGTGCCGACGGCGCCGCCCCGCCCGAGCTGCTGCAGAATCGACGTGACCTCCCGTCGACAGGAAAACATCGGCACGGTGTTGCCGGGGATCGGGTGGTTGCGCTGCACACAGCGGTTCAACGACGACGGCGGCTCGCCGGGCTGCAGGCCATCGACCCGGAGATTGTTGATGAGGCGGCCATCGGGCAGGCGCAGATCGACGTCGCGGTCGAGGGGAATGCCCTGGCCGGGGTCAAAGGTTCCGCCCCAGAACAAGAAGGCCTGCACGACGGTGGCGTCGGGGGCCATTTGCGACAAGGGCACCGTCGCCTGGGAGCCTTCGAAGCGCACGGCGAAGTTCACGCGGCCGTCGTGCTCCATCAGCGTGTTGCCCACGCCCACCGACGAGCCAAACACGCTCTGCCGGGTGACGACGCTCAAGGGCGTGCCGTCGGCGACGGCCGACGCATTGGTGGCGACCAGCGTCGACAGGGCAGCCAGGAGCAGCACCTTCGCCAAGAACATCTGCTGCGGCTGGCCCACGTCGTCGCTCCCGGTCCGCTGTTGCTGCGCTGGCCAACGAGGCGCGCCATGGTCGGCCCCCGGACCGCACGGCGGCCAGGTTCCCCGGCACGCTCACGCCGCCGCATCCAGACGCTGCCACGGCGCCCCGAGCGTGTCGAAAAGACGACCTTTTCCGTCGTGCAGCCGGTGTGGATCCGCCGACGGATCCGCCGATGACCGCCCGTGTTCCGGCCGCCGCCGCGCGCCAGGCAACCTGCGGTGTCGGCTTTTTCCCGACATGTGACCCCTGGGTCCCGCCGGTCCTCTTTTCGGTTGATGTGGGGGGGCGTGCTACATCCCCACCGATGCCCGTCAGCGCCTCCTCCGCCGGTCGTTTCCTGGTCGTTCTGGCCTGCCTGTGTGGCCCGCCCGCCCGGGCCGACGGTGCCGACGGTGCAGCAGCCGTTGACGACGATGCTGGCCTGCTGGCGGACTTTGAGCTCGGGACCTTTCGCGTCGACAGCGCTTCGCCCCGGGGCAAGCGCCTCGGCGTGGGGCTTGAGCTCGGCTGGCCGACGGCGGCGACGGCGAAGCTGATGCTCCGGCCGGATCAGGCCGTGCGGGCGTCGGTGGGCGCCTTCAGCGGGCTGGTGTTGAGCGAGCCGTCGTTCAGCCTGTCCGTCGACTGGCTCTACCACCCGTTCACCATCGCTCGGGCCCCTGGCTGGACTTTGCACACCCACGTCGGCGTCGGCGCGGCCCTGGTGGTGCTGCCGGCCCCGGGGCAGCGCACCACCATTCCGTCGGCCCTCTACCACCGCAGCCCCACCCAGCTGTGGACGGGCCTGCGCGCGCCCCTCGGGGTCGACCTCGCCTTCAACGACGTCCCCGTCGACGTGGTCTTTGACGTGGTGCCCACGATGCTCACTTTTCCGGGCATCGGGGTGGGCTTTGGCGCCTCGCTGGGCGCGCGGTGGTGGTGGTGATGTCGTCGTCGTCGTCGTCCTCGTCCTCGTCCTCCTCGTCAACCATCGCCCTCTACCGGGCGCGCTTTGACCCGCCGGGTCATCACCATGTCGCCGTGGTGCGGGCCCTGTTGGCCCGCTTTGACCGGGTGTTGATCGTGCCCTGGGGGGCGGTGGCCGACCGCGCCGTCGACGAGAATGTCTCCGCCGTCTATCGCGCCCGCTTGATCGACCTCGCCTTTGGTCGCCTCGATCCACGGGTCACCGTCGACCTGCGTGATCTGGAAAACCTGTCGGTCACCACCTCGGCGTCCCTCGATCAGGAACTCTCGATCAGCGGTGACCGGGTGTTCCACGTCGTCGAACACGACAGCTTCGCCGAGGAGCGTCGTCGGCTTCATGAGCGCGCGGCCCTGGCCATTGTGGCCCCCGAGGGCGCCGAGGTCGTCGGCGCCGACGGCGCCGTCGTCATCACCGTCGGCAGCGACGTCGCCGGCCGCACCATGCGCCACCGGATCTTCGAGGGCGAAGACATCGACGACCTGGTGCCCGACGCGGTGGCGGCGGACATTCGTCGTCGTGGTCTGTACCGCTCCATCGAGCCCCGCGCCCAGACCCGCCTGCGCTTGTCGTCGACGGCCAAGGTCTTCATCAGCAAGGACGACCGCAATCCCCGCGCCCACGCCCTCGCCGAGCGCCTGCGCCCCTTCGCCACCACCGACATCACCGAGGCCAGCGCCATCGTCGTCATCGGCGGCGACGGCTCCATGCTGCACGCCATTCAGACCCATTGGCGTCGTCGCTTGCCCTTCCTGGGCCTCAACGCCGGGCACATCGGCTTCTTGTTGAACGACGCCAAGACGGCCTTGCCCGAGTGGCCGATTGCGCCGACTGCGGGCGCCGGCGGGCCAACGGCTGGAGCCCTGGGCGCGGCCTTTGGGGACCCGAGCTCGTCCCTGGCGGCGGCGACGTCGTCGCTGTTGTTCTCGGCGGCGGAGCGGCTGCTGAACACCGAGCTGGTGGTGCATCACCTGCCGATGCTCCACGTGGAGCTGCTGGGCAAAGACGGCCGCTGGACCTCGGGCCTGACCTTCAACGACGCCTGGGTGGAGCGCAGCAGCGGCCAATCGGCCTGGGTCGAGATCACCGTCGACGGCCGGGTCCGCCTCGAAAAGCTCGTCTGTGACGGCGTGTTGGTCTCCACCGCCGCCGGCAGCACCGCCTACGCCCGCTCGATGGGCGCCTCACCGCTGCTGGCGGACACCCCGGCCTGGCTGTTGGTGGGCAGCAACGTGATGGACCCCATCCGCTGGAAGAGCGCGTTGCTCGGCAAGGACAGCGTCGTCGAGGTGCGCTCCCTCCACGTAGACAAACGTCCGCTGGCGGGCTTTCTGCATGGTGTGTCGATGGGCGAGGTCACCATGTTGCGGGCCCGGCTGTCGCGGGCGGCGTCGGCGGAACTCTGTTTCCTCGGCGTCAACGACCTGACCGAGAAGATCGCGCGGGTCCAGTTTCCCCGGGCGGGGGAGCTGTCCTGACGGACCCATCGTCGACGCCAGCGTCGACCTGTTCGTGTTCGTGTTCGTGTTCGCAGGTGTCTTCGTCGTCGAAGAACCCATCCACGCCATCAGCGTCAGCATCGTCGTCGTCGAAATGTTCCACGGCGGCAGGCTCAAGAGCGTCAGCGGGGCCGGTGCTGTCGAGGAGCGGCGCGCGCCAGGCGTCCCAGGCGAGCAGCCCGAGTCCACCACACACGAGGAGCAGGGCGACCCTGGGGCTCATGGCTCGACTGTAGCCACTTCGCGGTCGCCGGCCGACCGGGGACGCCTCGGGCAGCAGCGAAACACCAGCGAAACACCACCAAAATACCAGCGAACCATCAGCGAAACACCGACCACGCCGAGGCGAAGCCCTTGAAGCGTCAGCGACCCACGGGGGGCGCTCCCTTGTCCGATGGCGGCTGCGTTCGTAGCACTGGCCGATGCCCGCGCGCTTCCTGCTCTTCTTTGCTGTGCTCACGACGATGATGTTGGGGGTGCACGGCTACATCGGCTGGCGGCACGTCGACGGCTCGGGTCTGGTTGGCACAGCCTATGTCGTCGGCTGGGCCGGCGTCCTGGCCAATGCCGCGCTGCTGCCGATGGCGCTGTCGTCGCGCTTCTGGCTGAAGGGGCCCTCCGCCGACGTGGCGGCCTGGGTGGGCTTCATCGCCATGGGGCTGTTTTCGTTTGTGTTGACCCTCACGGTGCTGCGCGACGTGGCCTGGCTGGTCATGAAGGCGTCGTCGACGTTGCCGGACCTCGATGCCCGGGCCGCGCTGTTGCGGTCGACCAACCTCGCGGTGCTCGGGTCAAGCATCGGCCTGACGGCCATCGGCGTGGTGGCGGCCCGTCGCCGGGCGGCCATCGTCGACGTCACCGTGCCCATTGTCGGGCTCCCGGCGGCGCTGGAGGGCTTCACGATTGCCCAGATCACCGACGTCCACGTCGGGCCCACCATCAAGCGGGCCTACATCGAGGCCATCGTCGACGGCGTCAACAGCATCGACGCCGACATGGTGGCCGTCACCGGGGACGTCGTCGACGGCACCGTTCATGAACTCCGCGACCACATCGCGCCGTTTGGGCGCCTGAAGGGCAAGCACGGGGTGTTCTTCTGCACGGGGAACCACGAGTACTACTCGGGGGCCGACGAATGGGTGGCCGAGCTTGGGCGCCTGGGGCTGCGCACCCTGCAAAACGAGCACGTCGTCGTCGACCACGGCGGCGCCGTCGTCGTCATCGCGGGCGTCACCGACTACAACGCCCACCAGGTCATCGTCGAGCATCGCAGCGATCCCGCCGCCGCCGTGCGCGGGGCTCCCGAGGGCGCCATCACCATCCTCCTCGCCCACCAGCCCCGCTCCTGTCGCGCCGCCGCCGACTGCGGCATCCATCTGCAGTTGTCGGGACACACCCACGGCGGTCAATTCTTCCCGTGGAACTTCTTTGTGCGGCTCCAGCAGCCCTTCACCGCGGGCCTCGACCGCTTTCAGGATATGTGGGTCTATACGAGCCGCGGCACGGGCTACTGGGGCCCGCCGGTGCGGGTGCTGGCGCCGTCAGAAATCACCCGGCTGCGGCTGGTCGCTGCATGAGCCGCATCTGCGTCGACCGGTGCGTGTGCTTCAACCGCCCCTTCGTTGACCTCGCCGCCGTGGCCCGGGCCACGGGGGCTGCGACCCTCGAAGTGCTGCAAGAAGAGACCGAGTTCGGCCTCGCCTGTCGCATCTGCAACCCCTACGTCCGCCGCATGCTGCGGACGGGGGAGACCACGTTCACCGTGCTGCTCACCGACGACGACGAGCCACGCCGGTCTTAGCTGCGCTGTCGCGTGGTTTTTGGCGGGGTCCCGGGTCCCGGGGCATACTGGTTCCATGCGATTCCCCTCTCTCTCTGCCTCGCTGTCCCTGGCCCTGGCTGTCGGCGCGACCGTGGGTGGCGCTGGCTGCGCGGCCTCCTTCAGCGGCGAAATCGACAGCAAGAGCGTCCCGTCGTTTTCCAGCGCGGCCTTCGGCCAGGCCGACATCGACCTCATCATCGGCGGGCGCTTCCGCCGCATCGTTGGCATCCTGGCCCCCGGGGATTCCTGTGCCGATGGCGCCGAGTTCCTGAAGCGCCAACGCCGCCTCAACGAGGCCAACGGCGCCGACGAGCGCAAAGACCGGGCCCAGGACGTGGCGGACCTGATGAACGAGCGCGTTCCCGACGACAGCTGGTACGGGATTGTGACCATCACGGCCGCTGACGACGACGACCTCGACGACCTCGGCTTCGACTTCGACACGCAGGACGACGGCGTCGCCATGGCCTTCCAGCTCTGCCAGCGCCAGGGCGAGGTCGAGGAGGTCGACGGCGCAGTGTCGTCCGACGACGATTGCTTCACGGCGGTGGACGGCGACGTCGACATCACCCGCTCCGACGACGAATCCACCATCAACCTTGTCAGCGACGGCGGCGTCGACTTCAACGACGTGACCGGCCGCGACGAAGGGGCCCTCGACTTCAACATTGGCCTCGGTGAATGCGCCGACATGACCGACGAGGTCGAGCGCAGCGTCGAGTAGTCCCGTGTCTGGCTCGGTGTGGGGCCGGCCCCCAGCCCGGGCTGGTGCCTCACAAGTGTCTGAAGAATCAGGATTCTTCGGGCAGGGCGAGCTGCGAAAGCACGAGCCTGTGGGCCATCCGCCGGCATGGCGCAGCCCGTTGCGACCGTTGATTGACATGTCAAACAGTCGCCATGGCCCAGCCATTTCCCCTTCTGCTTGTCACGGCCCTGGTGTGTTGTTCGTCGTGCCCCGAGGGCGACCCCATCGGCGGCGTCGGCGTCGACGGTCCGGCGGCGGCAGCGCCGTTGCCTGATGGGCTCGGCGACAGCGACGGCACTCCCGCCCCACCGGCGTGCCCGGCGCTGCCTCCCGCCGACGATCCCCTCGAGGTCCAAACCACGTTTGCCTCCGTGCGCGGCGCAGTCCACGACGACGGCGGCTTCTCGTGGCAGGCCATTCGCTATGGGGCCCCGCCCACCGGGCCGCTGCGCTTTCACAAACCCGCGGCCCCCGCCTGTGAGGCCAACGTCGTCGACGCCACCGACGAGCCACCCCAATGCCTCCAGCTCGGCGTCGACACCGACATCGTCACCGGCCGCGAAGACTGTTTGTTCTTGAACGTCTTTCGCCCCGAGCGCAGAGACACCGACCCCGCCCGGCTGCCCGTGCTGTTCTGGATTCACGGCGGCGGCCAGCTCCTCGGGTCGGGCCATCAGCCCACAGGCTTCGGCAACCTGTACGACGGCGCCACCCTCGCCCGGGAGTCCCGGGCCATCGTCGTCAGCATCAACTACCGGCTGGGGCCCCTCGGCTTTCTGGCCCACCCCGCCCTGGCCGATGCCCGCGGCGTCGTCGGCAACTGGGCCCACCACGACGTGCTGGCGGCCCTGCGCTGGACCCGCGCCAACATCGCGGGCTTTGGCGGCGACCCCGGCGCCGTCACGATTTTTGGCGAGAGCGCCGGGGCCCACAACGTCTGCGTCATGCTGGCGTCGCCGCTG